>Ga0181607_10000405_pt1 | contig 36924 bp, 26 predicted proteins | sample 041ome_9_FD_132420 | JGI IMG/M metagenome (GOLD analysis project Ga0181607, IMG submission 132420) | Coastal salt marsh microbial communities from the Groves Creek Marsh, Skidaway Island, Georgia - 041413US metaG (megahit assembly) | ecosystem: Environmental > Aquatic > Marine > Intertidal zone...
GGCCGGCACCGAGAAGATCTTCCCGTTCGACCTGATCCCGCGCATCATCCCGGCCAGCGAGTGGGCGCACCTGGAGGCTGGCCTGGTCCAGCGCATGACCGCCCTGGACCTGTTCCTGCAGGACATCTATGGCCCGCAGAACATCCTGCGTGACGGTATCGTGCCAGCCGACCTGGTGCTCAGTTCCGCCCACTACCGCAAGGAACTCGTCGGCGTAAAGCTTCCGCGCAACCGCCACGTCCACATCAACGGCACGGACCTCATCCGCGACCAGGCCGGCACCTACTGCGTGCTGGAGGACAACCTCCGCACCCCCTCCGGCGTCAGCTACGTGCTGGAGAACCGGCAGATCATGAAGCGGGTGTTCCCAAACCTGCTGCGCAACTACCACGTGCGCCCGGTCGCCAACTACACCGTCGACCTGCTCAACCTGCTCAACTTCCTCGCGCCCGACCACGTGCCGGAGCCGACCGTCGTCCTCCTCACCCCCGGCGTCTACAACTCCGCCTACTACGAGCACGCCTTCCTCGCCCGCCAGATGGGCATCGAGATCGTCGAGGGCAACGACCTCGTGGTGCAGGACGACAAGGTCTTCATGAAGCGCACCGGCGGCCTCGCCCCCGTGCACGTCATCTACCGCCGGCTCGACGACGATTTCCTCGACCCGACCGTTTTCCGCAAGGACTCCCTCCTCGGCGTGCCCGGCCTGTTCGAGGCCTACCGCAAGGGCAACGTCGCCCTCACCAATCCCATCGGCACCGGCATCGCCGACGACAAGGCGCTGTATTATTACGTGCCGGGCATGATCAAATACTACCTCCAGCAGGAGGCGATCCTGCCCAATGTGGACACCTTCCTCACCTCCAACGCCGACGAGCGGAAATACGTCCTCGAAAACCTCCCCAAGCTGGTGGTCAAAAGCGTCAACGAGGCCGGCGGCTACGGCATGCTCGTCGGTCCCCACTCCACCAACAAGCAGATCGAGGAGTTCCGCGCCAAAATCATCGCCAACCCGCGCAATTTCATCGCCCAGCCCACGCTCGGGCTCTCGCGCTGCCCGACCATCGCCGGCCGCAAGATCGAGGGGCGCCACCTCGACCTGCGCCCCTACATCCTCAACGGAGACAAGGTCCGCGTCATGCCCGGCGGTCTCACCCGCGTCGCCCTCAAGAAGGGCTCGCTCGTCGTCAACTCATCCCAGGGCGGCGGCTCCAAGGACACCTGGGTGCTGGCCGACGACACCGGCACCACGTCCCCGCCGCTCCCCATCAAACCCGAAAACGTCTCCGTCTGACCGCCGCCATCGCGGCGGAATGACGAAGCCAGAATTACGAATGCCGAAATCCGATGACTACGACTTGGAAGATCGCACTTCCAAGTTCAGCGAGTCGGTCATCGAACTATGCCAAACATTGAACGAAACGGCTGTCACCCGTCCTCTGATTTCTCAACTCGTGCGCTCCGCCAGCAGTATCGGCGCCAATTACTGCGAAGCGAACGACGCGCACAGCCCGCGCGACTTCCGCCACAAGATTGCGCTCTGCCGTAAAGAATCCCGCGAAACCAAATACTGGTGCCGACTTATGGCCAAGGCCGTGAATTCCAAAGCCGACGAGTTCCGCCCACTCTGGCAGGAGGCTCACGAACTGAATCTCATTTTCTCGACTATCTTCCGTAAAACCAAACCCGCTCCCGAAGCCTGACCAGTTCGTTATTCGGATTTCGTCATTCGGGCTTATTCTCATGCTTTCCCGCGTCGCCAATCTCATCTACTGGACCGCCCGCTACCTCGAGCGCGCGGAGAACACCGCCCGCATCATCGATGTCAACGCGCAGCTTGTGCTCGACCTTGAGTCGCGCCGCGAGATCGACGACCCGCGCGCCTGGGAACCGCTGGTCTACGTCGGCGGTGACGAGGAGCACTTCTTCAAGCTCTACGGCAAGCCGGTCACCGAACGCGCCGTCGTCGACTATCTCCTGTTCGACCGCCGCAACCCGTCGTCCGTGCTTTCCTGCATCGCTGCCGCCCGCGAGAACGCCCGCTGCATCCGCGACTCGATCGCCACCGAAATGTGGGAGGCGCTCAACAAGTTCTACCTCGAGTTCAAGACCCACGACTACAGCAACTACGCCGCGCTCGGCTCCACCGAATATCTCTCCGAACTCAAGCTGCACACCCAGCAGATCTACGGCGTCGCCGAGTCGATGATCCCGCGCGACGAGGCCTGGTGGTTCTACACCCTCGGCCGCTACCTCGAGCGCGCGGACAACACCTCGCGCATCATCGACGTGAAATATTTCATGATCCTGCCGGACCTGCACCACGTCGGCTCCGCCCTCGACGTGATCCAGTGGGGCTCCGTGCTGCGCTCCTGCTCCGGCTTCGAGGCCTTCCGGCGGACCCGGCGCGGCCAGCTCAACCTGGAGCGCGTCGTCGACTACCTGCTCCGCGAAGCCGAGTTCCCCCGCAGCGTGCTGTCGTCGGTGCGCGCCGCGATGAACTGCCTCAACAAAATCTCCGCCGACAAAACCAACCTCGACGAGGATAGCGCCCGCCAGCGGCTCGAGGCCCTGAAGGCCCACCTGCTGAAATCCGATGTCACCAAAGTGATCGCGGATGGCCTGCACGAATACCTCGACGACGTTCAGAACCAGGTCGCCGCAGTGCACGCCGCGGTGGTCGACACCTTCGTCAACTACGACATCCCGCGCGCGCTTGCCGGCTCCGACGCAGGGTCCGCATGAGCACGGACTGGATCGACTGGACGCCAGTCGAGCCGACCACGACGTTTACACCCCGCGCCCTCGCCGAGCTGCTCGACGGCGGCCAGGCATTCGGCTGGTGGCCCCAGCCTGACGGCAGCTGGCTCGGCCGCTGGACCGACCGCGTCGCCGCCCTCCGCCTCGGCGACCACGGCATGCTGCAATGGTGCGCCCCCGCACCGCTCGCCGCGGCGCTGCAGACCGAACTGCCCGGCTACCTCGGCCTCAGCGACGTCCGGCAAACCGCCGCGCTCGACGCCCTCCCCTGGCGCAGCGACCCCCACCTCGCCACCTGTCTCACGGTGTATCCGGGCCTGCGCATTCTCCGCCAGCCCTTCGGTGAGACCCTGCTCGCCTTCCTCTGCAGCGCCACGAAACAGATCGTGCAGATCAAGCAGATGCTGGCCCTGCTTGCCACTCGCCACGGCACCCCGCTGCCCCACCCGCTCCCGCCAGCTTGTAACCCATTAGGTTACAAGTGCACCCACCGGCTGCCCACTTGGGCGCAGTTGGCGGCGGTGCCGGAAAGCGAGCTGCGGGACTGCCTGCTCGGGTTTCGCGCCCGCTACATCGCGGGCACGGCGGCGTATCTGGCCGCGCACCCGGGTTGGCTGGAGGCGACCGCCGCGCTCCCCTACACCGAGGCCAAGGCCCGGTTGCTGACGCTGCCGGGAGTGGGCGAAAAGATCGCCGACTGCGTGGCGCTGTTCGGGCTCGGCCACCTCGAGGCCTTCCCGGTCGACACCTGGATGCTCAAGGCCATGGCCCGGCGCTACGGGCTCGCCGACTGGCGGCCCGCGCAGGTGGCCCAGTTTGGGCGCACCCACTTCGGGGCCGGCGCCGGGTTGGCCCAGCAATTCCTTTTCGCCTACGAACGGGCCGCCGGTCAGCCCAGGGACTGATCGTTCTTCTGGATCAACTCGACCTCATAGCCCTCGGGCGCGTCGATGAAGGCCAGCACCGAGCCGCTGCTCGTCTTGGTCGGGCCATCGCTCAGCGGGTACCCCTTGGCCGCGGCTTCGGCGGCGAACGTCGTCAGGTCCTCCACCTCGAAGGCGAGGTGCATCAGATCCGGCTGCACCTGCACCGACTCCGCCCCGTCCGGCATCTGACAGATCTCAATCTCCTCGTCGCTGTTCGGCGTGGCCAGGAAGACGATCTGGGCGCCGCGCGGAGAAATGCTGCGGCGGCTCACGGTAAGGCCGATCGCCTCGGTGTAGAACTTCACCGTGGCCTCGAGGTCGTTCACGCGCATGCGCGTGTGCAGGAGTTTTTTGACAGTGGGCATACGCATCCACGCTACGCCGTTCGCGACGAAATCAAACCCCGAAACGTGCGTGTCCACGAATCGGTTAACCGCCCTCAGCGATCCGTCGTCGGGTCAAACGAGGTCATCACCCGCGATGTTCCGCCGGGAAACGTCGCCGCCAACAGCTCGATCACCGCCTGGCCACGCGCGTTCGGGGAATAACCGACCACGTTGAGACTAGGCAGCTCGCCCCCTCCGCTCTCATAGAGCAGCCGCGCCTTGCGCCGCACGAAACGCTGCAGTTCATCGATCTCGTAATAGCGCGTGGGCCGACTCGGACGGGCGGGACCCGGACGGGACGGCGCCCCCCGGTTGCCGCCTTCGCGCACGATGGGGGGCAGGCCGCGTTTCACCCGGTCGGCGGCGATGCGTTCACGCTCCGCCTGCCAGACCGCGCGCTCCTGCTCGTAGGCCGCCAGATCGAGATGCGCCGAACGCAGCGCCTGCGCCATGCGGTCGACGGACGTTTCCCCGGACGCCACCCCACCCGGGGCCAACGCCGCCCCGATGGCCTGCAACGCCCGGCGACTCGCCACCTCGCCGCCGCGCGCACCGCCCATGCCGTCCGCCACCGCCACCCAGCCGGGGGTCAGGACTTCCCCCGCCAGAGCCAGCGAATCGGCCTGCTGCGGCCCGATCGGTTCCGGGGCGCCCACCAACGTTGAGCCCCACGCCCACGCGTCCTGATTCATGTCCCGACGGCAGCCGATGTCCGTCCCGCCGGCCACGGCGAGCGCCGGCACCAACGCGGGCGGCTGCGACATTCCCATCATCCCCGCATCCTACCAGCCTGGCGTGCGCCCGTCTCTGGGGAACACGCCCGGGCCCACTTGGGGCCCGCCACTCAGCCGGACGCGATTAACCGCCAGCAATCCCGTCGCGAAGCCCCCCGAACAAGCGTTTGCCCGCACCCCGCCGGCCGCTCATCGTGGCCCTTCCATGATCCGCAACCCCATTCTGCCCGGCTTCAACCCCGACCCGTCGATCGTCCGTGTGGGCGATGACTACTACATCGCCACCTCGACCTTCGAGTGGTTCCCCGGGGTGCAGATCCACCACTCGCGCGACCTCGTCAACTGGGAGCTCATCGCCCGCCCCCTCGACCGCCCCTCGCAGCTCGACATGATCGGCAACCCCGACTCCGGCGGCATCTGGGCCCCCTGCCTGTCCTACGCCGACGGGTTGTTCTGGCTGATCTACACCGACGTGAAGCAGTGGACCGGCACGCGCCACAAGATCACTTACAACTACCTGGTCACCGCCCCGGCCATCACCGGCCCGTGGTCCGAACCGACCTTCCTCGACGCCAGTGGCTTCGACGCCTCGCTCTTCCATGATGACGACGGCCGCAAGTGGTACCTCAGCATGATCTGGGACCACCGGGTGGAGCGCAACCAGTTCACCGGCACCCTCCTCCAGGAGTTCGACCCAAAAACGCGCACGCTCATCGGCCCGCGTCACAACATCTGCAAGGGCACCGACCTCAAGTTCACCGAAGGCCCGCACCTCTATCGCCGCGACGGCTGGTATTACCTGCTGCTCGCGGAGGGCGGCACCTGGTACACCCACGCCGCCACCATGGCCCGCTCGCGCACCATCGAGGGCCCCTACGAAATCGACCCCGAGAATCCGTTTCTGACCGCCGCGGGCCATGAAGACGCCGCCCTGCAGAAAGCCGGCCACGCCTCCATCGTACAGACAAAGAGCGGTGCCTGGTATGTCGTGCACCTCGTCGGCCGCCCGCTGCGCGACAAGCGCTGCATCCTCGGCCGTGAGACCGCCATCCAGCACTTCGAATGGAACGCCGATGGCTGGCCGCGGCTCAGTCACGGCGGTCCCTGCCCGGCCGTCGAGGTGGTCGACGACGGCCTGCCGCTGACTTCGCCCACGCCGGCATCGCGCTCGCACCGCGAGGAGTTCGATTCGACCGAACTGAACATCCATTTCCAGGCCCTGCGCCGGCCGATCACGAGCGACTGGCTCGACCTCACCGCCCGCCCCGGCTGGCTGCGGCTTTACGGCGCCGAGCCGCCGACCAGCAATTTCCGCCAGGCCCTCATTGCCCGCCGCGTGCAGGCCTTCGCCTTCGAAGCGACCACCTGCCTCGACTTCGCGCCGGAGGACTTCAAGCACATGGCCGGGCTGATCGCCTACTACGACACGACCAATCATTACTACCTGCGGATCTCGCAGGACGAGCAGCTCGGCCGCCACGTCGGCATCATCAAGTGCGACGCCGGCCAGAACGGCGAGATGCAGGCGACCGAGACCGCCCTGCCCGATGCGGGTCCGGTCCACCTCAAGGTCACGATGCAACGCGAAGCGATGCAGTTCGCCTACTCCTTCGACGGTGAAACCTGGACGCCCGTCGGCCCCGAACTCGACGCCACCATTCTCTCCGACGACTACCACAAACTCGGCTTCACCGGCGCCTTCGTCGGCCTCAGCGCCCAGGACCTCACGGGCCGCAACCACCCGGCGGATTTCGACTACTTCGAGTATCGGGAGCTGGACGCGTAGGCGCGCGCTCAGCACCCGGAACCGCGGCGGCAGGTTTGCCGCGTGCGCAAAACCGGGGCATCCTCAACACGTCCCCTGCTGCCGTTCCGGGCTTACAGCTCGACCAGAAAGGAGTTTGCTCTCTTTTTCGGCCTTGGGCGCAAAAGCGGTATCACAAGCCCGCCAGCCGCGTCGAGGCGTCGCCGAAGCGGTCAAGGCTCACGCCCATGCGGTCCATCAGCGACAGGTGCAGGCTGCACGTCTTGCGGTTCTCGTCGCCGGCCGAGAGGTAATCCAGCACGCGCCCGGTCTGGAGCGAGCCGCCGCCCTTGCCCGCGAGCAGGATGGGCAGCTGGTTCGCGCTGTGGGCGTCGCCGTCGAACAGGCTCGAGGCCATCATCAGGATCGAATGGTCGAGCAATGTGCCCTCGCCTTCCTTGATCTCCTTCATGCGCTGCGTGAGGTAGGCGAACTGCTCGATGTGAAACTGGTTGGTGCGGAGATACATCGCCTCCTTGTCCGCCGCCTTGCCGTTGTGCGTGAGGTCCAGGTGCAGCGCGCCCTGCACGCCCTGCAGGAACTTGAAGTTCATCTGCGAGAGATCGTTGTTGAGCATCAGCGTCGCGATGCGGGTCTTGTCCATCTGGAACGCGAGCACCGTCAGGTCCAGCATGAGCTTCATGTGCTCGGGCACATTCTGGGGCAACTCGTTCGCCGGGCGAGGCATGTCGGGCTGGGCGAGCGTCGGCCGCCAACCTTCGAGGAGCTCCTCGCGGTTCGCGCGTTCGATGCGTTTCTCGATGTCGCGGATCGACTCGTAATACTCCGCCAGCTTCTCGCTGTCATCGCGGCTGACCTTGCGCTTGAGGCTCGCGGAATCGTCCCGCACCTCGTCGAGGATACTGCGGTCGAGTTGCCGGCCGGTGCCGTCGCCCACCAGACGGTCGAAGGCCCGGCTCGGATAAATCTCCTTCGTCGCGGGCTTGGTGGGCGAGACCCACGAGAGACTTGAACCGTAGATCATCGACAGGCCGTCCTCCAGCCGCAGCTCGTTGGGCTCGATGCCGAGCACCATGCTGGGGACCGCGGTGTGGCCGCCGATCTGCGCGGCGAGAATCTGGTCCATCGACGTGCCGACGCGGATCTCGCCCGGGTCCAGACTGACCGGTGCGCCCGACAGCAGGTTCATGCGTCCGAGGTGCGGGCTGGAGGACTCGAGCGCCGACTGGTTGTAAAGGCCGTTGATGAACACCATGTCCTCGCGGTGTGGCAGCATGGACTCGAGCGCGGGCCCAAGTTCCATCGCCCCGCCGGCGCCGCGGGCCCACCAGTGGGCCGGCTCCACGCCGTTGGAGAAATAAACGATGCCCAGCCGCAGCGGCGGTCCGGCCACCTGGGACGTCGCTCCCGACGCGGTCTGACCATAGAGCGGCATCGATTCCAGCCAAGGCAGGGAGAGGGCGACACCCATGCCGCGCAGGAAATGGCGGCGGGTGAAAGTGGTCGGTTTCGAGGAGTTGCTCATGGGGTGGATGGGGCTGGCCACGGTGAGGCCGGGCCGAGGTCAGCCACTTCGATAAGCTCCGGGCGGGCGACCTCGACTGCGGGGTTGGGGGTGAAGGCAGTCTGCACACTTTCGCCGCCCTGTCGGGTGCGAAACTGACGGCTGGTGACAATTTTCTCGGCGAGATCGGCGAACGTGGCTGCGTCCCCCGCTGCGACCATTTCGTCGATGAGGGCGCGGTCGGAAGCGAGCACCGTGCGCCCGAGGGCGTAGCCGAGCATCTTTTTCGCGAGGGTCTTCCGGACCTGCTCGTCTTTGCTCCCGAGGTAGCCGAGCAGCCCCTCGACGCCGGATATCGTGGATTTGTTGGCGAACTCGCCCTCCACGTCCACCGGGACGCCGTCATCATAGGCCGTGCGGGTGCGGCCGATCGCATCGAAGCCTTCGAGCGGGAAACCCAGCGGGTCGATGCGCAGGTGACAGTTGGCACAGGCCGGAACGCGTTTGTGCTCGTTCAGCCGCTCCCGCAGCGTCAGTCCGCCAAAGGCCTTCGGGTCGGAGGGCAGCGTGCCCGCGTCCGCGGGCGGCGCGGGCGTCGGCGTGCCGAGAATGCGCCGCAGGATCCAGTCGCCGCGCTTGACCGGGCTCGTGCGCAGAGGCGCCGAGGTCGTCGTGAGCACTGAACCGAGCCGGAGGATGCCGCCGCGGTTGAACGAGGACGCATCCTCCACCTTCTCGACCGTCGCCGCCGATCGCACCGGGGTCTCGATGCCGTAGAATTCGGCCAACGGCTGGTTGAGGAACGTGTAGTCGGCATGAAGCAGGTCGCGGATCGGGCGGTCTTCCCGCACGATGTATTCGAAGGTGGACACGGCCTCGTCATACATCGCGGTTTTCACCTCCGCGGTGAACTCCGGGAACCGGGTCGTGTCGACGCCGGTGAACTCGTCGAAGCGGTAGAAACCGAGCCACTGACCGAAAAACTCCGTGGCCAGGCGCCGCGCCTTCGGGTCGGCGGTCATGCGCCGGACCTGCGCCGCGAGCTGCGCCGGATCCTGCAGTTCCCCGGCCGCGGCGGCCCGGCGCAGTTCGGCATCCGGAATCGACGACCACAGGAAGAAACTCAGGCGACTCGCCATCTCCCAATCATCCAGCGGACGCTCGGCCAGCTCGGTGTCCGGCTCGACGCGATAGAGGAAGGCGGGCGACACGAGAATGCGGGCGAGCAGCGCTTTGACCGCTTCGTCGTGCTCCAGCTCCTGCGTCGTGCGGCATTGCGCGTAGAAAGCCCTCAGCCTCGTCTGCTCGTTTTCGGTCAGGGGCCGACGCCAGGCGCGGCTGGCAAACTCCAATGCGTCCTCCACGTGACCGGCGCGGGCGGCCGCCTGCGCCTGCGTCACCTCGGCGTGGTGCTGGAGCAGCGACGTCACATAGGGCCGGGCCTCGGCGGGCCACGTGGCCAGCGCCGCTTCGTCCAAGTCCTCGATGCGCGGGCTCTTGAGTTTCTGCCCATAATGATCCGCGAGCATGCCGAGGTAGGCCGTGTGGTAGGGCCACGAGCCGAACAGATCGTTCCAGGCCTGGTTGAGGCGTTCGCGATCCTCGCCGTCGACCAGGTTGGTCGTGAAGAACGCGTCGTTGCGCTGGTATTTCACTTTGACCACGAAGGCGTCGTGCTCGGCGCCGTTGTAGGTATTGTCGAACGGCAGCGGCACCGGATCGCGGTCGGCCGGGTTGGCCTCGCCATGCGAGTTGGGCGGGAGGAGCGAGGCGTATTCCGCCAAACCCGCCCGGAAGGTGCGATAACCCGCGCTGGTGGGATCGCCCACGAGGATGCGGTTACGTTTGTCGCCCGCGCCGGACTGCAATTTGGAGACCAGCACGCGCACCACGGCATCGCGGTCGCGCCCCAGCTCCGCGTCGGCCTCGAAGAAATACACCGTGTCCGCGAGCGTGCGGCCTTCCAATCCCTCGACGCGCACGGGGCCGGAAAGCTGGAACGCCAGTGGTCCCGTCGCCGCAAAATCATCCGGCCCGAGCGGGGTGCCGTCAGGGCTCTCGCCAAACTTGAAGGCGGCGGCCTGGTCGGGCGGCAGCACGGCGCGCAGGGGAAGCGTGGCGAGGATCGGGCCCGAAATGGCCTTCCGCCGGGCCGCGGCCACCACCTCGCCCCCGACGAGGAACTCGTCCCCCGGCGGCTCCACTTCCCGGATGACGATGCGCGGGTTGCGCCAGATAACGACCGGCTTCGCCCCCGCCTGAGGGTTCACATCGTCAAAGGAGAGATGCAGGTTCCACGGTCCCGGCAGCGTCGGCACGAACAGCACCGGTTTCACCCCCGCCGGGGCGGGCGGAAAATTGGGTGCCCCCAGCCGGTAGAGGTAGGTGTGCCGGGGCTCCGCCTTCAGCGAAACGTCGTCGAATTCGATCGGGCTCTCGTCGCCCCGCCCGCCGGCCGCCAGGTCGCCGCGCGCGAAGAACCAGCTCGGCCAGGTGGTCTGCCACTGATAGATTTCCTCGCAGCCCGCCCGCGCCTGGGCGATCGCGGCGGTCGGGTCAGCACCCGGCGGCGGCAACGCCTGCCAGCGCGAGACGGTTTCACTCGTGGGGAAACCCGGGTTGGGCAGGTTGACGACCGACCAGATGTGTTCGGCGAACCGGCCCGTGATGCCCTCGCGCTCGGCCAGCCCGGCCAGCGTGGCCTGTGGATCACCCAGCGCGGCGCGGTGCCGGTAATACCAGCTCACAAAAAACGCCTTGCCGTAGCGCTCGAGCCCGAACGGTCGGCCGCCCTCGCCCGAGGCCACGCGGAACCCCTTGGCCGAGTAAAGCTCGTTGATGCGGTGGAGCGCGGAGAGCTCCACGCCGGTCCGCCCGGCATCGGTGTGGAATTGCAGCGGCCCGGCGCCGACCACGGCGTGGTCGGCCACCGCCTTGGCCGATTCGAGGAAACGCTCGACCGTGACGTCCTGCACAAATTGCACGTCGCCGAAGTTGGTGAACCCTTCGCCGCCCACCGAGTCGCTCGAGGCGTCGAGACCGATGGGGAGATCGACCCCGGTCAGGTCGCGCACCGCGTAGCCGTATTCACCGCTGGTCAGTCGCCGCACGGTCACGCGGCCCGGCTCGCCGGCGTGGGCGGTCTCGTAGGCCCGGAGCGTCGTGTGCACCCAGTGGGCGGCCGCCTCGCGCTCGGCGGCGGTGGGAAACACGTCCGCATCGTCCGGCGGCATGTCGCCAGACACGATCATCTCGGTAACGTTCTCCCAGTCGTCCGCGTGGGGGCCCACCGAGGGGGCCGCGAGGAGTTTCTCCAGGCTTACGTCGCCCTCGGGATCGGTGGCGCCATGGCACTCGAAGCAATACGTTTGGAAAAATTCCGTCGGCGGCACGTCAGCCGGCACCAACGCCGTCTGCGCGCCCAGCACCGTGGCCAATCCAAGTGCGCTGGCCAGGCACAACCCAAGGGGTAATGGGGTGGATGCTCGAAGCACCGCGCCAAGATTGGCCCGACCCGCGATGGTGCAAGTGTTTACCTGCGACCACCTGCTTCCGTCTGGGACATGTTCACCTGGCTCCCCTCCCGGGGGTTCAGGTCGTGCCCCCCGTCTGCGGATTCCCGTGGCAACGTCCGCTCCATGGCCGGCAGCTCAGCCGGCAGCCTGCCGCACCTCTTCGAAGGCTTCCACCGTGCGCCCCTGCACGAGGACGGAATTCAAAGATTTTCGGAATGACCCATTTTCGCCCCCCAAAGACGCAGAGCACCAGCGGGGATCTTCCTCGTCTGGTCTCTGCGCTTTTTCATGGCCGCGACCATCCTGCCGTCAGCGCACGACCAGGGCGTCCAAGGACACCGGACCGGATCCCCGATTGACGAGGTGGATCGTGTGCGGGCCCGCGGTCAGACCCGCGAGCTCGAATACGGTTTGCTGCGCCTGGCGCTCACCGTCGGTGGACAGGTCGACCGTGGCCCGGCTGCGGCCGTCGATCTGGATCTCCATCCTGCCGCCGCCCGGTTCGCGCGGGGCGACGACGGCGACGCTGGTGCCGGCAAAGGTGCCGCTCCACACATCGCCGATCGTGTGACTGGTGGTCAGGTCGTTGTTGAAATCGCCCGTGCCCAGGTTGCAGGTGCGGGTCCAGCCCGGCGCGGTCACGCCGGGGTCGTCGTCATTGAACCAACCCCGGTCATGGGTGATGCGCAGGACCCGTCCGCCTGCCGCCAACGCCGCATTGGCGATGTCCGGCAGGATGCCGATCGGTTCCTCCGGGGTCACCGTGAGGCCCTGATCATTCTGCTCAAACGTCATCGCGACGTCGGAGCCGAGCAGTTCCACTTTGGAGACCGTGCCCAGGGTCGCTCCGCCGGCGGCCAGTGCCTCCAGGACGATCGGACCACCGTCCCAGTCCACCAGCGCGGCGTAGACCTTGCCTTGATTCCGCGTGTAGGTGACGTGCTCGTCGCCCCACACCTCAAACGGCCGGGAGCCGTAGACGGCCTCGCCGTTGATTCGCAGCCAGGCTCCGACGTCCCGGGCGATCCGGATCACCTCCGGGTCCAGGTCACCGCGGTCGTGCTGGGTGAGGTTGAGCAGCATGGTGCCGTTGCGCGAAACGTTCCGCATGAGCAACTGCACGATCTCGGAGGCATCCTTGTAGGTCTGACCCACGAGGTAGTGCCACTCGGCGATGCTCGTCTCGGTCTGGAACGAGTAGGCCGTGATCTGCGACTCGATGATGGCCTCGCTGCTCTTGACCAGCGCCCGGTCCACGAAGGGCAGCAACTCCGGGCTGTTCTGGAAGCTGTCGTAGGGGCCGCCCACCCCCTTCAGGTTGAGCACGACCTCCATCCGCCCGTCGTGCCAGGCCAGCGACTTGTTGTAGTAGTTCGCCGCCAGGGGCGGAGCGAGAAACCCTAGCCCCATATGCACGCGCAGATCGACCTGCGAATCGCCCGCATGCTCGTCGAAGTAGATCACGTCGGGGCGATACTTCGTGATGGCATCGTCGACCCGCCACATGAACTGGTTGGCAAAGGGCGAATGCAGGGGGTCCTCGGCGGTGTGTTCCGGACCATAGAGGTCCACCGGGTCCATGCCTTCCCACCACTGACCCCGGCCGTCGCGGATCGTCTGGAGGGCATCATAGGGCACGCCTTGCAGCGGTCCCTCCGGATCGCTGCGGTAACGCACCGGCATGAACTGCCCCCAGGTGCGGGCGGGCGAGTGATGGAACCCGATCCCGAACCGCAGCCCGTGCTCGCGGGCGGTCCTTTCCCAAGTGCCGACGATGTCCACCTTGGGCCCGACGCGCACGGAGTTCCACGGCTGGTAGGTCGAGTCCCAGCAATCGAAATTGTCGTGGTGCACGCCCATCGCCATGAAGTAGCGGGCGCCCATTTCGACATACAGGTCCATCAGGGCCTCGGGATCCCAACGGTCGATCACCCAGTCGTGGCAGATGTCCTTGTAACCGTATACCGACGGATGCCCGTAGGTCGCGACGTGATGCGCATAGACCGGGTGCCGGGGCAGATACATGTTGCGCGCATACCAGTCGCCCCGCTCGGGCATCGACTGCGGGTCCCAGTGCGACCACGCGCCGAACTTGGCCTCACGCCACCACGCCGGCACCGTGTAGGTGCGGCTGATCTCCTCCCAGTCCGGCGCGTAGGGGCCGTCGGCCACCGGCAGCGGCGGCAGGTTCCAGATGTCGGGCGGCAACCCCAGATCGCCGTCGCCGACCTCGATCCGATCGAGGTTCACCGCCACATCATCGGCCGCCAGGCTGAAGGTCAGCGTGGCGTCGGCCGGAATCGCCAGATCGATGATCGCATGGATAAACGAGTCGGTGAGCGATCCTGTTGAATGCACATTCACCTTGCGCGCCGGCGCGTGGTTGACCGCGACGCTGATGGTGCCCACTTCCAGCGAGGCATAACGGATCGCCAGTCGGCTGGCTTCCGGCAGGCCAGCGAGCGCGAGCGCCTCCCCGGGCGCGGTCAAGGCCACCAGTCCGCCGCCCGAAGCCGTCTCGGCCGCCACGCCCGCAGCGCCGAGCAGGCGGGCGGTCTCGGCTTCGATAATCTGATGCTCGGCCGCACGGACAACTGCGGCGGTGGACAGGCCAACCAGGCCAGCAACGACCAGGTAGCGAACAGGAGGGGGCAAGGGGGCGAACATGCCGCCACGTTGCCGCTCAAACCGCGGGCTGTCGAAGAATTAGGCCGCCCCTGCACGGATACGGAATTCAAAGATTTGCGGAATGACCCGTTTTCGATCCCCCCCCAACGACGCCACAATCTTTACTATTTCGTTCGACCCCTTTTGCCCGCCCATCGATAGGTCCGCCTCGCGCGTGATCGGATTGGTATCGCGAAACTCCTGGGTTCCGCCATCCGCGGCGATCAGCAGATGACAGGCGGAAAAGGTCAAAATACCCGCGGTCGAAAGGCGGCAAACCTGCATGGTCCGAACGATCGGGAGCCTGCCTTGCCGGGGCATCGAAATCGAAACGTGTCGCCCTCTGAGGCACGATGCCTCTGAATCGACTTCCCCGGACCTGAATCCCCGCGCCCCATGTCGTCTGTCCTTCGCCCGCTCCGCGCCGTGCTCTGCGTTCTGCCCTTTTGGGTCGCCGCCCAATCCGCACCGCCCCCGCCGCCAGATGCCGTCCTCGGCCCGCGGCAACGTCTGCTCGTCCTCACCGACATCGAGGCCGACCCGGACGATGCGCAGTCACTCATCCGACTGCTGCTCTATTCCAACCAGATTGACCTCGAGGGGCTGGTGGCGACCACCTCCGTGCACAAGCGCCACACCCTGCACCCCTACTCCATCCGGCGGATCATCGACACCTACGGTCAGGTGCGGGACAACCTGCTCCTCCACGAGCCGGGATTCCCCTCCGTCGCGCACCTGCAGTCCCTCGTGCGGGAGGGTCAACCCGCCGCCGGCATCGATGCCATCGGCGACGGCCGCGACTCGCCGGGATCCGACGCCATCATCGCCGCCCTGCGTTCGCCGGACCCACGCCCGCTGTGGGTCGGTGTTTGGGGCGGCGTCAACTCGCTCGCCCAGGCCCTCCATACAATCCGCGCCACCGGCCCCGCCGAGGAAGCCGCCCGCCTGATCGCCAAACTTCGCGTCTACACCATTTCCGACCAGGACAACGCCGGCCCGTGGATCCGCCGCGAATTCCCCGACCTGTTCTACGTGGTCAGCCCCGGCGGCTACGGCGCCAGCATCTGGATCGCGATCACCGGTCCGATCGACGGCATCGACAACACCACCGTCAGCAACCCCTGGCTGGCCGCCAACATCCAGCAGGGCCACGGCCCGCTCGGCGCCGCGTATCCGGATGTTTCCTACGGACTCGAGGGCGACACCCCGTCATTCCTCTCGCTCATTCCTAACGGGCTCAGCGTCCCGGAACATCCGGACTGGGGCGGCTGGGGCGGACGCTACGAGCTCAAGATTCCCGAACCCGCCACCCTCGACCTCGACGGCTTCATCGGCATTCCTTACGAGCCGGAGACGCGGCCGATCTGGACCAACGCCGTCGATACCTACGCGCCGCCCCAACGCCCGGAGTTTCGCCGGGCCGTGCAGCCCTCCGAACGCGTTTTCCACGACGCCCGCGTCACCCTCTGGCGCTGGCGCGACGCATTCCAAAACGACTTCGCCGCGCGCATGGACTGGACCACGCAATCCTACGCCGAGGCCAACCATCCGCCGGTGCCGCGCCTGGCCCATTCCGACCATCTCACGGTGCATTCCGGCGAGGTGTTCGAACTCAGCGCACTCGGCACCACCGATCCCGACGGCGACAGCCTCAGCTACCTCTGGTATCACTACCCCGAGGTCGGTGGCTGGACCGAGGAAATCAAGACCCACGTCTACGCCCCCAACATCTACTGGGTGCCGGTCAAGGCCCCGGAGGTCACCTCGCCCCGGGACGCCCACTTCATCCTGCAAGTCACCGACAAGGGCACGCCCGCCCTGACCCGCTACCGCCGGATCATCGTCACCATCCGGCCGCGATGACCGCCCCCCAAGCCATGCTCCGTCACCGATTCGCCTCCCTCCCGCGGGCACTCGCAGTTCTCGCGGGACGGATGGGGTCAGGGTGCTATTTGTTAATTCTTCGATTCAGCAGGTCGCCCAAGTAGGCCAACAATAAGAGCGAAATCTCTCTACTCCGCCCTGAACTTTCTGCGTCAGCCTTGTTCCAGGTGAAAATTGCCTCACCGGAAATGGAGTTCGGGTCGACAAAGCGGATGAAGGTGACCTCCCCTCGCGGACGGTGCCGGCTTTGATCTCCCGGCTCCGAGTCTGCAGGCGCGGATCACCTACCCTCGTTTTCAGTCCCTCCCGACGCCCTTTGCGCCTAGTTCAACGTCTTCATCCAGCTCAGCAGGGCCTCCACCCAGCCTTCCTGACGGAAGACGAAGCCATGGCCGCCCTTGGGGTAGATGTGCAGTTCCGTCGGGATGCCCCGTTTCCGCAGCTGCTGGAAATACGCGATGCTGTTGTCGACATCCACCGTGGTGTCGTCCCCGGCGTGAATAATGTAGGCGGGCGGGGAATCGGCGGTGATCTGCAGCTCGTTGGAATACAGCTCGATATCCGCCGCCGATGGATTCTCGCCCAGTAACTGGCGGCGGGAATCCGCATGGGTCAGCTCATCCTGCATGCTGATCACCGGGTAGACCAAAATTTGAAAGTCGGGCCGGAGACTCGTGCCGGCGGCGTTTTCGATGAGGGGCGTCTCGTAGTGAGTCGCCTCGGTGGAGGCGAGGTGACCGCCGGCCGAAAAGCCCATGATGCCGACTTTGCCAGGATCAACGCCCCACGCCTCGGCATTCTCCCGCACGAGCTTGATCGCCTGCTGCGCGTCCTGCAGCGGGCCGATCGTCTTGTCGACCATGGTTTCGTCCCGCGGCAGGCGATACTTCAGCACGAAGGCGGCAATGCCGTTGGCGGCGAGTTTCTGGGCCGTGCTCACCCCTTCCCCGCCGTAGACAATCACCGAATAACCGCCGCCGGGAATAATGACGACGGCCTGGCCGGTGGCCTTCTCGGGTTCGGGCAGAAAGGCCTGCAGCGTAGGCACCACCGAGACGCGGATGAAGGGAGCAGGCGCATCCCCCTCGGGCTCTTGAATTTCAGACGGCCGGGCGTTGGGGATTTCGCCGGCATAGAGCGGGATGACTTCCTGGGCCCTGCCCGCCAAAGCCGCCATGCCGATGAAAGTGAGGAAAGAGAACAGGTGTTTCATGGTTTTGTCCAAAATCGATGGGCACGCCTTGCCCGGCCTACTCCGCCCTGAACTGCTCGGCGGCGGCCTTGTTCCAGGTGATGGTGGCCTCACCGTAGATGAAATTGGTGTCGAGGAAGCGGTTGAAGGTCACCTTTTCCTCGCGGGCGGTGCCGGTCTTGATCTCCCCGATGAGGGTCTGCATGTCGCGGAGATACTGCATGGTCAGCTTCTCCTTCTCCCGCTTCTGCCAGTAGTGCGCGCCGAAGACCAGCAGCTGGTTCGCGTCGACGTGGTGCGCGGGGTCGCGGATGTAGTCGATCAGCTTCGTGATGCTGTGGCGGTATTGGGTGAAACCGTCGGCGGAGAAGATCCAGACGCCGTTGCCCGACCCCAGGCCGTCGCCGCTGAACAGCAGGTTCTTGCCGCGCAGGAAATAGGCGGTCGAATGCCCGGTGTGACCCGGAATCTCCACCGCGTCGACCACCATGTCCCCGCCCAGATCGATCGAGGGAAAGGCCGCGATGGGCGTGGTCCGGTCCGACGGGAAAAGATCCCGGCCCGCGAACTCGGCGGTTTGAATCCAGAACGTCACGGCCGCGTTGTCCTTGAAGGCGGGTAGCATGCCGGTGTGGTCACCGTGGCTGTGGGTCACCGCGATGAATAGCTCTCGCTCACCGATCTCCTGCGCCACCAGCGCCTGCAGGGAGACGACGGCGGTGTCATCCCAGCTGATCGCCTGGGACAGGTCGATCAACAGCGCCCGGTCGCTCCCGACGATGAGGTACATGTCGGAGCAGTTGTTGTAGCCCGTCACGTTGCCCTCGGCATCGCGATGGATGCCGGACGGATTGCTGCTGTTGGCGTCCTCAACCCGGATCACTCCCGGAATGATCGGGTGGAGTGTGTAGGGCCCCACAACGCGGGTCTGGCCCAGCAAGGCGGAGGCGATGAGAACAAAGAGAGCAACGACATGGTTTTTCATGGTGGGGTATCTGGGCAGGCATCATGAAGGCCGCCGGACCGGTTGCGCAACCACGCGGCATCGTCCGGTCAAGAGACGCCGGAGCGAGCTTGCTGGATGTTACCCTACCCACCGCAATGGAGTCAGGTCGTTACATGTTACACACATTGGATCCGACGCACGGTAATATCGGGCCCAAAACCTCACCCCCTGATGCCGACTACGGGCGATTTGCGAACCGATTTAGGGGTGGGGATGTCAGCATGGAACTAAATCACCCCTTTATGTCCCGACTCTTCCTCGCACTTTTCCTACTCTGTTTTGGGGCCAACCTGGCATTTCGGCTCGGCCTGCCGAATTGGCTGATCGGCGTCCTGGCCATGGCGGCCGGTGCCCTGTTGCTGCTGGAGCGCGGCGGGTATCAGGTGGTGCGGAAGAAATAGGATCAGGTTCCAGGCCAGCGCCGGGCCACGGCAGTGGCGCGGAAATCAAAAATGGTGCGGAGCTGCCGGCCGACCCACAACTTGTGGACGAGTGAGCCCAGCGGCTCAAACGGCATGATGTAGGTAACGCGATCGGCCATGTGGGTACCCCCATCGACAGCGGTAAACGTATGTTCGTGGGACCAGAAGCGGTAAGGTCCGGCACGTTGTTCGTCGACGAAGCGGTGCGGAGCCTCCACCTGCCGGATTTCGGTCAGCCAGGAAACCCGCACCCCGGGCGCGAGGCGGATGCGGTAGGCGATGAGCTGACCGGCGTGCATGGGACCAGGATTGCCCTGAATGTTGAACTGCAGCGCCGGCGGGGTGAGCGCGTTCAGGTTATGAGGCGTGGCAAAGAAATCCCACACCTCCTTCCGCGGGGCGGGGATGAATTGCGTGCGCTGCAGCGTGCGAACCATGGGCGGCACGGGATACGGAAACGGTAACGGCGCAAGGCCCAGCGAGCGACGGATCCGTGGCGTTGGTGGGTTTCACGAAAGATAGGGGTATATGCCCCCGTGGATTGAAAGCGGTCTTTGGTGGATTCTGAGTAAACATAGACGAGCTTCACTCTCGACGGGCCTCAGAGGGGGTTCACACTGCAATTCCCCACCCATTTCTTAGGATGCCTCACTTCCCTCCCTCTGGTTCCACAGGTTCTAATTTCCGTTCGCGCTCGGCGCGGCGTCTGGCCGGTCTGGCCGCGGTCGTGGCCGTGCCGCTCGCGGCCGTGGCGGAGACGTCCCCCATCGTGCAGATCCCCTACGCCCTCGAGGCGCGGTGCTACGACTGTCACATGGACGGCGGCGACAAGGGTGGCTTCAAACTCGACGACCTGATCGCCAAGGGCGCGGGGGTCGAGCACCGCGGCGAATGGCTCAAGGTGTGGCGCAACGTGCGCAACGAATTCATGCCGCCGGCCGGCGAGGATCATGTCCCGGCGGAGGAGCGCCGCGAGATCGCCCGCTGGATCGAGGAAACGATTTTCGCGGTCGACCCCACGCATGTGGATCCGGGCCTGGTGACGATCCGCCGGCTCAACCGCGAGGAATACCAGCACACCGTCAACGACCTGCTGGGTACGGATTTTGACCTGAAAGAGCGGTTGCTCCCCGACGACTCGGCGCACGGCTTCGACAACATCGGCGATGCGCAGACCCTGTCGCCGGCGCTGTTCGACCGTTACCTGGACCTGGCGGACTGGGTGGTCAGCGAAGTGGTCGTCGATGACGGCGCGCCGCTGCCGACGCTGCTGAAGACCGACCTGACAAAGGAGCCGCTGGCGGCCAACGCGGCCGACACCCTGGAGCAGCTCGATAACGGCGGGTTCTTGCGCGAGATGGCCTTTGAGGTACCGAAGGATGGTCGCTTCCGCGTTGACCTGGCGGTGCGCCTCGGCGGCTGGCAGGACCACACGGGCGACGCCCAGCTCAAGATCCTGGTGGACGAGCACCAATTGGAGGATCGCACGCTGCCGATCGCGGGCAGCCTGAACGAAGTTTATTCCTACGAATTCGAAGCCACGGCCGGCCTGCACCGCATGGTGGTGCGGGCGGATCTGATCCCGCCGCCCGCCGAGGAGGAATTGCTGGAGGCGCTGCCGCCGCCGGCGCCCGCGCTGCGCGCCAACAACAACGCCAACGGCGAAGTGCCGTCGGCGGTCGACGAGGAACGCCGGCGTCGCTTTGCCGAGCGGCGCGCGCAGCAGCAGAAGCTGCTGCTGGAGAATTTCCCGGAAGAGGCCAACCAGCCGCGCGGTCGCGGCCCGGCCGGTCCGCCCGCGCCGCCCAAGCTGGAGTTCCGCGACCTGGAGCTGGTGGTGACCGGTCCGCTCGACGGCAGCATCGACGGCGAATATCCGGCCGCGCACCGCCGCATCTTCTTTGCCGGCGCCGCGCCGGAAGAGCCCGCCGCCCGCAGCGCCTATGCGCGGGAGATCTTGAATCGGTTTGCCAGCCGGGCATTCCGCCGGCCGGTGGACCGGAAGACTTTGGACAACCTTGTCGCCATGGTGGAGGCGGAGGACGTCTTCGAGACGGGCGTTGGCACCGCGATGACCGCCGTGATGGTCTCGCCGCGCTTCCTTTACCGCGAAGAGCTGCAGCCCGAGCCGGACAATCCCAGCGAGAGCCATGAGCTCGACGACTACGCCCTGGCGTCGCGCCTGTCGCACCTGCTGTGGCTGAGCATCCCGGACGAGGAGCTGACCGCCGAGGCGGCCGCGGGCACGCTGCGGCACAACCTCGACGCGCAGGTGAAGCGGATGCTGGCCGACCCGAAGTCGGACCGCTTCTTCCTCGACTTCACCGGCCAGTGGCTGCGCACCCGCAACATCCTCATGGCGGTGGTCACCCCGGGTAATATTTCCGACCGGCTCGACCCGCTGCGCGAGTCGATGAAGGCGGAGACGGATATGCTCTTCGAATACATTGCCCGCGAGGATCGCGACCTGCTGGAGGTCATCACGGCGGACTACTCCTTCCTCAACGAGGACCTGGCCAAGTGGTATCGGGTCGAGGGCGTCGAAGGCGACGAGATGCGCAAGGTCGACCTGCCGCCGGAAACGAACCGCGGCGGCGTGCTCACCCACGCGAGCATCCTGGTCTCGACCTCGAACCCGAACCGCACCTCGCCGGTAAAGCGCGGCGTGTTCGTGCTGGAGAACATTTTCGGCACCCCGCCCCCGCCCCCCCCGGCCGCCGTGCCGACGCTGGAAGAAGCCGCCAAGGAGGGCATCGAGTTGCTGACCCTGCGCGACCAGCTGGCGGTGCACCGCGAGGACAAGGCCTGTGCGGCCTGCCATGCGCACTTTGATCCGATCGGACTCGCGTTGGAGAATTTCAGCTACATCGGCCGCTGGCGTGAGACCGACAACGGCGTGGCGATCGATACGAGCGGCGAGATGGCCACGGGCGAGACCTTCGGGTCGTTCGCCGAGCTGCGCAACCTGATCGCGGAGCGCAAAGACAAGTATTACCGCGGTGTGACCGAAAAATTGATGACCTACGCGCTCGGTCGGGGCCTCGAGCCCTACGACGCGGCGACCATCGACGAAATCACCGACAGTCTCCTCAACGGCGGGGGCAAGTTCTCCCAACTCCTGATGGGCGTCGTCGAGAGTCCCGCCTTCCAGGAACGCCGCGGCGCCGGTGAGCGGGTCAACGCGGCTCCGTCCTCCTACGCGGTGCAGTAACGATCCCACCCCCTTAATCCCCACCTCGAATTTAAAGTATCATGAGCAAGCTTTCCGTATCCCGTCGCACCTTTCTCCGTGGGCTTGGCGCCTGCATCGCGGTGCCCACCCTCGAATCGCTGCTGCCCGGCGGCGGCAAGGCCTTCGCGGCCACCACCGCGGCGGGTCAACCACTCGCGACGAGTGCGGCGGGCATGCCGCTGCGCATGGCGTTCATCCAGTTCGCGAACGGCGCGAACCATGACCGCTGGACGCCGATCGGCGACGGAGCCGACTACCAGCTCAACGAGACGTTCGCCCCGATGGCGGACCTGCGGGACAAGTTCCAGGTCATCACCAACCTGCACCACAACGAGGCCAAGAACTTCGGTGACGGGCCGGGCGACCACGCGCGCGCCGGCGCCGCGTTCCTGACGGGCATGCATGCCTGGAAAACGCTGGGCGCAAAGCTGCAGCTCGGCACTTCGGTGGACCAGATCGCGGCCGAGCAGATCGGGCACCTGACGCGGCTGGATTCGCTGCAGCTCGGCACGGAGCCGGGTCGCCTGTACGGCTCGTGCGACACGGGCTACCCCTGCGCCTACCAATACAATTTGTCCTGGGCGAACGAGACCACGCCGCTGCCGCCGGAAACGAATCCGCGCAAGGTATTCGAGCGGTTGTTCGGCAACGCGGACGGCGGTGGCTCGGGCGAAGCCAAGGCGCGCATCGCGCGGCGCAAGAGCGTGCTCGATTTTGTGCTCGGCGACGTCAAGCAGCTCAACGCGGCCCTCGGCTCCAATGATCGGGCCAAGATGGACCAGTACCTGACGGCGGTCCGCAAGCTGGAGCGCCAGATCGAGAAGGCCGAACGGTTCAAGCCGGCCGAGACCGACGAGCCGATCCCGGGGGTGACCTATCCGGATCACGGCGAGCACGTGGACGTGATGTATGAGTTGATCGCGCTGGCGTTCCAGACCGACTCGACGCGCATCGTGTCGTTCCCGGTCGCCTGGGAAGGTAGCAACCGGCCGTTCCTGGAGCTCGGGATTCCCGAGGGGCACCACTACCTCACGCACCACAGCGGCGATAACTCGAAGATCCTCAAGGTCGCGCAGATCGAGAAATGGTACATGGACCGCTTCTCGAAGTTCATGCACCGACTGGAGGAGATGAAGGATCCCGACGGCTCGTCGGTCCTGCACAATTCCATGATCGTCTATGGCTCGGCGGTGGGCGACGGCAACCGTCACAACCACGACGACCTGCCGGTGCTGCTGGCGGGCGCCGGCGGCGGCACGCTGAACGCGGGCCGTCACAACCGCCTCGCGGAGGAGACCCCGATGACCAACCTCTACCTCGGCATGCTCGACCGCATGGGCGTCCAGGCCGAGAAGTTTGGTGACAGCACCGGGCGCCTGAGCGCCATCTGACGATCAGGCGTCAGGCCTTCATTTGGTGATCCGGGCTCGGGCCTACAGCTCGATCACATCGCCCGGCCGGGTGGCGTAGGTGTGCTCGGTCTCGCCGACGCGAACCCGCAGCGGTCCGCCCAGGCGCGAGGTGATCCGGGCGTGGCTCAGCTCGCCGGCGGCCCAAGTCAGATCGACTTCGAAGCCGCCGCGCGTGCGGAACCCGCGGAATGAGCCTTCCGACCAAGCCGCGGGCAACGCGGGCAACAGGTGGAGGACGGGAGCACCATCCTCGGCCCGGAGGTGGCTTTGCAGCACCATCTCGATGATGCCGGCCGCCCCGCCGAAGTTGCCGTCGATCTGAAACGGCGGGTGGGCGTCGAACAGATTCGTGTAGCAAAACCCCGGGCTGATCAGCAGCCGCAGCAGGTCGTGGGCGCGCTCACCCTCCAGCAGCCGGGCCCAGAAGTTGACCTTCCACGCCAGGCTCCAACCGGTGCCCTCGTCGCCGCGCAGCTCGAGCGTGCGGCGGGCCGCCGCGGCCAGCTCGGGCGTGGTGACCGGGGAGATCTGCGCGCTGGGATGCAGCGCATAAAGGTGGGAGACATGGCGGTGGCCCTGCTCGGGCGCGCCAAGGTCCCAGTCAAACTGCCACTCCTGCAATTGCCCGGCCTCACCGATCTGGAACGGCGGCAGGCGCTCGGCGGTGGCGCGCACCCGGGCCCGAAAATCCGCATCGGTGTCCAGCACCTCGGATGCCTCGACCACCGCGGCGAAAAGGTCGTGCAGGATGGCGTTGTCCATGGTCGGCCCGGCCGCGATGCTCACGCCCGCGTGGTGGGCGTTTTCCGGGGAATTGGAAGGCGCAGTGACGAGATGGTGGGTGCGCGGATCCTCGACCAGAGTCGCGAGGAAGAACTCGGCCGCGCCGCGGAGCACCGGGTAGTCGGCGGCCAGTTGCTCCCGGTCGCCGTTGTATTGATAACGCTCCCAGAGGTGGAGACTCAGCCAGGCGCCCCCCATCGGCCACATGCCCCAGAACACCCCGTCGATGGGCGCGCTGGCCCGCCACAGGTCGGTGTTGTGGTGGGTCACCCAGCCAGGCGCGTTGTAGTGCACCTCGGCGACGCGCCGGCCGGACACGGACAGGTCGTGCAACAAGGCCGACAAGGGCTCGACGCACTCGTCGAGCTGCGTCACCTGCGCCGGCCAGTAATTCATCTCCGTGTTGATGTTGATGGTGTATTTGCTGTCCCACGGCGCGAAGAGCTTGTCGTTCCAAACGCCCTGCAGGTTGGCTGGCTGGGTGCCCGGGCGGGAGCTGGCGATGAGCAGGTAGCGCGCGTAATTGAAATACAGCGCGGCCATGGCCGGGTCCTGGTCCGCGGAGAACGTGGCGATGCGTGCATCGGTCGCCCGCGCCGAGAGCGCCGGGTCGGCCGAGGGCAGGTTGAGCGCCACCCGATCGAAGAGCGCCCGGTGGTCGGCGATGTGCCGGTCGCGCAGGTCGGCGTAGGTCCGCTCGGTCGCGGCGGCGAGCGCGGTGCGGTTGCGCACCTGCGGACTTCCGCTGACGTCGTTCCAACTCACGTGATTGGTGGCGGCCGAGATCACGATGGTAAGGGCGTCGGCATCGCGGACCTTGAGGAACCCGTCGCCGGTGAGCGTCCAGCCCCCTTCGGGCAAAACGCGGGCCACGGTCTCCCAGCGCAGGGCCGGCTCGATGCCATCGCGGCCGCCGTTGCGGCCGATGATGCGCAGGCCGTCGGGGGCAATGATCGACCGGGTGCCGCTGTGCGGCGAATCGAACTGCAAAGTCACATCCACCTGGCCCGGCTGGTCCGCCGTCAGGCGCAGGACGATCACGTTGTCCGGGTAACTGGCAAAGTGCTCACGGGTATACCGCACGCCGTCGACGACATAGGAGACGCCTGCCGTGGCGGTGCCGAGGTCGAGGTGGCGCTCGTAGTCGGTGTAGCGGCCATGGCTGGGAAAACTGAGCCGAAGGTCGGCCATCGCCTGATAGCTTTGCTGCCGCAACGGCGTGGCCATGAAGGTCTCCTGGGTAAGCTCGGCGGCCTCGCGGTGCTGGTTGGCGAAGATCAGTTCGCGGATCCGCGGCAATGCCTCGGCCGCCCCGGCGTGACTCGGATCGTAGGGCCCGCCCGACCAGAGGGTGTCCTCGTTCAGGACGATGCGCTCCTCGTCCGGCCGGCCCATGATCAGCGCCCCGAGCCGGCCGTTGCCGATGGGCAGGCCTTCGGTCAGGGGCTCGATGGCCGCCGGCTCGTCGTAGTGAAGTTCAGTGGAGGTGGCGCCGAGGGATCCGGCCGCCAGCAGGGCGCACACGACGCCGCAAACACGCGGAAACAGGGAATTCATCATGGATCGGTAAAACCGGGACGAAGGTGGGGGGCTAAGGGGCGGAATCCACAGGTTCGGCGTTTTGCCCCCCCGGGCCACCCTATTTATACCTAACGGTCAACTTCAGCCCTCTTTGAGTTCCCTCAACCGGTCTTCATTGTGATTATTCCCCACCCGTGTTCCCTTGGCACGACAAACCCCGTATTTCCCTGAACCCATCTCCGGCGCCCCGGTCCGGTAAAGCGTATCCCGTGGCGTCCTCCGGCCAGTCGGCCGGCACGGTCGTTTCTTCAACCCCGATTCCTTATCATGTCTGATATGATCCATAAACTGACCAAGGCGGCCTCCATTGCCACCTTGTTGACCCTCGCCACCGTCGCCACTGCCCAGGACGGCACGGTCTACCCGCTCGACGCGCCGGACGAACCCAACGCCATTGTGCTCGGCACGGGCGGCGTCGAAAACCAGCCCGGCAGCGAATCCTGGTTCCGCCAATGGGGCGAGCCGATGGTCCGCAACGTGACCGAGGCCACCCTCACCCCCTACCTGCCCGATCCGGCCAAGGCCAATGGCACCGCCGTCATCGTGGCGCCGGGCGGCGGCTATCGCTGGCTTTCGATCAACAACGAGGGCTGGAAGATCGCCAAGGCGCTCAATGAGCGCGGTGTGGCCGCCTTCGTGCTTAAATACCGGCTCAACCCCACGCCGCCGACCATGGAGGCCTTCAAGGCCATGATGGAAGGTGGCGGCGCGCCGCCCCCGCCGCCGGCCGATGGTGCCGCGCCGGCCCCGCGGCCCCGCCGGCAGTTCAGCCTCTCGAACCAATTGGAGGACGCCGAGGCCGCCTACGCCCTGATCGTTGAGCGCGCCAAGGAATGGGGCGTCAACACCGACCGCATCGGCATGATGGGCTTCTCCGCCGGCGCCGGCCTCACCATGCACAGCCTCATGAACTCCAAGACGATGGAGCTCTGCTTCGTCGCACCGATCTACGGTGGCATGGGCGAAGTCGACGTGCCGGAAGACGCCCCGCCTCTGTTCGTGGCCAACGCGGCTGATGACTTCCTCTTCAACGGCGGCACCGGCCTGATCAAGTCCTGGTATGACGCCAAAAAGCCGGTCGAATTTCACCTCTACCAGGACGGCGGCCACGGCTTCGGCATGGGCTACCCGGGCCATCCCACCGAACACTGGTTCGAGCCCTTCACTCACTGGCTCGACCATAACGGCTTCCTCACGCCGGCGTCCATGTAACACCGGACCTTGATTTTCAACCCTGGGGGCGAGGTGAAAACCTCGCCCTCATTTTTTTGCCGCTTACTCCCCGCCCCCGGTTCCCCTCTCCATTGCAACGGTTGGCGCACTGCTTGCCGTCTGACCCCCACCGGCATTGCCTTCACCTCCTGCTATCATGACTACCATTCGCCCCCTCCTCTTCGCCGCGGCCCTGACCGCCGCCGCCGGCACCGCCCTCGCCGAGCCGGTGGTGTTCGAGTCCTTCGAGTACACCGGCCGTGACGAAATCTTCGACCTGCCGATCGAGCCCGGCCAGTACCGCAATCCCATCCTCGCCGGCTACTACCCCGATCCCAGCATCTGCCGCGTCGGCGACGACTACTACCTGATCAACTCCACCTTCGCCCACTTCCCGGGCATCCCGATTTTCCACTCCACCGACCTCGTCAACTGGACCCAGATCGGCAACGCCATCAGCCGCCCCGACCAGCTACGCTCCAACGGCCTGCGCATCACCCGCGGCGTGTTCGCCCCGGCGATCAGCTACCACGACGGCGTGTACTACATCGTCTGCACCAACGTCGACGCCGGCGGCAACTTCATCGTCACCACCACCGATCCGGCCGGGGGATGGTCCGACCCGATCTGGCTCGGTTTCGACGGCATCGACCCGTCCATCTTCTTCGACGAATCGACCGGCCGCGCTTGGATCGTCAACAATGGCAATCCGCCGGACAACGCACCGCTCTACGACGGCCATCGCGCGATCTGGATTCAGGAATGGGACATCGCCGCGCAGCGCCCCACCGGCGAGCGCAAGATCATCATCAACGGCGGCGTCGACCTCGCCCAGCAGCCGGTCTGGATCGAGGGCCCCCACATCTACAAGCGCGGCGACTGGTACTACCTCAACTGCGCCGAGGGCGGCACCTCCGTCCAGCATTCCCAGGTCATCTTCCGCAGCCGCTCGCCCGACGGGCCCTACACGCCCCTCACGGAGCGGCCGACCCTGACCCAGCGCGACCTGCCGGCGGACCGCGATCATCCCGTGACCTGCACCGGCCATGCCGACCTGACCATCGGGCCCGACGGCAATTGGTGGGCGGTCTTCCTCGGCTGCACGCCGTATGAGGGCGGCCACTACAACACCGGCCGCCAGACCTTCCTCCTGCCCGTGACCTGGGCCGACGGCTGGCCGACCATCCTGGAGCCCGGCCTGGAGGTGCCCTACGTGGTCGACGCCCCCGCCGGCGTGACCTCCCACCAACCCAACGCCGGCACCGTCATCAGCGCCCCGGCCTTCCCCACCACCGGCAACTTCACCTGGCGCGACGAGTTCGACCGCACCGAGCTCGGCAACCCGTGGATCTTCCTCCGCGCCCCGCAGGAGACCTGGTGGACGCTGGCCGACGGCACGCTGCAGCTGACGCCCCGCAACGTCACCCTCAGCGACCTGCAGAACCCGAGCTTCGTCGGCCGCCGCCTGCAGCACAACCGCTTCAACGCCGAGACCACCCTGCGGCTGCCCGCCGCTGCCGGCGTGTCCGCCGGGCTGTCCGCCTTCCACAACGAGACCCGCCAATACAACTTCGGCGTGCGTCACGGCGACGACGGCCATGAGATCTACCTCGAGACCGTCGACGGCCGCAACAGCCGCTCGGCCATCGCCGCCCCGCTGGGCGACGCCCAGGCCGGCCACGCGATCACGCTGCGGCTGACGGGCGACGACACGGTCTACGTCTTCGAATACTCGACCGACGGCGGCGCCACTTGGTCGCAGCTCGGCGACACGTTCGACGCCCGCAACCTGAGCGTCGAAACGTCCTACGACTTCATCGGCGTCCTGCTCGGCCTCTACGCCATTTCGGCGTAGGCCGGTCGACACGGTGGCCGGCCTCGGCGAGGCCAGCTACCGCTGGGCTCCGATACCCTAACCGCCCGCGGCTTCTTCCTCGATCGTCAGTCGGCGGTAACCGCCGCGGCTGCGGTAGTAGACCACGAAGCCGAGGTAGATGACCGCCAGGGTGGCGGGAATGTAGGCGTCGACCTTGAGGGTGTGGCGGTCCCCGATGAGATCGGACTCGATCAGGGCCAGCTGGTCGTCGGTCGGAATGTCGACGCCCTTGGCCTCGGCCAGCGCGCGGCCGTCAATGGCCGCGACCGGGTCGAAGAAGAGCCAGCCGCTGGGCTCGGCGGCCTGGGTGACCGCGTAGACCTGCGGCGCACTTTCGGCGAGCGCCTCGCTGGCGAAACGGTCCTTGGCGTAGCCCAGACCGGGCAGGCCGATGAGGCCGCCGGACATCATGCCGAGGCCGCCCATGATGCTCATCGCGATGGCGCCGGTGCGCGGGAAACGGTCACCGCAGATCGCGAGCATGGTCGGCCAGAAGAAGGTCTTGCCGACGCCGTAGATCAGCAGCGCGAGCACCGCCCCGCCGAAGGTGACAATGCCGCTGGTGAGCCTCAGGCCGATGAAGGCCATGACCGCGCAGACGCAGAGCAGGCTGACCGGGGAGAGCTTGAGGTTCTTCTCAATCCAGGCCGCGCAGAAACGCAGCACGAACATGGTGAGCGAGGTGATGACGAACAGGGCCTTGCCCTGCTCGGAGCTGAGGATGTTGCCGGTGATGTTCTGAATCCAGCCATCGGTGCCGAGCTCGACCGCGCCCACCAGGATGTGCGCGCCGAACAGGACAAAGAGGACAACCGAGCCGACCGCGAAGCTGGTGATCTTGCCGATGGCGAGCACCACGACCAGCGCGCCGGCGAACAGCAGCCAGGTCGGCAACGCCGGGAACGTGGCGCTGAAGAACAACGCCAGCATGCCGGCAACGACCACGCCGCCCAGCAGGCCGACATCCTTGAACATCTCGCCGAGGCTAAGGCCCTTTTCCGCGGCCTCCGACTTGGGGAAGCGCTGGCCGAGGAACATGATGCCGTAGACCACGGTGGGCAGCAGGAACATCACGAGCTGCACCTTCCACGACACACCCATGCGGTCGTCGAGCACCCAGCCGATCACCCCGCCCAGCACCAGACCCAGCGGCCACGACGCGTGCAGGATGTTGAGGTAGTGCGTGCGGTTCTCGGGAAAGAGCCGCGCCACCAGCGGATTGGCGACCGCCTCCAGCGCACCGTTGGCCAGGGCGAACATGAACGTGCCCCAGAACAGGTAGTTGTAGGCCGTGGCCATGCCCATCTCCGGCGACGCCGTGAGGGTGATCACGGCCGACAGCAGGTGCATCGCGAACGAGGCGACGATCAGCTTGCCGTAGCCCAGCTTGTCGACGATCAGGCCGCCGGCGAAGATGCCGAAGCAGAACCCCGTCAGGCCGGCGCCACTGATGACGCCCAGCTGGGTGGCGGAGAAGCCGAACTCGGCGCCCCAATTGTCGAGGATGCCGCCGCGCACGGCGAAACCGACTCCGGTGGCGAGAATGGCCGTGAACCCGGCCCAGAGCAGCCGTTGGGGATTGATGGTGGAGGAGGACATGGCGGGGTAACGGCGGAGGGCCGGTCAGTTTTGGTTGAGGGTGTTGATGTAGGCGACGAGGTCGCGCATGGCCTGCTCGTTGGGCACGACCTTGGCCATGGCCGCCATCTGCGCACCGGTCACGTCGCGCGGATCGGAGCCGCGCACGCCGTCATGGAAGAGCTTCAGATGGTTGAGGAGATACCAGTCCTGTTTGCCGGTCAGCTTGGGTGAGTTGAGCTCACGGTTGCCCTCGCCGGCAGCGCCGTGGCAGGCGGCGCAGGTGGCGTAGAGCGCCTCGCCGGCGGCGACGTCACCGGTCACCGTCGCCGGATGGGCCATCGGCTCGAGTTCCTCCAGGTAGAAGGAGAGACTGGAGAACACGAACTCGGCCCGCGGGTGGTTGTCGAGGAAGTCGAGCGCGCTGCGCATGGCGATGGCGTTGGCGTTCTTGAAGTGGGTGCCGCGCAGGCCCTCGCGGAACTTCTGCAGCTGGGTCTGCACATACCAGTGCTCCATGCCGCGCAGCGACGGCGCCCCGACGCTCTGGTCGCCCTGAGCTTCGGAGCCATGACAGGCCACGCAGTTTTGCTCGAAGACCCGGGCGCCGAGGCCGCCCCAATTGGCGGTGCGGATGACCGGCGTGAAGGTGTTGGCCTCGAGGAACGCCGCGTAGGCTTCCTCGTCGATGTTGCCGTAGTTCAGGTCAAGACCACCGGCGCGCAGGCGCAGGCGCATCTGGGTCTCGCCACTGAGGCGGTTGACCAGCTGCTGCACCAGCGCGATGTCGGCCGCGGTGGGCTCGTGCAGGGTCGCCTTCCAGGCATCGAGCAGGGCGATGCTGAGCGGCTCGAGCGACGTCTCGGGCAGGTTTTCCCAGTCCCCGAGCGCGGCCGCCGGATCGACGCCGGCGGAGCTGAAGTAGCGCTTGGCCACGAGGTAGTCCGGCGCGTCCTCCACCTTGGGGTAGAGATCGAAGATGCTCTTGTCCGCCGGCTCGGTGTTGCGGAGCAGCTCGGCCATGTAGGTCGCCTCGTTGTCGAGCACCGCGTGGGCGAAGGCCCGGGCCATCCAGGGATCGTCCGCCGGCAGCGAGGTGCGACGGGTGAAGAGCGTGTTGGCCACGGTCTCGGACGCCGGCAGCATGCCGAGCGCGAGCAGCGCCCGGAGGCGGGTCTTCGGATCGGGATCGTCGATCAACGCCGCGGCGCGCTCGAGGTCCTCCACGCCGCCGGACTCGGTAAGCGCCATGACGGCGTTCTTGCGCACGGCGGCGGAGGCGTGGCCGAGGGCCGCTTCGACCGCGGCGGTGCTGGCGTCGGTCATGACGTTGAAGGCGCCGAGCCCCTGCAGGCTCCACAGCGCGTGAATCACGCGGGTGTTGAGGCCGAGGCTGTCGACCGCGGTGTCGCTGGTCACGATGTCGCGCAGGGCGGGAATCGCATCGCGGCGCTGCTCGCGGACCAGCAGGCGCTGGGCGGTCATGCGCCAGAACATGTTGTCGTTGGCGAACGCGGCGATCAGCTCGCTGGTGGTCGCGTCGGACAGGTCGAGCTGGGCGGACGGCTGCCCGCCCTTGGCCACCAGACGATAGATGCGGCCGTGGTGGCGGTCGCGCAGCGGGTTTTCGTGCGCGTTGCCCTTGCCCATGACGGCTTCCCAGCCGGCGGACTGCACGGTGGGCCGCGGGTTGTGCTGGATGATGAAATTGTACCAGTCGGCGACCCAGAGCTGGCCGTCGGGTCCGACCTCGGCGAAGACCGGGGAGAACCACTCGTCGTTGGACGTGATGATGGAGCCGCGGTTCTGGCCGATGTACGTCGTGCCCTGCTCCTTGAGGAAGAACTCGCCGAGCAGGTGGGCAGTCGGCCCGCCGATGAAGGCGGACTTGTTCCAGAAGCGCTCCGGGAAGGTGCGGGCGGTGTAGAGGTTGAAGCCCGCGCCCGCGGTGTAGCGGCCGTGCCAGTCGACCTGGAGGTATTTGTCGGTCGACGGGAAGAATTGGGTAAAGTCGTCGATCTTCGCGGCCAGCTGCGGCGGCAGGCCCTCGTGGCGGCCATAGGTGAATTTGCGCCAGACCGGCACGTGCCAGGCCGGGGCGTTGTTGGCGGTGGAGCCGAAGATCTCGAAGTCCTCGCTCATGCCCAGGCCCCAGGTGTTGTTGTTGAACATGCCGACGGGCTCGACCACGCCGTTGTTCGGGTCCATGCGGAACACGCCCTGGCCGAACTCGCCTTGGAGCGACTTCTTGGCGTCGGAGTAGCCGACCGCGCCCCAGATCTTGTTGTCGAAGCCGTAGCGCAGGCTCGACGGTCCGGCGTGGGTGTCCTCGACGCCCCAGTCCTGGTTGATGGCGTAACGCACGTCGGCGCGGTCATCGCCATCGGTGTCCTTGAGGAAGAGGAACTGCGGGGCCTGCGCCACGATCCAGCCGCCGTCCAGCGGCGTGAGGCTGGTCGGGATGTTGAGGCCGTCGGCGAAGACCGTGAACTTGTCCGCCCGGCCGTCGCCGTCGGTGTCCTCGCAGATCAGGATGCGGTCCTGGCCCTGCTGGTTGTCATCGACCTCGTTCGGGTAGTTGACGGTCTCGGCCACGAAGAGGCGGCCGCTCTCGTCCCAGGCGAAGGCGATGGGGTTCACGATGTCCGGTTCGGCGGCGAAGAGCTGCAGCTCGAAGCCGTGCTCGGCCATGGTGAGCTGCTGCGACTCGGCCGGGGAGAACGGCCGGGACAGCTGCGGCGCCGGGTCCTGGCGACGGTAGTTGGGAATGGTGTCGGCCGGGCCGTATTCAATGGTGGGCAACGACTCGACCAGGCGCAGGTTGGCGTCGCCCTTGGCGTCGCCGGCGGCCCAGCGGATGCCGCGGATGAGCAGCTCGTGAAACGCCGCCTGGCCCCAGGTGTTCATGTCGTGGCCGTAAGCGGTGTAGAACACGCGGCCCTGCCCCTGCTCGCGCACCCAGGTCCAGGGTTCCTCCTCGCGGTACTGGAGCACAGTGCGGCCGACCTCGTTGTGGTCGGCATGGACGTAGGTCTCGTCCTCGGTGGTGAAGCCCTCGAAGCCGGCCAGGATCGGGTGCGATCCGGCGCCGGGCGCCTCGGTGGCGGTGAATTCGCCGTACTCGTGGCTGCGGAACCGCGCGCCCACCAGATCGACGTAGGCCTGCGAGCGGCCGAAGCACGCGCTGGCGGAATGCACCGGCACGAAGCCGCCGCCGTTGTTCACGAAGTCGAGCAACGCCTTCTCCTGGTCCGGGCTGAGCGAGCGGTGGTTGGCGTAGATCATCAGCACGTCGGTCTCGGCGAGATCCTGCGCGTTGATCACCGCCGGATCCTCAACGTAACGCATGCGGATCTTCTCCTTGCCCAGCGAGGAGTTGAGGATGGGCGCAAAGAGATGCGACAGGTGGTAACCGCTGCCCTGGCGTTGGCCGTGGCCGAGGAAGAGCAGGTCAATGACGCCGTCGTCGTCGGACTGGGCGGTGACTGGCAACGCGGCGGCCAGCACGGCGGCGGCCAGGACCAGCGGGGGGAGGCGAAGGAAGGATTTCAGGCTCATGGCGATCGGGGTTGAAGGTCAGATGTCGGCCAGGGCGAAGTCCGGCATGCGCTTCGGCACGCCGCCTTCCATGGCGGACTGGTGGGCGAGGATGCCCACGCAGCTGATGTTGGCGGATTCGACCGCGTTGGGATAAGGGTTGGAGCGGTCGAGCACCGCCTTGATGAAGTTGTCCACCAGATGCGGGTGGGACCCGCCGTGGCCGGCGCCCTGGGTGAACGACAGGTGCTGGTGCTCGTTGGCGTCATACACGCCGCGACCGGTGAAATGCTGAATCTCGGGCGGCAGCAGATGGGCGTAATCCGGCACCTCAACGCGCTCGGGGATCTCCGGCTCGGGCTTGCCGAGGGTGTGGATGACCGGGTGCTCACCCTCGATGAGGGGCCACTCGTAGGACTTCTTGGACCCGTAGGCATCGAAGCTCTCGCGATACTGTCGGGCGGTGTCGAACAGCGAGCGGTAGATGCGCGCCGCGACGTCGGAGTCCTTCATCTGGATGTGGCAGGACTCGATGGCGAACGGCGAGCCGTAGACCTTGGCCTGCTCCTCCTTGATGCGGCCGGAGCCGACGCAGGAAATGGTCTCGGCCAGCTTGCGCTCCAGACCGAGCACCGGACCGACGCAGTGCGTGGCGTAGTGCATCGGCGGCAGGCCGTCCCAGTAACCCGGCCACCCCGCCATGTCCTGCTGGTGACTGGCCTGCAGGAACTGGATGCGGCCCAGCTCGCCCTGGTCGTAAAGCTCCTTCACGAAGAGGAATTCGCGGCTGTAGACCACCGTTTCCATCATCATGTAGATGAGGCCCTTCTCGCGGCTGAGCTGCACGATCCGCTCGCACTCCTCGACCGTCGTCGCCATCGGTACGGTGCAGGCCACGTGCTTGCCGGCCTCAAGGGCCTTGATCGACTGCGGCCCGTGGTCGGGAATCGGGGTGTTGATGTGCACCGCGTCGATCTCGGGATCCGCCAGCACATCCTCGTAGGAAGTGTAGCGCTTCTCGACGCCGAACTTGTCGCCGGTCTCGTGGAGTTTGACCTCGTTGCGCTGGCAGATGGCGGCGAGCGTCGCGCGCGGATGGGCTTGGTAGATGGGAATGAATTCGGCGCCGAAGCCGAGTCCGATGATGGCTACTTTCATAAGGATTGAGGAGTGGGGTTAGTCGGCCGTACCGGGCTCGCCGGCCTGCCATTGTTTGAGAAATTGCAGTCCCTGCCGGGCAAAGGCGTCCTGGGACTCCGCGAACGGCCGCCAGATGCATACCGCATCGGCCAGGCTGGAACCGTCGGGGGAAAAACTCTCGATCGAAACGCGGCCGTCGTAGCCGATCCGGCGCAGACCCTCGCGCAGGCCGGCCCAGTCACTGTTGCCCTCGCCCGGAATGCCGCGGTGGCTGTCCGACACCTGCAGGTGGAGGAGCCGGTCGCCCGCCGTCTCAATCGCGGCGCAGAAATCGACTTCCTCGATGTTCATGTGAAAGCTGTCGAGCGAGACGCCGACGTGTGGACTGCCCACCGCTTCCACCAGGCGGATGGCATCGGCCGCGGTGTTGACCATGTCGGTCTCGAACCGGTTGATCGGTTCCAGGGCGAGCCGCACGCCGCAATCGGCCGCGATCTCCGCCACGCGCCCCAGGGAACGGGCCGAGCGATCCCATTCCGCCGCACGGTCCGCCGCGCTCGGCAGGTGCGCCTTGCCTACCGGGGCGTAGAGCGGACCCGCCACCAGTGGACTGCCCCAGTCGCGGGCGAACTGGCAGCACTGCGTCAGGTAATTCACCGCCAGCTCGACCTTGGCCGGATCCGGACTGGAAAGGTCGCGGTCGCCCGCCACCGCCGCGCAAACGATCGCCTGCAGGCCGGTGTCCTGCAACGCGGCGCCGATCGCCGCGCCGTCCACCGTCGTCGGATCCTCCACGGGGATCTCCACGAATTCGAAACCGAAGTCCGCGATTTTGCGCAGAAGCGACACGTCGCGGCCGTCAAAGGGGGAAGTCCAAAGCCAGGTGCTGGCACCAAATTGCATGATGCGAATTTTGGGAAAGGGGTTGGGGTGTTTTGCAGTGCGGTCGGATCGAATCGCGACGACACCGCCGAGGGGTAAGGGAAACTCTACCTGATTTGCTCCCGGCAGGCTTGTATTGACTGGCTTAATAATTGTATTTTTTCGCCAACATGTCTCTCCCCGCCTGGCTCCACCGGATCGATCCCGCCCGCTCGATCAACCAGCTTTTCGACCACATCCCGGACCTCATGTTTTTCGTGAAGGACCGCGCGTCGCGCATCGTCACCGGCAACCGCGAGTTCGCCCAGCATTGCGGGGTGCGGACGCCCGAGGAACTGCAGGGCCGCCGGGACGAGGAGCTGTTTCCAGCCTACATGGCGCGCAAGTTCATCGCCGACGACCGCGTCGTGCTGGCCACCGGTGAACCGCTGCTGAACCTGGTCGAGCTCTTCCCCACCCGGGAGCGCATGCCGGAGTGGTTCATCACCCAGAAGCTGCCGATGTTCGACGCCGCCGGCGAGGTCTGCGGCATCTGCGGCACCGTCCAGAGTTACGAGGACCTCCTCAACATCTCCCAGGACCCGGTGGTGGAGCTCGTCCAGACCATCCGCGACCACTACGCCCAGCCCATCTCGGTGCCGGAACTGGCCCGCAGCATCGGGCTGTCGCAGCGGCAGTTGGAGCGACGCTTCCAAGCCACCTTCCGCACCAGCCCGCGCCAGTTCATAGTCCGTCTGCGCGTGCTGATCGCCAGCGACAAATTGCGGGATAGCGACACGCCGATCACCGAGATCGCCCACAGCTGCGGCTTCTACGACCACAGCAGTTTCATCCGCCACTTCCGCGCCATTTTCGAGACCACGCCCCTCGCCTACCGGAAGCAATTTCACCGAAATTGACCGCCTTCGCCTCCGCGCGCTTCGTCGTAAA
>Ga0181607_10000408_pt1 | contig 36797 bp, 23 predicted proteins | sample 041ome_9_FD_132420 | JGI IMG/M metagenome (GOLD analysis project Ga0181607, IMG submission 132420) | Coastal salt marsh microbial communities from the Groves Creek Marsh, Skidaway Island, Georgia - 041413US metaG (megahit assembly) | ecosystem: Environmental > Aquatic > Marine > Intertidal zone...
GTGCTGGCCCCCGCAGTGCTGGCTCGAACCGTCGCTTTTCTGCTGACGAGGTCGTCCGGACCAAGATCGTTGCCACGATCGGCCCTGCAAGCCGCTCTGAAGAAGCGATTCACGGTCTTGTCGAAGCAGGCGTTGACGTGTTCCGGCTGAACATGGCCCATGGATCGATGGAGGAACATCAGCAGTCGGTTGACCGCATTCGTGCTGTCTCTGCTGCCTTGCAACGCCCCGTGGCTGTGCTCGTGGACCTGGCAGGGCCCAAGATTCGCCTGGGAGAACTTCCTGATGGCATGGTGGAGTGCGTGGAAGCCGCCACGATCACGTTTGTTCGCGGAGATGAAGGCGGCTCGGCCGATCGGTTTGTCACAAACTATCCACCGCTGATCGACGAACTCGCGGTGGGCGACTCGGTGATGATTGCCGATGGCACGGTGTCGCTGATTGTTGAGAGCAAAGACAGCAATGAGGCTCGTTGCCGGGTGGTTCAGGCTGGGCCCGTCCGCAGCCGCCAAGGCGTGAACCTCCCGGGTGTGAAACTGTCTGTGCCGGCGATGAGTCAAGCCGATTGGCAGCATGCAGAGTGGGCTGCCGCCTCGGGGGCCGACTTTGTCAGTCTCTCGTTTGTCCGAAGTTCTGTTGAAGTCACCCTGCTGGAACAGCTGCTTCGCACCCGCGGGTCGCGTGCGCGGGTGATTGCCAAAATCGAGAAGCGGGAAGCGATTGAAAACCTTGAAGCGATCGTGGAGGCGGCGGGCGGGGTGATGGTGGCCCGTGGCGACCTGGGGGTTGAGACCGATGTTGCCAGCATGCCGATGGTGCAGAAGCGGATCATCCGCGTCTGTCAGCAGTTTCAGAAACCGGTGATCGTTGCTACGCAGATGCTCGACAGCATGCAGCATGCTCGGCGGCCCACGCGAGCCGAGACGACCGACGTTGCCAATGCGATTCTCGACGGTGCCGATGCCTGCATGCTCTCCGGCGAGACCGCGATCGGAGAGCATCCCCGCCTCGTTGTGGAGATGATGCGACGGATCGCTCGGGCTACGGAGCGGCAGTATCTCGAAGACCGCTGGCGATATGTCGAAGGTCGCATTGTGGCCACGCGAGGCAGCGTGGCCACGACGGTGCCCGACTTTCCACCCTCACCAGAGCGGCTGGTGGATGGGCTGCATCCCATTACGCAGGCCGTTGTGGAAGGAGCCAGCCGCATTGCCGGCGACCTCGATGCAAAACTCTTCGTGGTAGCCAGCAAGACGGGCCTGACAGCGATCGCACGCTCGAAGCGGCGCGGTGCCGTGCCCACTGTGGGGCTTTCCGACAGTGAGCAGACGCTACGGCAGATGGCGCTCTACTGGGGAGTCACACCGCTGGCCTACGTGGCCACCCGGGACATCAACCAGCTGCTCGAGCAGGTGAGCAGCTGGGGGCTCTCCGAGGGGCGTTTGGTCTCTGGAGACCGGATTCTGCTGGTGGCGGGTATCGGTTTTGGCACCGGTGGTCACAATATGGCTCTGGTGCATGAGGTTCCGTAGCCGCTGAGCGTGGCTCGGTCGGCGGGTCAGCCCGATGGTGGTCCACGATGCCGATGATGTTCCAGAATGCACGATGGTGTCTCGCAATGGCGACTGCTCGCCGCCGCATGAGACTGGTAGATCACTAAAGGACTATTTGGAAACGGATCAGATGAAGCAGACGTGCGTCTTGGCGTATTCGGGTGGGCTCGATACCTCTGTCCTGCTGGGCTGGCTGATCGAAAAGGGATACGACGTGATTGCCGTTTACGTCGATCTCGGACAGCCTTGTGAGGACCGGGAAGCAATCCTGGCAAAGGCCACCTCGTGTGGTGCCAAGAAGGCAATGATCGTTGACGTCCGCGAGGAGCTCTGCCGCGACTTCGCCTTCCCCACGCTGGCCTGGCAGGCTCGATACGAAGGCACCTACCTGCTGGGGACGTCGATTGCCCGACCATTGATCAGCCGTGTCTGTGTCGAGATTGCCCATCGTGAGGGAGCCACCGTGTTTGCTCATGGAGCGACCGGCAAGGGCAACGATCAGTGTCGCTTTCAGCTGGCCGCTGAAGCGATTGATCCCGCGATCACGGTGCTGGCGCCATGGCGGATGGCGGAGTTTCGTGAACGTTTTCCGGGCCGCACTGAGATGCTCGACTTCTGTGATGCCAAGCAGATTCCTGTTAAGGCAACACACAGCAAGCCGTACTCCTCAGATGAGAACTGCCTGCACACCAGCTACGAGGCAGGCTGCCTCGAAGATCTCACCACTGACGGCTTTGCCATGGTGGACTTCGGCATGACCGTCTCTCCACAAGCAGCTCCCGATCAGGCTGAGGAAGTGACGATTGAGTTTGAGTCGGGCGTTCCCGTTTCGGTGAACGGCAAGCGGATGGCGCCGCATGAACTCGTGCTGGAACTCAACGCGATCGGTGGACGAAATGGAGTAGGCCGCACCGACATCGTGGAGAATCGGCTGGTGGGCATGAAGAGTCGAGGTGTCTACGAGGCTCCTGGCATGACCCTGCTCTACGAGGCCCATCGGCTCGTCGAACAGCTGACGCTCGATCGCGACCTCGTGCATCTCCGCGACACGCTGTCGCCCGTCGTGGCAGAGGTCGTTTACAACGGGTTTTGGTACTCCGCCAAGATGGACGCCCTGCTCGCCTTTATCCGCGAAGCCCAAAAGCCGGTCAGTGGCACGATCAGGCTCAACCTTTACAAGGGCAACATGCTCGTGGCGAGTCGCGAGAGTGGGAACAGCCTCTATGACGAAGCGATCGCGTCGATGGAGGGCGGTGGCTCCTACGATCAGACCGATGCCGAAGGCTTCCTGCGGATTCTCGGCCTTCCATTGCGAGTGCAGGGGGCGGCCCGGCCGCGTTCGTCGTCGGCTGAGTCAGGAGCCTCTTCGTGAGTATGCATGCGGCCGGAGGCGAGGGGAGCCCGCTCCCCTCGTTGCCGGCTGCAAGTTCACCGGGAGCAGTGCCGCAGTCAGCCACGCCGAAGGTGGCTGTGATCCTCCGGCTGCTATGGATACTGGCGGTTGTGGATGCCCGTCGAGGGGCATCGTGGAGTGTGATGCTGGCCGCAGCCTGCGGGGTGCTGTTGGTGCGTCTTGTGCCGGCCGAACTCGTGCTGCCAATCGCGTGGGCCCATGGCGTGGTCATCGGGGTGGCTGCTGTTGGCAATGTGCCACGGCAGCTGCGTTGTCCCGCTTCGTCGTTTCCTCCGGTTGGTTTCTCGGCTATCTGGATGCTTGAACGGGCTCTCTGGCCTGTTGCCGGGCTTTGGCTTGGCTGGAGCTGGCTTATCTGGAAGCCGCCGTTTGAATCGCCGATGGGTGTGATGCTGCCTCTGGCGATGGGGGGCGTGGTCGCTGCTTCAGCAGGGCTGGCTGGCTGTCGACGGCTTGGCTGTGCGACCGCTGACGCCGCGAGTGGCGTGCTGTCGGTCACTGCCCTGGCCACGCTCGCGTTTATGGGGCTTCCCCAGACGCTCCGCGGAGAGCAGGCGAATGTGGTGCTCTTGCCGGTGATTTGGACAACCGTTCTGGTGCTGCTGCTGGCCGCCGCAACACAGGTCGACAGGCATGCCAGGCTTGCTCGTGAAGTCACCGCCAGCAGTGGGCCTCTTGGGCACTCAGAACTGAGACGCTGGTTTTATCGGCTGATGATGGTGGGTGTACTGGTCGGGATGGTTCGCTGGCTGCTGACGACGGACCCTCAGGTTGGGCTCTACGGGCTCGTGGGCGGGAGCCTTGTGGCCATCCTGGTGCTTCCTGAGGTCTTGCTGGCTCCTGTAACTGGACCGTCCGCAGCATGGCGGCAGCTCGCCTGGGTGGAAGGCGTACAGCGATCTCCGTGGCGGCGGCTGCAGCCCTGGCTCGTTGCGGCCGTCGTGACCAGCTGGCCGTTGCTGATTGCGGTGGCCTTGGTGCCGGTCGTCCGGGGGTGGATGGCGGTTCTCGCGGCGGCCTCCATCGCGTGTGTCGTGCTGACCGCGATGCTTGCGTTTCTGGCCGTGCGGCGTCGGCTGATCACAGCAGACACCGCGTTTGCCATGACGACGGTGGCACTCTGGCTCGCTGTGGTGAACGGACTCACGGCATTCATGCCATCAGTCACGCTGCGGTAGCCCTTATCCGTGATGCGTGGAAGCCGGACTGCATGTGAAGCTGGGCGGCCCACGCAGGACGCGTGGCGGCGGTTGCGTTTCCTGAATGCGCAAAACAAGTGCCAGTCAGGCAGCCGTTCGGGCGATCAAGAAAGAAGGTTATTGCCAGCGATGACGATCCTGTGAGTTTTCTGTCGAGAAGACCCTTGGGTTTGCTCGATACAACCCATACTCCGCGCACGATGTGCGCCAGGACCTCCACGTCCTCACTGGGGCCACCACCTGAAGGAGTCTTTCGTGTTCGCACCACGCCGCTCATTACCACTTCGTTCGTTCGTTTGCAGCCTGTTTGGCGTTTGTGCTGTATTGGCACTTGGGTGTCTCTCAGCTGCACAACGAGCGAGTGCCGCTGGCTTCACTGCCAGTGAACAGGTGCTTCCGTTGACGACCCGTGGCTGGCTGAGCATCGCCGACCCAGCGGGCGTGCGGGCGAGCTTCCGCGCTACCAACTACGGTGAACTGCTCAACGACCCGGTTCTCGAGCCGTTTGTGAAGAGCTTTGAACAGCAGTTGAAAGAAGGTGGAAAAAACCGGCTCGGCAAGCTCGGTCTGTCCCTGGAGGATCTGGAGAAGATTCCAGGTGGAGAGATCGCTCTGGCACTGATTGAGCCCGCGCCAGGAACGGCCGCGACACTCGTGCTCGTCGACACCACCGATCACGCAGAGGAAACAGAAGCACTCGTTCAGCAGATCACGCAGCGAATGGAAGAGCGTGGGGCGACAAAGCTGCCCGCCGACGAGGCCGCGCCTGAGGTGGTGGTGTTTGCTCTGCCCATCGATGAAGAAGATCCCCAGCCGATTCGCCGTGCTGTGGCCATCGCCCATCTGCCGGAGTGCCTGGTTGTTGGTGACCACGCCGGAGTTGTCGCCGAGACCGTAACGAATCTGGAAAAGGGGCGAGAGGACTGCCTGGCCACAGCCATCGCGTTTCAGACCATCAAGGCGAAGTGCGCAGCAGAAGTGCCAGAAGATGCCGACGCCGTTCGCTGGTTCATTGATCCTTTGAAGTATGCGTTTGCCAGCCGTGAGACCTACCCGCCGCGGGAGGAGCGAAGTGGGCCGGACTACATCGATATTCTTGCGAACCAGGGCTTTGACGCAGTGCAGGCTATCGGTGGCTACGTGCACTTTGATGACGGTCAGTACGAACTGCGTCACCACACCATGATCTACGCCCCGCCGCTCGATGGGCGAGAAGGTGACAGCCCGGAGCGGTATGACCTGGCCGCTCGGATGCTTCGCTTCCCCAACACCGAGACGATTGAGCCGCCACACTGGGTGCCGAGAGATGCATCGAGCTGGGTCGCCGTTCGCTGGGATATGAAAAATGCGTTTGCCTCGGCAGACACCCTCGTCGACGAGATGGTGGGTGAGAAGGGTGTTTTTGAGGATGTGATCGCCAGCCTCAAAGAAGATCCGGATGGGCCGCAAATCGACGTTGAGAAAGATCTCATCGAGGCCCTCGGTGAAGGTGTGATGATCATTACGCATGCCAACGTGCCTGTTGATGTTGACAGTGAGCGACTGCTGATTGCCGTTGAGGCAGCAGACCCTGAGCGCGTGGCGATGACGATTTCCAAGAGCATGGCCACCGATCCAGACATGCAGCAGGTGGAGTTTGACGGCAAGGTGATCTGGGAACTGATCGATCGCTCAACCGAGATCCCGAAGCTCGAAATCGAGACGCCAGGGTTGGCGCCGCCGACGATTGACCGTGATCGTGACGACCGGGATCGCCGTGGCTCACGAAACCGCCAGCGGCTGCGTGAGCGTGAAGAACGACTGCTGCCACACTCGGCGGTGACGGTCGCCGAGGGCTTCCTGATGATCGCCTCTCACCGAGACTTCCTTGAGCATGTGCTCACCGCAGCCAAGGAAGGTAAAGGCCTTGCGGCAACCGAGGATTATCAACGGGTGACCGACCACATCCGCGAGATCATGCCGGATCCGAAAGCCTTGCGATCGTTCGGGCGAGTGGAGGACACGATCCGGACCGCCTATGAGACGATCAAGCAGGGATCGATGCCAAAGTCGAAGAGCCTGATTGGACAGGCAATCAACATGATCCTCGACGACGGTGATGATCAGACTGTCCGTGAGCAGAAGATCGACGGCAGCAGCCTGCCCGATTTTGAGGAGATTCGAAAGTATCTCGGCACAGTCGGGGTCGGCATGCAGTCACTCGATGAGGGCTGGTACATCACGGGCTTCTCGCTGCCGCGGCACACCGAGGCGGCGGCAGAGGACCCAGATGTGACGGACGACGACAAGCCTGAAGCGACGGACGACGCGGCCACCGAGGCTGAGGAAAAGCCTGCAGAGAAGCCTGAGGCCGCGGAAGACGTGTCGGAAGATGCCGACGAGCCCGCAGCAGAGTCGGCGAAACAGCCTGAAGCGGCTCTGGAGTCTGAGGAAGCCGCCGAGTAGCTATGTCACGCAGAGTCGCGTGCGCGTTACTGCCCTGCTGCGGTGTCGATCGCTTGCCAGAATGGATGCTGGCGGTCGACGCGGAGTCGCAGGTCTTCCAGCAGAGTCCAGAGGTCAGCCTGCGGCGTGCCGCGGAAGGCTCGTCTGCCATCGATTGAGACCGTCAGGGGCTTGCTGAAGTCGACAAGCTCGGGCGAGAGCCAGACAACGGTCCTTGCGGCGCCACTGCGGACGGTGATCGTGTTTCCGGGAGTGAGTTTGGCCTCGATCGTCGCTGAACGATAGCCGGCAGCGGGAGGCCATTGGGCGGGCAGCAGCATTGTCCGCGCTGGTAGACCTTCAAACTCGGTCCACCAGAAGAAGCGATCCCACGGTCGCATCGACACCGTCTCGAACTCTTTCGGGAAGAACGTTCGCTTCTTGCGGCTCATCCAGTCCATGATCCGCAGGATCTCGTCGGAGAAGTTTTCGTGGCCGCGGCCGAGGTATTCGACATACGTCATGTCGAACGATCGTCGGAGGTAGCGATCGAAATCCATCGCATTGCTTTCCAGTCGACCTGTGTCGAGTTCACCACCCACAACGTACATGGGGAGCTCGCGGCCATTGCTCCAGTAGAGCGGCACGTAGAGATCAGAAGTGGGGGTGATCAGCACGAGCCCCGCCCACAGATCGGGATGGGCCAGGGCGAGGTCCCAGGCTGCGTCAGCACCCATCGAATGGCCAGACAGGAAGACGCGGTCGGTGTCGATGGCGAAACGGCGAGAGGCTTCACGGAGTGACGCAAGCACCGCCGCATGCTCAGTCGCGGCGTAGGTGTGGTTGGTCTGCTTCGGCTGGCTCCAGGCTGGAGCGATGACAATCACACCATGCCGTGTTCCTTGGCCAAGGCGGGTGCCGTTGGGGCCTGGCACGCCCGCCCACCAGTCGATCTGTTGCTCGGGAGTTGTCCAGGCGGCGTGCAGACTGACGACGACCGGATAGGACCGCAGTGGGTCGTACTCCGGTGGAACCTGCACCAGGCAACGGACCGGTGGCTCTCCCTCCAGCGGTGAGACCTCAAACGCGTAGAGGCCATCCCCGATCGGTTCTCCCGGGCTGCGCGAGGGCGACATCATGCGGGCAATCGTGCTGACGGTTGCGGCATCGAAGGCTTCCTCCTGCGTGAGGGCATCGTAGAGCTCGCGTCGGGCTGTCTCGTCATCGGTCTCAAGGAAGCTGCGGAGCCTGTCGCGAACTCGAACGGCAGAGAGGGCGAGCTTGAGGTTGTCGTCTGCGAAGGAGGCACCACCGAGCCAGCCGTTGATGGCCATTGCCATCGCACGTTCGGCGGGAATCTCAACACCATCCGTCATGCGCTCAAACGTGGCGAAGCGATCGACTGTGTTGAAGGTCAGCCGCGCCGTGATCTCCTCGATTACGTGTAAGGCGGCCTCGCGGTCTGCCGTATCGTCCAGCTGGGAGGCGAGCTCTTGAAGTTGGGCTGAGAGCCCACGAGCAGCGGCAATCCGATCCCGATAGCGATCACGTCGTTCTCGCACCTGCTCCAGCACCACCGCATCGGCATCGTCGGCGGGAAATGAGTCGAGAAGCTGCATCGAGAGCCTGTGCTGTCCGGCGTCTTCCCGGAGCGTGAGTTCAGCGAGCACCGATTCCGCTGCCAGGCGGGCCAGCCGCTCACGCTCGTCGGAGAGATGTTTCAGATCGGGAAAGTCGCGGAGAACGCCATCGAGTTCGATACGGGCATCCTCAAACCGTTCTGCCTGCAGGTGGAGTCGCACGAGGCGAAGCCGCTGGTTGGCGTCCTCTCGGTCGAGATGCTGCTCGATGATCTTGGCGAGTGTCTCGCGAGGGATCGACGACGTGGCCAGCCGCATGTCCATCTGGATCGGTGTCTCGGTGATCAGCCCTTCAACGCGTGTGTAGCGCGGGTTGATCTCCGTAATGCCCTGCACAATGTCTTCGCGTCCGTTCGGCGTGGCCACGCTGAAGATCCGACGCCCCCACTCATCAAACGGTGTCACGGCCAGGATGCCGCCGATCTGAGCCATCCGGCGGCCACCGGTGGTCACGCGTTGTGGGATACCGATCTTTTCAATCGCGGGTTCTGGGGCCGACTCGACCGCTTCCACTCGTCGCCTGGGCACAAACGTCCGCGTCAGCCCGTCATCGCAGACAAGGATGGGCGTTGCTTCCGCCTGCTGGCGATCGGCAAACGGGTCGGTCTTCACACCGGCGACGTTCGCAAAACGTCCGACGAGCACCCGTCCGTCATCGAGTCGCACGCGATCGGCCTGAACAATCGGAGCCGCCACCGCCACCAGCAAGAAGGTGATCGCAAACAGATGTCGGCGGGATCGCAAGACCGCGGTCGGTGTGAGAGCCGGTGGAGGACCTTGGCGGAACAGACGCGGCATAGAATCAATCGCCCACTGCGAGGGAAACGGCAAAACTCGCTCGCTTGACTCTAGCGGTTGGGTGGTCGCAAAATCCATGTCAGGTGAAATGCCTCAAAGGCTCATCGACGGGCCGTATCAACGCCCTTCGACGGGCGTTGTCGGTGTTTTTGGCCCATGCTGACGCAGGGGGGAGCCCTGGATGGCTCTCCCCGGCGCGTTGAAGCTTCGCTCCCGCGAGGCTGCGGAAGACTCTCTCTGGTGCTGTGTGGATCGTCATCTTCAAAGAATTCTGCTGAAGTCACTGGTGGGGGTGATCGGGCTGCCGATCGTGATCGCTGTCACTGCCGGCGTGGCCGCCTTGTTGGGCTCGGTTGGCGACCGCGTGGCGGCGAGGGTCTGTGCCTGGATCGCCTTGGCGGCTGGCGTGGGCTGGATTGTGCTGGTGGTGGCGACGGTGGTGTCAGCCAGCCTGGCCGTGCTTTCGCTGGAGTCCAGTCAGCGGCACCTGCGTCGCCAGCAGCGTCGGAGCGACCGGCACCGCTCGCGAACCTCATGAGTTTGGCCAGCGGTGGACACCGCGGGTGGAGAGACTGATGCCGGTCGATTTTCGCTGCACGAACTGTCGTCGTCGTTTGCGTGTGCCCCGTCGTTGGGCGGGCAATGCGATTGAGTGTCCTCGCTGCGATGCCAAGATTGTGGTGCCGCAGCAAGAGGGGAGTTCGCAGGGAGGGGCCTTCGAGAGCCGGTCGGTCGAAAGGGCATTGCAAAAACTTGAGCCAGCCCGTCGTGCAGAGCCGACACCGTCTGAAGATGAAGAAGACGTGTGGCAGGGTCCCTCGCTGACAGCGCTGGGCGATGCCGAGTTCGAGGTGCCAGAGGCGGTTGTTGCGGTGCACGCAGAATCCAGGCCGGTGGCCTCACGCCGCGGCCGCCGGGTCAGCCTGACGTTTGGGCTGCTGGTCAGCATGGGGCTTGCGGCAGTCGCGTCGGCGGCGATCATCACCGCGTTCTGGCTGTTTCGGCGGTAAATCAGACAAGCGAAAAGGAGCACCTCTGATGCGTTATTCGCAGATAGGCCGTCGATCGCATGCCCGCCTGCAGTGCCTGCTCCTGCTGCCAGCCGTGGTGGCATGGCTCGTGATGTCGGGGCCGCCAGCGGCAGCCGACGACCCCGCAGCGGTGACTGCCGCCGAGGCTGCGATCGCAGCCGTTCACCAGGCGATTGAAGAGGGGCGGCCCACGGAAGCAGGGCTTAGCCTGGCGGACGCCGGACGGGCGATGGACGCTGTGGCAGACCTGGGCCGTGCGGTTTCTCCGGAAGTGATTCGGCGGCTTGCCGCTGAGTGCGAAACGCTGGCGTTTGAGCTGCGGTTCGACGCAATCTCCGTGAAAGGACTGCCAGACACCCAGGAGCTGCTTCGGCGGAGAGCTGAGCAGATTCGCAGTACGCCGTCCCGTAAGAGCCCTCCGCCGATGGCCGCAGCAGTTCCTGCAGGTCCAAGCTTTGCCCAGCAGATCGCCCCTTTGCTTGTCCGTTCCTGCGGCCGCTGTCATGTGACCGGTTCCCGAGGCGATTTCAGCATGGAGACCTACAATGCCCTCGCTGCGAGCGGGATGGTAGTGCCTGGTGATGGCCCTGGCAGCCGGCTGGTTGAGGTGATTCAGACCGGTGACATGCCACGCGGTGGCGGGCAACTCGCAGCAGGAGAGTTCGCGGCCCTCGTGGCCTGGATCAATGCTGGTGCCCTGTTTGACGGGGCCGATCCAGCGGTCTCGCTTGCGGATGTGCGTCCGGCGATCGCCATGGCGGATGGAGCTGCCGACGAGCCTGCGGCGATGCCGGAGCAGACCATCGGGCCAGGTGAGGTTCCATTCTCATCGGCGGTGGCGGGCATTCTGGTGGAGAACTGCCAGCGATGCCATGGCGGCCGAAATGCCTCTGCCGACTTCAGCGTGGATACCTTTGCTGATCTGGCGGATTCAGGGGTGATCGAGCCTGGGAAGGGTGCGGAGAGCCTGCTGGTGCGGAAGCTCCGTGGGGTCAACATCGACGGGCAGCGAATGCCGCGAGGCCGCCCTCCTCTGCCTGACGATCAGATCGCAGTGATCCAGCAGTGGATTGATGAAGGTGGGCGGCTCGACATGCTCGAGCCTGCCGCTGAGCTCACGCGGATTGCGAGCGAAGGGCGGTCACGAAACCTCTCGCACGAGGAGCTCCGAAACGTGCGGTTCGAGGCTGCCGAACCGCTCTGGCGACGAGGGATCGTCGATGAAGAAGGAACGCTCGAGAGACGCGAAGACCTGTGTGTTGTCGGCAACCTGGAGGGGGCCCGACTCAGCTCAGCAACAGAGGCGGCTGTTGAGGTGGAGCAGCAGATTCTTCGCCTGCTCAAACTCAACGCACCGCTCACTAAAGGTGGCATGGCCGTGTTCCTGTTTGCCCGCGGCTACGACTATTCCAACTTCTGGCAGAACGTGATGGGCAGGGAGCGGCCTCGAGGCTTGATGGGGCATGCCGACGTCTCCGGAGATGTGGTCTACGCCGCAGTGGCTGTCGACGGAGATGCCGAGAATGTGCGACTGCAACTCGCTGCTGAACTGACCTCGGCGGCTTTCAAGGCGCGAGGAGCCCCAAGCTGGTTTGCCGAAGCCGCAGGCCGGGTGGTCGCTCGGCAACTCGCCCCGGATGCCGCGTTGATTGCCAACTGGGATGATGCGGAACGGTTAGCGGGATCGACACCACTCCCGAACGCTGAGCAGTTTTTCTCTGCATCGCTCTCCAGTGAACAGGTGGCCGTCGCGGCCGCGATGTTCGCCGCCGTTGACCGTGATGGACGGCGGCTGGTCGGGCTTCTCAGCCGGCTCGACAAAGGAGACGACTTTGATCAAGCCTTCCGCCAGACCTACCGGATGGTGCCGTCTCAGATGCTGCTGACCTGGATGTCTAAAGGACGCTAGTGCGGTCTGGGCATGCACGCTTTGAGCATGGCCTGCGGGACCGGATAGAGTCGCTCCCGGGAACGCGGCCCTCAGGCCCGACGCGACAAGTTTTCCACCGCAATGCCGTGGCGGCGCGATCTGCGGAGAGCTCGTTCAATAAAGAAGAGGGAGCCTTGGACCTCGGGGCATGTGATCCGCGGGAGAACTACGAGAGTTCAACGCCGTGGCTATACACGCAGCCGAAGCCATGAATCGGCCCCCAACGAGCTTCGCTAAGAGCTCACCAACATTGAGCGACGACAGCACGGACATGGCAGAAAACTTATCGCGTCAGACCCGAGGGGCCCGTCAGCAACCGTCCCCATTATACGGGCGGCGATGACACTGTGTGCGAAGATACTATGGCGAAGACACTATGTGCGAAGACACATAAATGCCGTGAATCACAGAGCTGACAGTTTCCGCGTTTCCGGCAACCGTGACGTCTGCCGTTAGAGGTCGCCAGAGTCGCGGTGGTAGGGCTCCATCACCTTGGTGTTCCGCTCAACCGCAAGCACCACGGTCTGCTCTTCGACGCCGTCTTCGGTGCTGGCGACGATCGGCAGCACCTGCCGCTTGTCGGGCATGTCGAGCCGAACACGGAAGGTGCCGTCGTCTTGGACTTTCACGGGCTCGCCCTGCAGGGTGACATACGAGCCGGGCTTGGTGACACCAAACACCACCAGCTGTGCATCGACCTCAAGCAGAAAGTCACTGCGACGCGGGGCGCTATCTGCGGCCTCAGCATTGCCATTGGTGGAGCGGCGAGCAGCCGGAGGGCCGAGTGGACGGCGGAGCCGCTCTTCAAAGAGCTCCTGCAGTTCGGTGCTGTTGTTTTCCGGTGAGAAACCGCCACTCATCGAATAGATCTTGTCGCAGTTCTCAACGATCTCCCCCCAATGGGCATCGAGGGTATCCCCCTGGGATGGACATGGCGTGGTCACCATGTTGCTGCGGGCGATCGCGTGGAAGCGGCCCGATGCCGCGAGGTAGCCCACCTCTGCGCGACACGTGATGCGATCCTTGATGTCGATAAACCAGTTCTTCACGCCACCGTGGATCTCAATCTCACGCACCACCCGCTCGGAAGCAGACGCCTGCGAGCCCGATTCAATCTCGAGCAGCCGTAGCACCGGCACCGCACCGTGCCACTCCTGACCCAAGGCAGCTTCTGCCCGGGTCATGCTTCGCGGCGTGACCTCCCAGGAGGCGTGAATCCAGTGTGGCCCGCGAACCATGAGCACCAAGCGGTCGCGACGTGCCCGGCCTGGCTTCCCCTTCTCTGGGGTTGAGGCGAGATTCTTGGCGCGTGCTAGCCGCTCACGGGCGTCCTTAATCCGCCGTGCGATCGCTGCTTCCCTGGCGGCCGTTTTTTTGGTCGGTGCCCGGCCGTTCTTGACGGCAGCGGAGCCTGTCTTGCGGGCAGTGGGCGAAGAGCGGTCGGTGGTCTTCCCCTTTGTCTTCGTCTTGCTCGTCGTTGGACGCAACGTCGCGGCCGGCGCGGCAGCCTTTGTCTTGGCTTTCTTGACCAGAGCCCGGATCAACTGATCCTTTCGCATCGCATGCCAGCCGGTTACACCGTGCTGTTTAGCGAGGCGGGCGAGGTCGCGAACGGGCTTTTCTTTGAGGCTTGCTGTCGTCATCAACGGGTGTCCTGTCGTGGCCTCAGGCAACCCGCAGTGCAGCACGCGTTACCTGGTGAGGACGCGGGCTATGAACGCAGCCATTGCGTTCCCTCCACCGCCCAATGTCCCCGACACCAGGGATCTTAGCAAAAACAAGGCCAAAACTCAAGAATTGCACCCCTCAAAAGGGGTGTTTTCGTGGTTTGTCCCGGCGTTCGGAGCTCATGCGGGGCTCGGCCAACGGCCTACTCCCCACGCAGTTTGAGGCCCCGTTCGGCGAGTTTTTCACGAACCTCGTTCAGGCTCGTAACACCGAAGTTTTTGCACTCCATCAGGTCTTCAGCCGTCCGACGGACAAGTTCGCCGATGCTCACAATGCCGAGCTTTGTGGTGCACTTACGGGCCCGCACGGAAAGAGCCAGGTCGGTGATCGGCAGGGAGTAGACTTCCTGCTCGTCGGCCGAGGGCTCGTGGTCAGGCAGCATCGGTTCGCCAGCCACGGGCTCTGGTGCAAACTGGCCGAGGGTCAGCCCCTGGGATTCGAGCATTTCCTTGATCTCGGTCAGGCTCGTCTCCCCGAAGTTCTTGCTCTCGAGGATCTCCTGCTCCGTCGTGCGGGCCAGGTCGCCAAGGGTATGAATGCCCATCTTCTGCAGGCAGTTGCGGCTGCGAACCGAGAGTTCGAAATCGCTGACGGGCAGACCCATCTTCTGCTCGAGCTTGTCACGCTGCCGCTTCTGCTGCTCGTCGAGCTGCATGTCACTGGAGGCCGATGAGTCCTTCAGGAAGAGCATCGCCCGAGGATGGTTGGGATAGGCCTCAAGAATGCGGTTGTAGCACCGTTGGGCGTCGGCAAACTCGTCGCGATCTTCGTGCAGAAGCCCAAGATTCAAGAGCGCCCCGACGGTTGCAGGATATCGCTTCAGTGAGCCTGCATAGCAGTCGCGGGCCTCGTCATCGTTGCCCAGGCGATCGTTCAGCACGCCAAGCTCAAACAGGCTCTCCGAGTGCAGCGGATCGATGGCGATCGCCTTCTCGAAGGCTTCGATCGTGGGGGCAAGTTCGCTCCCATTGGCCGCTGAAAGCAGGCCTCGCTGACACCAATAGTCGGCAGATCCTTCTGCCTCACCAGCGATCGCATCGAGTGCTGCGGCTGCTTCATCGAGCTTGCCAGATTTCCGCAGGCACGCTGCAGCTTCAGCCTCGCAGGCAGCCTTGTCGTAGCCGGCACGCCCTGCTCCGCGGAATGCGGTAGCCGCATCGTCGTAGGCCTCGGAGGCCGCCTGAGACCGACCGAGGTAGTACAACGCCATCGCGCTGCCATCTGCTGCCTTGAGCGTGTCGATGGCGTCGGAGAAACGTCCCAGCAGGTACTGGCCAACACCGAGGCGCACCGTGGACGCGGGGCTGCGGTCGGACGTGCCTTCGAGGTCGCGAACCGCCAGTCGCAGGCTGCGGAACATGTCGCCGCCCTCAGCGAGGCCCTCGCAGAGCTGACGCAACTCGCTTGGTCCGAACGGGCCGGTACCTGTGATCATGTCCGTTACGTCGATCGTGTCGCTGACAGCCATGGAAGCTGGAGTCCCTCGAGGGTAGGTGAAGCAAAGAAAACATGTGGAGCGGATTTGGGAGCGGTGTGCGAGCACAAACACTTCCAAAACACTCAACGGAAAGCCAGCGGCGGGAGTCGAACCCGCAACCCCCGCATTACGAATGCGGTGCTCTGCCAATTGAAGCTACGCTGGCGGCAACGAGGTCTGGGGGCGGCTTAAACTCCGATGTCGCCAGACTACTGCAAGCCTGCGAAATTAGGTCAGAAGGCACCGTGTCGTCAAGGGTTCACTGACGCCTCGCTGTTGTCGCCTTGCTACTGGCTTCGAGGAGCGACAGCCGAAACCGAAGGAAACAGACGGCAGCAAAAAGAAAAAAGTGGGGCCTCTGACCCGGCGGTACGTCCCGCCAAGAGTCTACGGGTCAGGGGCAAGGCGACCGTAAACTCAAAAAAAGTCGGAGGCCCCACCTTTGTGGGTCCTTGGGTGTGACGCCGGAATACGTCACGAGAGAAAGAAGTTGCACGTCCCGTGCCAAAAAGACGCTACCTCAAAAAAAGAACGGCCTGATTTAGAAAAGATCGTTTTCATGCGGGCATAACGGCATTTTGATGTGAGGGTCAGAACCGTTCGGCGGTCGTGAGACGAAGGCGACGAATGCTGAGGTGAGGCGAAATGCGCGCCGCAAAATGCAACAGGTGTTGCAAAATGCGGCGCGCATTCATGGGGGAGGCGACCATGCGTGGAAACGAACGGAGCCTGCTAGGATTTCGCTGCTGCGTCAGAAAGCTGGCAGGGCCCAGCTGTCTCCCTCTGCTGGAGTCCTTAGGGCCTCCGGTGGAGCTGCCGCGACAAACCGCCGATGCGAACGCAATAGTCCCGTTCGGCGACCTACAAGGCTGTGAAAAGAAGGGCTGAGCGTGACTCCACGACTTCCTGCTGAGATTGGCGACCTCCGCTGTGGGCCCCAGCAACGGCCACTGGTGATCGCCGGCCCGTGTGCGATTGAGAATGAGACGCTCTGCATGCAGGTGGCAGAGGCTCTCCGGGCCATCGCTCAACGGCATGACGTGCAGCTGGTGTTTAAGGCATCGTTCGATAAGGCCAATCGCACCAGTGCCACGAGTTACCGCGGTCTGGGGATCGACGAGGGGCTGGCAGTCTTGGAGAAGGTTGGCCGCACGCTTGGTGTGCCTGTCACCACCGACATTCATCTCCCCGAACAGGCAGCCCCTGCTGGTGAGGTCTGTGCCCTGCTGCAGATTCCGGCCTTTCTCTGTCGGCAGACAGACCTTTTGCTCGCCGCCGCCGCGACCGGCAAGGCGGTCAACGTTAAGAAGGGGCAGTTTCTCGCACCTGAAGACATGAAGCATGCCGTCGCGAAAATGCTCGCCGGCGGCTGTCGTGACGTGATGCTCTGCGAGCGAGGCACTTTTTTTGGCTATGGCCGCTTGGTCAACGACTTCACCGGGCTCGTGGCGATGCGGGCGATGGGCACGCCGGTGATTTTTGACGCCACCCACTCCGTCCAGCGCCCCGCGAGTCTCGGCGGTGCAACAGGAGGCGATCGCACGCTCGTCGAACCGCTCGCTCGAGCCGCGGCAGCCGTGGGGGTCGACGGATACTTCTTTGAGACGCACCCTGACCCTGATCATGCTCAGAGCGATGGGCCAAACATGGTGCCACTGAACGAGTTTGATGCGATGCTTTCCCGCGTGCTTCGGATTCATGACGCGCGAGTTGCTGGAGGTTCTTCATGATGCGTGCACAGGCACTGATCTGGATGTTCGTGTGGGGAATGCTGACGGGGCTTGCCGGCTGTGGTGAGACGTCGCCCGAGCCGAGCACCGGCAGGCAAAAGACAGTACGAGCGGTGCCCGTGGTGTCGGCCGAGGTGCGAAAGCAGCTCCTTGATGGTGCTGTGAGCGTGCTTGGCCGACTCGACGACTTTGAGGAAGCCGCCGCCTATGAACAGGTGTTTGATCGCCTGAATCAGTGGAGCCACGCTGGCGTGGCCGACGTTCCGTGGACCGCGGACCCGTTGATCGAGAGCTTGCCGGAAGGCCTGCGGGAGATCGTGCCAGCGGAATCGTTGGCCGGCTCAACGTTCGACGCGGTCGATGACCCCACGTTTCTTCGTGATCAACGCTGGATGTCCGACCTCGCCGATAGCATCCGCCAGGATGCTGTCGACGACCTCGAGATCGCCCAACGGTTGTTTTCCTGGACGATACGGTCGCTGGCGCTCGTCTCTGATCCGCCGATGCAGCCAACAGCAGACAATCCTGGCAGCCGGTGGCTGCGGTCAGGCGAGATTCTGCTCTCGGGACGGGCCAGTGCAGCTCAGCGGAGTTGGGTCTTTCTCGATCTTCTGCGGCATGCCGGGCTCCAGGGCGTGATGCTGGCGACGCGGGCGGCGGATGAAGATCAGACATTGGTGCCCTGGGTGCCAGCGGTTGTGGCAGACGGTGAAGCCTGGCTGTTTGAGCCAGCGTATGGCATGGCGATTCCCGGCCCGGGTGGTGAGGGCATTGCGACTGCGCGGCAGGCCTTTGAGGATCCCCCCATTCTTGAGGCGATGGATCTGGATGGCCGACAGTATCCGGTGCGGGCTGCCGATGTTGGTCGCCTTGGTGTGCTCGTCTCCGCGGCCCCCGCCAGCCTGTCACGGCGGATGCGGCTGGTGCAGACGTCGCTCGTTGGTGGGAATGCGATGTCGCTGGTGGTTGACCCCGCGACCGCCGTGGAGGCCACTGCTGCCGTGCTGCCTCAGGCCGACGGTCCTCCACCTGGAGGCCTGTGGATGTTTCCCTGGGAGTGCGAGCGAATGCGACGTGAGCGGAGCGCAGAACTGCGGGCCGAGGTGGCCAGGGAGCTGGCTCCACTCTCCGTGCAGTTGCCGGAGCCGTCAGCAAACGGTGCTGGCCGGCTGTTCCGTCCGCTCTTCAACGCACGAATCCGTGAGTTTCGCGGCGAGCTCGATGGACGCGGCGGAGCCAAGTTTGCCTATCTCGCAGCACGTCCAAGTGAGCAGACCATTCGCCGGCTGATGAGCACGATGCCACCCCAACAGGCAGAACTTTTACAGCAGCTGGTAGGCCAGATGAAGGAAGACGCGACCTACTATCTCGGCGTTGTCACGCTGGGAGAGGGAGAATACGAGGCTGCGATTGACTTTCTCGACCGCATGACGCTCGAGGCGAGCCCTGACAGTCGCTGGGCGGATGCAGCACGAATCAACGCGGCCAAAGCCTACGCCGCCATCGGGAATCCGGAGCGGGCACGCGAGCTTCTCGAGGCAGACGAATCCCCCCAGCGGTTCGGCAGTCGGCTCGCGGCACGGGGGCTGTCAGTCGCAGATGAAAGCGATTCACCCGCTCCGTAGACTGGATTGCGGCGACCCGCGTTGCCGATCTGCCAAAGAGCGGGTATCGTGTGGGGCTCCCGATCGCGACGTGTTTCGCGAACAAGACAAGGCGATTCCATGAAAGACGGCATTCATCCCAACTACATCGAGACCACCGTCCGTTGCGGCTGTGGGAACACCTTCACCACTCGGAGCACGGTGCCTGAGTTGAAGCTCGATATCTGCAACCTCTGTCATCCCTTCTTCACCGGGAAGCTGAAGTTCGTCGATACCGCTGGACGGATCGAGAAGTTCAAGACGAAGTTTGCGGGTGCAAACTACGCCAGCCTCGGCCGCAAGAAGGGCAAGGCTGCCGCAGCACCGGCCGACGCGTAAGGTTCCCTTCCCCGCCGTTGTGGGCGAGGGCTGTGGGCGTTGTGAAGTGACCGCTTGCGATGTGTGAGCGTGTGGTGTGCCTTGGCCGCCGCACGGTCTTCGGGCGGCTGTGTTGGTTTTGAGACGTGTCCTGACCACTCCGGACCGAGCAGTTTGCCGGTACCGTAACGATGCGCGACGAACTCGATGAGAAGCTTGCTCGATTCGAGACCCTTGAGCGGGATCTTGCTGACCCGGTGATTCAAGCTGATCCGCAGCGGATGGCGGCCGTTGCTCGTGAGCATGGCGTGCTCTCTCGAGTGGTTTCTCGCTATCGCTCGCTGCTCGATCTCGAACGTCAGGTGGAGGAGCATCGCGAGCTGATTGCTGGCGATGATGAAGAGCTCCGGAGTCTCGCTGAGATGGAGATGGAGGAGCTCAACGCTCGTCGTGAGCAGCAGTGGGAAAGCCTGCTCGACTCTGTTGGCGCTGACGACGACGCCGATCGACGTCGCTGCATCATGGAACTCCGTGCGGGAACGGGGGGTGACGAGGCGGCCCTGTTCGTTCGTGACCTCTACGAGATGTACCGTCGCGCTGCGGCTGCAGCTGGCTGGACGGTGGAACTGCTCGACGCGAGTCCCACAGAACTTGGTGGGTTTAAGGAAATCGTGCTCGGCCTCTCTGGTGAAGACGTCTTCAGGCGGCTGGAGTTTGAGAGTGGTGGCCACCGCGTGCAGCGGGTGCCTGACACCGAAACCAAAGGCCGGATCCACACCTCTGCAGCCACTGTGGCGGTGATGCCGGAGCCTGAAGACGTTGAGGTGACGATCTCGCCGGACGAATACCGTAAAGACCTGTTTTGTGCGAGCGGTCCAGGTGGACAGCACGTGAATAAGACGGCCTCAGCCGTTCGTCTGACCCACCTCGAGACCGGCATTGTGGTGCAGTGTCAGGACGAGAAGAGTCAGCATAAAAACTTTGCCAAGGCTCTACGTGGCTTGAAGACACGGCTCTCTGAGCGGGAGCGTCAGGCGGAGCACGACCAGCGAGCTTCGGCTCGGAAGAGCCTTGTCGGGTCTGGCGATCGATCTCAGCGGATTCGCACCTACAACTTTCCACAGAACCGGCTGACGGACCACCGCATCAATCAGAGTTTCACGCTCGATCAGGTGTTGACGGGTCGCCTAAACCTGGTGCTTGATGCCCTGATCGAGCATGAGCGGGCGCTGATCCGCAAGTCGGTTCAGCCTGGTGCATGAGGAACGCAGACGCGTCATGACTGCAGCGTCCACCACAACCGGTTCGCAGGACGCGTGGACAGTCGGACGTCTGCTCCAGTGGACCAGCAGCTGGCTGCGGGAGCGGGGATCCGACTCGCCACGGCTCGATGCAGAGGTGCTGCTGGCATGGGTGCTGCAGTGCAGCCGCATCGACCTCTACACACGCTTTGATGAGGTGGTGGAGGACGAGCCTCGTGCCGCGTTTCGCGAGCTGGTCAAACGGCGGGGCCGAGGCGAGCCGGTGGCCTATCTGACGGGGAGCAAAGAGTTCTTCTCGCTGGCGTTTCGTGTCACATCGGATGTGCTGGTGCCACGGCCCGAGACTGAGTCACTCGTGGTGCGTGCCCTCGACCTGTGTCGTTCACGAACCGCTCCCCGCATCGCCGACGTGGGCACGGGCAGCGGTGCGATTGCGGTGGCGCTCGCCAAGCATCTACCGCAGGCTGAGGTCACAGCGATTGATATCTCGCCCGCCGCCGTTGCGATCGCCCGTGAGAACGTGGAGACGCATGGGCTCGCCGAGCGGGTGCATGTCTGCGAGGGAGATCTGCTCCAAAGCCTTCCGGCTGGCGAAACGTTTGACCTGATTGTCAGCAACCCTCCCTACATCCGTGAGGACGAGTTCGCGGGACTGCCTCGTGATGTTCGCGACTTCGAACCCAGGGGAGCACTCGTGGCTGGGCCTCGCGGTGTTGAGCCGCTGGAACGGCTGGTGGCGATGACTGCCGAGCGGCTACGGCCCGACGGCTGGCTCCTGGTTGAGATCGGTCCGCCTGCAGCGTCGGAGGAGGTGCTTGCGGCCGCTGTTCATCTCCAGGCTGAGCGAACGCTGCCAGACGACGCGGGTATTCCTCGCGTCATTCAGGCCCGGCGACGTCGAGCGACGTCGGCCGACTAGCCGTCGCCTGCATGGCCTGTCGCTGATTGCTGCAGCATGCTGTGCCGAACGCTCGCATGAGGGGGCTGTTCGTGTACGGTGGGGGTGTGAAGACGGCGCTCCTCCAGGCTGGCGATCGCGGGTGGTGCAGGCGGCTGCGAGGCGTCTGCACGGGGGCCGTTCGTGCTCTCTCACTGGGCGACATGGTTGCACCGCTGCCGGCGGTACCAGTTGCTGCTGCCGTGCTGGTTGGCGTGGTTGCTGGGGTGCTCTTGCTGCCGCCGCGACTGCCTGTGGTGGTGGCGTGTGGATTCATGGCTGCTGGTGGGCTTGGCTGCTGGTGGTGGCTTTTCTGTCTGAGACGAGCCCAGGCGGCGGCAGGTGTGTTGCTGCTCGCGATCGCGACGGCTGCGGCTGGCTGGGGCTTGGCCTGGCACGGTCTATTTGCCGCAACAGACCTGGCGTGGAAACTGCGAGAACAGCCGGTGCCGGTGGCAGTCGTCGGACGTGTCATTGAGGCTCCGCGGCCGTTGCCGGCAACGCTTCGAGATCCCATAACAGGCCAGCCGATTCGGCCCGCAAGTGAAATGATCCTGCAGGTGACGCACCTGCGCGAAGACGATGCCTGGCGACCAGCAACTGGGGTGGCGGCAGTGATGATCGACGGTCTCACGCCGGAGAGTGAGCAAGGCCACTTCGGGATCGATGCGGGCAGCATTCACGAAGACAGCATCGACGCCGGCTGTACGGTGCGTCTGTTTGGTCGGGGGCTGCGTCCGGCCGCAGCGATGAATCCCGGGGAATACGACTTCCGTGATGAGGCGAGGGGACGCCGTTGGCTATCGGTGATTCGCTGTGCATCCCGTGACTGCCTCACGGTGCTCAGGCCGCCGCCGTGGTGGCATCCAGGCCCTCTGGTTGATCAGTTGCGGACACGCGGGGCGGCGGTGCTTGCGGCGAGCATGCCTGCTGACATGGTGCCGCTGGCCGACGCGCTCCTGCTGGGAAATCGGGATTGGCTTCCCAGGGAACAGACGCAGCCCTTCTTGGTGACTGGCACGATCCACATCCTGGCAATCTCGGGCCTCCATGTCGGCATTCTGGCATGGGCCCTGTTTGGGCTTGTGCGGGCGACGCCCATGAGCCGCGGGCTGGCACTGCTGCTGGTGGCTGGTGTCAGCGGGGGCTACATGCTGCTGGTGCATGCGGAGGTGCCGGTGGTGCGAGCCACCCTCCTCGTCTGGCTCGCTTGTTTGGCGGCCTGGCTCGGCCGTCGGCCTGTCGGGATCAACACGCTCGCGGTGGTCGCGGTGCTGATGGTGCTGCGACAGCCGACAACGGTTTTTCGCACGGGGACACAGCTCTCGTTTCTCTCCACAGCGGTGCTGATTCTGCTCGCGACAGCGTTGGCCCGTGAGCGTCGCACCACAGACCCCATCGCTCGGTTGATTGAGCAGAGTCGTCCCCGTTGGGAGCGGTGGCTGCGAAGAGTGGGGAGAGGGGTGCTGGTGAGTGTTGGAGCTGGAGCAGCGGTGTGGGCGGTGGCGGCTCCACTGGTCGCGATGCAGTTTCATGTCATCAGCCCGATCGCGGTTCTACTCAATCCGCTGATCGCTCCCCTTGTTGCCGTGGCCATGGGCTGTGGTCTTGGTGCGCTGGTGGTGGGGATTGTCTCACCATCGCTGGCGGCCATTCCGGCATCAGGATGTGCCAGCGTGTTGCGTGTGATTGAGACGATGGCCTCCACCGCAGCAGAGATTCCCTGGGGATTTGCCTGGGTCAGCGGCCCGCCTCGGTTGTGGGTTGCCGGCTGGTATCTCGCGGTGCTGTTGTCTGTTGTGCTCGCCGGTCGCGTTGGTGTCCGCCGCGTGGGGCGGTGGGTGTTGCCCTGTGTGATCTGGCTCATGGTCGGGGCAGCGGCGTGGGGCGTGATGCTGGTACGGCCTGTTTACACGCCTCGCCTGGAGGTGACGATGGCTTCCCTTCGGCATGGGCTCGGCCTTGTCGTGCGACCGCCTTCTGGAGAGGTGCTTGTCTACGATGCCGGTCGGCTCGGTGCTCCTGCGGCGGCCCGTCGAGCCATGGAGGCTGTGCTTCGTGACGCAGGGATCACCACCATCGACATGCTTGTCATCTCGCATGCCGACGCAGATCACTTCAATGCGGTCCGTGGACTAATGGAGCGTTTTCGCGTAAAGCGGCTCGTGGTCACGTCTGCGTTTGTCGCAAGCGAGTCTCCAGAGGCTATTGCCGTTGTGGAGGCGGCGTCCAAGCGAGCAGTTCCCGTGGTTGTCGCAGCCGCTGGAGACCGCCTGCCTTTCAGTGAGACGGCCACCGTGAAGGTGCTGCATCCGGCTGTTGACGCTGAGAGTGATGGGAACGACAACCTGGTGAGCCTTGTGCTCGAGGTCGAGGCAGCCGGCCGCCGCCTGCTGCTGACGGGCGATCTCGATGGGGATGCGGTTGATGACGTGCTCGCGAGGGGCGTGCAACGCGTTGACGCCCTGATTGCACCACACCATGGCAGCCGCACGTCGCTGCCGCCGAGGCTTGCTGAGGCGGTGCAGCCGCGCGTGGTGTTGGTCAGCGGCAGCGGCGATGCGGGCTGGGATGACGTCCGAGGGGCCTATGAGCAGACCGGACCCGCTGGCCATGCCAAGGTGGTCCGGACCGGCAGTGGAGGGGCGATTCGACTTCGCATGAACGCCGAAGAGCTGCGGCTGGCCCGCTCGACAGCCGCGGGCTGGGAAGCGGATGACGTGATCTCAGTCGTGCCAGAGAAGGCTTCACGGCAGGAGCCACCGAAAGCCAGCGGGCCATCCTCCGGAATGATACTCGACAGGAACGCCGCGTCCTGACGTGCGTGTTGCCGAGTTCTTACGACGCGGTGCTCCGCGAGGCGTTGCTGATTTCAGTAGCAACGTTCTCGGTGTCGGGTTCGCTGCCACCTGTTTCCATTCTGAGTCGCCAGCCGGCGGCGGCGAGCAGCAGCAGGTTGAGGATCAGAAAAGAGAAAAACTCGGTCTGCCCACCCTGGCCAAATCCGTAGGAGTGAAGTCCCGCTCCCAGCAGGAAGTTGACCCCGTACCACGACATGCCAATCACGGCTGCCCCGAGAACACTGCCACCGGCGAGGCCAAAGTCACCGATCCAGCCGATGTAGCGACCGTGCAGAATGATCAAGTAGGCCAGCAGCGAAACGAGTGCCCAGACCTCCTTCGGGTCCCACCCCCAGAAGCGTCCCCAAGAGACGTCGGCCCAGAGCCCACCGAGGATCGTGCCCGCTGCCAGTAGCAGCACGGCCACCTGCATCGCCTTATAGATAAAGCCTGCCAGGGCCACCGTCGCTTCGGGAGCCTTGCGACCTCGCGGAGAGTTGCGGTAGCGGCCAAACAGGTAGTAGCCGAGTGACAGGCAGCCCAAGCCCCAGGCAAGCGCTCCGGCGGCGTAGCTCGAGACAATCGTGAGCACGTGGATGGTGAGCCAGAAGTTGTCGCGGAGCACAGGCTGCAGCGGGCTGAACTGCTTGCCAGGAATCGGGAAGAACCAGGCGATGAACGTGCCGGCGAAGGCGACTGCCGTCACGACCAGGCCGAACGAACGGCGGGCATACACATCAGGAAGCCGCTCCTGAAGAACATCTTTGCCCCAGCTGACAGGGACTGTGAGCAATGCCACGAGGCTGGTCAGGACGACCCTCGGAAGGAACCAGACGGTGGGGATCAGCACCGACAGACCCACGATCCAGACGACGAGGTTGTTAAGGTTTGGGATGGCAGAGTCGACGTCGGTCTGAGGCAGAAGGTTGATGATCGTTCGGTCGCCCGCGGCATACGGTGCCAAGGTCAGGATCCAGACCACAACCGCAGACACCGCCAGCCTCGGCAGCACAAGCAGCCACTGGGCAGAGGCAGGCCCCCCCTGCTCTCCTGGAAGGAATCGGCCTGCGGGTGGAGGCAACGCCGTTGCCTTCCAGGCAGCCGCCACGCCTGCAGCGCAGATCGGTGAGAGCAGGAACCAGAGCCCCAGCAGTGAGAGAAAGAACGGGACGTAGATCACCGTTTCGTACATGTTGGTCACCGGAGCCCAGCCGGTGATGGCGATCCGCTGCGCGAACGCCCAGGCGGTCCAGCCGAGCTCGCCGATCAGCAGGCTCACGCCGCTCCAGAACATCACCCCCCGCACCCGGCCAAACGCCAGGGCAAAGCCCGCCATCGCGGCCAGGCTCAAGACCCACGAGTTGCGGAAGGGATCCGTCGTGTTGTAGGCCACCTCACGCTGCGTGCTGCCTGCTGCTGGGTAGGCCGTCCAGGTGAGTAGGTCGGCGTCGAGCCGTTCGATCGGCAACGCTTGGCGTGCCTCCTCGACGGAGGTGCCGAGGCTTTGGAGGGATGTGGCCAGCGTGTCAGTGGCAGTGGCAAGCTGATCGGCCTCGCTCGCCGTGGCCGACTCCGAGACAATCCGCCGCATTTCTGCAAAGGCTTCTCGGGCTGCCACCACGTCTGCTTCTGCGTAGCCGGGAAGGAGTTCAAGCGGGGCGTCGAGGAGCACGGTCAACGCGAGCCATGGGGGCATGTCTTCTTCGGCATCACGCTCCGCCTCAAGAGCAGCGGCATGCAAAGCTGGGACGACAGCCGGTGAGCCGCCGTTGTCAAACAACGCTTCTCCCAAGACCAAGGTGCGTTCGGCGAACTGTCGCGACTGCCGGACAAGTCTGGCCGAGAAGCCACCGTTGGCCACGGTGTTCTCGAGTGCCTTCACGGCGCGGTAGGCCTGCAGCATGCCAGGGAGGACGTCAGCGGTGTCGAAACGAGTGCTCTCACCCATCCCCTCGAGTACTGCCAGCAGGCCTGCGTCGACGGCCTCGCAAGCAGTCGTCACGCCAGATTCGGTATCGCTCGTGCTTGGGGCAGCGGAATCTGCGTTGGCGCCAGCGTCAGCCTCGGCGGCCGCCTCTGCCTCACCAACCGCCGTGCGGAGCGATCGCCAGCTGCTGACGAGTGATTCAAAGAGACTCGTAAAGCGAGTGCGGCCGATCGCGTCATCGTCACCTCGGAACGTCAGCTGTCGATACGTCACGTACGCCCGCCACAGCTGGTCGACTTTGGCGTCGACGCCCTCGAGCCGAAACTCTTCTCCAGCAGCCATTGCCTGCCGCCGCTGCTCATCGAGTGCCACGAGTCGCTCGCGGAGGGGGCCGGAGGCTGCAACATCTGAAGGGGCAGCATGCTTCAGACGCCGACGTTCGCCGCCATCATCACTGAAGATGGGGAGTTCGAGCAGCTCACGGAGTTCTTCATGCTCGGCGATGAGCAGGGGCACATCTTCCCAGGCCGCTGGCCGAGCCAGCCAGTCGAGAAGAAGTTCGTCTGCATTCCGCCGCTGGGGTTCGTCGCTCTCCGGTGAGGCGAGTGAGGGCCGCTGAGCGTTGGTGATCGTCTCCACTCTTCGCCGGGCAAAGGTGTCCAGCGGCATGATGCGGCCATCGTCGAGGACGGGGATCGCCCGCCAGGCTGCGAGAGGATCCTGAGCATTCGCTTCCGCTGCCCCAGCCGTGGCGGCGGGCACGACCAAAGCCGCCAGGAGCAGGAGAAGAAGAAAAGGTTGCACAGCGACTGTGATGCATCCCCGGAGAGAGCCAAAGGCTGTTCGCTTCATGCTGGAGGACTCCTGAGTTGGGCTGCTGCGTCCGTCTCACGCTCGCCGGGCTAGACCGCTGCGAGTTCCTGGACGGGCTGAGGGGGCGTTGAGGGCTGCTCACGCGGGGCACGCCGTTTCGGGCCGAAGAAGTAGGCCTTCATATAAAACATCGTGAAGATGCCGGCCACGATCAGCAGGCTGCCGAAATACTTCACACCCCGGCCGGGGTCGTAGTTCACCGTGAGCACGGAGGCCTCGAGCCGCTCAGGCAGTTCTCCGCCATCTTGCTCTGCGATGCCGGCGGTGAAACGTTCGTAGAGCGGATCACCCGGAAGCCACGGCCCCATGAAACTCTCTTGGAAGAGTCGGTACGAGTGGCCGCTGGCTGGGTCAGAGAAGTCGATCGGGGCGTTCATCGTGATCGTCACCGGCTTGTCGATCAGCGGCTCGCCCGCATCGTCCACAAAACGCACGATGCTTGAGAAGTGACTCGCCTGGCTCGTGCCCGGGTCGAGCCGACGCTCAAAGTTGTTGAGTTCCACATCAAAACCGATGTTCACCGCGTCAGGTTCGAGGGTGACGGCGACGGTTTGCTGACGGCCGCGGACGACCTTCCGTTCTGTTGAGTTGGGTGGCTCTGGAGAGGGTTCAATCGGCATGCCAGCCAGCCAGAACTCGTCTGCGGATCCATCGACGGTGAGTCGAACCTTAGCGGCTCGTCGTTTCGCCGACGGCGGCTTCGACTTGTCAAACGGCACCGGCAGTGTCACCACCTCAAGGGCATCAGCAGGCAGAAACCGTTCCACCTGTAGTTCGAGCGTGCCCATCGGCATTGAGAAGGCTTCCACGCCCTGACCATCCGTTGGCAACGGGCCTGCGGTGAGTTTTGGTGGCTGCCAGCAGCGGTAATAGAGCTGTCGGTCACTCCCCTGAATGATGTCGATGCGGCTCTTGGCCTTCCCTTGCATCCGCGCGGCGGAATCTTCAACCTCAGGCTCGATCCAAAGAGCTCCGTAGACACCCGATCGTGTGGCCTGCACGGCAACCTCCGGCATGTCGGCAACGATCACGATCTCTTCACCGTTATCCTCAGCACCTCGGTAGACCCGCCCCCGGACTGCAGACAGCCTCGGCTCGAAGTCGTTGAGTTCAAAGGCCACGTTCGTGCCTTCAACTGTTTGACGGCCTTGGCCGAGGGCCTGATCGACAACGACTCGATGGACGGTGTCGTCGATCACGAGCACCAGCTGGCCTTGTGTGCCGAAGCCGAGTTCAGAGTCAGGAACGGCGGCGATAAAAGCATCAGTTTCCGCCTGTGAACCGGCCTTCCAGAACACGACCGTGCCACCACCGACAGTCTGGCGATGCCGGGGTGTGCCGCCGGCGAGTGGATTGGGCTGCCAGCTGAGTTCCACCGGAATCCACATACTTCGCTGAGACGCGGCAGCCGCTCCCCCAAAGGCGTCCGTGCCAATCCGCAGGCTCACGCTCGGGGCCAGCACTGCTGTGGAGTCGGCAAAGTAATCGAGAACCTCGAGACGCACGCTGCCGTCGTCGTAGAGCACACCGTGGTCACGCGCTGCGAGGCTCCAGGGAAACCAAGAACGCGGAGTGGCCGCCGGAGCGCCGAGGACCGACTCGCTGGTTGTGCCGGGGTATTCATTCCAGTTGAAAGGTCCCGAGCGGAACGGGATCGGCCCGATCGTACGAGCGTCATCCTGAGACGATGACGAGTCTGAATCTCCGTCCGTGATTTTCAGCACAAACGAGTGTGAGTCTTCGTAGGCGAGGCGTCCGCGGTCGCCTTCGATCAGGGGGATCTGGGCGTCGACGCCGCCTCGCTGCGACATCAGGCAGCCAGCCAGCAAGACGAGCAGACCGATGTGTGTGATTACGAAGCCGGTCTGGTGACGCTTCCAAGGAAAGCGAATCGCTGCAGCGCAAAAGATACTCACCGCCAAGAAGGCGTTGAGCAGCGTGAACCACCAGGTGTTCCAGACCCCAAACTTGACCGCTTCGGTGCCGAAGCCGCTCTCGACGAAGGTGCCCACACCGAGCACGATCGCCAGGAGTGTGATCAAAACCACGGCGAACTGCAGGGAAGCGAGGAACTCGTAGACCCGCAGAACGGTGCGAATCAACCAGGGCTGGTGGGGGGAGGCAAGCCGGCGGGCCATGAACTGCTCAAACGGACGGGGGCGGGCAAGGAAGACGAGCCGGGTTGCCCATCTCCCTGCGTATTATAGCGCCCGCGACGGCCCCGCGGAGCCAGATCGCTCGCTCCCGAGCGAGAGCCCCCTCGGCAGACGGTGAGATGGCAAGGTCGCCGAGTAAGGGCCTGCCCGCCACCGTGTCAGGCGGCCTGCCTATCGCCAGCCGATCGTTTCGGCGAGCGCGTCAAGAACGGGATTTCCGACCGGGTTGCTGCTTCCAATCGTCCGCACAAGGTCGTAGGACATGAAGGCCCCGAACAGCATCAGCAGCGTAATGCAGATGAGCCCGGCGGTCTGAAGGCCGCTGAACCGCATCTCAGGAACACCTGGCTCGGTGATCACGTCGGCTGCCGCCAGAGCCCCCGAGAAGCTCTCGACACCACTTTCATCACCGAAGCTCGAGCCTGCTCCGTCGAGCGCATCACCAAAGAAACTGCCTTCACCCGATTCGGAAGAGAGCTCCATCACCTGCGAAGCGCTCTCGTCTTCAGCCAGCGGAGAGCCGAGATCAAAGTCGTCGCCACCGCCACCGAGATCAAGCTCGTCGGTCGAGCCGTCTATCGAATCTCCCGAGAGTTCGATGCCGTCGCCTTCGTCGCCTGAAAGCTCAACATCAGAAATGGCAGCACCGAGTTCGAGGTCGCCATCGCCGGATGGGCCCGAGGCCACATCGCTGTCCCCCAGTTCGATCCCTGAGATCTCGAGGGAGCCCTCACCCAGTTCGAGTCCACTCTCGCCTGACGCGGCGAGGCTCGCACTGTCGGCGAGGCTGCCGCTCCCTTCACCAAGTTCGAGGTCGCCAAGGTCGAGATCGTCGGTGCTGCCTCTCGCGGCAGGAGGCGGCGTGGCGTCGTCACCGCCAGCCGCGCCAGATGCGATGATCGAGTCGAGGTCATCGCCGGACCCGCTAAGCAGGGAGTCTCCGCCACTGAGGGCGAGGTCATCAGCGAGTTCAATCGCTTCCCCCTGAAGATCGATTGCGGGAGCGGAGTCAGACTTGGCGTCGAGGTCGAGGCCGTCGAGGGCCAGTGGCTCGTCGAGGTCGAGATCGACGGAGAGGCCATCATCCGTGCCCGCTGTCTGCTCCCAGGAAGCCGCTTCCCCGCTGTCCTGTTTCCGCTGGTCGATCTCTTCGCTGCGAAACTTCAATGCCCCACCGTCGCGGATGGGGAAGAGCTCTTTGCGGTCCACGAGCTTTTGGACGTCGTCTGTCGAGATCCCCAGCGCGGCTGCCGCCTCGTCGAGGGTGAGGAACTTTCCTGCCATGTCAGCCACTCTCTGTAGGCACTCGAACCAGTCGTGATGGGAGCGATGCTCTGCGAGCAACGTCGGTGGATACCGACAGATCCGCGGAACGATCGACCTACTGCCGTATCGGCCCCATCCGGATCACTATTTTACGCACGGCTCGCACCGCCGGCCTCGCAAACTTTGCCGATTGCGAGGAATGGGCAGGTCTAGCGGGGCGTGGTGCCTGTCTCGAGCATGTTCTTGAGGGCAGTCGGGCTCGGCTCGCGGCCGTTGAAGTCGTCGACCAGGAGATCCCAGGAGAGGTTCCGGGTGCTGCGGAGGGTGAGTGTGCCGTTGGTGGCGTCGACGTGATACACCGCGGCGTGGCGGGTGTCCCGATCAACGGCCACAAGCAGCTGTTGGGGGTCACCCTCGCGGTGAGCCATCGAGAGCCAGAGACTGCCTGAAGATGACTCGATTGCAACTCCAGCAGAATGCTGGCCTGAGGCCCAGGGTGGTGCGGTCAGGTGGCCAGCCAGAAACACCATGCCGAAAGCTCCTACGAGCATCCAGATCCCAGAAGAGAAGACCGCCTCGAGGCGTCTGACGGACAGCCGGCTTGTTACGGGGGCGTCAGCGTAATCAACGTCGGCAGCTGGTTCGCTGGAGCGTGGCATGCGAGAATCCTTCCCGCCCGCGGATACGTGTCGGGCGCCGACATGGTGTCGGGGGTGCTGGAGGTCAATCGCCGGGATACCCGGCAGCTGGGACGACGTAAGACGGTAGGGGCGGCAGGTCCTGGAAAACAAGGCCGATCGCGGCTGTGAACAGGCCGTTGGTTGGCCGCGGAGGGCTTTGGTTGTGGAGATCGATGTCCGACGTGCAGCGGGGGCTGCTGCCGGAGAGACTGTTGCCGTGCTGGTCAGCGGAGGCCTCGACAGTGCCGTGCTGACCGCTCTGCTCGCTGCCGGCGGGCCCGTTGTCCCGATCTACGTTTCCTGCGGGCTCTCCTGGGAGCAGGCCGAACGCGACGCGGTGAACTGTCTGCGCGAACTGCTCACGCCGCAGCAGGTGCGGCCGCTGGTGGAACTGGCGATGCCTTTGGCGGACCTCTACGGAGAGCACTGGAGCGTGACCGGCACCGGCGTGCCGGCTGCCGACACCGACGATGCAGCGGTGGAACTGCTTGGGCGAAACGCCCTGCTCGCCCTCAAGCCATTGCTCTGGTGTGCCCGCGAGGGGGTGCGGTGCCTGGCAATTGCCACGCTTTCCGGAAATCCCTTTGCGGACGCGTCTCGGTCTTTTCTCTCCAGGTTCGCAGGAGTGCTCTCAACAGCCACGACGACCGAGCTCGCCCTTGTGGCGCCCTTTGAGACGATGTCGAAGCAGCAGGTGGTGCGAGCGGCGGCCCCCGAGGTGCTGGCTGCGTCGATGTCCTGTCTTGCTCCGGTGGCGCGGAGCGATGGCTGGTGGCACTGCGGCAGCTGTAATAAGTGCAGCGAGCGGCAGCGGGGCTTTCGCGAAGCAGGGGTGGCAGATCCCACTTCGTACGAGGTTTCGACTGCCGGTTGAAGCGGCTTAACGCTGCGCAGACCCTCAGCCGCCTTGCCTGAGTTGCCGATCTCTCCCTGTTTCTCGCCGAGAGGCAGCCCGGAGACCGCTGTTTCGTCAGATCGTGCGATTCGATTCAATCGTTTGGTGAAACCCTGTCGATGGTAGGGATGAAAGGTGTCGTCCCGGCCGGGCGAAGGTTGTCGGCTGGGAAATCCACGGCTGCCCGCGAGGTGAGGAAAGTGTCAGCGATCAATTCCCTGGCGGCGGTTGTGATTCGATCGCCCATTCTGTGGGGGGCCGCAGCGGCCTTCTGCTTCTATGCGCTCATCCATGGTGGGCTCGTCGACAATCCGATGGCGGTTCGCTACCTCGCGGGCCACTGGGTGGAGTACGTCGAAGTTGGGATGTTCTTCGTGGGTATCGCGGCCCTGACGCTCCGGCTTCAGGATGTCTTCGCGCAGCGACGCCGCGTTGATGCCGAGCCGCTCGGGGCCATTCCCGTCGGTGGGCAGACCCTCGATGATGTTGACGCCCTCCTTGAGGAACTCGACGAACACGATGCGGGCGAACGGCTCACCGGCCGTCTGCGAGCGGCACTCGACTTCGTCCGCCGCACCGGCGACGCAAACGAACTTGAAGACCATCTGAAGTATCTCGCGGACATCGATGCAGCCCGAGCGGCGCAGAGCTATGGCCTGGTCCGGTTTGTGATCTGGGCGATTCCGATCATGGGCTTCCTCGGTACGGTGATTGGAATCACGGTGGCGATCGCCAATCTGTCACCGTCGCAGATGGAAAACATCACCGACGTGGTAGCTGGTCTGGGCACCGCGTTTGACACGACAGCGACAGCTCTCGGCCTGTCGATGGTGCTGATGTTTAGCCACTTCGTGGTGGACCGACAGGAGCAGTCGCTGCTGCAGCGTGTGGACGATGCCTCCTGGTCGGCGCTCGCGGGACGCTTCCAAACGATCGACTCCGACAACGGCACCGCCTTTGCGATGGCGAAGCTGGGTGATGCCGTTGGCCGTTCGTCGGCTCGGCTGCTTGAGTCACAGGAACGGGCCTGGCGGAGCATGCAGGCCAACACGAAGGACCAGCTCTCTTCGGCAGCAGATATCGCTGGCACACGGATGGCAGCGTCGATTGCAACTGCAGTCGACGGCGTGCTGGCTGGCTGGGGAGATCGGCTTCAGGATGCGAACCGGCGGATCCTCGCCGACCGTGAGGATCGCTGGTCTTCCGCCAGTGATTCGATGGCCACGGCAATGCAGCAGGTCAGTGATCTGGTCGTTCGCATGGATGAGCAGCAGCGAATCCTTGTCGAGCAGGGCGAGATTCTGGGCCGTGTCGTGGAAGCCACACGCGACCTGGCTGCGCTCGAGCGGACGCTGGCCCGCAATCTTGAGACGGCAGCGGCCAGTGCCAGGTTTGAGGAGACGCTCAATGCGCTCGGGGCGGCGGTGCAGCTACTCGCTTCGCGAACGGGGAATGTCGTGGATACAGGGCGGCTCTCCGCTCGTGAAAGTGTCTCGCTTGGAAAGGCTGCATGAGCCGCGTACGCGCCAGCGACGGTCCTGGCATCTCCCTATTTCCGTTTCTCGCAGTGCTCCTGTGCACGATGGGAGCCCTGCTGGTGCTGCTGGTGATCTTCAGCCGCTCCGCAGCTGGCACGCGGGCGGCGGCGGAGACCGCAGCGCTCGAGGAACTCGCTGTCGAGCGGGAGAGCCTGCAGTGGCGGATTGACCAGTTGCGGGCGATGCGGCAGCAGGCCCTCGATGATCTCAGCCAGGCTCGCATGGGGCTCGCTGGAATCGAAGACAACGCACGCGAGCTGAGTGATGAGCTAGCAGCCCTCGAGCGGGAGCTCGCGGCCTTGTCCGCTGATTCGAACGCCGGTTCTGCGGCCCTTGATGCCGAGCGGAAGAAACTGCAGTTGGCCCTTGCCGACGCAACAGCCGCGCTGGACGAAGCACGTGATGCGGCGGCAGATCGCCCACCGGCGTATGCCATCGTTCCGTATGAGGGTGGCAACGGCACGCATCGCCGGCCGCTCTACATCGAGTGCTCGCTCGATGGGGTGTTTTTGCAGCCGGAAAACATTCGCCTGAGTCCTTCAGACTTCGAAGGGCCGCCCGGCCCGGGCAATCCGCTCGCCAGTGCGCTGCGGGCCGCCCGCGAGCATCTCGCTGAGCGTGGCCGCACGTCCGCCGTGCCCGAGCAGCAGCCCTACCCCCTGCTCTTGGTGCGGCCTTCAGGTGTGATGGCCTACTACACGGCTCGCGAGGCGATCTCGTCATGGGGAAGTGACTTTGGCTACCAGCTCGTCGAGGAGCACTGGCAGCTGAAGTTTCCACCACCCGATCACCAGCTGGCCGATGTCGAACGCCGCGCGATTGAGGAAGCCCGCACGCGTCTCGCCTGGCTTGAGCAGGTGCAGGCTTCACGAGTCTCCAGGCAGTCGTCGCCGAAGGTGCAGTATCGAGCCGCCCAGACCCGCGGTGGCGTGGTGGTCGACGGCGGCCCGAGTGTGCTTGGTGACCAGTCTCGCTGGGAGTGGAAAGAGACCGGCGGCAACGGTCAAGGAGATGGCCAGGGACAGGGTGTGTTCGGTTCACCGAACGGTAGCGGCATCGCTGGCCCTTCCGGTCTTGGCGGTGAAGGACCTGTGGCTTCAGGTGGTCGCCAGGCCGCAGGTGGTGGCCAGGGCCCAGGAGGAGACCCTGTGCTTGGCAGTGGCACGGGCACCACGGGAGCCGGCTATGGACCTGCCGGCAGTCAAGGTTCTGGTGATGCTCGCTATGGCAGTCCTTCGGCGTTCGCTGCTGCTGCGTCCGCGAACGGTAACGGTCTGGCTGGCAGCGGCGGCTGGCCAGGAGCGGCGTCGGGAGATGGCGGTGGAACCGAGCCCGGCAGCGGCGTCAGCGGCAGCGGTAGCGGGGGTGACGGTGAAGGCACCGGTGGGAATGGTGATAGCGGCGGCGCGAATGGATCGGCAGGGTCAGCCTTTGCGGCGGACGGGGGAGCAGCAGGTGAAGGGGCAGGAGGACCTGCGAGTGGCTCGGCTGGTTCCGCTGCCGGCTCCCCTGGAGCTGCCGGTGGTGCAGGCATGATGTCGATGGGCGAGACCGGTTCCGGGGGAATGAATGTCTCGTTGCAGCCAGGTGGCGAGGGGGGCGTGGCGTCGTTGGCCTCCTCTCGTGGTGCCAACTGGGCAAGCATGGCCACACGTGACCGACCTGTTCCGCTGTCTCGGCCAGTGCAGGTGGAATGCGATGCGGAAGAACTGAGGATTCTCGACAGCAGCCGACGTCGCGTGGTGAAACGCGTGCCGCTTGGGAGTCGCACGGCTGATTCAGTCGACACGCTGATCTATGCGGTCCGCGAGCATGTGGAAACATGGGGCATTGCAGGCGATCGGATGTACTGGAATCCGCGCCTCGTGCTCTCAGCAACGCCCGATGGTGCGTCGCGTCGCGAGGATCTCGAAGCGCTGCTCGCGGGCAGTGGACTGGTGACGACTCGCCGAGAGTCCCGTGCGGTGGCTGAGAATCCGGCCGCCGGCACAGCGACGGCACCGTCAGTGGTTCGATAGTGCGTTTGTAGGCACGCCTCATTCACGGAGTACTTGACATGCGACGCGTGGCTGTGCGAGAGGACGCTGATCCGGCGCAGGACTCCTTCCTCGACGTTGTGACCAACATCGTGGGGATCCTGATCATCCTGGTGATGGTGATCGGGGCGCGGGTGCAAAGCCTGTCGCTCTCCTCTGAGGCTGTTGCGTCGCCCGCGATGACCGCGACGGTTGAGGAACTCACCTCACTCGCCCAGGAGGCCACGTCGGTCGAGCACGAGCTTGCAGAACTCGAAACACAGATGGCGACTCTCGCGGCAGCTGCCAATGGTGCGTCGATGGGACGCATGCAGCTCGCTGAGGCGCTTGCCGCGCTGAAGGTGGAGAGGGAAGTTCGCCGGGCGGCAGTGGATGAAGAGACAGCTCTCTCCGCCCAGCAGCGTGCAGAGATCGCAACGCTCAAGGAAGCCATCGCCGACGCTGAGGAAGAGGCAAAGACGCTCGCCTTTGACGAGGCGGAGACCGAAGAGATTCTCGCCTACCCCACTCCGATTGGTCGGACGGTCAACGGCGACGAGATGCACTTCCAGTTGCAAGGTGGCAACATCGCCTACATTCCACTGCAAGAGCTCTTCGGCATGGCACGCAACCGCGCCCAGCGGCACACGGGATCGATTTCGCAGCTCACGAACCACATCGAGTCGGTCGGTCCCACACAGGGCTTCGCGCTCGACTACGTGATTGAGACGCAGGTCGACCGGGCGAGAGGGCAGATCCTCGTGCGGAGCCGCGAGTGGGTGGTGCGGCCACAGCAGCGATCCCTTGGTGAGCCGCTTGAGGTGGCGATGGTGGAGGGCTCTGCCTTCCGACGGAAGCTCAGCCGGATCACCCCCGCGACCACCGTCACGCTCTGGTGCTATCCCGACAGCTTCGAAGCCTTTCGCGAGGTTCGCGCCGAGCTCTACCGTCTCGGCATTGCCGCCGCAGGACGTCCTCTTCCGGACGGCGCACCGATCGGCGGCTCGGCGGACGGCACGAAGTCGGTGGCGCAGTAGCTGACGGCCTCCAAGGCAGCCTTGCGGTCAGCATCGCCGTGCGAGGCGGCTGGGCCGTTGCGTTACCCTCCGCAGACCTCGTTGATGCCGGCTTCGGCGGCGTTGCAGAGAGTGTCGATCTCTTCTGGCGTGACACACAGCGGTGGCATGATCACGACGTTGTCGCCCAAGGGCCGCAGCAGCGCCCCGTATTTGCGTGCGGCGAGGCAGGACCGCATGCCGCGGGCTTCGCTGGCGTCGTAGGGCGTAGGGCCGGAGCGATCGGCAACGAGTTCGATGGCGGCGATCATGCCACGGGTGCGGATGTCGCCGACATGTGGGTGATTCGCCAGGGCTTCCACCCGCTGATGCAGCCGGTCGATCGAGGGCTGCATCCGCTCAAGCAGCTGCTCGTCTTCAAAGATCGCCAACGACTCGAGAGACACCGCCGCCGCCAGCGGATTGCCGCCGTAGGTGTGGCCGTGGAAGAACGTCTTCCGTTCGGCA
>Ga0181607_10000414_pt1 | contig 36457 bp, 29 predicted proteins | sample 041ome_9_FD_132420 | JGI IMG/M metagenome (GOLD analysis project Ga0181607, IMG submission 132420) | Coastal salt marsh microbial communities from the Groves Creek Marsh, Skidaway Island, Georgia - 041413US metaG (megahit assembly) | ecosystem: Environmental > Aquatic > Marine > Intertidal zone...
CTCCTGCATAAAATCTAGGCCCAACGTTTGAGCGCTTACTTTTAAATGAGCCACATCAATCAACGGACGATAACCATTCAAACCATGCAGCAATCCCAATCCCTCTGACGATGTTAAAAAGAAAGGATTAAATCTATCGTAATTTAAGAAGTTGCGATGAGAGACAACATTGTTCTCAACATAAAGGTCGATATCAGTATATTCAGACTGAATGACGTGTGCATTCTCTCTGAACTTGGCTGCAGCTAATTCACGATCAAATAATTCACGTTTTTCAACAGACTTGCCTATTTGAAAAACAGGAATGTCTATCAGGAAGCCTGCGTGAAAGGCGTATTTATCACTACCAAGCTTTCTGCTTAAATCGAGTGCACTTCTCACTTGATTCAGACTCAATGAAGAAACTTCTGGATCGAGCGAAGCCATGTTTAAAACGAAATCGGTGCTGGGAGGAGGGAAATAATTGTGGCACAGGTATTTCAAATTATACTTCGCCTGCAGTTCCAACAAATCTTCTTCAATTCGTGGATAAGGCTTTGTCCCACCACTGAGTTCGATGTGCTTGTATCCATCCTGAGCCAATTGAAGAACAGCTTCTCCTATTTTCTCAGATTGAATGCAAGAAGATGAAACATAAATCATTACTTAATTCTTTTAGCTGGGTTTCCTACGTAAACACCTGGCTCTGTGATGTCTTTAACTACTATGGTTCCTGCTCCTAGAAGTACATTGTCACAAATTGACACCTTGTCTCGAATTACGGCACCTGCTCCAATAAAGCAATTGTCGCCTATGCTCACTCTTCCGCAAACCAAGACACCTACACTTATGTGACAGTGGCTCCCCACAAAACTTTCATGCTCAATAATGGCACCTGCGTTGACAATTGTATTGTCACCAACCTGAGACATTGAGCTCAAATAACTCTTTGCGAAGATGATATTGGAGCTTCCCAGGTGTACCGAAGGTTCAATGAAAGCTGCTGGGTGCACCAGCGAATCCTCCAAAACTAAATTCCTATGATGTTCAAATAGTTCCTTCCTAAGGTCATTGCTTCCAACGGCCAACACCAGTTTTCTCTGATCAGAAACAGAAGGAAAAACTCCTTTCACTTCAATTTGAAGAATCTTTTCTTCGACCTCAGGATTAAAACTTCGGTCGTAGATCCCTCCTATAGAAAATCCAAGATGACTAAGCAATTGCACAATGGGCCTTGCATGGCCTCCTGCTCCTATGACGTTGACCGAGTTAGACATAAATGATATCGTCTTTTTGGTAATCTTGTTTTGCTGTTTGACCAACAATTTTCGAATAGTGAATAGGCGATATTCCAGCTCCACCGGTTCGTTTTGCGACCAGGTGTTCTTCCTGAATAACTTCTCCTTTCTTAATCGAAGTTGCTGCCACCAATGACTTTTGCAACGATTTCTTGGTATGAAATTCAGATGCTGTAGGCTCTTTCACAAAGCCACCCATGTAGCGTTCAATCTGCTTCACTTTTTGCACAAATTCTTTCAGCTCTTCTGGATCCAAAGAAGCAAGATGATCAGGACCATCCAATGCTTTGTTGATCGTGAAGTGCTTTTCAACCACTTTAGCCCCCATCGGCACAACATATAGCGCAGCACCTAAACCCACGCTATGATCTGAATACCCCACCACCACATCGTAGGTATTCTTGAACGTATGGATAACATTAAGGTTAGCTTCATCATCTTGAATAGGGTAATTTGCCGTGCACTGCAGTAACACCATTTTCTTGTTGATCGGATTGATCTCCTCCAAGGCCATGGTTACCTCATTCAAGTCACACATTCCCGTGCTCAAAATAATTGGCTTACCCGTTTGAGCAACCTTTCTCAAGAACAACAGGTTGGTAGTATCTGTGGAAGCTATTTTATACGCATCAACACCCACTTCTTCCAGCTCATCCAAACTCTTTTCATCGAAAGGGGTGATCAAGAAAATCAATCCTTTCTCCTCGCAATAATTCTTCAATTCGAGGTAAGCCTCTTTCTTCAGCTCAAGTTTTTTAAGCATATCGAATTGACTTTCAGAAGCTGCAGTGGTGTTCTTCTGATAAGGCGCTTTCTCTACGTTAGATAAAATCAAGTTCTCTGTTCGAAATGCTTGGAATTTCACGGCATCTACGCCCGCTTCAGCAGCAATGTCAATCAAGCGTTTGGCCAAATCCAAATCACCTCCATGATTCACACCTGCCTCAGCAATGATAAACGTTGGCGATGTTTGCGAAATTTCAAAAGTTCCGATTGAAAACGATCGATCAAATTGGAGCATAATCTAAATTGGGTTGTCATTGAATATTTCAGGCATAGTTTCCATTAAAACCTTAGCCATTTGAAACTGATAATTGTAGTCGATATCAATGGAGCGAATTGCCGGCATTTTATAAGAAAGCATCCTACTCGTGAAAAAGGTTCTCTCTTCATGAAAAGCTTCAGTGCGCGCCAGATAAAAACCGCCATTGGGGTGAACAAAATTTTCTTGATCTTGACTCTGTAATTTAATGTAGGCCTTCGGATTATTCATTTCTACTTGATGATCATCCACTTCTTTCAGCGCCAGATTAACTGGAAATTCATACTCTCTTACGCTGATTAAAAAATCAAACCTCGGGTTGTCTATCAAGCGCTGCACACCATTCTTAACATCACTTGCTGATCGGAAAGGACAAGTAGGCAACATCTTACATACCATATCATAGCTGGACCATGCATTGGTTCTTTCCAGATATTCTTCGAGCACCTGAATAGTATTCACATCATCATGACCCATAGATTCTGGTCGGATATCTACCTCAACACCTTCACCTCGGGCAATGCGAGCAATTTCATTGTCATCTGTAGAAAGCACAATTTTCGAAAAAACACCGGCTGCTTGGGCAGCACGAATGGTATAAGAAATGAGTGGTAACCCATTAATCTCAAGCAAGTTCTTTCGAAGCAATCTTTTCGATCCGCCCCTGGCAGGAATCAAACAAATAATACGTTTTTCCAATGCTTTCTATTGTTAACACACGAATGTAGGACTAATGTCTTAGAGCGATTCAATCAAGGTTTGTAGTCTTTCAGAAGTTTTGCCATCAATCGCATGTACTCGCTGTTCAATGTACTTCTGCCTTATTGTAGGATCGAGCAACTTTTCTCCCTCGGAAAGTCTCTGAATGAATCCAGTAAGCTGATTGCCATCAGTGGCCTGAAGAGCTACCATGTTCTTTACATATCCTGCAAGATCTTCTTTTTGATAATCCAACACGATCAAATCTCGATGGAAATAGGTGGCTTCAACTCCAACAGTGCTGAATCCCGTAACCACAACATCCGATTGAGCTAAAAGCATGTACAAATCCTGATCTGATCTTCTCACTTTACATTCCGACTCAATATCTATCTCCTCGAAAAATGACCAATCGGTTTCGCTCGGGTGCGGCTTGTGAATGAATGCAATGTTTGGAAGTGCCTTGGCGGCTATGCAAAAATCTTGGTACATTCTTTTTCGAAGTGAAGGATCAAAAAAAGGCTGACTAGCGAAAAGCACAGTAAATGTTCTATCGGATCGGTTATTTAAATCCTGCTTTTTCAATTGAGGAATGACATCGGTTCTCACCTGACCCACAATTTGAATACAATCGGCATTATAATGGCTAGATTGAAGTAAACTTTCTTTTGTTTGATGGCCCCATACTGCAGTTACATCAGGGAGAAGTTGATCGATGGGATCGTCCTGCGTAAACCGATAGTTGAAGTTGTTTCTGTGAATGTCGCCATGTTGAACGGCAAACGTTGGAATATGAAGTTTCTTCGCAGCGCCAAAAATTGGTCGTTTCACAAAATTGTGTTCATTGTCACCTCCGATGCACTTGGGCTGCATTTTTTTAATCAAACGAAAACCGCCCAAGGTCAGAACTGCTGCGTATACAAATTGCAGTCTTCTTTTTCTAAAGTCTTCGATCAGCACTTGATTCACGGGACTGAAACCTGCCAATTCAGTTCGACCCAAATCACGCCAATAGGTATACAGTTTTTGAACAGCATTTAAACTCAGCAACGAGGTAAATACGAAGCTCTCAAAATGATAGACACGAGAAGTGGGATAAGAGCTTCGCAATGTTTCCCACAATGGAAATAGACCATCTTTTACACCAATGAATTTCATTGAACTGACCAGGGCAAAGGCATCATTCGACTGCACCCTTTTCAAGAAGTAATGAATATGTGGAATACCGCGAGTGATCTCAATTCCATCGTTACTGACCAATGGAGAGAGCGGAGAAACTGTATTCAACACGATGCGCTTACCTTTGGCAGGAATGCCATTCTTAACAAAGCCCACAAAAGACCTAATTAGAAAATAGATGCCGAATTTTAGAGGAGAAATGGTCTTGGATTTACGGATTGATGGACGCACAAATCGAATTTCTGCCGATGAGCAGAGTTTGCGTAACAATGGCTGGTCGGTATAAATACGAACCGAACCCCCAAATGCTTGATTGAAAGCCTCTGTTACACTTTGTTGAATCAGCAACTGTTTGAATTTATGATAAACGCCAAACCGAACCGGATGCCAAAGTACCACTCCTTCGAAGGCTGTTTGATCAATGAGGCTTGAGCCAGATTTCAACTTGATATGTCCAAGATTTTGTATACTCTCTCTTGCAAATGATTCATGAGGTTCAAGCTCTTGACTGCAAAGCACGTTAGTCTCAACCTCAATTCCCTCGGTAAAAATCGGATCTATGGCAACAATGCGCTGAGTAGACTTTGCGTCATTCAATTCATTGAGCTCGTCAGGAGTCAGTGGTCTAAAGATGAAAACTTGGAGATCGGCTTTATTCATTTCCTTTGAGCTCACAATAATACGAGGCTACCATTCAAGAAATAGCATGATAATGAAAAGAATTGTGTGAGATTCTCATGGATGAAAGAAAGCTAACAATTACTTTGCACATCATTATTGAATGAGACGTTTATGAGCGAATTAGAAAAGGTAATCACCCAAGGCGGGGACGAGCGCATAGAATTAAAGGAAAATGGGTTGAACAAATACTTTGTAGACCCGAGAACCTCTCAAGGTCATTTGAACAGGGGGTCTTGCACTTGCTCGGCACTTTCTGTAGATGTAAGAACCAAAGTCAACACAGTTTATAATCGACTAGTTACCAACGAAGTTTCTGTAGAAGATATTCGCATCAAGCAGCGTTTTAGAATCAAAGCTTTGCTGCAGGATTCCTACACCGATGATTTCAATATTTTCTTTGCACCATCGGGCAGCGATTTGTGCTACTACCCCTTGATGTTTTCCAAGATTAAAAATCCTGACAAGCCTATTCTAAGCTTGATTACCTGTCCTGAAGAATTGGGAACAGGATCGATTTTAGCGAATACTGGAAATTTCTTTTCAGAAAAAACCCAGATTGCATCGAGCGTAACGAAAGGAACACCGCTAAAAAAAGAACTTCAAGTTGAATCGATATTGTTTCCGGCAAGAAATCAAGATGGATCGATCATCGATCATAAAGAAGCCATCTACGATGCGATAGACAAGCACCGATCTACCCACCAGATCATTGTCAACTTGGTAATTGGAAGCAAAAGTGGAATTGAAGACAATATTTCCATTATTGAAGACGGACCAACAGATGTGACATGGGTAGTTGACCTTTGCCAGATGCGGGCAACGCCAAAGCTTTTCAATGAATTGCTTTCGAAAAACTGCTTGTTAATGATTACGGGGTCAAAGTTTTATCAAAGCCCACCATTTTGTGGAGCACTATTGGTTCCAGAGCGTTATGCCAAAGACATGATGGGTATGGATGTAGATTACTCCTTGGTAGAAGGATTTGATAAGGTTTATTCGAAATATGACATTCCCCCATCTTATAAAAAGTTGAGAAACAAATTTTCAGATTATGAAAATATTGGATTTACCTTGAGATGGGAAGCGGCCATTTGCGAGTCAGAATTATTAGCCAATTACAGTGAACGAGAAGTGACTTATGCCATCAGCAATTGGAACAAACACGTTAAGGAATACTTGATGGCCAAGCCAATGTTTAGCATCATGGTCGATCAAGACGTGACCAATCGATCAATCATTTCATTCAAGATAGAAAAGGACGGCAAAACACTCGGTAATGAAGAATTGAAAAAGATATACGAGCATTTGTGCAAGTTCGGAAATAAATATTTTCCAAAGTACGATCGTATTTCTACGGGGCAACCCGTTGCTTATGAATCGTATTCATTTCTGCGAGTTGCTTTAGGTTCCACCAATATTCGAAAACTGATCGATGAAAATCACGACCTATCAGACGATTATAAACTGATCGATGTAATTGAGCAAATTACCAATGAGCTTTGCTAACGATCCATTGATTTCATTGGCATCGGCTGCGGCCATTGCCAATGAAATTACTGACAATACTCTCTTAAACGAGCGCGATACATCTTTTGTAGTTTATAGTTTTCAAAAGCTCAACCAAACTCTACAAGAGGTAAAAAATGCCTTTCCCTCCTACTGGCAGCATGCTGTGGCCATCAAAACCAATCCATTAGCCAAAGTCCTTGAACATATCTCTGAATTGAACTATGGTCTGGAGGCCGCGTCATATGAAGAAGTGTGTCTTGCGAAAAACGCTGCTGCTCCTTTCATTATTTGGGATTCTCCCGTGAAAACCAAAGAAGAAATCGAGACGGTGCTGATGCTTCCATCCAAATTGATTATCAATGCAAATAGTCTAGAAGAATTCATTGCACTCACCAAAAGCCCTCATGAAAATCATATTCAGATAGGCCTTCGCATCAATCCTGAAATGAAGCTTAGTTCGATGTCAAGCATGACTGTGGGCGCTTCGGGTTCTAAGTTTGGAGAGCCAATTTCCAATGTACAAGCAATCGCTTCAACCATTCAATCGCTAACTAGAAAGGTTGGCCTTCATGTTCATGCTAGTTCCCAAAACATGAACCTTGAAGAGTCTGCATCAGCCATAAAAAAAGTTTGTGATTTGGCTATAGCAATAGGTTTGAAACATATTTCATACATCGATATTGGAGGCGGTTTCCCAGTAAACTATGGCTTTAGTGCGTGTCCAGAGATAAAAAAGTATGCGCAAATCTTAGAAAAAGAATGCCCTATGCTGTTTAATCAAAGTGTAGATGTATTTACTGAATTTGGCAGGTTCTATCATGCAAATGCTGGGTTTCACATTTCGAAAATTAATGAGGTAAAGGGATTCACAAATCATCAAACCATTGCCAATCATCTCGGTGCAGATATGTTTTTAAGAGAAAGTTATCAGCCAGGAAAGTGGATGCATCGGTTCGGAATAATGAACGCCCAATTTCAATTAAAACAAGGCCCTTCGGTAGAAACCTCAATTGGAGGACCGCTTTGTTTTGGAGGAGATTACTTGGTGAAAAATGAATTGCTTCCTAAGGCAGCGCAAGATGATTACCTCATAATAATGGACACAGGTGCTAATTCATTCGCCCTTTGGTCGATGCATTGCAGCAGAACTTTCCCAAAAGTGATAGGAATAAAAAGTGACGGGAATCCTTTTATTCTGAAAGAACGCCAAAACATAGAAGACATCATTCGCTTTTGGAGCTAATTAAAACGCCCGCTCAAATCCGATCAACCAGCGAAAAGCAATGTACTCCTCGCTTGCTGGAGGTCGATTTAAAAACAACGGTAAATCAAGCCTTACTGTTAGGGGCTTAAGATCTGTAAAACTTGCCCATCGCTTGATTTCAAGGGTAGCACCAGCCCCGGCATCCATGCGAATATTCGAAAATTCTAACGCTTCCGCAGGTCGATTAACATTGATGATTCCCGCATCGGCAAAAAGGTATGTTTTGAGTTCAACAAACCGCTTCCCTTTTTTGGCAATTCGAATCAGGTCGTCAAATTCAAGTTCGGTGTTAAAAGCCAAGCCCGTATGCCCTACGTAGGACAATCTGAGTAAACTATCTCCATTCAATTGAGGCATCAAATAATTATTGTATCCCCTTAAATTGAGTCCACCCCCAACTTGAAACTGACCTGTTGTATTTGAAATATCATAAATACCCTCTGGCGCATAGCCCATAGACCGCGTGAGCGGATTGTCCATCATTTGCTCTGGATTGGCTCCTGCGGCAAATAATTGTGATTCAGGTGCCCAATTTCGTCCTTGACCAAATTGACCAAATACTCTTGTACGCCAATTAAACACACTAAACCTATTGTCATTAACCACATCGAGGTTTATGAAGCCATAATCGTAATCTGATAGGAAAAAGGGACTTCTCAATTCACTCTCAATTCTACCGTTGCTTCTACCATATGAATAACGGTGTTCCAGTTCAACTTTTGTAAAATTGTTCCATTGATCTGCATTCCAAAAAGCTGGGTAGATGAGGTAATTTAGATCCGTAGTTCTTGGCCTATACAATCCTTCCAATCCTGCCTTGATGGAAGTTTTGTCATTGGGTAGATCCTTTTGGAAATAAAAATCATTCGCCAATAATCCTTCAATCCATTTGAACTCATAGGTGTAAGAAAGATCGCGTGAAATTCCTCTCAAAGGGTCGGAATATTTAAACCGATAATTGAACAGATTAAACGCATCTTGATCAGCAAGCTGAAATTCATTTGACTGTTGCAATAAACCTGTATTCAACCATAACTGCACCTCCAAATCATGGTAAGTTTCCATGTAATTCCCTTTGAAAAAGAGGCCTAGCTTTAGTCCGTCATAGCCATTGTACCTCACCGTAGGATTCCATTCTAAAATGTAATCTTTTTCAAATCTATTCCGCGCAAAATCATTCAATTCAAATGATAAGGGAGTTTTGGAACTGTTGTCTAACTGATATACATCGGCCAATCTTCCCGAAGGATCGATCAATACCTTCTCGATATCGGCATCCAAGGAAATCTCGGTAGTGTAGTTTTTGTTGAACTCATTCCAACCATACCACTTAGGAAGAACAGTGGCCTCCGATTTCTTTTGAAAATAGGTGTTCGGGATATGATAATCGTACGCTTCTCCTTCGCGATCAATCAACCGAATATCGAGTGGCATCTGCATTCCTTTTCTGGTAAGACTCAGTATATACTTATCCCCCTTTCGTTTGAAGCTCCTTACCTTATAGTCAATCGTTTCTTCGGTTTCCAACCACTGGTCAAAAAACCAATTGAGATCAACTTTGGTGTAATGGATAATGCTCTCTCTGAAATCTTCAAAATAGGGATGACAAAACTTCCATTGCTCAAAATAGTTTCTCATGGCATTTAAGAACAACTCATCGCCCAAAACATACTGCAGGTTATAAAGCATTGTTGCTGTTTTGCTATACACTTGCCCATACAAATAAGGTGCTTTGAATTGATCAGAGTGAGTGTTGAGTCTTGGACTCTCTCCTTGCAAAACACTACTGTAGTAGAAGCCATTGTATACTTCTTGATCCCGCACACTTTGATCTTCATTATAGAACTTATTCAAAAACGCTCCGTGGGGACTGTACGAAGCGCTATCACCTTCAAGTGCTGTTATTGACCACGAAGTGAGGAATTGCGTAAACCCTTCGTCCAAGGAAGCACGGTAAGTTTCATTGTTTCCAACCATACCAAAAAACCAGTTGTGTCCGATTTCATGGGCCAATAAGCTTCTATAACCTGGATCACCTCCCCCGTCTAACGTAAGCATAGGATATTCCATTCCATCCCTTGCGTCAGCCACAATCATCTTATGGTAAACGTATTCACCAAAATCATTTGAATACATTTCGATCACTTGGGCGGCATACGCTGCTGCATTTTGCCATCTTGCGGCATGCGGCTCCTGAGCGAGGGCGTAGCACGTTACTTTATGGCCACTTTTAAGAGTAGTTTCTTGTACACCTATCCTGTATGTGGGGTCAGCCGTCCAGGCAAAATCATGCACATTCTCGGCATGAAATTTCCACAGCTTTCTTTTGGATGATGGCGCTATTATTTCAGAAGGTTTATCATTCCATGGTTTATCCGCATAATTGGAAATCGATAATTGCTTCATGAGCTCATCAGGCAAAACTTCAGAGCGATTCAGCAAATTCCCCGTACCATCAAGTATGTATTGTTCCGGCAAATCAAGTTCTACATCAAAAGCACCAAAATCACCGTAAAACTCACTGCCTAAATGCTGGTCAGTAGTCCACCCAAACTTGTGATCATAAACAGCAATTCTCGGATACCAATGCACAACGTTGTAATGCTTAAACCCCCACGCATTATACATTTTCATTCGTCCATTGATTTTGCCGAACTGTGTTTCGAATGTGCAATCAACCTTTGTTGTTTCTCCAGGAAGCAGGGGTGCTGTGAGTTTAATGAAAAGAATAGTATTGTCGAGCACAACTTTCACCGACATATCATTTACTGTTACATCAAATACTTCCGTTTTCTGAAATAGCGTATCTGATTGGTCTGGTATAAGCGAGAAAAAATCAGAAGCATAAGACCCTTTGCTGAAGGCATTTTGATACAAATGAAAAACCAATTGAGATAAGGTATCGGGACTATTGTTGACATACTCCAAGTGCATTAGCCCGGAAATCACATCCTTTTCATCATCAAGTTTTGCTTTGATATTGTAGTATACATCCTGCTGCCAATAAGCAGAATGCGGCTTTTTGTTCTTCCAATAATTTGGGTTATCGCTTGAAGCATATGAATTCGGAGGAAGGAGTGGATTGTATTGAGCGTGCGCATTTAACGTCAACACAATTGCGAAAAGCACAAGCAGAATCAACCTCATTATTTTACAATTTTTAGGCTTAAATCGAGGGATTTCACAGAATGGGTCAAGGCACCAACAGAAATATAATCTACTCCGGTCTCGGCATATTCTTTTATAGTGTCAATGGTAATGCCCCCCGAAGATTCTAGCTCAAACCTTCCATTCACCATCTCAACAGCCTCTTTCGTGTCGGCTACCGAAAAATTATCGAGCATGATCCGATCTAATCCACCGTGATTCATGGCTTCTAAAAGTTCTTCAAAACTCCTCACTTCAACCTCGATGCGTAGGTCGAGATTCTTAAAGGTTAAATAATCATGCACATGATTCAAAGCATTGGTAATCGAACCTGATGCATCTACATGATTATCTTTAATCATAATCATATCAAAAAGTCCAAATCGATGATTCTCTCCACCACCTATCTTCACTGCTTCCTTTTCAAACCAGCGCATTCCGGGCGTTGTCTTTCGGGTATCTAGGACTTTGGCTCGAGTGTGTGAAATTTGCTGGACATAGCGATTGGTAGTGGTTGCAATACCGGACATACGCTGCATAATGTTGAGCACGAGCCTTTCAGTGGTGACGATACTCCTTTCTTTACCGTGCACTTTGAATGCGATCTGACCTTTGTTCACTGAATCACCATCGTGAAGAATCTCCTCGAATTGAAGCGTTTCATCGTACAATTGAAAAACGCGCTTCGCTACCTCAACTCCTGCTATAATACCATTGTGCTTTATAATCAACTCGGCCGAACCGATGCTTGTCTCTGGAATACACGACAAGGAAGTATGATCACCATCTCGAACATCCTCTTCTAATGCCCATTCTACAAAATTCTCCACAGAAAATGGAGCATAACTAGTCTTTTTCAATCTCTAACGTTTGGATTAAGTATTCATCAATCGATTTGTGCAAATAGGCCGTGATTCTGTAAGAACCATTGCTTGTAACAAGCTGCGAAATAAAATAGTGTGCATCACTTTTTGATTTCCCCTTATGCACAATTTCAAAATTGCGCGGTTCGTGGTCTAAAAAAAATGAACGCATTTTATTCTCGGCATCACTGTGACCTATGGAAGAAGATTTTCCATCGATGGAAACTTCGATAGTCGAATCAAACGATTTAGACAATGCAGATGCATTACCTTCGGAGAACGCATTGTCGATTGCAGTGTAATCTTGCGCTGACAATGAAAAGGTGAGAAAAATGATAGATACAAGTGTTGCAATTCTCTTCATGATGCCATTTTGTTTAATGAGGTCTTTCAAAGATATCGAACTATGACGATTCGGGTTATTTCAATTGGGAAAACAAACATTCCATATATTAAAGAAGGTCTGAACGATTATGTTTCAAGGCTAAAACACTACACCAAGCTTTCTTGGGAAGAGCTGCCTGATGTGAAGAAAATCGATCGAAGCAACCAAAGCTTATTGATCGAGAAAGAAGGAGAGGCTTTTCTTGGGGCAATTGATTCAAGAGAATCTGTCTATCTTTTGGATGATGGCGGAAAAACTATGGATTCTCTGCAATTTGCGGATTGGATCAATCAACACCAAATCTATGATCAATCAAACCTTGTTTTGATTATTGGAGGAGCCTATGGCTTTTCGAAAAGCTTGATTGAACGTTCAAAAGGCAAGGTATCCCTATCAAGATTGACATTCAACCATCAAATGGTGCGTCTTATTTTGGCTGAACAAATCTACAGGGCCTTTACAATTATCAAAGGCGAACCTTATCACCATTCTTAGCCTTGTTCAAAAACTGCTGCCACTTCCAAGCAGAAGACATGGCATCCTCAATCCCAAATTGAAACTTCCAGTTCAACAAGGAAGTTGCTTTGGAGTTGTCGGCATAGATCATTTCGACATCACCTTCGCGCCTCGGGCCCAATCGATAACTCAGTTTTAGTCCGGAAATTTTCTCAAAAGCATGAAGCACTTCCAAAACAGTAACTCCATTTCCTGAACCCAAATTAAAAACATCGTAATTGGTCTCCGTTTGGCCAGTGTTTAAGTAATCTAAAGCAAGCACATGCGCATGCGCAATGTCACTTACATGTATGTAATCTCTTATTGCAGTTCCATCACGTGTACCATAGTCGGTTCCATGAACCACCAGGTCATCTACCCAACCACTTGCAAATTGAGTAACTACCGGAACGAGGTTGTTTGGACGACCTTTGGGCAATTCCCCGTTCATTCCAGAAATATGGGCACCTACTGGATTGAAGTACCTGAGTGAAAGTGCCTGAAAAGCAGACTTGGTTTTCGCAAAATCAGATAAGATTTTTTCACCAACGAGTTTGGTATAGCCGTAAGGAGATTCTGGAGTTTGAGTCGGAGTAAATTCAGTAACTGGCTGATGATCGGCATTGCCATAAACGGTACATGACGAAGAAAAGATAAACGAATCGACATCAAACTTTTGAGCGCATTTGAGCAAGTTGATCAACCCGTTTAAGTTATTTTGATAATACATTACCGGTTTAGCAACAGACTCACCAACTGCTTTCAATGCTGCAAAGTGAATGATGCCATCAATATGCCCCTCTTTGAGAAAAAAATCTTCCTTAAGTGTGTTATAAGAAGTTAGATCGATCTCGTAATTTTTCACTCTTTTACCTGTAATCGCTTCTATCCGGTCAAATGTATTTGGATCGGAATTTGAAAAATTATCGATCGAAACTACCTCATGCTCAGTATTATCTAGGATATCGATGATGGTGTGTGAGCCGATATATCCAGCTCCACCAGTAACTAGAATTTTCATTCAATGATTCAGTTAGCCAACAAATGTACTTTCTATTCAAGTCTTTTGTAATTTCTTCGCGTCAAATACTTTGAAAAACCAATGGAATCCAACCACTTTGAATTATGGGAAGGGCTAGTAGTGCCAATTTATCTCATTGTGATTCTTGGTATTGGATATGCCATAGCTCCAAAGCAAGAAAAGCAACTTTTCATGACTGGACTTTCAGTGCGCTTATTCGCTTCTTTGGCCTTCGCTTCAATCTATCTTTTCTATTATGGTGGTGGTGATACGATTGCCTATTATCAAACCGCCAAACCTTTTACCGTTTTGTTTTTTGATCATCCTTTTCTTACCATGAAGGCTATTTATTCGGATTATTCACTTGAGAATTATTCCATGTTTAGCAATGAAACAGGCTTTCCTCTGCCGTACATCTATAATGATAATTAAACCTTCACTGTCTCTCGCGTTGTTGCACATATTTTGCTGATCAGCTTTAACAGTTATTTGATTGCAAGCGTGATTTTGGCTGCCATCAGCTATGTTGGATCTTGGAAATTATACCTGATGTTTAAAGATGTTTTTTCCAATGCAAGAATATCGAGAATTGCCGCATTGTTCATGCCTAGTGTGTTGTTTTGGGGCTCAGGAATCTCTAAGGACACCATTACTTTGGCTTCTGCTTCCTTTTTAATTTATGGCATGTACTTTACATTCTCGAAGAAAGACATCAAACTATCCAGAATTGTAGGAATGCTGATTTCCTTGTATTTCATACTTTCCATTAAGCCCTATATTTTCCTGGCTCTGTCTCCGGGTGTTATACTTTGGCTGCTGAGTGAGCCCATCTCTAAACTTAAATCGCGTTTCTTTAGACGCTTCTCAATACCCATTATTGCGGTCGTTAGCTCGATTCTGTTCTTTATCTTGATTCAACAACTAGATGGCCTTCTGGGGAGTTATGCCACGAGTGAAATTTTGGAGAAAGCCATTGTTACTCAAGAAGATTTAAAACAAGACTATTATGGTGGGAACAGCTTTGATATTGGAGAGGTTTCACCAACCGTAGGCGGTGTCTTATCCAAGGTCCCTATTGCCACCTTTTATGGATTGTTCGCCCCGACTTTGCTGCAAGTGAGAAACGTGGTCATGTTGTTTAGCGCTTTAGAAAACACCTTTTTAATTCTTTTAACGCTAAGACTTATTGCAACACTTAAATTGAGACGAATTTTCACCAGCACTTTGGATAATCCCATTTTGCTGTTTTCAATCCTTTTCTCATTGCTTCTGGCCTTCTCAATAGGCTTCACAACCCCAAATTATGGGGCGATGATTCGCTTTAAAATCCCACTAATACCATTTTTTGTTTTTTACTTAATGAGTACCACAGAACTTGTGAAAAAACAGAATACCCGTTAACATCGCTGTCATGAAATTGATATTCGCATCAGGAAACAAACACAAACTATCTGAGCTCCAAGCAAAAGTAAAAGGCAGATTCAGCATCATTTCGATGCGAGAAGCCGGATTCAAAGGTGAGATCGAAGAGCCTGGACAATCACTTGAAGAAAACGCGAAAATTAAAGCTGAATTTATCCACTCACTTTTTCATGAAAACTGTTTTGCTGACGATTCAGGATTAGAAATAGATGCGCTCAATGGCGAGCCCGGTGTTTATTCAGCACGATACGCGGGAGAAAGTTGTTCGTTTGCTGAAAACAATGAAAAAGTACTTAAAAACCTGGAGGGGATTGAAAACCGGAGAGCAAGATTCAGAACTGTAATCCATTTAATTTACAAAAATGAACATCATGAATTTATAGGCGAGGTTGAGGGGAAAATAACCGAAACGAATAGAGGATTTGATGGATTTGGCTACGATCCCATATTCATACCGAAAGGCTACACGAAGACATTTGCGGAAATGACTTTAGAAGAAAAAAATCAAATCAGTCATCGAGCCAAAGCCGTTCAACAACTTTCTGACTTCCTAATGGCCAGATGAATGTTTTTTGAACATCTCCGTTAGCGACAAATCGAAAAATGAACTCAAATCGTAACCCGCATACCTCGCCTGTTGAGGTAGGATACTGGCATCGCTCAATCCAGGGGTTGTATTTGGTTCAATCATATAGGTTGCGTCCTTGCAAACCATAAAATCTACTCGAATCATTCCTTTACAATTGAGATATAGATATATCTTCTCGGTCAACCGCATTACCTCGTTGTAACGCTCTTCAGAAAGCCGTGCAGGGGTTATCTCCTGCGTTGCTTCAGCAGTATATTTCGACTCAAAATCAAAAAATTCATTGGCTGGTACAATCTCAGTAACTGCAATAGCGTGCGGTTTTCCATCGATACTGATGCAACCACACGACACTTCCATCCCATCTAAGAATGACTCAACCAAAGCATCAACTCCTTCTTCTTGCGCGTAGTGGATGGCCTGATCAAAATCTTCCTCCTTCTTAACCTTTGTTACCCCTATGCTTGAACCGCCATCACAGGGTTTCACAAAACAAGGAAGTCCAAGCTTTTCAATAATCTCAAGTTTATTGTAAGCTTCTCCCAGCCTCACCAAATGGGATTTGGCCACTTTGATTCCAGCTCCAGAGAGAAATAAGTTACAAGTGAGTTTGTTGAACGACATGGCTGAAGAAAGCACGTCACAATTGTTGTAAGGTATATTCAACACTTCAAAATAACCTTGAAGCTTGCCGTCTTCGCCTGGAGTGCCATGAATAGCATTAAACACGCCTTCAAATTGAATCCTTTCGCCATCAATGATTGCTGAAAAGTCATCTTTCGAAACTGGATAGGACACTTCCTGATGCCAAGCTGTCCAAGCATGATGATCAATATCGACCAAAAATGATCTATACTTAGAAGGATCGAGGTATTGCTTTACTAAGTGAGCACTTTTCTCAGAGATGACTCTCTCACCAGAAAAACCACCATAAACGATTGCAATGTTCTTTGTCGCCAATTGATTTCAGTATACAATCAAAATTAGACTGAACACTGCGCTTTGCTATCAACCGCCACGAAGATTATCAACACCAAATCTGTTAGTTGTTTACCTCAGCCAACAACACCAGTAATCCCTCACGCAATCTGGTATTGGGTTTATAACCAATATGATTTTCAAGCTTTGCTGAACTACCAAACCTTCTACCTACTTCGTAGTCGTAGCGTTTCTTAGGAGCATCGATGTACTTAATCTCTGACTTTGAATTGGTCAATTCTTTAATAAGTGACGCTACTTCTCCAATAGTAGATTCGCGCTCATTGGCTACGTTGAATAACTCGAATCCCTTTCCGTTCACGCCAAGCAAAATGGAAGCCTTCACAGCATCATCTACGTAAGTAAAGTCTCTGGTCTGCTCGCCAGTTCCAAAAACAGTGATGGGATCGTTGGCCAAGGCTTGTTCGAAGAAGCGGGGTATAACCATTCTATTATCCTGCCTCAAACCGTATACGTTGAAAAAACGAATGGCAACGGAATGAATCCCCTTCTCCTCGTACAATGAAGCAAGATAGATTTCATTGTATCTCTTGGCCATAGCATAGCTCGTTCTCGGGTCAACCAATATTTCTTCATCCACACTTTTCTCTAAAGCTAAGTGACCATAAACACCACTCGTTGAAGCGTAAACGATTTTCTTAATTTGGTTTTGAATGGCAGCTGCAGCTACTGATTGCATTCCATTCACTTCAGTTTCCATCGTTTCAATGGGGTTATCCGCAACAATATCCACACCTAGAATTGCTGCAAAATGATAGATGATGTCAGCACCTTTGGAGATTTCAATCACCTTTTCACGATCAGTTACATCTACCTTATGAAATTCAACCTTTTTGAAAATATCGTGAGGAATCTTATTGCCTCTTAAAAGAATATCGATAACCACTACCTCATTTCCAGACTCAACTAACTTAGAAACTAAATGAGAACCAATAAAACCTGCACCTCCTGTAACAACAACACGTTGATTTTTCATCTGAATAACGTTTAGCGCACAAATGTGATAAAAACAGCCCAATTCTTTCCATAAATAGTGGCAACTTCTCAACTAATGTTCAACGTATATTTGAAGTCTGATATGATTCAATTTCTATTATCCAAAAAATTTGCCGTTCAAGCGTTGATGGCAGTCCTAGTGGCCTGCATAGCAATCAGCAGTGCCTATTTCTACCTCATCACTTACACTGAACAAGACCAAGTGGTTGAAGTTCCTGACCTTACTGGATACGATATGTATGAGGCAGAAGTATTTCTTAAAGAGTCTAGGCTAGAAGCAAAAATCATTGATTCATTATACCTACCCGCTAAAAAAGGTGGTGAAATTGTAGATCAAGAGCCCATACCTGGATCATCGGTAAAAACTGGTCGAAAAATATATTTGACCATTGCACGTTATGAAGCACCAATGGTTAAACTTCCAAATATTATAGATCAAACTATTCCGCTTGCCATGGCAAAACTGAACTCCTACGATATAAAAGTTGACCAAATAATTCATCGACCGAGTGACTGCACTGACTGCGTTATCGGGATTGAAATCAAAGGCAAGAAAGTGGCCGTTGGAGCTAAACTTGCTAAAGGGTCTAAAATTAACTTAGTGGTTGCTAAAGGGTCTAAAATTAACTTAGTGGTTGGTGAAGGTGCTACAGGAGAGAAAATAGCGGTGCCCATGCTCTATGGTTTAACTGTTGATGAAGCCCAAAAACTACTGAACTTAGATGGTCTCAACATTGGAGCAACGCCATACCTAGACTGCGAAACAGCGGAAGATAGTTTAAACGCTCATGTATTTCGTCAGAATCCTGCACCAGAGGGATCTGCAGTAATTTCAAGAGGCTCGTCCATCGATCTCTACCTTACGTCAGACCAATCCCAAGTGCCAGATGTTAACCTCGATTCTATTAAAGCCTTATTGAAGTGAAAAAACTGGCCCATTTAGTTCTTGTCGTTATCGCTTTTTGCGCGCCTTCAGGGCTTTACGCTCAAGAAGGTTTGTATGACTTGACTCAGGGCTTAGTTAAAAACAATAGCTTGGTGCAAGGAGAAAAAACTGGACGAATCAATGTCACCAAACATCCTTTTATCTACGTGCTAGACACTTTGGCCCTTCCTTTCTTTGATGATTTTTCTCAGGATAAAATCAAGCGCTACAACGCCAATGAAAGTGACGACAATGTCTCTTTAAAGATCAACTACGACTTTTCTGTGAACAATCAAACTCCGATGAGGCTTGAGTATATGATTGATACTACATTTTCGATTCTTCGCACAACAACAGGAGCGGTCATAGAATCTGAAAACCCAGTGCTGTACATTACATTGTACCAAGAGGGAAAAATAGTTGGAAGAGATACAGGATGGACCAATTTAATAACTGAATTCGATCAAAGCAGTGGGATTGTAACTTTTGATACGCTTTTGGCTGATAGAGTTTTGACCAACGATCCTGATACCTTTTACCGTGTAGCAGATGATTTCACCCTTTGGTCACCGGCCATTGACACCTTTGACTCAGTGAGATCAACACCTATCATTAACAACACCTATGCAAAAAACCCAGTTACTCAAGGTGTAGCAACATTTGACGGTACAGATGATTTGGGCAATCCATACGACAATTCTTCAGAAACAACCTACGGTCTTTGTGATATTCTAGAATCGAAACCATTAGCGCTTGATTCGAATATGGAAAACGTTTTTTTAAGTTTCTTCTACCAAGCTGGCGGAAATGGAAATTTACCCGAAGAAGAAGATTCGCTGGTCTTGGAGTTTTTTGATTTATCAGATTCTACATGGAGGTTTGCTTGGAAAGCCATAGGTCCTGAGGTTGAAGACACACTCTTTTCAGATCAAGTTTTCTTGAAAATAGATGGAAGAAAATATTTGCAACCCGGTTTTCGCTTTCGTTTCAAAAACTATGCTACACAATCGGGAAACTTGGATCATTGGCACATCGACTACGTTCGATTAGGCAGAAATAGAGACACACTCTACGATGATTCAACCATTAATGACGTAGCCTTTGTAAAAGGAATTCAGTCTTTTATTCGTCCATATACTTCAGCTCCATATACCCACTACTTGGCCTATCCTTCGTTTTTTGACGCACCTTCCGTTTCGATGGTTTACACAAATTTGGGAGCTGACTCTAGCCAATTAACCAACTTTAGGTACGAAATTTACGACCCTCAAGAAAACTTTGTGAGCTCTGGAATTACGAACGATCCAAACATTACTCCTTTCACTGTTAGAAAAACAGATTTTCCAATTCAAGACGCACCCATTTTTCCTGATTTAGGATCAGAAACAGCAACATTCCCGTTCATATCACGATACACTTCTACAGCATTTGGTAATACCTATAAAATCAACGATACAATTGAAGGTGCGCAAATTTTTGACCGTTACTATTCCTATGACGATGGTTCCGCAGAAAAAGCATATGCACTCACAGGAGCAGGTGTGAAGCTGGCCTATGAATTCAATTCTCCGATTGGAGACTCTCTTAAAGCCATGCTTTTTAATTTTCTAAGAATGCTCCATAACGACAATGAAGATCTAACCATAGAGCTGATTGTCTGGGATAATTTACAAAGTGAGCCCATTTATGTAGCTGAACTTTTGGTGGAGCCCAACTACACCGATGCGAACGAATTTTTCAGAATCCCACTTGATAATCCGGTTTTTGTGGAGGGAAAATTTTACATCGGCTATCGACAAAACGAAGCCACAAAGGTTTATATCGGTTATGACGTCAATACAAATAATTCTGATAAGCTCAATTATCAAATTGGTGAGACATGGTATGCCAGTTCAATTGAGGGCTCTTTGCTATTAAGGCCAGACTTCGGAAATGGAGAAATCTTAGGAGTAAAGGAAAATGCAAGTTCAAATGGCACGCTTTTAGTTTTCCCGAATCCAGCCAGTGAAGAAATCAACCTAAGACTTAGTCTATCTTCCATAGAATCTGTGCAACTGTTTGATATATCTGGAAGGCAAACTAACATCTCGTTGGGTACTGACCAAAAACTGAATGTTTCATCGTTGGCGAATGGAGCTTATTTCGTTCGAGTAACAACTTCAGACAAAAAAATCTACACCCAAAAAATAATTGTTAGTCATTGACAGCATGAACATTTTCACACCCGATGCTGACGACCATGACGAAGAAGATAATTTTGAGCATTTCAAAGTTGTTGCCGACCCGGGTCAAGCTCCCCTTCGTGTAGATAAATTTTTAATCGATCGAATTCCACAACTTTCAAGGAGTAGAATTTCAGCTGCTTCAAAAAGTGGAAATGTGATTGTGAATGGAGTTTCGGTAAAACAAAACTACCGTGTAAAGCCCAACGACTCCGTGTCGTTGGTATTTACACACCCCAAACGAGAAATTGACCTCATCCCTCAAGACATACCTCTGGACATCGTTTATGAAGATGATTACCTATTGGTGATCAACAAGCCAGCGAATTTTGTTGTGCATCCTGGACATGGAAATTACTCTGGTACTCTGGTTAATGCGCTTCTCCACCATTTCGGAAAGCTTCCAAAGAATCAAAAAAGTGAAACAGCTTATCCAGGCTTAGTGCACCGTATTGATAAAGACACAACCGGGCTCCTTGTCATTGCCAAGCAAGAAGAAACTTTGACCAATCTTGCAGCCCAGTTTTTCGACAGAACAACGGCCCGTTATTATTACGCACTGGTGTGGGGCGATGTCGCTGAAGATGAGGGCACCATTGTGGGAAACATCGGCAGGTCACATCACGATAGAAAACAAATGACCGTGTACCCTAATGGAGAAGAAGGAAAACATGCGGTAACGCATTATAAGGTATTGGAAAGACTCGGTTATGTCACATTAATTCGTTGTAAACTAGATACCGGTAGAACCCACCAAATACGAGTGCACTTAAAACACATTGGCCACAACTTGTTTGGAGATGAGCGCTACGCAGGAAACAAGATCTTGAAAGGAACAACGTTTACCAAATACAAGCAATTTGTAGAAAATTGTTTTCAGATATTACCTCGTCAAGCGCTGCACGCGAAAACACTTGGTTTTACACATCCAGTAACCCAAAAATGGATGGAATTTGAGTGCGACTTACCTGAGGACATGGTTGAGGTATTAGAAAAATGGCGGACATATGTCAAGTCTAAAGCCATCAATAGCTAAAACTTAGCACATGGAATAATAAATCTGCTGCGTCTTCGCTTGCGTTTTTTGCGGTCGCTGGCTATTTCGTAGATCAATGAAACCTCATGAGCTCCGCCTGAATTGGTGATCAATTTAGAAATTGACAAATCATAAGTATAACCAAACGCCAGGTCTTTGTATTCAAACCCTAACAATGCCACCACAGCATCATGATTGGGCTGGTTATAAACGTTTCTCTTAACAAAAGGAAGCCCTCTATAGTACACTCCCGCTGTCACTATTTTATACTTAAAATAAGCCCCAAAGTCGAGTTGATCCCATTTGCCCTGTGCTTTGTAATTAGCCAATAGTGTCACGCTCGATATGTCCTTCTTCTTGAGGTTCTTTTTAATGGCGATGTTGTATCCGCCATGTAATGAGAACCGCATGGGCAATCGATTTTCAAGCGCCAGTAATGATTGGTTTGGCCGATTGATATGATGAAAGGCAACTCCAGCCCACCATCTGCGCATATAGAAAATTGTTCCCGCACCCAAATCAGGATATCTTACGGGCTATGTATCAAATCGCGTTTGAGAAGCTGAAGTTGGATTATCATAAATTAACTGATCGCCAAAAATGAGTTGATCGCGATTGATATCTAGAAAACTGTAGGAAAACAACAATCCAGGCTTCATGGCTAAAAATCTCGAAATTTTAATGGTATATGATTACTGCATTCCAATATTCGAATACCTCAACCCTGCGCTACCTGCTCTATCTTGCTGCACAGAAAGGGCAACGCCACTATTGAGCTCATCAATATTATAATCAAAGCTTGCTGCATAAGAGACAAACGTGCCTGACATGTCTGGCCGTTGATTGCGAAAATACGTGAGTTTTAGGAGTATAAAATTTGGAATCACACATAGTCAAAAATTTAAAACCTTGTTAATACTATGTGGCTCAATAAAAGGAAGGGGACTCCTTTCTGAATAGACTGCACAGAATATAAAACAGTAGCCTATTGATATAAAAACGCTTGATTATCAGATGTAAATTTAACTACCTTAGCTTAAATCCTATTGATTTGGAACACTATGACATTTGCGTAATTGGAGGCGGCCCTGCAGGTTACGCTGCTGCAATGAGAGCGATTGACTTTGGTAAAAAAGTTATCTTAATTGAAAAAGGAAAGGTAGGAGGTGCAGCCATTTACGATGGTGCATTAACTTCAAAAACTACATGGGAACTTTCCTCAAGAGTTTCTTCAATCAACGAAATGCTTAAGGATCATGATCGACCACCTTTTGAAATGCAATGGACTGATGTTCAGCAAACAGTCAAAGAGGCCATCTTTGATCGAAAGCAACAGTATTCAGCGCACATCAAGCTACTTCAAGAGGAAACTTCAACGGTAAGGTTTCGCTATGCAAGAGGTGAAGCCAAATTCTTAAGCGCATATGAAATTGAAATAAACAATAAAAAAGGCGCTGAAGTTATTCATGCAGACCACACAATTATAGCTACTGGCAGCCGACCAAGAAAGCTACCAAACATCACCGTTGACGAAAAAATTATAATGACTTCTGACGGTATTCATCATATGACTGAGTACCCAAAAAGTCTCGTTATACTGGGAGCTGGCGTAATTGGTTGTGAATACGCTACAATTTTTTCAAACTTCAAAAAAACCAAAGTTTATCTCATTGACCGAGCAGATCGCATTCTTCCATTTGAAGATGAAGACATCGCTAAAATGATCAGCGATAATTTGAAGGAAAAAGGAGTAACTATTCATAGTACTGCTAAGCTCGACCGAATGGAAATTGTGGATGGAGAAGTCGAATATGAAATAAGCAATGACGATGGATCAAAAGAAATTATAAGAGTAGAAAAAGCCCTTTTGTCAGTAGGTCGTATTCCAAATACCGAAACGCTGGGGCTCGAAAATGCCGGAGTTACTGTTACTGACAGAAACTACATTACTGAAAGAAATACCCAGACCAATATTCCAAACATTTATGCTGTAGGCGATGTATCGGGTCACATCGCCTTAGTCAACATGGGTGAAATTGAAGCAAGGTATGCTGTTGAGCGAATTGTAAATTATCAGCACCTCGACACTTCCGTTTCATACGACAACATTTGCACTATCATGTTCTTGAATCCCGAAGTAGCTGCTGTTGGTTTGAATGAGCAACAATGCATTGAGAGAGGACTTTCGATAAAAGTGGTGAAACTCGATTTTAGCTGCATTACACGAGCAATAGCCATGCGCAAAACACAGGGCTTCTTCAAAATCATTGTAATCGATGATGCTGAAATGAAAATTTTGGGAATGCGTGCCATCGGAGAACATGCTTCAAGTGCCATTCAGGCCATTGGGTTGCTCATCAAAATGAATGAGTCGATCGAAGTACTCGCAGATTTGGTTCATCCCCACCCTTCCATTATCGAAGGAATTCAAGAATGCGTTCGGATGCTGATGAACAAATCAATTTTTAAATCTGCAGTCTTCAAAGATGCAATGCAATGTTATAGAAGAAGGGCTGAATTGATCGAAGACCTTCAGGAGCTCTAAGGCACCAGTTTTGGATCGGTGACAAAAGAGCTATCAGTCATCGTAAGCATAAACGCAATCAGGGCTTCTTTCTCTGACTTATTTAGTCCAAGACCTCCGCTATTGGCCTTCTTCATCAGAACATCAACATTCCGATTATTCTGAACACTATCGCTGTAGAAATCCACGACTTGATCGAGCGTTTGAAACCTTCCATCGTGCATGTAAGGTGCTGTAAACGCTAAATTTCTCAGTGTAGGTGTTTTGAACTTTCCAAAGTCTCCCTCATCATTGGTAACCGAAAATAATCCTGGTTTCAAATCCCCGTCTGAGTCTAATCCGTTGTTATGAAATGAATTATCAGTAGCAAGAATAGATCCATGGCAGTGAAAACAATCACCTCTTTCAGAATTGAAAATGATGCGGCCCATTTCTTCTTCTGGTGTGAAGGAAGCTTCTCCTCTCAACCATGCGTCAAACTTAGTGTTGGCGCTAACCAGGATCATTTCGTATTGAACCATCGCCTGAGCCGCTAAGTTTGAATCGATTTTTGAAGTGCCGAAGGCGGCTTCAAACATTCTGGGATAATCCGGATCGCTTGACAAACGATTGACTGCTTCCTTCCAGCCAAGGTCCATTTCTAAGGGATTATTAACGGGTTGCAAGGCCTGTTCTTCTCTCGATTTTGCTCTACCATCCCAGAAAAACTCATTCATCCATGCAATGTTGAAAATGGGCATAGAGTGAAATGAGGTGGGCGTTGCATTGGTGCCGAAACTAAGTTTTCGAGGATCAGAAAACGAACTCGACTGCAAATGACAAGAAGCACAAGAAACATTTCGATTTTTAGAAAGCAAAGGGTCAAAAAAAAGCTTCTTACCCAAGGCTACTCCCTCCACCGTCAAGGCGTTTTCCTGCTTTAAGAAATAATCTGGGAACCCTTCGGGCACTTTTAAATAATAGGGCGTTGGTTCCCAAGCATTCTTAGTAGATCCCACAAAAGGATCTTTCTCGCATTGTGAAAATGCGAGCATCATGAATAGTATAGGAATGATCAATCTAATCTTCTTCACCTCACCACTTGAATTAATCGCTGTTCAGACCCCGCAGAATTCTCAATGATTAAAACATAGTTCCCTACTTCAAAACTTGATAAATCAATTTGAGTCATGGCGTCAAGAACAGGTATTCGAAGCAATACTCGTCCTGACACATCATAAATTGAAAGTTGAGAACTTTGAATTTCAGGGCCTTTCAAAAATAACGTGCCTGCAGTTGGATTCGGAAATAGCAAAGTATGATTCCTACGCACTGCCTCTTCACCCAAAGGAAAACCTAAGAAGATAGAATCGGTGTAACTGCAACCGTTGGCATCGGTAACGGTCAACACATAGTTTCCAGAATTCAAGGAAATCAGCTGAGAGGAGTTGCCACCATTACTCCAATCGTATGAATAAGGCTCGGCACCGCCATTCACTTGAACAGTTATTGTACCATTGGAAGCCGCTGAAGGTTGTGGATTGGTCGTAAGAAAATCAAAGTTAAATGGGCTCGGCTCTTGAATCACAACTTCCACGATCGTGGTGCATGATGAAGCTTGATCTGTTGCTGTAACGAAATAAGTTCCAGCACTCAAATCCAACTTACCGTCACTTTGACTTCCATCTTCCCACACGTAAGTATCAGCGCCTTGCAATAATGCAGTACCATCAGAACCTCCATAACACGATACATGTGTTGCATCAACAGATACCAATGGTCCTGAATCATTCGAAATAGGAATATTAATGACAATAGAATCTGATGAAGCGTCTGAGATTGTGACGGTATAAATACCTGGACATAAATCAGATATTGAAGCCGTTGTTTCACCGCTTGTCCAAAGAAATGCGTATGGCGGAACTCCTCCGATAACAGTTATCTCAGCTTCGCCATCACACATACCACAAGCCGCATTCTCGGTTGCTTGATGCACCGTCATGCATGAATCTATAACACTTGAAACTGCATTGAACAAGTTCAACCTTCCAGAAGAGGCAACTAATCCATTCAAGCTCATTAATACATCAACGCCTTCATTGAGTAGTTTCGATCGCATAAATAGCGCCAAGGCACCTGGGTTAAAAGCATATTCATCCAAGGTTTTAGAGCAAACAGCACTGTACATCAATCCGATAGCTCCTGCCACATGAGGAGTAGCCATGGAAGTTCCAGTCAGTCTTCCATATCCACTCGGCAGGGTAGAATAAATCTGAGTGCCTGGAGCCGCCAAATCGATTTCAATTGCACCGAAACCAGCAGAACTATATTTTACATCAGAACTTGTTGTGTTTGTGACGCTCAACAAAAAATCACTGTCGCAAGATGTAGGAACATCTCCTGTAACATCGATATTTATGTTCAAGTTGGCAGTTGCCCCAGCGCTTAATACACCAGCATACCCTAGAGAGTCATACATAGCGCACCAAAGAGGATATTCAGCAGGATCGCCATAATCAACGCCAAATGAAGAATTCGTTGCTACAACATATGCTCCTTTTTCTCCATTGGTTTGATTGTAAAGTTTGCGCATATCCAAAATATATCCATAAGCACTAACAACGGTAGATTCATTGGATGAAGAACCCGAAACAGGCATAACTTTCACGTCCCAATTTACTCCTGTCACTCCTATTCCATTGTTTCCTTTCGCCCCGACAGTTCCGGAAACATGTGTCCCATGGTTGTCATTGAAATGTGTACCTCCATTTAAGTAAGCATTCCAACCTTGCACATCGTCTATATAACCGTTCTGATCATCATCAATATTATTATTCGGAATTTCATGATGGTTGCGATAAAAATTCTCAACCAAATCCTCTTGATTGAGCGTAAAACCTCCATCTACCACAGCAACAACAATCGTATCACCATACTGTGTCAATCCACCCGTAGTCAAATCCCAAGCCTCCGAAGCACTTATATCAGCAGTGCCTGAGCCACCATTTGAACCATTGTTGTCAAAAGCCCATTGCTCATCAAAAAACGGATCGTTTGGTAAGCTTCTCACAACCAAATCTGTATGATTGAGCTGCGCCAATATTACATTCCTGTTTCGTTCAATATGGTGCAAGGCGACTTTCGTATCAATTACCTCATGATCAAATTCTATTAGCCAAAGATTCATCGATTGACTCAATTTTTGGCGTGGATAAAAGGCCGCGTTTGTTTCTTGATTTTGCAGTTTACACCACGCTTCGATCGATGTGGACGGCTGAAGCAACAACATTAATTCCCCTTCAATGTAGTTGATGCCCGAATCTTGGGCCAGGGTCATCAGCGACATCATCGCTGCAATCATCAGTGGAAGAAGTTTCTTCAAATCAAATCTTTAATTAATAGACGAAAATCGTAGAATAAAGTTGAATTTTGGGAAATATGTTGCAATCAAAACCATTTCATGTTTATAAAAGTTCAGCCGGATCGGGCAAAACCTTTACTCTAGCCAAGGTATTTCTCAGCATTGCTCTGCAATCTAAAGACCCATTACATTTCAGAAAAATCTTAGCAATCACCTTTACTGTAAAGGCCGCCAATGAAATGAAAGAGCGCATCGTAAGCTATCTTTCGAGTATAAGTGGGAATGGAGTCAACGCCAGAAAAGACGCGCCATTCATGAAAGCGGCTCTGGCCGAAGAGACAGGTATGACACCCAAAGAAATAGAATTTAAGTGCGATGAAATACTCAAAGCCATTTTGCACAACTATGGAGACCTCTCCATTTTAACTATAGACAAATTCATTACAAGACTGGTAAAGTCTTTTGCAAGTGAATTATCGCTCTCCCCAGATTTTGAAATCGAAATAGATCACAGTTTATTTTTAGATCAGATCATTGAATTACTCTATGCTAAAATTGGCGATGATCAAGAACTGACGCACCTCATCCTCGAGTTTTTAAAATTCAGGCTCAACGATGAAAAATCTGGCAATTTAGACGAGGCCATTAAAACAACGGCCTTCGGCTTATTGTCTGAAGAGTTCTATTTCATTCAAAACAATTTCAAGGAATACAGTCCAACTGAAATTTTCGACCTGAAATCGAACATCGATCTTGAACTTGATCAAATTGAAAAAACCCTATCAGTACAGGCAAATTCAGCATTGGATTTAATTCATTCTTCAGGTATAGAAATCAGCGATCTTGCTAATGGGACAAAAGGGATTTATTCCTTTTTCTTGAAAATAGCGAATGGCGAACTCAAAGCTATTCTTGAGCCAGGAAAATATGTTTCGAAAACGCTGGATGAGGATAAATGGCAATCTAGCACGAAACACCCAGCGGTAATTTCAATAAGTCCTGACCTCAGAGAAATAGCGGCCTACCTATTAAGCCAAGCAAATGTGGTTAGACACTATTTCCTTTTACGCGCTGTTCTAGGCGAACTTTTTAAACTTGGTTTTGTAGGCGAGCTGAACCACCTGATTGAGCAATTCAAAGAATCAGAAAACATTCGTCTGTTGAGCGATTTCAATCGACTGATCTCCGAACAGTTTTTAGCAGAACAAACGCCTTTCATCTTCGAGAGACTTGGGACGCATTTTGACAGCATTTTGATTGACGAATTCCAAGACACTTCGAACCTTCAATGGCTAAACCTTCTTCCATTGATTGAAAACAGTCTTTCAGAAGCAAATACAAGCCTTATCGTTGGTGATGCCAAACAATCAATCTATCGATTCAGAGGAAGTGAACCTCAACAATTCATTGACTTACCCTATGTAAATCATCAAGCGCGAGTATTACTTGAATCATCATACCAAGAGTATGTTTTGAACTCTAATTATCGTTCAGCAAAAAATATCGTTGATTTCAATAATCGATTTTTCAATCAATTCAGCAAGAACATGCTATCCAATGACATGGTTCAGACGTATTCCGACCTGAAACAAGAATGCGTTTCAGATGAAATTGGAGAGGTGAATTGGTGGTTTACAAGTCCAGAAGAAAAAGCGAAAAAAGATGAAGCAATGCAAATGATGGTCGAACGTACCATCCATCTTATCGAAAAAGAAAGCGTGAGTCCTGGAGACGTATGTTGTCTATTCAGAATGAATAATGATGCAGCAGTTTTTGCATCTTCTCTCATAAAATATGGGGTAAATGTGATAAGCGAAGAAAGCTTACTTCTGAAAAATAACCCAGCAGTGGCTTTAATCATTTCAACACTCACAGCCATACGATATCCAAAAGACAATTTCCACTTACAACAATGGCTTTCAAAATATCATCACATTGCTCCTATAAATGATTACCATCTCCTTGCTGAAAACCTAAAAAAAGAGAAATGGAGCCTTGAGAATTTGATGCATAAAATGAATTTGAAGATCGACATTCAATTGCTTCTTCAAGGTGAAATGTTTTCTAAAGTATTCAACTTAGTCAAGCTTTTTAACCTCGATGTGAACGATCCGTTCATTCTTAAACTATTGGATTTCTGCACAGAATTTGAAGCTTCAGCGACTTACCTCAAATCGTCCTTCTTAGACCATTGGAAAAAAAATGAAGACTCCCTCAGCATTCAATTGCCAGAAGGAAAAAATGCCGTTCGAGTAATGAGTATTCATAAGTCCAAGGGCCTTGAGTTCCCAATAGTGCTGGTTTTCGTACCAACATTAACTAATATAAAACAAACCAAAGAAGAAAGCTGGATATCGCTGGACAAGGAACTAGGAATTCAACAAATCTCGATTAAAACAAGTGCTCTTAAGTCCACAAACTTTGAATCTGTGCACACTTTAGAAAACGATAAGTCATCACTGGACTTTGTCAATATGCTTTATGTTGCCTTTACCCGGGCTGAAAAACAGTTAGAAATTTTCTCGAAACAACTGGGCTCTGCTAATGGAAGTGCAAGCTTTATACAGTCTTGGAATGAATGGGATAAGGATAAAGACCGATTACACTTCGGAGTGTAGCTTTACTTTCCTCCAAACATTTTTTCCAACTTTTGAAATCTAAAGTTGAAGATATAGTCAAGTTGGCGCTTTACAAACAACCAATGAGCCAGCCTACCAAGAGGACCAAGAGGAAGAGCATAATCAACGATATCGGTAAGCTCAATACCATCTTCAACTGCCTTAAAAAAGTGCTTATGATGCCAAAATGCGTAAGGTCCAAAACGTTGCTCATCTACAAAAAACTGACCTTCTTCTACATGTTTAATTTCTGTAGTCCAGCGCATTGGAATGTTAAGTAATGGTGTAACAATGTAATTAATGATTTGTCCAGCATACATTCTCTCACCCGACAAATCGGTCAAAATTTTAAATTTCAAATCATCAGGTGTGATCTCTTGAAGATTTTTAGGAGAAGAAAAATATGCCCAAGCTTCTTCTAAAGATATTGGCAACCGCTGAGTACGAGATAATCGATATACTTTCATGGCTGATAAACACCCAATTTCAAATGAAGTTCTCGAACAACCTACATTTTGTTATAAATACAATCAATGAGCTTTCCTCAAAAGACTCGGTCGAAGTTATGAAACTGCGAAGTGAGGTGTTCGTTGAAGAGCAAAACTGCGTTTATTTAGACCCTGACATTCAAGACTTTGATGCTTACCACATGAGGGTACTAAATACAGAAAACAAGCTATTGGCGTACAGTAGAATCTACCAAGATGAGGGTTGGCATATAGGTAGAATAGCCACAAATAAAGCCGCGCGCAACCAGGGAATAGGAAAAGCGATGGTCGCTCAAGCGATTTCATTCTGTAGATCAAAAGACCCCTCTCTTCCCATCGAAATGTCGGCACAAGTTTACCTTACTGATTTTTATGGCAGCTTAGGGTTTCAGCCAGTAGGACCAATGTATCTCGAAGATGGAATTCCGCATATTAAAATGCGTTATCAAGATTGAGAAGAAAAAGCTGTTAATGGCGCGTGAACAACTATTGAATAACTCTTCCAATCCTGATTATTTGCATCAATGCCAATTATTCCTGAGTCGATCAACAAGTGCATAAGTTTGGATTAGAATCGTCCATCTTGCAAACATCGTTTTTTACTTTTGAGGTATGGAAGAACCTAAAGCTGCGCAAGAAAATAAGAATAGCGGATTAAGTGTTGTAAGGAATAAGGTGAATGGTCCAGAATATGGAAAATTACCCCCACAGGCTGTAGATCTTGAAGAAGCTGTGCTGGGTTCGCTAATGCTTGACAAAGAGGCGTTAACCGATGTTATTGACATCCTGAAAAAGGAAAGCTTTTACAAAGAAGACAATCAGCTTATTTATGAATCCATTTTGAGTCTCTTCGAAAAGTCGGAGCCAATAGATATTTTGACGGTTACTCAAGAGTTAAAGAAACAAGGAAACTTAGAAATAGTAGGAGGCGCATTCTATATTGCGCAACTCACAAACAGGGTAGCTTCGAGTGCAAACGTAGAGTATCATGCCCGTATCCTCGCTCAAAAGCACATACAGCGGGAGTTAATTAAAATTTCAAGCGACACAATCAAAGAGGCATATGACGAAACAGTAGACGTTTTCGATCTGTTGGATAGCGCGGAGTCTCGTTTATTCGAAGTGGCTGAAGGCAATATCAGAAAGAGCTACGAAGGAATGAACAAGTTGCTGCATAAGGCCATTAAGCAGCTTGAAGACATTAGTAAAAAAGACGGAACAAGTGGAGTGCCAACTGGATTTCGAGCATTGGACAAGGTAACAGGTGGTTTTCAACCATCTGACATGGTTGTTATTGCAGCTAGACCAGGTATGGGTAAAACGGCCTTTGTGCTCTCCCTCGCTCGAAATGCGGCTGTTGATTTCAAAAAGGGAGTGGCAGTATTCTCACTCGAAATGTCTTCTTTGCAACTTGTTAATAGACTTATTGCTTCCGAAACGCAGATCTCAGCTGAAAAACTCAAAAAAGGAACCCTCGAACCCTATGAGTGGGAACAATTAAATGCAAGAATTGGTAAGCTGACTAACGCCCCCATTTACATCAATGACACTCCGGGTCTAACTGTCTTTGAGTTGCGAGCTCAATGTCGAAGACTCAAGGCTGAAAAAGACATCCAAATGGTCATCATCGACTACCTTCAGCTAATGAGCGGTTCCAGCGAAACAAAAGGCAATAGAGAACAAGAAATCAGCACGATTTCTAGAGCCATCAAAGGAATTGCAAAAGAATTGAGTATTCCAATTCTTGCGTTAAGCCAATTGAGCCGTGCAGTTGAAACCAGAGGGGGTGATAAGCGACCACAATTAAGTGACCTTCGTGAATCAGGTGCAATTGAACAGGATGCTGATATGGTTATGTTCATCTATCGACCTGAATACTACAACATCCTTCAAGATGCCGATGGAAATAGCACCCAAGGCCTCGGTGAACTCATCATTGCAAAACATAGAAACGGCTCTACAGAAGATGTTAAGATTAAATTCGAAAATCACCTTGCCAAATTCGTTGAATGGGAGGAAAATACCTTTGGTCTAAACCCACCACAAGCAGGCCAAGTAAGTGTTGATGATCAATATGACAGACAAATACTACAATCAAAAAAATGGGATGTCGCAGAAGATGAAAACGATGAACCACCTTTCTAAATTAATTCTCATTCTTTTCGTATTTGTTGCAAGCAGTGCTGATGCAAAACACATCCTCATACCGATGGATGAGTCTCAAAGCAATCACCTCAAATCCTATGGAATTGCCTATTGGACGCTCGAAAGAGAAATTGAAGTTCAATGGTTATTGAACTATCGCGGAGGAAGTTTCCTTATGGAATTCTATGATGCAATAGAAAAAGAACTAGTAATTAGAGGCATATCATACGAAGTCATTCCAGACGCTAAAGCAACTTCAATCCTCTTGGAGATTTCAAATCCTCAAGTGAATATGGATGCCGTAAAACTAGAAACGGTGCCAAAAATTGCAGTTTATTCACCGAAAACTGCACAACCATGGGATGATGCTGTTACACTGGTTCTCACCTATGCAGAAATACCTTACGAGGTCATCTATGACGATGAAATCATAAATGGGAATCTTCATTTGTACGATTGGTTACATCTTCACCATGAGGACTTCACAGGACAGTACGGTAAATTTTACGGTTCCTACAGAAACCATAAATGGTATAATGATCAAGTGGCCGAATTTGAGGCAACAGCATCCAAGCTTGGTTTTTCCAAAGTTTCAGAACTGAAACTTGCAGTAGCCCTGAGAATAAAGGAGTATACTGCAGGTGGTGGTTTTTTATTCTCAATGTGCTCTGGGACTGATTCATACGACATCGCCCTAGCGGCTGAGGATGTAGATATTTGCGAAAAAATGTTCGATGGTGACCCTGCTGATCCGTTATCACAGCAAAAACTCGATTTCACGCGCTCTTTTGCATTTGAAAATTATAACATAAGCATGAATCCAATGGAGTATGAATTCTCCGAAATCGATGGAACACCGTTACATTCAAGAACTCCACCAACAGAAGACTTCGTTACGATTTTCGATTTTTCTGCGAAGTGGGATCCTATTCCAACTATGCTTTGTCAAAATCACCAGCAAATAATCAAGGGATTCATGGGACAAACAACATCCTATAAATCTCAATTTATAAAGCCAGAAGTTCTTGTTCTGGCAGAAAACAAAGCTCTTGGTGTAGCAAAATATATCCATGGAGAGTTTGGAAAAGGCCAATGGACCTTTTATGGTGGGCACGATCCTGAAGATTACCAGCACTTCGTAGGTGACCCACCAACAGATCTCAATCTGCATCCTAATTCACCTGGATATAGATTGATTTTAAATAATGTGCTCTTTCCTGCAGCAAAAAAAAAGAAACAAAAAACTTAGTTTTTAAATTTCCAATCTATCACAATCTTCAAGAATCTTGGCAGAATAGGATAGCCCGGTGCTATTATTGGATCATCACTCAACAGTCCATAGGTTGAATTGAAGTATATCAAACTTAAATCAACACGTTGTATACTTGCCTTGACAAATGGATCGAATTGAAAGTAATTTCCATACCTACTATCGTTTTGAATATACATCTGGTTTATCATTGGTAGATATCCTCTTGCATAGTAATCAGAGAAATACCACGCATTGAGTCCAGTTTCAATTCCAATTTTCTTCTTGAACAAACGAAATTTTGCTGCAATTTCTGATTGAACAACCCATCAGGTAGACTATAAATCGAATCTTGACTATTTATCTGATAGGTAATCTTCGAATTACTTCTGAGTACTTTTCCTTCAAAATCAAATGCGATTGAAGGTGTTAATAACTGTATTGTCTCGGAATACTGCTGACTGGTGAAGTCTGATTTAAAATAAACTGCATTTGATAGAGCCTCGTACTTTACAGCACCCCTAACGCTTCCGCTCTTGAATCCCTTGGAAAGGCTCAGGCCACCAGATATAGAATTTACCTTGTTATAATCAAATACGGTCGAAGCCAGGGCATTTTCATAAAACTGAAACACCATGATAGGCTCATAGTGTGCAAACATTCCGAAAAACTCAGTTTTTAAACCTAGACCAGCATCATTTAATTGTCTTGAGTCCAAGCTCAATTTGGATAGCACATGAATGTCACCAGCATTGAATCCAGTCAAATAATAACTTCCACTAGTCGTAAAATCAAATCTGTCACCCCTAACACCAAACTCCTGATTCACTGAAACATTTAAAAACGACCGGCTCAAACTATTCGAACTGTAGTAAACATTCTCAAATTCCACCTTGGATAATACTGTTAATAGAAAATTACTGTCAATTGTTTTTGACACACGAGCAAATAGACTTGTACTTAGTTCGTTCGAAAGAATCGAATCTCTGAAAGATCCAGTGATTGTATCACCTGAGTAAGCGGAATAGAAGACTGAATCGGGATCAAGATCGTTATATAAAAATTTTTGACCTAAATATTCTCCTTCTACGCCAAACTGAAAAATTGATCCTCCATTCGAAGCAAATTCCTTCATTAGTTCCAGCGAAGTACGAAAGACAGATCTTCTCCAATATGCATCATCTAAACTTATATCAGACGTAATGCTCCCGAAATCTCTTTGACTTTGACTTTCAGATATTGAATAACTATTGCTTTCAAGACCACCGTTCATTTCATTATCCACAATCACTCCTTCCACTTGAAGGGCTCCTCTTACTCCATGTGGTCTGTCAATAGAATAATCTGCTCCAATTTGTGTACCTCTTGAAAAAGACCTAAGCATCCATCCTGGAAATGCGTGGCGATCAAAGTAGATAAACAGATTCTGATCTTGGTCAATAGGTCTAGACAAAACAGCCGACAACCTTTGGTTTGAATTACCACCTAGATCATATAAAATTCTTGAAAATGTACTGCTGTCATCCGCTAGGGAATCTCGCACCACATTAGTCTTGTAAGCCTCAGAAAACTTCAATTTGTCATCGAAAACATTAAACCCTTGACGACCATGAGGAATGATACCAACAATTGAATCTTGTATCCAATTCAAATTGCCATACAAGGATATGTTCTGTCCCCGTGTATCATGGGTCAAAACAATCAAGAATCCTAAGAATAACAAATGGATATAATGTCGCAAACTTCAAATTATTAAAAAGCAAAAAAGCCCCGCACTAAAAGTACGAGGCTTTTTAAAACCGGCAATGACATACTCTCCCAGGTATTACCCTAGTACCATCTGCGCAAGTGGGCTTAACTTCTCTGTTCGGAATGGGAAGAGGTGATCCCCACTGCAATAATCACCGTAAAATCATAAATATTATAAAATCTCGGATAATATAGAATATGTAGAAAATCTACGGGCAATTAGTATCGCTCGGCTTTGGCATTTCTACCTTTACACCTGCGACCTATCAACGTCATCATCTTTAACGACCCTTAAAAGAAGTCTCATCTTGAGGTGAGTTTCGCGCTTAGATGCTTTCAGCGCTTATCTCGTCCGAACATAGCTACCCTGCGATGCAGCTGGCGCCACAACAGGTACACCAGAGGTTCGTCCCCTTCGGTCCTCTCGTACTAAAAGGAGGTCCTCTCAAACTTCTAACGCCCGCAATAGATAGGGACCGAACTGTCTCGCGACGTTCTGAACCCAGCTCGCGTGCCACTTTAATGGGCGAACAGCCCAACCCTTGGGACCTTCTCCAGCCCCAGGATGTGACGAGCCGACATCGAGGTGCCAAACC
>Ga0181607_10000418_pt1 | contig 36332 bp, 20 predicted proteins | sample 041ome_9_FD_132420 | JGI IMG/M metagenome (GOLD analysis project Ga0181607, IMG submission 132420) | Coastal salt marsh microbial communities from the Groves Creek Marsh, Skidaway Island, Georgia - 041413US metaG (megahit assembly) | ecosystem: Environmental > Aquatic > Marine > Intertidal zone...
ATAGTATTAGTAACCGCGTATTCTCTCTCTGTCTGTCTGTCTTCGATATATCTTTCGCGACTCGTTGCGCTCTTTAACGATCGAAAAATACTATATATATATTTTGCGGCGCGGCGTGTCTCGAGAAGAGAACGCGCGTTTATGTGGGAACGGACCGAGGACGCGACGAGAGTCGATCGGCCGTTTTTTTCCCCGGACGTGTTTCAAACCCTAAACTTTTGTGCAATTTTCAAAAAATTCAAAAACTCGGACCACACTAAATAAGAGCGAGAGAAAACGCAAAGCTCGCGAATAAGAGAGAGAGAGAGAGAGAGAGAGAGATTGCTCGAAGAACGCGCCTCCTGGTTCTATTCTCCCGTGTTTCGCGCGATAAGTAAAGTCAAGACGACGCCCATACGAGGATTCACAGGTTTGCTCCACAAATTTGGAACGAAATTCCGAATCATCCGACGACAGCAAAAACAACAACAACAAAAACACAACCAAGCGGCGCTGAGTAGACGCAACGTTCAGAACGACGAGAGAACCATGTCGAGTGCGGTCGAAGCCATGGATATCCCGAGAGAAGATTTGAAAAAGTTTCAAGTCGTCGTCGCCGCGGACGAACTCGGTGGGATTGGAAAGAATCAAACTTTACCGTGGAAACTTTCAAAAGAGATGAAGCATTTTAAATCTTTAACCTCGGACGTCTCGAAACCGATGACGCAAAACGCGGTCATCATGGGAAGGAAGACCTGGGAATCGATCCCAGAGAAGTTTCGACCGTTACCAGGGAGATTGAACGTGGTTTTAAGCGCCAGTGGTCAGGTGTATGAAAAGTCGAATAAAGAGAACGGAGGCGCGGAGGATGCGAAGTGTTTGCCCGAAGGCGTGCTCGCGAGAGCGTCCATCGAGGAAGCGTTGGAAACGTTGTCGACTGGGGAGTATAAGGATATCATCGAGAAAGTGTTTGTCATTGGCGGTGCGAAAGTGTACGAGGAAGCTTTGAAGTCTGAACGGTGCGAAGCTGTTCATTTGACCGAGGTGAAACCGCCCGCCGGAAAGGATCCGAAAGAACATTTTGCCTGTGATGCATTCATCCCGTTACCGTTGGATAACGAAAGGTTTCGATTGTATTCGAGCTCTAAGTTGGTGAAAGATGGAGAGTGTTCGTACACGACGTTGACGTACGTCGCGCAGAGTGGTCCGGCCGGGAAGTTTCGCGTGGAGGCGCAAAAAGTTTTGCCGGCGAAGATTTTGAAGGAGCAAAAACACGAAGAGATGCAGTATTTGGAATTGATTAGAGAAATCATCGATGAAGGGAACGTCAAAGGCGACAGAACTGGAACCGGGACCATTTCTAAATTTGGATGCTCCATGCGATACGACTTGAGAAGATCGTTTCCTTTGTTGACAAGTAAACGCGTTTTTTGGAGAGGTGTGGCGGAAGAGCTGTTGTGGTTCGTGAAGGGTTCAACAAACGCGAACGAATTGAAAGAAAAGGGCGTCGGCATATGGGACGGCAACGGAAGTCGCGAATATTTGGACTCAATCGGATTAAACCACCGCGAAGTGAACGATTTAGGTCCAGTCTATGGCTTCCAATGGAGACACTTTAACGCCGAGTACACCGACATGCACGCGGACTACACCGGTAAAGGAGTCGACCAACTCGCCGAAGTGATTCACAAAATCAAAAACAATCCAAACGATCGACGCATTCTCTTAACCGCGTGGAACCCGGCAGCATTGAAAGAAATGGCGTTGCCGCCGTGTCACATGTTCTGTCAATTCTACGTCGCGAACGGCGAGTTGAGTTGCCAAATGTACCAACGCTCGTGCGACATGGGATTAGGTGTTCCGTTCAACATTGCGAGTTACTCGTTGTTGACTTGCATGATTGCGCAAGTCTGCGACCTCAAACCGGGAGACTTTGTCCACGTCCTCGGCGACGCGCACGTGTACGCTAACCACGTCGAACCGTTGGAAACGCAATTGAAAAACGAGCCGAGACCGTTCCCGCAGCTGAAAATCAACCCAGACGTGAAGGATATCGACGGGTTCAAGTTTGAAGACTTTGAGATTATCGGATACGATCCGTGCCCGAAAATCGAGATGAAGATGGCCGTTTAATCAATGAAAATGTTTCTGTGCTAGCATGTGAGAACTATGAGTTGTTCGCCGTGGGCGAGCGCTCGCTCACATCCTTACATCCCGTAACATCCATCTGTTTTTATATATATACATATTAATCAAAATCCACCAACCACCCCACACAAATTTCTTGCGCGCTTACTGCTCTTTTATCCCCATCGAAGAATTCAAGGAGTAAAAGAGCATGACGCAAAAATCGTATCACTCTTTCGCCCCGACGTGGATGTCCGTCCTGTCCGACGTTCTATTCCAGAAAATTCGATGCAAACACCTTCCGAAAACGTCTCGGGAAATGGCTACTTTTCCGGGTAACGAGTCCAAACTAAAGATTGAAAAACAAACCATCATCGTCACTGGCCCAACGTCCGGTATCGGTGAAACCACCGCGTTAACGTTAGCTTTGATAGGTCACAGAGTGATTTTAGCCTGTCGAACGGTCTCTAAAGGCGAGATGATGCTCAAGAATTGGCAACAAAAATACCCAAATTCAAAGCTCGACTGCGTCGTCCTGAAGCTTGATTTGAACAGTTTAGCCTCGATTCGCGCTTTCGCGCGAGCATTTATCGACACCGAAGAACGTTTAGACGTGTTGATAAACAACGCTGGCGTTTTTGATATGTCGAATAAATACGTAATCACGGAGGACGAGTACGAGCAGCACCACGGGACAAACTTTTTAGCGCCGAGTTTACTGTCGCTTCTGCTGGTAGGTAAAATGTTGGAAACGAAGACGACTGAAGGGTGCGAAACGGCTGCGAGGCAATCAAACAGTCGCATCGTTTTTGTGAGCTCAAAACTGCATGAATTTGCAAAGAATTATGACATGCAAAAGAAATCGTTCGGATTCTCCGCGAAGAGGGCGTATGCGAATAGTAAAATGGCAGAGATTGCATTTGCGAAGGTGTTGGAGAGGAAAGTGTGTAAAGCTTTTTATACAAAAGCGAAGGATGGCAGGGACCCATCGAACGCGCCGATAAAGATGATGAGTTTGCATCCGGGTAATATTATTACGAACGTCGTGAAAACTTTACCGAAAGTGATTCAGTTCTTGTACCGAACGACTATGCGACAGATTTTGTTCACCTGCGACGAAGGCGCGAGGGTGACGGTGTATTGCGCGCAAAGCGAAAAAGCGTTTGAGGAGGCTAAAGGAACGTTTGGGAGCTACTTTGATTCCGCGTGCGAGTTGCGCGAGCCAAACAGCATGAGCGAAAAAGACGAAGAGATGTTGTGGCGTGAAGTACTCAATGAATTTGGAATGTCGGAAGCTCAGCTGATGAAGGAGTGGAAGGCAGCGCTCGCCTGAACAAAAGAACACAAAAACAAGTTAGAGCTGAACTCTATGCATTTTAGTTGAGCATCGCCAAATGTTTACAAACAAAATCTTACAACTGTATACGTTTCCAATTACTCCAATTCGTCTAAATCCATATCCGGCAAGTGGAAGTTCAAACCTTCGTCTTCATCCTTCACGCCTTCACTTTGCGTTCGCTCGAGTTGTTGGTTTCTGCTCGACCCATTCGTGGTATCGGGTTGAACCGAGAAAATACTCGTCATCGACCCGAAACTCAAACCTCCCCACAAATCAAACGCCGGTCGATCTTCCTGCGTAGCTATGGATAAATGAGCGGGAGTAAGCAGGGGCGCTGGTGCTGTCGACGGTCGTTGTTGTTGTTGTTGCTGCTGCTGCTGCATGGGTGATCCTCCGTAGGAGGGAGCTCCCGGCGGCAAGAACATACCTTGCGCATTCTCGAACCCAGGAGGTGCAAAGCCCCTCGGAGATCCCGACGCAGAAGATAAGTTGTTTTGTTGTTGCCGCTGCTGTTGAATTTGCTCTATGCGATGCTTAGGTGCGACGGGTGGCACGTGGTGCTGTGGATTTAACGACGAGCTGTTTGCAGGATTACTGCTGCTTTCGGGAATGTGCTTCCTCCCCCACGGCGGAAGTAGGGATTTCCGTGGTGGATCAACAGACGTCTTCTTATCTCCTTTATCTCCTTTATGGGAAGTTTCTCTTGTTGTTGCCGGTTTAGGAGCGACGTAACTATTTAAATCCACCAGTTTATTTGTATTTCCAAGTCTTACCGGCCTCGAGAGTGCGGCGGCAGCGTTGCGCTTTGCCTCTTCCAAGCTACTGTCCACGCTTGACGACTTCTTCGCACTAGTTTGCATTTTTGCAACTTCCGTGTTTTCTCCAGGCGGCGCAACCAATTGAGCACATGTATCCTTCTTTGATGCATGCGTAACTTCTTTAGCGGAAGTAGGCGATGAGCCGGATACTCTGCGCTCAATCGTGACATTATTTTTACTCGCCCGCGGAGAAGATCCCTGGGTATTTGCCTTTAGCGGAGTAGGTTTTGACACCTCCTTTATGGGTGGTAACGGCTTGCCTTCCACACCATCAATCGTCGCGACTGGAGAGGGCGAGTCAGGAAACTCTTTGAGCGACGTCTTCAAACTTGAAGGTCTTGGACTCGGAATCTTCGTTGTAGTGGCGTCCTCACTTTTTTGCAATTCATGAGAATCAACAGCGTGCGCCGTGCCGTTAGTAGAACGACGCTCTGATGAGGATTCTATTTTGGTATCAGCGACGACCACTGGTTTCAAAGAGGCAACGCTTTTTTTCTGATTGATGACAGAAATTGCAAAAAGGCACGCCGTCACAACAAAACAAACGGCAAAAAACACCGCCAAAAAGTTTGGGGACGTAACTGTCTCAAGCGTTCCGGAAACGTTCAACGCTATATTCGCAAATATCCTCGTAACAAACGCGTGAAGTTTAGTCACGAAACTGTTTTCGCGTCTTTCCTTGGCCTTCAATGCCTTCATGGCTTCTTTTTCGGTTCTTTCAGCTTCAAATGAATACGCCTCGGAAACTTTGCCCTCCACATCTACACACTCTAACAAAGTGAAAGAGTTTCTCACGCAGACGGAAGATTTCAAAACCTGTCCTTTCGCAGCCGCTTTCGGTGGTGCAAAGTATATTTCCCCCAGAGTTTTTGTTTGACTAGGATCAATGCAAATCAAGTTAACGTCTTCGTTGCTGTTGTTGATTGTGCTTTCGAAGATAAACGCATTTTCGCCCTCGCGAGCACTCCCTAATTTCGAAGGAGTCGTAGAAATAGCCCCAAATGTCAAGGTCGTGAACAAATCTGAAAACATTCCACCGCCGCGCTTGAGCAACTTTCCAATGGCTAAATCAGGTGTGTCGGCGTGCGAAGCTCCAGGAAACACGTACGGTTCTGCATCGAAACACATTTGTTTCGACGTAGGATTCCGAACTCGAAGCAACTTTGATTTCGACGAGCGCTGACCGGCAGCAATGAAATTAATAAAGGTAGATGCCGTTAGGTTCGCCACACGTCCTTCTCGTTCTTCATCTTCTTTATCATCCGCATAGTCCCTAAACGATGACGGCGAATAGTTTTTTACATCATCAGTTTCATCGCTGCTAGAAGCGAGCGATTCTATGATACTTGGCCTTTGTAACTTTACTAAAACCGCCACGGTATCGACGTCCCCTAGACTGGTCGCTTCGTTAGATACAACGACGGTTGCTTTCACGTGAAATGCATTCTGCTTCTCGAGCGAAGCAATCTTATCAAGTCTGGACCGAAGTTTCTTCGCTTCGATTTTACTGGGTGGAGTTGATACCATTTTTTTTTTCTTGCGCAACCATTCTGCAGCCGCAGCTTCTACCGCATCATTTTCATCGTCCAAATAATCTTCTCCTCCTTCGCCGTCTTCAAAATCCTCATTGGTCGCGGTATCGACCATAATATCGTCATTACCGAATATTTCTTGATGCATGCTCAACAAGTCAAGTTTAACCCAGGCGCTGATTTGCGGCTCCTTGATGTCAGGCTGGATTAAACCGTCATTCTCGTTGTGCCGAACAATGACACCTTTTTGGCTTCCGCGCTTGCCATCCATAGAATGCTGTAGCACGCTCACCCTGGTCATGACTGGAACGCTGTGTGTAGAAACAACTTCGATAGGGACGCTTGCATGACGTTTTCCTATTGATGCAGACGCGCGCACCACATCTCGGACCGGGAGCAGTGTACCGGTACTAAAAGAGGCAGCGAGAGGCACTCGCATCCAACGATCATCCGTGAGAACGGCGAAAGTGTAATTTGAGCGCATCGAATCAGACGTGCTCTCGATGAACGCATTATCTTCACCGACATTAGCTGCGATGTGGAATATTGCGCGACCGCGCGGTGGCACCACGAATTCGCTCGTCAAGATTTCTGCCCATTTTTCAATTTCATCGTTCGCATATTTTTGGCGTCCATTTCGTGAATTCTCTCCATTTTTCAAATCGCTAACATAGTCTTGACGACAACCACCCGGCATGTCCGTGAACCGTTTCTTGTTCGGTTGACACGGCGCGTGGTGCGTGGAGTTTTCGTCTTTCTTATAGTATTCTTCTATCGAGTGCGACTTATCGAACACATACATCACTTGGCCGTTCCAACCAGATATGCGCGCGGATTCTGGGTCGAATGTTGTTAATCGAGCCACTTTCGCGCCCGGCATATCTGTCCACGTCGAGGCAATCTTCAAAGGTTTTGTATGCGGATTTGTGAGGGTGATCACGCGCGTGCGATTGATGCTGGGTCCTATGATGCCAAAGGAGACCGGTTGACACGTTGTTTTCGGAATATTTACGCCACTCAAACCCTCTGCATTTTCAGCGGAATTCTCGTGCTCTTCGCCCATGTCTTCGAGCAGCGCTTTTGTATCATATGACCTTTTAGAATCCACGTTGACGCAATGTAAACGGGCGTCGTAGCGTTCAATACGCAACGGAAACCGCAAAAGGTTCGTTATTATTGTGATTTCATCCTCATTCTTGTTCAGTCTCCACGAACGCATCGGTGGTCTGTCAACGAACGTGAACGTTATTTCCTCGCCTGAATTTATTTCTTGGCCTTTTGGATACCCAATGACAGCTGTTTTTGAAGCGTTGATATGCGGATGTTCAACATTCAAAAGACGTAGCGGTTCCTTACCGATATGTTCGAACGTTACGTTTCTTTCCTTGATAAAGTGCTCGAGTCCAACGAGTGGCGCTTTTTTTTCCTCTTCCTTCTTCTTTCCCTTCTTCTTCGTCTTATTATTTTTGCCGTTTTCAGTGGCGGAATTGCTCTTCTGCAAAAGAAGTTCTCGTTCTTCGATGGTGTTCGGTTCTTCAATAGTTGGAAACGTCAGCGCGTACTTTTCGATCGGACGGAACGGTACAGACGTATAAACTAAAGCTCGGACGAGGACATTAAGGTTGAACTTCGTTCCAATGCTGTTTTCAACGGTAAACGTCACGCGTTCCGCCACAAAAGTCTCCGGTGCAGTGCGACGACTTTTCACATCGTACCAAACTCTCGCTGCTTCAGCTTTTGCGCCCGGTTTCACCGTGACGCCTCGACCAGAGACGAGCTGCGGACGAATATCAGAAGTTGGTGAAGAGACACTAGTAATGCGTATCGGCCATAAGTCGCCGTTCGTGACGTAAATAGATCGGCGCTCTTTCGGCTTTTTCGAACCTTGTTTTCGATTTTCCTCACTCACTATGATCGTGCCGAAATCAATTTCGGTTGGATGTGTGAATACGGTGTTATCAACCCCTTCTACACTGACCGGAAACTCGAACGGTTGTGAATGTGTAGCAGTTTTGACAAATACGATGCCTTGGTGTACTTTTGCTCCATGAACGCTATGCACGGACCCGCTGGAAGGTGCATTCTCTTCTCCATGTCGATTAAGCGGTACAGTGAGCGTCACCCTCACGAGGCGAGAAAATGTACCCGGCTGTATGGACCATCCAAATGGAGCCGGAGAGCCTCCTTCGTTGTTCCCGTCGAATGATGATGATTGTGATGACTGTGATGATGATGATGGTGAAATTGATGGTGATGATGGTGATGATGATGATGATGATGGTGGTGAAATTGATGATGGTGATTGTGACGGTGATTTTGTCGAAGAAGAATCCTCCTCATCTCCCCCTTCATTATTCGCCCATGGAACGTCAATCTTAATAAAATCAGACCGCGTCCAAACGTCCGTGACGTTCAGTACTTTTAATAACGGGTTAAACAACCCCAAATCATAATCGTGCGGCACGCCGTACACTTGCTTCGTGCTCAATGACTGCACGCGAAATTCATTCGGTTTCGTCAAAAACGTAAACGGCATCAAGATATCCCCTCTGTCCGTTTGTACACTCAACGTCCCTCTGCCTCTCCCAGTTTGCAACGGCGCGTGCCTTATGACTACATCTATACTTCCTAGAGGTGGAATTACGAAAACAGGCTCTTTTCCTCCGAAAGGCAACCGAGATTCCTCCAACGCTTCGCCGCCAACCTTCATGATTTCCTCCATCTGATTCGAACTTCTTTGCACGTCTTCTTCCGTATCTTCAATCATCTTTTGCATTCTGAGCACGGTCAGCTTCAAACTCTCGTGCTTTTTTTTATTCGCGTCCAGAGCATCTTCTCTCGCCTTTTTGTCCAAGTCTTCTTTCGCGGCTCTCAACTTCTCGCTTAACTCGTCGATGCGTCGCCTCACGTACCTAATCTTCTCCTCGTGTTTCTCCACCTCGTCTGTCCTATTTTCCAACACCCCCCTCGCCATGAGCAAATTGCGCTGCATCACTTTCTCCTCGTATTTCGTTCTCCCGTACGAAACCCCTTCCGTGTACACTTGCACGGTATCGCTGGTGATCATGTACACTTTCAACGGCTCCTCCTCGTTCAAGTTACTGATGGTCAAATTTTTCGTCGTCGGCCACCCAACCTGCGCCTCCTCGAAACGCAACACCAACGGCTCAAGGTTCAATTTGTACTCTTTAAACATCCTCCTCGATACGGGTTTGAAATTGCGAGGTTTCGATAAGTCTTGCGTGGTTTTTGCACCCTCCGGTAACATGGTTCGTTCGCGTTGACTCGACGCCGACGACGCGCCCGTCGAAGAAGACGAAGCTTTCTCATCCTCCCTCCCGGCACCTCTGTCCTCTCGCCGAAAATTTTCCCGCTCTCCCGTTTCTCTCGCCTCGCTTCCGATCGGCACCACCACCACCACGCGCGCCAGCGAGAAGATCGCGATGATGGTAAGCAAGAAAGTCGCGAAGAACGACGACGCGGAAATAACCTTCCTCCCTGTTCCCGCGCGACGATTCATTTTCTCTCTCTCTCTCTTTTTCCGTAGAATTCGATCAATCAAGTTCGCCAAACGACGACGAGATGAATCCTCTCTTTTTCTTCTTCTTCTCCGTCGAAAGGTGGACGCGAGCGAGCATATTTTTACGTCGCACGGCGGGAAGACGTCTAATCTGATTCGTGGATTGTAAAGCGATTCTTCGTTTTTCTCTTTCTTGCGGTGTCGTCGTATGAGTCGCGCTGCTTCGAGAGAGAGAGAGAAATTTCTTCTCTCTCTGTGATATTTTTGTGAAGTCGACCACCGATGGCTGAAAAAACAGGATCGACTTCATAACGTGCAAGAGTTTTGAACGCGTTTAATGTACGTGTGTGTATGCATGCTGCGGTTCTGCTAAAGTTTTTTTAAATACGAGAGATGCTATGGTGCGTTAATATTTCTCGTGGTTTCGGTCGACGCACTTGACCCGCTGCTCGGGCGTCGGCAACGACATGCATCTCGTGATGTCCTCGACCGAAGCGGACGCTTTCTGCGACTGTTTTCGCTTCTTCTCCTTCTCTTCCTCGGCGGCTTTCTTTTTCAATTCGGCGATTTTAATCGGTTTTTCTCGAGCTTCCTTTTCCTCTCGTCGTTCTCGCTCTTCGCGAGCGAGGCGGTTTTTACGCGCTCGCTCTTTTTGGATTTGGACTTCGTTTTTGAAACTCTCGAGTTCGCTGAAGGAGCGCTCGACGGGCGCCAACGCTTCGCGGGCTATTTGGGCGTCTTTTTTCACCTCTCGAATGTTCTCTTTCACGTCTTTCGGTAAAAGAGGATTGAGCTCGTCCGGAACGACGTTGCTGATGTTAAAAATCAACGCCAATAACAAAGCGATGATGATGTACGGACTCAGCTGTAACGCCAACAACCCAACCGCGACGAAAGCAATCGCCATCGGGTGTTCAAACGCCCATCCGGCGGCGCCCGCGACAAACGTCCCCGCGCTCTCCGGATGCGACAGGACGCTATACGCGACCAAAATCGCGCCCAAGGGTAAAACTATCTTCTTTCCTATTTGCTCGATCGCTTTCGGGATGATGATCAAAGACGCCAGCGCGATCACCGCCGCCGCTTCCGGATTGTCCGTCGCCGCTCGGAACACATCCATCGAAAGTTCCGACAAGGACGGATTGCTCTGTTGGTGTTCAATCGTTTCTATTTTCTCTTTACGATGCGCGCGGAGGACGTTTTTGTGTCGCTCGACGTCTTCTCTGGCGCTCGCGAACTCTGGAAACTGCGTCGAAGTCGTCGTCGTCATCGTTCCGAGCGCAGCGGAGCGATGAAAAAAGGCGACGCCTTCCTCTTCGTTTGATTTCTTCTTCTTCTTCTCCGTATCTTTTTTTCTCGTCGGCGATGGCGACGATGATGTCGCCGTTGCCGACGACGGGTTTTGAAAGACCTTCTTCTTCTTCTTGCCAACCGAACTCGTCGAAAACGACGAAGCAGAGCACGAGCAAAGGATATTCGACGCGCGCATCTTCTCTTGTTTTCGTGTGTGTTTCTATCTCTCTATTGTGTATATCTAATATACAGCTGATGCGCTTTTTTTCTGATGTGAGAGAGATACTTTTCCCGAGAAAAAAGGGAAAAAAATGGTGTGCGCGAAGTGCGAGGTGAAGCTGAAACGCGTGATCACGCCAGACCCGTGGGCGCAGAGAGTCGCCGCCGCCGCGAAAGGCGGTGAGGTGGTTGGCGCCTCTTCCGCTTCTTCTTCCGCGCCGCGGGTTCTTTTGAACGAGAACAAAGCGTTGACGTCTTCTAAAAATTACATTCTCGGCAGCCAGTCCTGTTCCATCTGTAAAAAAAGTCTCCACCAGCCGGGTTTGTTTTGCCAACCGTGCGCGTTTCAGCAAGGGAAATGCGCCATGTGCGGGGTTGAGGTGCAAGACGTGTCGATGCACAACGTCGGTGGGGATTTGGAGAGGAAGTTGAGGGATAAGAGCATGAGAGAGAAGTCGGAAAAGTTGGCCAAATTGGAAAAGTTAGAGGAAGAGAGAGACAACTTGGAGGAAGAGAAGAGGAGGAAGAAGAGGAAGAAAGAAGAGAAGAAAGAGGAGGAGAAAGAAGGAAAGGAGGAGAAAGATGACGAAGAAGAAGGGGAGAAGAAGAAGAAGAAGAAGACCATCGCGACAGCCTCTCCTGCGGTGGTGGCTAAAATTGAACCGACTGGGGCGACGAACTTGGTCGGTTCGTTGCTGCAACAGTCCGCGGGCGCTTCGTTGGCGACGGCAAGTAACGCACCGACTTGGCAATACGACAGCAAGAGCGGTTACTACTTCGACGCGTCGAAGATGCAGTATTACGATCCAAAAACCAAGCTGTATTTCTGTTGTAAAACGAACAAGTGGTTGAAGCCGGAGAACGAAAAGCCAAAGAACGGGACGTTCAAAAGCGGCACGAGAAAACCGGACAAGTTTGGTTTATAGAGATTTTAGTTATTGTTTTTATAGGACGTACGTATAGTTAAGTTTTTCAAAACGTAGGATCCCTATCTCTCAAATTTGAATAGTCTACAACAATTTATTTGCTCATGTGTTCGCGAACAACCACTCGGTCGCGGCAGAAATATCGCCGCCCGTTTCTCGAATTGCATCTTTTGCCATTTTCTTGGTAAAACCCATGTTCACAAGCATCTCTACTGGCCCTTCGGCGCTCGGGCTGTTATCGTCATCGTCGTCGTCGTCGTCGTCGTTTTTACTCTTTCTCGATTTCTTCGTTTTTTTCGCGGCAGGCTTCTTCGCCACCGCGGCTCTCTTTCCTGCGGCCACCCCGGCTGTTTTCTTAGCCTCGTTTGCGACGACGTTGGTCACGTCCTTCACCGTAACGTTCGCATTCTCCTCGTTCGTTGTGTTTGTCGTTGTCGTTGTCTGTAATTTACCTTCTTTGCTGTTCTCGCTAGTCGTATTTGCCATTCTCACCGCTAACAACCTCTTCCTCAATTGTTTCAACACCTCCACTTTCTCCTCTTCGTTCAACTCTCCTACTTTCACCTCGTCCACGTTCACGACGCGCTTCATCGGTCCCAATCCGCCGTTCACGCCGCCTTTATTGTGATTCTTCCCCATGTACGCCGCCGCGCCTAAACCGGCATCTCGAACTGGTTTCGGAACCTCGATCGCCTCGATTTGCTCCGGAGTCAAGCCGTACAAGCGCACGTTTTCCTCCCGCTTCGCCTTCAACTCTTCCTTGCTCATCTTCCCTCCTTGGTTGGTAATCAACCCATTCTTACGAACCACATCTTCGCCCGTCAAGGCATCGTTCGCTTGCTTCACCGCCAACACGTCCAAATTTAGACCCGTGTACTCCGCCAGAGACTGTTTTCCGAGCAAACGCTGCGTTTGGCCGTTCAACTGTTGGATCTGTTTCCCGGGAAGCGCTCCCGAGTCGACGATTTGTACCCATCTCCCGACGCCAAACTTTTTCAAAACGATGACTAAGTTTTCAACCTCCGGTTTCGTCCACCCTGTGTTTATTGTTTATCGCATCGCGCAGAAAAGACACGCGCAGAGAGAAAGAAACAACAGAGCGAGCGTGAGAGAGAGAGTTCGAACGAACGGACGGACGGAAAACGAACGCAAAGAGAAACACTCCAAAGCGCGTGCGTGTGTTGGGGAAAAAAAAGATTTCAAAAATTTTCAAAATGCAACGCAACGCGTATGCACACATCTTTTAAAAGAACGCGCGAGAAAAGGGTCGCGCCCAAAAAGGCAAAGCGAACAAAAGAGAAGAAGAAACAAACGCGTACCTGGAGAAGGGGTGAAGTTCCACAAACTTCGCGCGTCGCCTACTTTTGGTCCTTGTTCCGCCATCTTCTTTTTTTCGCAAGAGACGACGACGAGAGGTTTTGTGTGGATGCGAATGAGAAAAAAAACAAGCGCATCCGATTTGTTTAGGGTTTTATTTTCTTTAGGGTTTAGGGTTTAGGGTTTGGTGTGTGCCCCTCATTTTTGGGGAGAAAAAAGCGCGCAAATCATCACCGCACGACACACCACGCGCACGCGCAAAGCGCAATCGAGAGACGACATATACGTGGAGAGAAAAAGAAAAGAGAGTCCTACTTTTTTTTGCTCGCGCGTTCGTCGCTATACGTATATATATACGTTTAAAATGGCCGGCGGTGCTTCTTTGCCTTCTTCTTCTCCCGGAGGAGGAGGAGGCAACGGCACGACGACGACGAGACGACAATCGCTCGTGTACATCGTCACCTTCGCGTCTCTGTTCATGCTCGTCGCGCTGTACGACTGGGAGAACGTCTCCTCCTCTTCTTCTTCTTCTTCTTCTTTTCGCGACGAAGGCGTTTTCAGGGAAGATTCCGCGGCGAGCATAAACGATTTAGAGCGAGTGGACTCGGAGAAGTTATCCAGTCGATTGGAAGAGTTGAGAGAGGAGAAGCGACGGATTGAAGGCGAGTTGATTATCGCGCGAGAAGGCGAAGAAGAAGAAGAAGAAGAAGACGGGATGACGCCGGAAAAGCGGAAGAGAGAGTACGACGAAAACAACTTCCCGGAAGCAATAATTGAAAACATCGAGCGAGATATAGGGCACGGAGCGAGAGCGCAGCGCGGGCCGGAGGAACCGGCGAGGACGATGGAGTTGGCGCGGTTGCGGTGTTTGAACGCGCCGGAACCGTGGTCGCCGTTCGACGCCGGGAGGAAGAAGGATAACGACGGGAACGTGAGAGGGAAAGGAGGAGATAGGAGCGCGAGGAGGAGGAATGTGCTCTTTGATTTCGCGGAAGAAGAAGAAGAAGAAGAAGAAGAAACGGTAGAAGATAGGACGAGCGGGAGGAAGCTTTTGGCGTACAGACTTCCGGCTGGGAAATATAAGCCTTTACAACCAAAGTGCGCGGCGAGCGAACGCGTGAAGAAAAGCATAAGGGCCGGTGAAGACGCCATCGTCGGGTGCTTGAAAACCAACAGGTGCTCGCACGCCATAGAAGACGTCTTTAAAGCCGTGCAAAACTTGGATGGCATTAAATCTTTGAAAAATTACGTCAACTGTATCATCGTCAACGGGCAAGCGAAGGGATGCGGATCGATTTCGGGCAATCCGGAAACGTACCCGTATATCGGGACAAAACCACCGCCGAAAGCGAAGAAAGAAACGACGCGAACGTATAAAACATGCGCCTTGGTAGGTAACGGTCCTGGCTTACAACGCGACGGTATGGGTGAAATCATCGATAAGCACGACGCGGTCATTCGATTCAACACCTTCGTGTCCAGTGGCGTCTGGCAAAACTACACGGGAGTCAAATCCACCTTGCGCGTGTTCAACAAAAAGCGCGCGGAGACCATGAAGAGCACGAAAAACGTCTACATTTCGTCCACGAAAGCGAAAGATAAAAAAGACGTCGAAAATGAGCTGTGGATCTTCTGGAACTACATGTCCTTCCCGTTCCTCCCTCCGGTTTTACGAGCGAACAAAAACACCGCCATCATGGCCCCAGACGTCATCAAATACATGATCAACGGCTACTTCAAATCTCGATCGGATTTACACCGTTTGGGATATAAAGGTTTCCAGTGCCCAACCAACGTAAACTCCGGGATCCACGCCATGTACATGGCCATGCAAATGTGCGAACGTGTCAACTTATTCGGTTTCAGTTACAGCATGGACATGTTGAACAAACGCAACGACGCTCGATCTCCTCGCATGTCTCGATTCCACGATTGGGCCTTCGATACCATGTTGGTCAGATTGTTGCATCTCAGCGGGTACGTCAACGTGTGCACTTCGTAGGTGATGCGATGATAGTTTTTATTCACGGTAGTTTTAGTCGTCGTCGTAGTAGTAATAGTAATGATAGTAGCGATTAGAGACGGCGATTTAGCGGCAAAATCACCACCACATCAATTGTCACGCATCAAAAAGCCCAAAAACGCAGAAAAAAAAAGAAAAGAAAAAAAAGTCAATCAATTTTCTCCAATTCGCGCGCGCGCGTCACTCACGTAAAAAGGAGTACCCACGCGCACCACCACCGCGACCGACGGAGAGACACAGGACAGTCCTGTCGTTTGTTTTTGCGCGCGTTGTCGTTCAGAAGAAGAAACTCCTCTACATCGAACTACGCAAGAGAGCGCTCGCCTCGTGTCTGAAACGATCGCGGGGAAGGCGGCCTCTCTCTCTCTCTCTCTCTCTCTCTCTCTCTCTCTCTCTCTCTCTCTCGATTAGATTCGATTGATTTGCTCACTCCCACGTTACTCACACGCCGGGAAAAGAAACAATATGGCGCTCATCGATGCGTCCTTCTCGGGATTCCTCCGTGCGATTTTAATCGGCTACGCCGCGTATTCTGCGTACGCGATTCGATTGATGGCGGTGCACGAATACGGGAGGATCATTCACGAATTCGACCCGTGGTTCAACTTTAGAGCGACGCAATATTTAGCGGAAAACGGATGGAAGAAATTTTCCACCTGGTTCGATTACATGAGCTGGTACCCGCTGGGGAGACCGGTCGGGTCGACGATTTATCCCGGGATGCAAATCACCGCGGTGACGCTGTGGAAGGTGATTAATGTGTTTACGCCGTTTTCGTTGAACGATACTTGCGTGTTTTTTCCGGCGTGGTTCGGCGCGGCGGCGACAGTATTGACGGCAATGTTGACGTACGAGTGTTCTGGGAGCACGTGGGCCGGGGTGGTCGCGGCGTTGATTATGGCGGTGATTCCGGCGCACACGATGAGATCCATCGCGGGCGGTTACGATAACGAGTCCTTAGCGGTGACGGCTATGATATTGACGTTTTACTCGTGGGCGAGGTCGAATAGAAACGAAAAGTCGTGGCCGTTGGGCGCGGTTGCCGGTTTGTGCTACGTGTACATGGTCGCCGCTTGGGGCGGGTACACGTTCGTTTTGAACATGGTTGGTTTACACGCGGCGGCGTTAGTCGCGTTGAACCATTACACGGATGCGTTGAGAAAGGCGTATTCGTTGTTTTGGATCGTGGGTACGTTGGGAGCGATTCAATTTCCAGTGGTTGGGTTACAACCGATCAAAAGCGCCGAGCAAATCGGTCCGATGTTTGTGTTTTTCGGTTTGAACATTATCGGGTATGGGGAGATGTTGGTGAAGAAGCAAAAGCTGCAAGGCGACAGGAAGAAGGCGTGGCAGTTACGAATAAGGGTGTACACGGGAGCGGCTACGATTGCGTGCGCTATTTGTGCGGCTTTGGCGCCCACCGGATGGTTTGGACCGTTGTCTGTCCGCGTGCGTGGTTTGTTCATCAAACACACGCAAACTGGGAACCCCTTGGTAGATTCAGTCGCTGAACATCAACCGGGGACCGCGGACGCGTACGAGAGGTACCTGCATCAGTCCATGTTCATGACTGCCCCGATTGGATTCCTCTTCGCCGTTGCGCACTTTTTTGCGCACGTCAATCCGCAATCTTTGTTCTTACCGTTGTACGCGTGCGTAGCGTATTATTTCGCGAACAGAATGGTTCGTTTGATCATCTTCTTAGGTCCGATTGCGGCGAGTTTGTGCGGGATCGCGGTTGGTTACGCCCTCGACGATTTGCACAAGATTTGCAAGAAATACGCCGTTCGATACTTGGAAGGCCAATCCGTTTTGTTCCACGTCGACGAAGACGAGAAGAAAGCGAAAGGGGAGGCAAATAATAAAGCGAACGAACCGCCGGCGAAGCTTTCCAACACGAAAATGAAGAAGAAATACTCCAACGGCAACATGGCCTCTTCCTCTTCGAGCGCAAAAAATAAAGAATCCTTTGCCAACGACCCGAGAGGAGCCGTCTCAAAAGTCTACCACTCCAACGTTTCCGTCCTGTTTCGTCTGGTGATTATTTGTCTCGGTCTCGCGAACTTTGCTACCATGTGGCCTGCATTCATGCAATACTCCCACGATATGGCGGAAGGCATGTCTATGCCGTCTGTAATGTTCAAAGGCCAACTCCGAGACGGACGAGTCATTCTCGTTCGCGATTACATGGACGCCTACGAGTGGGTTCGAGACAACACGCCGGAAGACGCTCGCATCATGGCATGGTGGGACTACGGTTACCAAATCACTGGTATTGCCAATCGCACCTCCATTGCGGATGGAAACACGTGGAACCACGAGCACATTGCCAACCTTGCGCGAACACTCACCGCTCCGGAAGATGAAGCGTACGACGTCATCCGTCACTTGGCCGATTACGTTCTCGTGTGGACGGGCGGCGGTTCCGACGATATGGCGAAATCGCCGCACCTCTTCCGCATTGGCGCCAGTATCGGTCAAAAGGGTGGCACCGTGGACATGATGGACATCCACCGTAAATTCGGCGTCGACCGCCAAGGCAGACCGACGCCCATGATGGCTAACTCTTTACTCTACAAACTCGTCTCCTTTGAAGGCGGCGTCTCCGAAGACCACTTCGAGGAAGTCTTCACGACGAAATTTAGAAAAGTCCGCGTGTACAAAGTCGTCGATGTCGACATAGAATCCCGAAACTGGCTCGCGGATCCCAACAACCGCGTGTGCGACCCGCCGGGAAGTTGGCAGTGCCCGGGTCGGTACCCGCCGGCGCTGAAAAAGTACCCGAAGTTGATCAAACCTGCCTATCCCGCGGAGAGAGAAAAGATGGCCGCGGAGAACGCCAAGAAGAGAAAAGCGAGCGGTAAATCGGAACTTTAAATAACATTAATACTACTTTAGAAAGAGAGAGAGAGAGAGAGAGAGAGAGAGAGAGAGAGAGAGATTGCCGTTGCTGCTGTTGTTGTTATTATTAGACGTAATCGTATACACGCACACGAAAGCTTTTCCTCCGCGCGCGTCGTCGTCGTCGTTGTTTTTTTCCACATATTCCGGTTTGACTTTTCTCACACGTCAAAATTTTTTTCCAATTCGAATCGTCACCAAACTCAGACTTTCGCTGTTTGTAAACAAATCGCGCGCACACACACGCGCACACGCACGTAATAATGGCCGAACCACCGGGAACGAGAGATGTGTTCACCGAGTGGTTCGCCCTGGCGGACGCGGACAGAGACGATCGCGTCTCCGGTCAAGAAGCCGTTTCGTTCTTTACGAAATTCGACCAATTGGTGAAAAAAGATCTCATCGAGTGTTGGGAAATCGCGGACGAATATAAGCGCGGATTTTTAACCCTGAGAGAGTTCAAAGTCGCCATGGGGGTGGTGTCGCTGAAACAAGCCGGGGTGCGAGAGATTACCGCAGCGCACGTGCAGCTTTTGCGAAGCGGAGAGACGAGAGGTTTACCGACGCCAGTTTTAAAGAGCGGGGAGCGTTTAGGGGAATCTCCGAGTGGAGGTGGAGCGCCTTCGTCGTCTTCATCCGGCGAGAACGAAGCAGCGGCGGCGAACGGCGCGATGGAACAACAACAAGAACAAGAACAGAAGGAGGTGGCTGCCACAATGACGACGATGACGAGTGGAAGACCGATGCTGAGCGACGATATATTCGCGGCGTACGATCAACCGCCGCCGCAGACGAGCGGCGGTGGATTAGACAGTTTCAATGCTGCCGGAGGAACAGGATTTGACGGCGGTTTTACAGCGACCGGTCCACCGGTAGGTTCATTTAGCAACGATGCGTTCAGTAGTGCGCCTTCTTCTTCGGCAGCATCAGCAGGGTTTCACGCTCATCCTTCTACGTCGTCTGATTTTAGCAGCGGTTTCGATTCCAATTTTCAACCGCCACCGTCGTCGCAGGCTTTTGCTCCTGCTGCGCAGGTGCCTCCCGCCGTTGGAATGCATGCTTCTTCGCAAGCTTGGCCGCCAATGGGCCCAAGCGATTACCAGAGATATCAAATCCAGTTTTTACAAAGCACGAATAATGATCCGAACGCGTCGATTCCGGCGCAAGTGTGCGCTCCGATGATTGCGGCATCCGGGTTGGAGAAACAAGTTTTGAAGCAAATTTGGGAAATTGCAGATGCGAGAAAGATTGGTGCGCTGGCGTGGCCAGAGTTTGTGGTTGGAATGTACTTAGCAGATGTCATAAAGACGAGGGGTATGCAGTGTCCAGAAGTGATGCCGCCGCTGCCATTTCCTCCGTTTGATCAAGACGCGGCTGGTTTGTTGACAAACGTCGCGCCTTCGTTTTCGATGGCTCCCAATACTGCCGCTGCTGCTGCCGGTGCCGCACCGCAACAGCAACAACAGCAGCAACAACAAATGTTTGCTGGTGTCCAAGCACCAGTCGCGCAACCAGATACGTTTAGCTTTATCTCTGGTTCTCAACTTCGCGATGAGTTCAATACCGTCTCGGCCACGGTGAGCACTACATCTCACACCAGCGATGCGTCGTTTACCTTTCGCGGTCCGCAACTCGATCTCTCTGCAGTCCCAGAAGCCGAGCGACAGTTCGCGGAAACGCAATTAAATGGCGCAAAACAAGCCGACGAAAACTTATTCGCGCAAGAAAACAGAGAAACCGAAAATAAAATGTCCGCTAAAGCTGCGCAAGAGGCTTTAGGTAATTTAGCGTTGTTTCGTAGGAAATGCGAGGCGAATTTAGCGGAGGCGGAGAATAAAGCCTCAGTCGCGGAAAGCGAAGCGAACGAGTTAAAGAAAAAAGTCGAAGAGGCTAAAAAAATGTGCGAAGAGCTGATTCAGAAGAGCGAACGAGATGGTGACGATTCCATTGCGAAACGATTAGAGAAAGCGAGAGAGGAAAGAGACGCGTTGCGAGCGCAGTTGGAGGAGGAAAACGCGAAACTTCGAGAATTGAGTGGAAATAGCGCGTCGAGTGCCTTAAATACGGCGGAAATGGAACGAGAGATTGAAAATGCGGAGAGAGACGTTGCGAAATTAAAAAATGACATCGCCTTAGCGCTAAAACGATTGCAAGTGGCGAATGAACGCGCAGATTTGACGACGCAACTGGCCAATGTTTCCATGGCTGCGGAGAAGAAAGAGCGAGAACAACCTCCTCCTCCTCCTCCTCCTCCTCCTCCAGCTCCTCAACCATCGGCCATGACGCCAAACGGTTCTTGGGGAGGCGTTCAAATTCCACCTTTACCACCAATGCCGACGCCGGCACCACCGACGCCGGAGGCTGCTAAAGTAGGCTTCGACCAATGGAACGAGTGGAACACGACCAAGACGCCGCCGGTTGCGGCGAAACCGCGACAGCAACCGCAACTTCAAGATGACCTATTCAGCAATTCACCTCCACTCATTCCTCCAGCTGCGGTGCATACGAAACCGACACAAAAGCAACAAGAACCAAAAACGACGGACAGCTTTGATTTTTCCGCGCCAACGCCGCGAGATTTCGCCCCTCCGGCGGTTGCCGCCGCGTTGTACTCGCAAGGCAGTTCTGGAGGCTTCTTCTCGGACGACGAGACGACGCCGAACCATTCGAGAAATCCGAGCGGGGTAGACGGAATCAATTTCACCAACACTAACACCACCGCGACATGGGGCGAGTCATCGGCACCTGCTCTGTTTAATCTCCAACAACAAAGCGGCGTCTCGCCTGCGCCGACTTCTCCCAACGTCGTAAAGACGCCGGAAAACTTCGTCGACCCGTTCGCCGACGGCGACGAAGTCGAGGATAGTTTCGACGATCCTTTCGCGTGAAAATATAAAAAGTATGTCCGTAGAATTGCAACAAAAGTAGCTCACGTTTTAAAACGCATGAACATAATAGAGAGACGCATACAGCGCGGTAACGTATACATCATTCATTCGCTCTTCTCTGCTTCGCGTTTGAAGAAACTGAGCACACACCTTCAAAATAGTGTTTAGGGTTTAAGATACGCAAAATGTCCTCCTCCAATCCTGAATTCCCGCACACACGAAATCAGAGAGCGCGCAAAAATACGAACGCAAACGCGAAGCAGAGAGAGAGAGAGAGAGAGAGAGAGAGAGAAACCCACGCAACAGACCCCTCCATTTTTCTCCCTCTCTCTCTAAAGCATGTTTAAGCGCTCAAAATCCAACGCCACGAGCGGGAGTGCCAAAAAGCTCAATTTTACGGTGACCATTCACGAGTTAATTCTCCCGGTCTTTCCTACCACCACTACTTCTCGCGGCGATGGTGATGCTTCTCGGAACAACAACGACAACGACAAAACGACGAACGCGTTGAGAGCAATCGCGTGGTACCGAGGGAACAGGAAATCGGGCGTGACGAGAAGCACCGTCGCGAAACCGCACGGAGAAGGAGGAGAAGGGCACCGAGAAAATCGAATTGGGGATGCCCCCAATTCTTCTTCTTCTCCCTCTCTTTGGGAAAGGCACGATTTCGCAGACGAAACGTTCGCGTTTGAGGCGACAATGACGGAAAATCAGAACAAAAAGAAATCTCTGCGATTTTTAATACTAGAGGCGAACAAAAACGAAGCGGAAGCACCGAAGGAAGGGGTGAAGAAGGTGGCTGGGATGCACGTGGGGACGGTGGATTGCGATTTGTGCGATTTTATGAGGCCGGAGCGCAGAGGCGGGAGGATGGGCCAGAAGGTAACGGTGGAGGTTGAGTTGGAGCAGAAGTTTTTAGAAGGGAAAGGGAAGAATGTTTTGAAGTATTCATCGATGCCAAGAGTGAGTGGGAGAGCGAGAATGACGATGACAATTCGACACGACGGGGAGGATCCTACGGGAGGAAGCTCGTTCGCCGCGGCTGCGGATGGAAGCGCTCAGAGCGTGGGACCAGAAAATAAAAACAATCGTTTCTTGAGATTAAACCAGGAGCAGCAAGAAGCGAGTACTAGTAGTGATAACAACGTGAACAGCAACAACAACAACACTTACAATAGCAACGGTAGTGGTGGTGGTGGTGGTAGTCAAGACCAAGATACTCGGCCGATATCCACATTTTCAGTGGCGGACGTCGTGAAGCCAGGGCAGCGACCGGTCGGAAACGTCGCCACAAATCGCATGCCGCTGGCGAAACCATCGTCGTCCTTACACGCGTCGCGATTTGGTGCGGGTGGGGCAGCAGGGGTTGTAGTAAATGCAGCGAGACCAGCAATGTCTAGCGAAAACGACGCAATTATGATGGATGCGTCCAAATCTACCGCTAAGATGTTTGCCCGCAACCGATTCGAGAATGTACCATCAACCGCATCTGAGCAACCGCAAGCGAATGAAGTCGATGATGATGATGATCATGATGGAGAATGGAACCCATTTTCCAATAAGCACGATAATCAGAAACATCAGCAACAGGAAGAAGAGAAAGAAGCCACCGAAGAAGACTGGAATCCGTTTGCTGCACGTCGCGGAAATGGCGAGTCGCCGAGCAATAACTTGGGCGCAACGATAAGCGCAGCGGATAGAAGCGAGACGCCACGTATGGGCGATTCAAATGCTCCTGACAACAATGCCTACAAGAATGATGCTCTTGACGACAAAGAAGTCGATAGCGACGGCTTCCTCCTAGATTCAGATTTAGAAACGGAAGATGACGAGTTCGTTAGTGACGAGGATGATGACGAAAAGCAAGAAGATGATGAAGATGACATTGACGATGCGCTCACGCATCGCACTTCTCATAACGACGAGACGTACGTCGATGATGACGATCGGTGCACAACGCCGCCTCTGACACCCGGACCTACGCGACCACCGCCGACGCCTCCGCATAGAAAAAGTTCGTACGCGGGAAGTTCGGTCGATCACCGCTCTGAGTTACGAGATCGAGAGGAATTCGCGACGCACGGCACTCCTAATCCCGCGGGCGGTCCGATGTTTGTGGACAAGTCTCCTGAATTTAGGAGACGATCGTTAAAGTTTCGCACGGATAAACAATTGTTTGCAGATGACGTTCTTGAATCGAAAGGCTCGCCGCCGTTTCGAAATGCGCGCACGAATAGTTTGTTAGTGGACGTCTCCTTGGAAAGTAACAGAGACGATTTGCGCCGACGATCCTTCAATAATTCCATGGATCGATCCAGAGGCGATTTTGATTGGAGCAGCATACCTATGCCGCAAGTCGCAGCGGAAAGTTTGTTGTTGCAATCGCAGAGACACAACAGTAATAACAATGCCGCTTCTTCGCACACGGCGAGAAGCGATGCTCCCTCGTCACCGACGAAAAATTCTGAACTCTCCATGGTTGAGCGCATTTCACAAGATTGGGATTTAGAGTATCGTGCGAGTCTTCGCGCGAGTTCTGAGGGCAATCGGTCCGAAGGCGTTCGCTCATCTCTCTTGAACGCGGAGAGTCAACCAACTAATCGCACGTCGACCGATACTAAAGGCGCTGTACAACAACTAGAACAAGAACTAGAAATGGTCAAAACGAGATACGAGCATGAAATTTCCGAACTCAAAGACGACCTCTCTGAAGAGCAACAAAAGAACCAGAGAATATCTGAACAACTCGAACGCACAAAGAAAAACTTGGACGAAACAAAGTTGGAGCTCGGAGCCACGCAAGTTTCTCACGCCAGACTGGAAGATGAAAACGAACAGTTGAAGAATCTTGCGCAGACTCTGAAGCAAAATATGGCGGCGGCGGCGCGAAGCCAACAACAAAACAACGAGAGTGCCGAAATCGCCGCGGCGCAAAATTCTTTAAAAGTAGCATCTTCAGAACGAGAAGAGGCTAGAAAGGAAATCGAACAACTGCGTCAAGTCATCGAAACTTTGAGAACGGATTTGAGTAACGAAAAGGCGAGGACGTCCTTAGAATTCGCCATGCGTAAATCGTCTTTGGGTGACGACCAATCCGACGTCATCATGCGAGAAGCCGGTCATGCGTACTCTTCGAGTGGGAACGATTCAGACGGGGATATGATTCCACCGTGGGCGAAAAGAAGCACGACTGTTGTCACAAAATTCGACCGTCTCAAATCAACCAGGGCTATTGTTGACGAAGACTCAACTGATGAGGAGGAAACGGACGATGGCGAAGAGGTTAACGATGATAACGATCCAGTAGTTCCTCAAGATGAACAAGGAGGAGTGTTGCATCACCAACACCAAGCGACGACGACGACTATAAAAGAACACAGCGCACTCATTGAAGCCGCTCTCGTTCGAACGCCGCAAACGACGGAGAATTTCGTCGTCGCCAAGACGTTGTTTGCGTACGCCTTTCAAGACGACGAAGAAGAAGACGAAGCATCAAGAGAAGAGAGGTGTTATCGCGTCCTCGACGCATTTAGTGGATGCATTCGAGGTTACGCATTCGATGAACCGAAGCAATTGGTTGCAATTTGGGTACAAATAGCTGCATTCGCGAGAGGTTTGAAATCGAAAGGCAACAATTTTGCCGCTGCTTGGGAAGATGCCAGAAAATTGAGGGACGAAACGTTCACGTTTGCGTTTGAAGCTGTGTGGCGCCGCGCGATGTATCCATGCATCATGTGCACGAGCGACGACGAGTGTGCGGCAGAATCCATAGAAAAACGAAACGAACTAAAAGGTGACGGCGAACGCGTTGGGCGCGTCTACGTTCGTGCTTTGGATCGTGCTGCGATTCTCCTCGGCGTCAACGAAACCGCGAACCAAGCGCCGGGCTTGGCGATTGCCAATGCGGCCATCTTACGAGCGATACTTTCTCGATTAGATAACGCATTAGTTCGAACAATTTTATTGTTGGAGGAAGCGTCGAACGATACCTTAGATCTTATCAAAGATGTCGCTAATCTAGTCCCGGGAAAAGGCGTCGTGAGCTTCTCCGCTGGGGCGCATTTGAAACAATGCGTTTCGCTCGTCTCTCGCTGGTCGGAATCCATCGGCGGCATGTCAACTTCAAATGGCGCGACGCCATTCGTCGCGCTTTCAGTCAGTCGAAGCTTAGCGGACGCAATGATGGTCCCAAGAGTCAATTTAATGGACGAAACAGTCCGTTCAGGCATCCAAGGTCAACTCACGAACGTCATGATTGGCAAAATTCTAGAAAAACGAGTCAAATGCGAACTGGACGACGACCGCGTGGACCCTAACACGGCTGCCGCCATCGCCGAGTGCGTCATTCGATTGAGCGAAGAAGACGACAAAGCGAAGACAACAACAATAGCAGTAAACGCTTCTGCCTTCTTAGATTTCAACGCGGACAAAATCGGTGCCGATCAAGTTTGGGATGAGCGTCAGTTTCTCCTCCGCGAATCTCGCGACGCTTTAGAGCGCGCCAAGGCCTCCTCCTTCCCTCGGTTCGCCGAGCGTTGGTTTTTAAGGTGAACATGTATCAAAGAAAAAGAAAACGCGCGCGCCACGCGGCAGCGCACAGATAAAATGAGAGAGTGTATAGAACAACAACGCAAACTGATGGTAGTAACAGTCATCGTGTGTAATATATCATCTAATAATAAAAAGCGCTCGCGTAAGTATTCGCGAAAGAGGAGATCGATCTTCTTCCCTTTTTTTTCACTCGTTCATTCTCCAAAATTTTCTCACTCTTCCGGTGAGAAACAACGACACGCGCGGACAAAAAGAGAAATGAAAAAGAGAGACCCTTTGCACCACATCCCTCGGTCGAAGTGGGAAAAGTCCGTGGCGTTGAAATCCGCCAACGTGAGCCGGACCGGGTATTTTATCAACGCGCAAGGGATGAAGATACGATGGTACGCGTGGGACGCGAAGAAGACAAAGACGAAGAAAAATGGAGAAGATGAGGACGACGAGATCGGCATCGTGGTTGGCGCGCACGGATCGGGAGCGCACGCCATGTTTGAGTGGCTCCAAAGCGACCCGATGGGCACGCCGAGAAACAAATACAAGAATTCCTGGATTGAGATGATGAACGAGAGAGGTTTTACGTTTTACGGGTACGATCACCAAGGCGCCGGGAGGAGCGAGTGTGCGAGAGGCTGCGTGGCGTTTATGGAACGCGAATCGGATTTGGTGGAAGATAACGCGCTATTTATGGAGCTCGTGAGGGAGAGACACAACGGTGGAAGTGATAGCAAGAAAAGTAGCGCTGGTAGAACGAGTAGTCGAAGTAGAAGCACGCGTAGTAGCAGTAAAGATAGCGTTGGGAGAAAGAAAGTGTTCGCGGCGGGCGTTTCGATGGGCGGGTTCGTCGTCGCGAGAGCGGGGATCGAGTACCCGAGTTTATACAGCGACGGCGTCGTCTTATTGTGTCCGATGCTTTCCTTGAAGAAGCTGCGCGCGCACGCGTCGAACAGAATCGTTCTGAAAATCTTGCGCTTGTTCTCCATATTCACCCCGACGTGGGAAGTCGGCAAAACGCACAAGAACAAAAAGTTTCCGCTCTGTCAAAAAGAGATGGAAGAAGATCCGCTCTGCTGGCCTTCCGGCGTCCGCGGCATTCGCGCGAGAACGGCCGCGGAGTGCTATTTCGGCACCGTTCGCTTAAACAAACCCGGCGTGATTGAAAAGTTCACCCACCCGGTGATTGCCTTCCACTCCGTCGAAGATCCCATGACGGACTGTTCCGGTTCGGAGTCCTTCATCGAGCGCTGTCGATCCAAGGATAAAACCATGGTTCGATGTTCGAACGCGTTCCATCACGACTTGCAACACGTTAAGGGGTACAGCGAACCCATCGGCGAGGAAATGTGCGAGTGGCTCGCGAACAGAGCGTGAGAGTATAACGGGAGGGAGAGAAACTGAGAGTTTACTGAAAAGTATCGACGACGATGATGACACATACATTAATTTTTTTTGTAATCACTTCACAACTTGTATCTAAACAAGAAGAAACCGAAGACACCTCTCTCGTAAACGCAAAGCGCTTCTTCTTCGTCTTCTTCTTCTTCTTCTCCGTTTCCAAAAAACAAAGAGACCCCTTACCAATTCGTCGGACAACGCGCACAGACGCGCGCACGGATGAGCGCTCGATGATGACAGCAGCGGTTTAAAAAAGAATGCTTCTTCCATTCAAAAGCGCATTCGCTCGAACGCCATCGTCGTCGTCGTTGTTGTCGTGTTCTCTGGCGATGTTCTTCTTCTTCTTTCACGTCGCCGCCGCCTCGCGAGACGAACCCGAAGCGCGCCGCGGGTGTCCAGCGTTGTTCGCCGGGGAAGCGTGCGCGGAGTTGCGAGCGAATCTTCCGGAGTGCGTCGATGGCGCTTTCGATGGTGGGTGGATTTCTTTGCACCGAAACGCGGTCGTTCCTTCTTCTTCGGCGGCGGCGGCGATGGGCGAAGAAGAAGGGGAAGCGAAAGTTAACGATGAAGACGGCGACGAGGGCGAGGGCAACTACTGGCGCGCACCGAGAGATATTTCGGAAGAAACTGCGGCGATGCTTCCTGAATTTGACGTATTCGGCACGAGCGGTCGAAGCCGCCGCGCGGCGGCAAAGTCGTGCGCGCTCGTCTCTTCGGGCGCGAGCATGTCGGGATCAAATCTCGGCGCAGAAATCGACGCGAATGAAATTGTCGTTCGCTTTAATAACGCACCGACGAAAGGTTACGAAGCTGACGTCGGAGGGAAGACGAGTTTGAGGTTAACGAATGCTATTTTTCAAGGTTATCGAGAGAAGGATGGAGAGGCGGTGTTGGCGAAATGGTGCCAAGAAGCGAGTCGAGCGCCGTGCGGCAAAAGGGACGAGTTGACGCGATTGATCGAGAAGAAAGCGCACGGCTTAAACCCGCGATTTTTTGATTACGCCAACTCGAGATATTTTCGAAAACTCGGAGAGCATCCGTCCAGCGGTATGGTGATGACGTTGCTCTTGTTGCACAAATGCGAAAAAGTCACGCTGTACGGATTCAACGGGAAGCAGTTGAAGCGCTGGTATTACCCGAAGAGAAAGAAAGGTGAAAATGCACCTAAAAAGAAAGATTGGTTGAGAGAGAAGCGATGGACGGTAGATGGAGATTGGGTGTACGCGAGACCTTCGAGCGATACTTTCGACGACGATCCAAACGTTCGAGAAGACGAGGAGTTCTCGGAGGAGGATGAGGAGAAAAGCGCCGCCGAAAGACGGACGCGAAGACGGATTCGAAAACAACGCCGCTTCTCTCGCTCGTCGTCGTCGTCGTCGTCGTCGTCGTCTTGGAACCTCCTCTCTCGCAGAGGCCTTCTCCTCGCGAACAATGACAACAGAACGAGCGATTTAACTCTCCGTCCTCCTTCCAGTAGCAGTAGCATTAGTAGCGATAGCGATAGCGCAGCCTTCGATAGTAGTAGTAGTACTACTACTCGCGCTCCCGGAGGCGTCCACGAAGACGCAGAGATGGAAGAAAAAGAACATCGAACCAGACGTCAAAGAAGAACGCTTCTCCACGCGGTGAAAGCCGAGAGAGCGTGCGTGGACCAGTTGCAAGCGCTCGGGTTTCTCAGCGAGGCTAACCCGTAGACTTTTTTGTAAAAAGACGCAGAGAGAGCTACGTAGAGAGAGACGCGAGCGTTCTCAACACCCATTGTATTTTTATGCACTTAATTGACCGGATTTTTATTAGTGTCGGGAAAATGTTTCGATCAACCTTCCTCACATTCGTAAACGCGCGCGATCAGTCGCCTCACTCTGATCTTCTCGAAAGAACAAAAACATGTTTAAAAAAGTAGCCCTCTTCGCCTTTCTCGGCTCCGCGAGCGCGGTCAAGTGCGTCTTCTTTTTGCTTTTACTTTGTTCTCTCTCTCTCTCTCTCTGAATTTTCATTTTTCCGACACGCTGACGCGTCCCTCTTTCTCTTCGATTCTCCCCGGGGAAAATATCTTTCTGTGTACTGATGATGACGATGATTTAAAACACACAGGTTCGGCCAAGACTTCACGGACACTCTGCACAAGAAACCGGAACCGTTGAAAGGACCGGCGTACTCGCTCGACGACGAAGGGACCGGTTTATTCGCGGACGACATGCAACAAGCGTTCGCGCACGGATTGAAGTGCGGGTCGTGTTTTGCCGTCCTGAACGAGACGAAGTGGATGTTGACCGATATCGTCGATAAAGCGGGAGGAGAAGCGGAGCTGACGAGAGAGGAGATGCTGGAGAAGTTGTTGGAAAAATTGGACGACGAAGAGCTGTGCGATCAGATTGGCGATTTGTACGGGGTGAAGTACGAGGACGGGTTGACGTTGGCGAAAGCTTGGGAGGCGCTCGTGACGGCGTCCACGCTGAAGGAGAAACTGTCCAGCTTGGATTTGGAAGCAAAAGGCGTGACACTCGAGAAAGGGGACATTGGAAAGCACGCGGTAGCAGTGTTGGCGAGGGCGAAAGAAGATGTGGATTTTGGTTTGCACGGAAGAGATGCGGTCAAAAAATTGGAGCAAGGCGAGGCGGAAAGGTTCGACCCGAAACGGTTGGCGTATCACATTTTCAAGCAACACGAAGACGAGGAAAAAGAGTTGAGCGAAAAAGATAAGGAGCTCATAAGGGAAAGAATTTTGACGCATCCGTGGTCGAGCAAAAGACAAAAGATGGTTTTGGGAATGCAATGCGAAGCGATGGTGAAGAGCGCCACGTTTAAGGATTTGGTGACACTGTTCATGATTGACGAGGAACATCACTGGCAAAGTTGCGCCGGAACCGGCGCGTGTAAATGGTCGAGTGGAATTAGGAAAGGAGACAAGATGGTGAATAAACACGAAGAATTGTAATGATGATGATGAATGAAAACCAACGATACAAAGTCCAACAAGTTTTTTTGACATGTTTCGTTCACGTACAAAATTTTTTTCATCGCGTATGCGCTATTGTAGAAAGTAAAATCAAACTTTTAGGAATCGCCACTCGTAGTTATCGTATTTCTGCATGGTCACGATAATTTTTCTCTTCTTAGCGATGACCTTCACTGACGATCGCTCTGGGATGATCGTTTTATACAATTTCGGTAAAAACACCCTGTACGCCGCTTTGGCGCATATGGCCCAAATCTCAAACGCTTGCTCCAAAAATTCCATCTTGACGTTTTCGCTCTCGATTTCCTCTGGGAGAATGAAATATATTTTGATTTGAAAGCCAACGTCCTCGTGAGAGTAGGTTTGTAAATCGACTCGCGGAAAGTTTTCAGATGGCAAGAGTTTGGAGACATCGATGATGCCTACTTTTTGCCACAACACAGGCGGGAGTCGCGGATTTTTCCTCCTGTTGGATTTCGATGCGTCCTCCAAGGCGTTGTCTTTGCTTCTCGTTTCCAAAGACGTCGATGCTTTGGATGCGATTGCTTCTAAACCGCTCTCGTATGGGTTCTCCGCACGCATACGTAGGCTTTGTTTATGCGCCTTTGTGGAAATTGCTGCAATTTCCTTCCCCGCCGTGCGGTAGCCCAAAGGCAGAGATGCCACCGGGCCGACGTGTAATGCCGCGTATCGTCCAGAGACAAAAACCGAACATTTGGGCCATCTGCAGCCGCCTCTTTCTTTCGCCAACGATACTTCGTTTGGTCCGTGCTCCCATACAAGAGATGTTTCTACCAGTTGCGGGTAACCGTTGAAATAATTCGTTTTGGGAAGTGAAGAGAGTAAAGGATCGGTCTCGGCGGAAACAACGGTGCCGCAGCAAACCCAAATTTCATCGAAATGTTCAACTTTGGGCGTTTCGTACGACGCTTCTTCGACTGTCATAGTCAACGCTTGGAAATCATCGTCGGCATCGACCTCAATGATACTTCGCGCGCGTTTTGCCGCAAGCTCGCGTTTAGCTACATCCGTTAGTTCAATCGTCGTCGAAAACTTCTTCGTGTTCTCGTCAAATCCGATGGACACAATCTCCGCTTTCTCCACCACGCAAAGTTTTGGCGGTGAATTCTTTCTCTGCGTCGTCGCTGCCGCTTTTGAGGCGACAGAATGGCTTCTCACACGCTTCCACGTGACGCCGTTAATTGTCCCTCGCCCTTTCGCGTCGTCTATAAATTTCGCACGGTACTCAAAATCTTCGCTGTTGTGAAAGGGTCGCAACCCTTTCGCGCCGAAATACTCCGGCTCTACGTCGAATTCGCGTCTTTTAAAATTCTTCCTGTGTAAAAGCGTGACGGATTTCACTTTACTATTTTCCACCGCTCCGCACGCAACCGACGCCGCCGTCATGCCTCCGCCTACGACCAAAAGCCGCTTCCCGCTCAAGGTGCCCTCGGGATCGAGCACGTTTATCGATTCGCTCGTTTTCACCCGACCATAACCGCCACTCTCTTTCGACATAAACGCTTTCAATTTCTCCGGCATCACCGCTTCTTTTTTCGCGCAACACACCACCACCTGCGCGGCGATAAACTCCTTCCCTCCTTTCGTCTTTGCCAAAATCCCGCCTCCTCGTTTTAACAGCCCCGGGTACTCCTCGTTCGCTTCAATCTTCCTCAAACTCGTAACCTCATCCTTCACGATCGGCACGGACTTCAAAATTCCACCGTCTTCGTCGCTTCGAATCTTCATCGCGCACGCTTCGGCGTACAGCCTCGTCGACGGCAACGGCGCGAACTTATCGCTCCCGGAATAGGCGAGCTCCTCGTTCCTTCCCATCCTCGAGCTGAAACTCTGAATCGCCATGGAACTGCTCGCGAACGGCGTTTGCGTGATTGGATTTCTCGCGTGCGTCATCCCTAACCGCATCGCGCGGTCGGCCCACGACTCCAACCACCCTCCGAACGCATCGACGACGAGCGACGCGCGCTGACGGTTTTCCGGGAAGTGCGTCAGCGTCGTCAAAGCGCATCTCCCGGCACCGACGAACAGGAGCGGGTAAATGTCCCGCTCGCTCATTTCCAAAGGCGAGATGAACACTTGGCTTTCCTCGTCGTCTTTCTTCCCGTTGTTGTTGTTCTCGTTATTGCTACGCGTCGTCATCGTTATCGACGCGTTTCACAGCGATCGATGGGTAGAATAGAGTGGTTTTGATCGATCACTCTCTGTTTTTTTTTGTCGAAAAATTCGAAGCGTTTTTTTCTCCGCAGAGCAAAAATGAAAAGACGAAAAGACGTGAGTGCGAATGTGGCGAACGAGAGCTTCAAGAAGCTCGTGGCTTCAAAAGTCGCTTTTGACGACAATAATAATAGCTACGTACGTAAACGTGTTTTGTCTTTCGAATAAAAACAACTCTCTCCAAAATCTATTTATACAAATAATACTCTCTCTCTCTCTCTGTATGTTACTGTTTATATATTTCTCTCGTCGTCGTCGTCCGCTCTCTCGTCGCGAGAGCGCGAGAGCTTTCGACTCGAGAGGAAGGCTAAAATATTAAGTACTAAAACTCTGCTCCTTTCTTTTTTAAGCAGACTTAATCTTCAACCCCAAACCTTTCATGGTCATTTGATATTTCGCCGGATCTTCCTTCGCCAAATACTTTTGCAATCGCCCGCGTCGGCCGAGCAACAACTTCAATCCTCTCTGCGTGGCGTAATCTTTTCTGTTCGCTTGCAAGTGCACCGTCAAGTTTTCGATGCGCTTGGTGAGCAAGGCGATTTGTAAGGAGGCGGAGCCGGTATCGTTCGGGTTAATTTTGAACTCGGCGAGCTCGTCCAAGGACGGGCGCGAGTTTTGGTCCTTGGCGACGATTCTCATGCGAGATTGACGGCTCGAAGAGGACGAGGAGCGGACTGTTGTCGCGCGTATGCGTGAGAAGAGAGATGAGGTCAGCGGATTTTCAGGTTTTAACACAATCCTCGAGAACAAAAAAAAATGCGAAAGAGAACGCGCCGAAAAAGACGCCTCGCGAACGCGAAACCGCGCGGTAAACGCACGAAACGCGCGCGCGGATACTTTTTACGCCGCATTCGAGCGTTTTCGGGTGCATTCGTCTCCACCAAAAAACGACAAACTCCATCTTTCCCGAAAAAAACGAACGCGCGCAAACAGAGGAGGGACCTATAGAAAGCTCCCCCACGCGCACACCACATCCGGATAAAATTCGAAAGAAAAAAAAATGACGAGGCCGCCAAAAAAGACGCACCGGAAGAAGACGACACCTGCGCGGTGCCTCTGACGAAGCTACTTTGCGTTAAAGAAAACATATCCGTGCGAACGATGAGCGCGCGTTAAAAAGCCGAGCGAAATATCGCGTCGGTGCGTTTTTTTATTGCGACGATTTCGTCTGCGTCGCGGAAAAAGTTTGCGCTAAAAGGGGTTTAGGGTTTAGAACTCGAAACGCTTTTTTTATTAAACAAAACAAACACATGCGATCATAAAAAGAAAAGAAAAATGTTAAGTCCCCTGAGCAAAGTCATGCTCGGCCAGAGGCAGGAAGCGCTTCGCCGTCGACGAAAACCACGGAAAAAAGACGAACGAGGGAAGAATAGTTCTGATTTTTTATTATCCAATCACATCGTGATCATAGACCCGGTGAAAGATGGATCGGACGGCGTGAAGACGGCCGAGCATTTTTACATCGATCCGAGGAGTAGATTTAAGTTGGTTTGGGACGTCGCGAGTTTATTTTGCGTCGCGCATTCGGTGATTGTTTTGCCGTTCGCGCTGGCGTTTTTGCGGTTCGAGGAGGAGGAGGAAGAGCCGATGTATTCTGTCGCGATTGGGTACGCGGTCGATGCTTTCTTTTGGTTCGATATCGGCGTGACGTTTTATTCAGCCTATTATTCTAGTCGCGGGACGCTGGTTGTAGATTTGAAAGTCATACGCGAACGCTACGCGAAAAGTTGGCTGGCTTTAGATTTGCTGGCGGTTTTTCCGTTCGAGATTTTCGTTCGGTCGAGGTACTCGAGGAACGCGGATTTACTAAAACTGACCAGGTTGTTGAGGATTACGAGAGTGTTGAAGCTTTTAGAGTCGAGGTACAAAAGTTTGCACGAGTCCGCGAGATTGTATTCTCGCGCGGTGAAAATACTTCTGTTCTTGGTGCTTTCGCTTCATTGGATCGCGTGTGCGTGGCACAGTGTGTGTTCAGCGGGAGCCGACGAGTGGTGCACGTCAGAATACGTGCACTTAAGAGATAACGTGTCGTTGCAATACGCGTCGGCGTATCAAGTCGCGACTTCGATTATCCTTTCCAACGACCCTTTGCAGACGTATTCCGCATCGGAGAGCGTCCTGTCTTCGCGAACGCTATCGATTCTTTCATTCGTGATGCTTGTTGGTGGAGTTTTGTACATAGTCGCCTTGGGTAATATCGCCGCTCTCATCACCGCCACCGTCGGGCGCGACGAATTACAGAGAAGAAAATTTGAACAAGTCTCAGATCTTAGCGAACATTTGAAACTGCCGAGCGCGTTGCACTCGAAAATGCAGTCGTATTTTGAATACGTCTGGTTGAGACACCGAGATGTAAACGAAAAAAGGGTCGAACATTTCTGCGCGACTTTACCTATTAGTTTACGAAACGAAGTCTTATTGCACGCGCACCGAGAAATGTTGCGAAACGTGCCCATATTTCGATTTTTGAACGCAAACTGCATCTTAGAAATCGTGAACCGAATGACCTCCGTCGTGGCATTACCCGGCGACCTGATCGTGACTAAAGGTAAAAAGAACACCGGGTTATATTTCATCTCCCGTGGCGAAGTAGAAGTTATCGTAAACAACGACGACGACGACGAAGAAGAAGAAGAAGAAGAAGAAGAAGAAGCCGACGACGACGACGCAAAAATCCTCCTCGCCGAAGGCGACTACTTTGGCGAAGTCTCCTTACTCTTAGACACTCCAGCCACGGCAACGGTCCAAGCCATCTCCTTTTGCGATCTATTTTACCTCTCCGCGTCCGATTTTCAACTCATCAAACGCGCGAGCCCGGACATCGAGCAAACTTTAATAGACGCCAGAAAAGAGTTGTTCGCGAAAGTTCTCGTTCGCGAAACCGGATCGAGCGAGGACGACGAAGACGACGCAAAGAAGAAGAAGATGATGAAGAAAAACGAAACCGAGAACGAAGATTCTAAAGGTGCACCAGAAACGACCCGCACCGCGAAAAAGAGTTTACACTTTTGCGAATAAAAGAACGACAGCGCGACGACAGAAAGAGAGAAACGAATCGGATCGCGCGCGAAAGTGCTCAGATGTTCCTCACTTCCTTTTTTTTCTCTCTCTTCCTCTCGTGTGAACAAAGTGAAAAACCTCAAAACAAAAAAGCAGAAGAATGCACTCCGCCGCGACGATAGTGAACCAAACGCGCGCGCAGTTCGCCAAACTCGCCTCGACTTCGGAGAGGAAGAAGAAGAGCGCTTCTTCTACTCGCGCGTCGTTTTATGCCTCCTCAAATAACGCGTGTAGTTTTACGACGACGAGGAATGCTCGAAACGCGTTTCGGTTCCCCAATGCGACGACGACGGCGGCGTTCCCCGTCGGGAAGAAGAAACAGAAGAACACAAAAAGAACGACTTTAACGATGACGAGAGCCGCTGCGGCCGCTCCAATTCCCGGCCTCTCGTCGATGAAGAAAGCAGACTTGGTGAAATGTTGCGAGGAGCGAGGATTGGAGAGCTCTGGGACCGTTCCGGTGCTGAGGCAACGATTGAGAGATGCGGTGTCCACGCCAACCCCGGAGGAGGAGGAAGAGGAAGAGCAGGAAACGACGACGAGCGTAGAAAGCGACGAAACGGTCGTAACCGATGGTAGCAGCAACGCGTACGTGAAACAGACGTTCTCGATAACAGACGAAGCGGACGACGAGGAGCAAGACGCGATCGCGCGAAAACTCGCGCTGGAGTTAGCCGTGGAGGCGGATAACACGAGAGCGAAGGATATTCGCGTGTTGCAAGTGTCCAAGGCGGTGTTTTACGCGAGGTACGTCGTTTTAGCGACGGCATTTAACCGTCCGCAAATGAGTGCGGTGACGTCGAAGATGAGAGACGTGGCGAATAACGAGACGTATAATTTGCAAGTTCCGAAAAATGTGGCCAATCAAGGCGATTGGACGTGCTTGGATTGTCGCGACGTCGTCGCGCACGTGTTCACGCCAACCGCTCGAACGTATTACGATTTAGAAGATTTGTACCGAGAATGCGACGAGGTGGAACTACCTTTCGAAACCGAACGAATGCACGACGGATTTTACGCCGAGGAAGATCAAGAGTTTTACGAGAACGAAGACGAAGACGAATCGGAGGATTTAGAGGACGAGTTTGAAATCAACTGGAGCGAAAAGTAGCGGAAATGCATATATACGTGCGCGCGCGCCTAAATCGAAATTGACGGTAACTGTGTGATCCTCGTTCGCGATTTTTTTATTTAGTGTTGTTGTATATGAAACACACACAGTTACAAGTACTACTACATATACTACCTTCTAA
>Ga0181607_10000419_pt1 | contig 36299 bp, 35 predicted proteins | sample 041ome_9_FD_132420 | JGI IMG/M metagenome (GOLD analysis project Ga0181607, IMG submission 132420) | Coastal salt marsh microbial communities from the Groves Creek Marsh, Skidaway Island, Georgia - 041413US metaG (megahit assembly) | ecosystem: Environmental > Aquatic > Marine > Intertidal zone...
ATTTCTTCCTTTGAAAGACGTGGGTTGACGAGTGATGTCATCGACAAACCACTCTGAATAGCTTTGTCCTTAGACCTTTTAATGATATCAAGCAATCGAACTTTGAATGCCTCGTTCAAAAGCTTCTTTGGAGCTTTTGACTCCATGTAAAAAGAACTTATCGCACTTTTATTTTTGGCCAACGTAAGCAAGTAGTCTTTATCCAAAACTTGATATGACGGTTTATTTGAAGCCTCAGCTAACTCCTCTCTGAATGCTATTAATTGTTCAAACACAAACCATTCAACTTCGGTCATACCATCCATATCTCTTGTTTTAAAGTGGTTGCTACTTTCAGTCGATTCAAAATTTTGATTCTCAAATACCTCGCGTTCTTCCATTACCCAATCGTTCATTTTCCTTGCTGCAATGCGTTCATTCAGTAATGACTCTAATTGATGCAAATACCTTACATCATCAGCTGCATATCTTATCTGCTTATCAGAAAGTGGTCGTTGAAACCAATTGCTCTTTTGAGAGGATTTATCGGTTTCTATGTCTAACAATTGAGCAAGAATACTACCTAAAGAAACTTGAGAGTAATCTAGAAGTTTAGTGGCTATGCTTAAATCGAAAACGTTCTTTGGTTTACACCCCAAGTGATGAAAGAGTCGAATATCTTCTCCAAATTCAAATGCTAATTTCAAAATTTCAGGATTCTCCATTATTGGAAACACCATGGATATGTCGATATCATCACTTAAGGGATCGACAATAAAACATTCATCTTCCACGGCCAACTGCATTAAACACATGGTAAACCCATATCGATACCTATTCTTGTCAAATTCTAAATCGACAGCAATAGATCGCTCATTGGACAGGCGTTCAACCAATTTTAAAAACTCCTTCTTATCAGAAATTACTCGTTCTATCAAAATACTAAATTGTCCAACAAATTTAATTCTTAAGGAAGAGGGCATAGTAAATGTTTAGAAATCTGAATGAATTTTATTTAAATGCTCTGTCCTTTCAATCTGTCTATTTACTTTCGAGTTGAATTTTTTCAATGTGAGACAACGAACACTTTCGGTATTTCTGCTTTCGACTATATTGAGCTTAGGCTCAATAACGCTACGAGCGCAGGAGAAAGAGCGCTCACAAACTTCTGGCAAAGAAGACTAAGAAATAAGATCGATTTTTACAATGAAAAAGGCCGCTTTTAGCGGCCTTTTTTTATTACGAAATCTTTCGCATCCTTATGCTGAGTGGAGTCACTTCGAGGTACTCATCTTCTCGAATGTATTCCATTGCCTCTTCTAAGGAAAACCGAACCTTGGGCGCAACGCTTGCCGCACGATCTGTTCCCGTTGAACGCACATTGGTCAATTGCTTTCCTTTAATTACGTTTACTTCTAAATCGTTGTCGCGTGAATTCTCTCCAATTACTTGTCCTTTATAAACTTGTTCAGAAGGATCGATAAAAAATCTTCCCCTATCCTGCAAACGATCGAGGGCAAAGGTTAATGCTTGACCAGTTTCACTCGAAACCAGTGCGCCTTTTTCAATGCCAGTCATCGGTCCTTTATACGGTTTATATGCACTGAATCTGTGATTCATTACTGCTTCACCCGCTGTAGCAGTTAAAATTTTATTTCTCAAACCAATCAGACCTCTTGATGGAATGTCGAACTCAATATGCTGGATATCTCCCTTGCTTTCCATGATGAGCAAATCGCCCTTTCGTTGGGTTACCAACTCAATGGCCTTACCACTGTATTCTTCTGGAACATCAATCACCAATGTCTCGAATGGTTCAGACTTAACACCATCTATTTCCTTGTTAATCACTTGAGGCTTACCTACTTGAAGCTCATAACCTTCTCTTCGCATGGTCTCAATGAGCACGCTCAAGTGAAGTACCCCGCGTCCAAAAACATTGAATTTATCCTCAGTATCCGTATCCTGTACACGAAGGGCCAAGTTCTTTTCTGTCTCCTTGTAGAGCCGCTCACGCAAATGCCTGGATGTTACGAGTTTTCCTTCCTTACCAAAGAATGGAGAGTTGTTGATGGTGAAGAGCATGCTCATCGTAGGCTCATCTACACTAATTCTCTTCAAGGCCTCAGGTTTATCAAGAGACGCAACAGTATCGCCAATTTCAAAATCATCCATTCCCACTATGGCGCAAAGGTCACCGCTTCGGACCTTGTCTACCTGTTGGCGACCAAGACCTTCGAAAACAAATAACTCTTTGACGCGATTCTTTTTCATGACTCCATCTTTCTTCATCAAGAAGTAGTCTTTTCCTGCCACCAAATCGCCACGATACACTTTACCGATGGCAATTCGGCCTTTAAAACTGCTAAAGTCCAATGAAGAAATCTGCATTTGAGTCTCTCCTTCGTTGTATTTAGCCTCAGGAATCACCTCAATAATGGTATCCAACAACTCAACAATATCGGTAGTTTGTCTTTTCCAATCTTTACTCATCCATCCATGCTTGGAAGAGCCGTAAAGTGTTTCAAAGTTCAATTGATCTTCGGTTGCATCAAGATTGAACATAAGATCAAAAACCTGCTCATGAACCTCATCAGGTCTACAGTTTTCCTTGTCTACCTTATTCACAACTACAATTGGCTTGAGGTTTAGCTCAATGGCCTTACCCAACACAAAACGTGTTTGTGGCATTGGACCTTCAAACGCATCTACCAATAGCAAAACGCCATCGGCCATTTTCAAAACACGCTCCACTTCACCGCCAAAATCAGCGTGACCAGGAGTATCGATAATGTTGATTTTAACGCCCTTGTATTGAACTGAAACGTTTTTAGAAAGGATGGTAATTCCCCTCTCCCTTTCAAGGTCATTGTTGTCTAACAGAAGGTCAACTTGTTCTTTTCTATCGTCCAATAACTTCGCAAAGTGAATGATTTTATCAACCAGGGTAGTTTTACCGTGGTCAACGTGAGCGATAATCGCTATGTTTCTAATTGATTGCACTGATTTTTAAGCCTTTAATTTAGCGGGTGCAAAGCTAGACTTAATTCATCACAAAAATCCCCAAGCTGAATTATATAACATTGGAAATTCAAAACGCACGTGTTATAAAGCAACGACCTGTTTTTCTCTGGCATTTTCTTGAACAGACTTTGGAACAGCATTGCGTATTTCTTCCTTCAACACTCTGACTATTGAAGCTTTCAAACCTTTTCTTCTTCTAACTAAACTTATTTCTCGAACAGGATTGGTTTGTTCAATGAACTTCACACGATCAATCTGATCTGGTGTTAAAGTATCCAAGGCGAGCTCAGGAATAATCGTTGTACCTCCCTCCTTATCAACTAGTCGTATCAACGTTTCAATAGAACCGCTTTCATATTCGAAATCAAACGACTTATAGGCCGTTTGATCCAAATTACACAAGTTGAACGTTTGATTTCTAAAACAATTTCCTTCACTGAGCACCCAAAGTTTGGAAGAAAGAATGTCATCAATGCTAATTCTATTTCCGAATTTGGCCGTCATCTCCGGGTCAGAGTATGATAGGAGCTTTTCATAAAAAATAGGTTCCTCAGAAATACCCATTTCATTCAGCGGTGTTGCAAGTATCCCAACATCCAGCTTATCGTGGTGCAACCGTTCAATGATTTCTTCCGTTTTATATTCTGTTAATTTCAGCTTTACATTCGGATATTTCTTTAAAAAATTACCAATAAACAAAGGCACCAGATAAGGAGCCAGTGTAGGAATAATGCCAACATGAAGTTGACCGGTTACTTCTCCTTTGCTTTCAGAAATAATATCGTCAATGGTCTTCAATTCACCTATTGAGGCCTTTGCCTGCTCAAGTATGCGCTTACCAATTTCTGTAAAAACTAAGGGCTGCTTAGATCGATCAACAATGGCAACCCCGAGATCATTTTCTAGTTTCTTGACTTGCATACTCAACGTGGGTTGAGAAACGAAGCAGCTATCGGCTGCTCGACTGAAGTTTCCGTAATAATCCAATGCGATTAAATACGTTAGCTGCTGTATTGTATAGTTCATTCTAATACGAATATAAAGACTATTGATTTGACGAATAGTGCAGAACCAGATACATTCGAAGTATGAAAAATTCAGAAAACACAATTGGTTTAAATAAAGTAGAAACGAAAAAGTTGGTAGAGAAGTTGAATGTGCTGCTAGCGAATTATCAAGTCTTTTATCAAAACTTAAGAGGTTTTCATTGGAACATCAGTGGTCCTAGTTTTTTTGAATTGCACGCAAAGTTTGAAGAACTTTACACCAATGTAAACCTTGCAGTAGACAAAATTGCTGAAAGAATTCTAACACTGGAAGGCCATCCACTGCATACCTTTTCAGATTACTTAGATTTATCTAGCGTAAAGCCTGCAAAAGATTTGAAAACTGCTAAGGACACTGTGGGTACGACCATCAGCAACATGAAAACCTTGATCGAGCTAGAACGAGAGATTTTAGATTTAGCAGGAGAAGCGAACGATGAAGGCACAGATGCTTTGATGAGTGACTACATACGAGCACAAGAGAAAACAGTTTGGATGCTAAGAGCATACAATTCATAAAAATTTATAGGTAGTAGGTTTAAGTTGAAAGAAAGAGCCCCAAAATTGGGGCTCTCCTTTTTTAAGGAAATATTGAATTAGTTTCGCTCCGTGAAAATTGGAGAAATCAATACGTTGGAAATACAAAAAGAAACCGCCATTGGCTTGTTTCTGTCTGACGATCTAGGAATGGAATTGCTTCTTCCAAAACGTTATGTTCCTAAAACATTTCAAGTTGGAGATAAATTGGATGTCTTCATTTACCGAGATTCAGAAGATCGCTTGATTTCGACCACGGAAACCCCAAAAGCACAGCTCAACGAGCTTGGTTGGATGACGGTGAAAAGCGTGACCGAGGCGGGTGCTTTTTTAGATTGGGGGCTGAGCAAAGACCTTTTTGTTCCCTTGAAAGAGCAAATCATAAAACTGAAAGAAGGCGAAACCCATCTCGTCTTTGTTTACCTGGATGATCTCACACAACGCCTAGCAGCCTCCCCCCGATTGGAGCGCTTTCTAAAAGACCTGCCAGAAGGACTTGAAAAAGGCACAGCAGTTAAAGCTACCATCTGGAAAGAACATCACCCTCTCGGATTTCAGGTCATCGTTAATAACAAATACTTAGGAATGATCTATTCCAATCAGTTGTTTCAAGACGTTAAGATTGGTGAAACGCTAAACGCATATGTCAACGCCATTCGCGATGATGGAAGAATTGATGTTTTGTTGCAGAAACCTGGGTTTGAATCAATTGACGATGCTTCTAAGGCATTGATAGATATTTTAGAAAAGAACGATGGTTTTTTAGCTCTGACAGACAAAAGTTCGCCAGAAGACATTTATGCAACACTTTCAATGAGCAAGAAATCCTTTAAAAAAGCAGTGGGCAGTCTTTACAAGTCTAGGATTATTGCGTTGCAAGAATCTGGAATCAAACTCATTTAAGTTGTCCGGCAATCCAGCCAGTTGTCCATGCTGCCTGAAAATTGAATCCTCCGGTAATTCCATCGATATCCATTACCTCTCCCGCTAAGTATATCCCTGGTACTTTTTTGCTTTGCATTGAATGGACGTCTATATTGCTCAAATCAACTCCACCTGCCGTTACAAACTCTTCTTTGAATGTGGTTTTACCTTCTACCCTGTAGTCATCATTGGTCAGCGTATTTACCAGCTTATTCAATTCTTTCTTACTTAAATCAACCCATCGTTTATCCTCTAGAATCTGAGCTCTATTGAGTAAAAACGTCCATAACCTGCTAGGAAGATTGAAAGGGTTTCGGTTCGCCACTTTCTTAGATTCCAGCAATAATCCTTGCTGTTCTATTTCCGTTCTTAAATGAGACTCATTGATGTTATTCAGCCAATTTACTTGAATGTTAAAATTGTAGCCTGTTTGCGCTAGCTCGGTTGCTCCAAAAGCACTCAATTTTAAAATTGCAGGCCCACTCATACCCCAATGGGTAATCAATAATGGCGCAGATGCCTCAAGCTTTGTACCTCTAATACGAACATGAGCTTTTGGAATGCTCACCCCCATCAAATTGGTTATTGGCTCGTTGGGCATATTGAAAGTGAAGAGAGAAGGCACAGGACTTACAATATTGTGTCCCAATTCTTCTAACCACCTTAGGCCTGAAAGCTTTGGGCTTCCACCCGAAGCAATCACCAGTTTATCAAAGTAGAATACGTCATTATCCAATATTTTCAGGTGGAATCCTGGTTGCTGAGGCATAATTGCAGTAACTGGATTATTCAAACGGAATTCAACTCCTAATTCCCGGGCGGCATTCAGCAATGCCGATGCTATGGTTGAAGATTCATTGGTTGTTGGAAACATACGCCCATCTTCTTCCGTTTTGAGTTCCACCCCTTGTTCCTTAAACCAATTGATGGTGTCTTTAACTTGGAATGTGTGGAAGGCTTGCTTCAGAAATTTCTCTCCTCTTGGATAATTTTTCGATAAATCTTTAGCGTTGTAACAGGCGTGAGTAACATTGCATCTTCCCCCACCGCTGATCAATACTTTGGAAAGGACCTTTGAAGTTTTTTCAAGCAAATGGACCTCAGCACTTCGATGATGAGTTTTTACGGATATCGCTGCAAAGAATCCAGCTCCTCCTCCTCCGATTACGGCTACTTTCAAGCTTCTCTCTTTAGTATGTCTCGCTGATAATAGCTAAGAATAATGGAAGTAAGTGGAATCCCAATTACTAACCCAACTATACCCAACAAACTCCCCCAGACACTCAGAGAAAGCAAAATAATAGCGGGGTTAAACCCACTGAATGAACCCATGAATTTTGGAGTGAGGTATAGGTCTTGTGCCAACTGGACTACTACAAAAACCAAGGCCATCAAAGACAACAAAGTCCAAAAGCTTTCACCCGACTCAATGCTGTGCAATGCGGTCAATCCAACAGCAGGAATTATTCCTATGAGCTGGGCATAAGGAATGTAATTCATCAATCCAAGGGTTATTCCCAATACAATGGCAAATGGTAGTCCGATCAATGAAAAACCAATAGAAAATGCGATAGCTACGATAAGTACAATGTTGGTTTGTGCTTTAAAATAACCATTCATCCCTTTTTCCATATCATCCACTAAGTCGAAAACGATTGACTGGTATTTTTCTGGGATGAGTTTTTTCCAGCTACTAGAAATATGGGCGTAGTCGAGCATGATAAACACAACATACAAGGCGTATGTAACTATTCCGAAAAGCGCACCCAAAGCTCCAACCGCCCCGCTTACCAAATTCCAACCACCATAAAGCACAGAAGCTGCCTTTTCGGCTATACCGTATTGTTCGAGAATTGAGCTAAAATCAAACCCTGAAATAAACACATTTACCTTCTCTCCAATGTCTTTTGGTATCCAATTTGGCCATGCCATAGAATTTAATTGCGATGCTATTAGGGATTTTAAGCCTAATACTTCATCTATAATGAGAGGCGTCAACATAACAGCGAGGATAGTCACCAAACCTGCGATCAGCACAAGAGTGAACAATACTGCCAAGATTCGTTTTCGAACCCATTTCTGCATCACTAAAACCAATGGCTCTAGCATATAAGCAGTAAGCCATGCTAGAAAAAAAGGCAGAAGAACGGATGACAATTCACGAAGCAAGAAATAGCTTGTTATGACAATAGCTACGGTAATAATAATCTTTACAAACCGATCGAAGTCTATGGGTTTATCGAACATCCGGCAGATCGTTTAAACTAGTTTTTAATAAAGATAGTTTTACTAAAGTAGGGCCTTTTCATTACCTGACCGGACCAAATTGCCTTTACCAAATACTTTGCAAGCAGCTTTCAAAGTTACGTGGCCGTCTTCGATAACACATTCCACTTCCCCGCCTCGTTCACTCGCCTGATAGGCTTTCATGGTTGATCTTTGCAGTCGGTCAGCCCAAAACGGTGAGAGTACTAAATGTGCACTGCCTGTGGCTTGATCTTCTAAGAAGCTCAAATGTGGCAGCATCACCCTGGATACGAAGTCATACGAAAATGATTTGGCCGTCAGAATGTAGCCAAAAGTACTGGATGAGCGCAACACCGCCCAGTTGGGTTGCATCTCAACCACTTCTCGCTCATGCTCGAACACTACAATATCCTTGTTTGAAGTATTGAAATAAGCAATTGCCTTTCCCTGAAAGCCTCGATTTACATGGTCGGGAATGGGCGTTTCAACAGCTGGAATGCCATCCCCTTTCAACTCCACTTTGCCATCAGACACGCTTCCTTCTAAGATTCCATTCTTGTAATTGAAGATTATGTTCGTTAAACCAGGATCCTCTTGGTAAACTGCCCATGTGGCAGCTATTGTTCCATGTCCACAAAGATGAATTTCGGCCATGGGCGCAAACCACCGCACACTGAATGTATTCTCAGATTCTCTTTTTATAAATGTGGTTGCAGGCAAATTAAAATTAGCTGCAAGTCGTTGCAAATGATCATCTTTACTTAAATCATCAACAAATAGTACACAGGCTTGATTGCCAAGTGCTTTGCTACCTGTGAAAGCATTGATTAGGTAGAATTCGTCTAAAAGCATAGCGTAAGATGACAAAAAAAAAGAGGAAATCAGACTCCTCTTTTCAATTTTAGATTAAGCAAGTGACCAATCTGGTTTACTCAATTTTTTCATAGTTCGCTGATGAATGCGCAAAGCCTCACCCCAAGTTGGAACGCTTCTGTATGGCAGATTAAATTCCTCAGCAGTTGCCTTCACAATCTTAGAAATTGCTGGATAATGCACATGGCTCACACTTGGAAAAATGTGATGCTCAACTTGATAATTCAATCCTCCACAGTACCATGTAAGCAACTTATTGGTAGGTGCAAAATTGGAAGTAGTGTTTAATTGATGGCTTTCATAGGATTCATTGATAACTTCAGTGTCACTATTAATGAATTCATGATTCTCCATGATATGTGCTGGTTGAAAAATCATTGCCAACATCAAACCTCCAAGGATATGCATGATCACAAACCCAACCAACACAAGCCATACTGGATAACCTAAGGCAATTGGTAACACCAACGTGTAACCTACATATGTGATTTTGGATACAGCTATGGTAGCGATGGCGTTGAAGTAACTTACGCCTTGAGCTTGCACCAACCCCACTTTGGAATATTTTGTAATTCGCTTGAAATCTTTCAATAACACCCAGCTAAAGGTCATCAGTGAATACAATACCCAAGAATAAATGTGCTGACCTCGGTGTCTTTTCTTCCAAGGCTCGCTCGGAGTGAAGCGCATGATGTTTCCTGCTTCTAAGTCCTCGTCCATGCCATGAACGTTGGTGAAGCTATGATGAAGCACATTGTGTTGAATTTTCCATGACAAAGCATTGCCACCAATGATGTTCAATGAGTACGCGAAAAGGTTGTTTACCCATTTCTTGCTTGACAATGAGCCATGATTGGCATCGTGCATAATTCCGAGTCCTATGCCTGAAACTCCCAGTCCCATTAAAACAGAACAAATCAAATAAGGAATAGTACTTAAATCCATCGACATCTGAATGATGTAAGGGACAAAATAAAGACTGAACATAGCAAGAGCTTTCAAAGCAATTCTACCATCTCCAGTCCTGCTGATATTGTTCTCTTCAAAGTAAGCATTCACTCGTTTTCTCAACGTTTGAGAAAAGTCTTTACTTGAAGCACGATTAAATCTTGGTGCTGTTTCTATCAAAATCAAATGAATTAATTAAACTATTGCTTTACGCATTATTTGATGGCTACAATCTTGATGTCAAATGTCAAATCTTTACCTGCTAATGGGTGATTCGCGTCCAAGGTAATGGTATCTTCTTTCACTGCGGTAACGGTTACTGGAATTTGTCTTCCATCTTCCAAATTAGAAACCAACCGCTGTCCTTCATGCGGATTCAATTCCGCTGGAATAGCGCTCACTGGGACTTCATATACCAACTCTTCCTTTACTTCTCCATAAGCTTCAGCTGAAGGTATGGTAAAGACCTTTGTCTCGTCTATCTTCATTCCAACTACAGCTTTATCAAACCCAGGAATTACTTGTCCACTTCCAACTTCAAACGTCAAAGGATCTTTTCCTTCTGAAGAATCAAACATTTGACCATCACTTAAAGTTCCTTTGTAATGCAATGACACATTATCACTCTTGTCTACAACTTTCATAAATACTTCTTATACTGTTTCAAAATCAATACGCATTGATCTTAACACCAATGCATATTTAATAATTGACGCAAAGGTAAGCCCTTATTGCCCGAATACCAATTAAGTATGTAAGAGTATGACACATATCATGTTAATAACCCGCAGTAAACGAGGCCAACTGAGCCAAATTAAAGCTATTCTTCAACAAGTGGATAGTAGATTTTAGTTAGCCACTTAGAACTGTCTGACTGTTCGGTGGGGTCGGTTACATATTCTTCGATGGCTATCCCTCTGCTTTGAATACCATTCTCTTTGAGGTAGTTTTCAATGGCTATGTGTGCAGCTTCAGTTCCTTCGTAAGGTCCATAATATTCAATAAGCAGCGACCTTCCGCCAATCATTTCTGAGTCCATACCTTCAATTTCGCCTTCTTTCAATGGTACTCCTGCAAGCATATCAACTTCTTGGTTTTCTTCATCCCACTTAAAAATCACTCCCGATGGCATTCCTACAATTTGGAGGTTTGACGCTTCAGCTGCTCCGAACGCGCTTTCAAATGATGAAGCATAAAAAGATTCCATTTCTTCCCAGGGAATTGTTTTTCTAACTCCAACATATACGCGTGGCTCAAGATCTACGGTTTCAATGTTAAATGCACTTTCATTCATTGACGGTGCTGTTTCTTCAGCAAGCACTTTCAACTTATCCATGCCTTTTTGAAAGTCAGGCCCAAGCATCTCATCCATGTCCATAAAGAGGTTCATGACATTCATAGGATATGGTGAGTCTGCATCGTAAGACCATGTAACCTTGACACCATCATCGGTTTGTTCGACAGAAGTTTTCGCATCAGCTTCCGCTTCAAAGGGCTCAATAAAATGAAGGTGCGTTACAACTTCACTTTCATTCATTGAAGTGATGGTTTGTTCTCCTCTTCCAACCTCCTCATTTCCTGACCAAGTATACAATGCTCCAACTGCACCGTCATTTTTGATGGCGATGATTTGATCCGGGTCGAGCTCACGCCAGGGCGACCACTGCTCCATTCCTGCAAAGCTGCTGACATATGACCAAACATGATCGTAAGGCGCTTGAACGGTAACAGATCGTTCAACATGGGTATGATTTGGGGCAATTAATCCTAGAACTAATAGAATAAGAACCAGCGCTCCGATGACGCCACCGAATATTTTTAAAATTTTCATAATGGTGATAGATTGGTTTGTATTTCAATAATATCCTTTTTTATTCACTTTTAATAATGAAACCTTTTACGTTGATTTGATGAATAATAAGCTGCTATGTATCGACTCTATTTTTCAGTGATTTGGCTGTGCTTCGTTTTATTGTCATGTTCAAACGATAGCAATCTCAGCGAGATGGTTACTCCTTTTGAAGCATCTGATTCAACACAAACGGCCACATATGAAGAGACCATTTCATGGTGGAGGGCGCTGGAACAGAATTCACCGTATGTATGCATGAAAGAATTCGGGCAGACAGACGCTGGATTGCCTTTGCATGTGGTGTTGATCAATACATCAAGAAATTTCAATTTCGAATCGATTAAAAAAAGCGGCAAAACAATTTGGCTGATCAACAATGGTATTCATCCGGGCGAGCCAGATGGCATTGACGCATCGATGCTTTACGCAAGAAATATTTTAGGCAATGAACGTTTTGAATCAGATTTTAAAGACATCCTGATCATGATCATTCCAATGTATAATGTAGGTGGTGCATTGAATCGCAATTGTTGTTCGCGCGCCAATCAAAATGGTCCCGAGTATTACGGGTTCAGAGGTAATGCTCGCAACCTTGATCTCAACCGCGACTTCTCGAAGGCGGATAGCAAGAACGCACAATCATTCATCGAACTATTTGCGCGATGGAATCCAGATGTTTACTTGGAAACACATGTAAGCAATGGTGCTGATTATCCGTACACCATGACTTACTTATTGTCTCATCCTGACAAATTAAGCCCACCCCTTGCTGCCTATGTAAAAGGAAATCTAGAACCCACTTTGCTAGAAAAAATGCTGAGTCGAAATGATGAAATGATCCCTTTCGTCAATGTATTTGGAACATCTCCAGACTCCGGTTATAATTCCTTTTACGACACGCCTCGATACTCCACCGGATTCACAGCCTTGCATAACTCCATTGGGCTGCTCACCGAAACTCACATGCTTAAACCTTTTAAGCAGCGTGTAGCTTCAACTCTCAACTTTCTGAATTCGCTCGGAGAAACCTTGAGCAAAGACGCAGACATCATTCAAAACAAGAGAGCTGAAGCTGATGAAGTACTTAGTGCACAGAAAGAATTTGCACTCGACTGGGAAATTGACCAAAACAAACCTCAAACCCTTAACTTCAAGGGATATCGCGCTTATTATGACACCAGTATCGTAACAGGCGATCTTCAGCTTTATTATGACAGAGACTCACGCTGGGAAAAAGAAATGCCGTACTATGCGCACTTGAAACCCACTATTTCAGTCTCGGCTCCTTCATATTATTTGGTTCCTGCGGCTTGGACTGAAGTGGTAGAGCGACTTCAGCTTAACCGAGTGGAAATGCTTCGCTTGAATGAAGACACCTCATTTACGGTTTCGTGCTATCGCATTGCTGATTATAAGACCTCCGCTGGTCCTTTTGAGTCGCACTATTACCATTACGATGTAAAGCTGGAACCATTCGAAAATTTAGTTCATTGCTTGAAGAATAGCTATTATTTGGTTTCAATGGATCAACCTAAGAAAAGACTGATCATTGAAATGCTCGAACCTCAGGGCCCTGATTCTTATTTCAACTGGAATTTCTATGATGAAATTCTACAGCAAAAAGAGGGATTTAGTAGCTACGTATTTGATCGCGAGGCTTCAGAATTATTGAAGGACGAAAAACTTAGCAATGCACTAGCAGCTTATGTAGCTTCAGACCCTGAAAAAAGGAATAACAAGAGGGCGAAATTGAATTTCATCTATGCCAATTCATCGCATTATGAGCGCAATAGACATTTGATATATCCTGTTTACCGCATTGAGTAATCCCCACGAAATACTCGAGAAGTTTTATGGATTCAAAGAATTCAGACCTCTGCAGTTGGAAATAATCCAAAGTGTTTTAAACAACCAAGACACGTTGGCTATTCTACCTACCGGAGGAGGTAAGTCGATTTGTTTCCAAGTACCTGCTTTAATTAAAGAAGGTATTTGCATCGTTGTTTCTCCATTGATTGCACTTATGAAAGACCAAGTGGATGCGCTCAATCAAAGAAACATCAAAGCGCTTTGTGCCACTTCTGAATTTGATGCTTCACAAATCGATGCCATTTTCGACCGAGCCATTTTCGACAAAGAAGTAAAGTTTTTGTACCTCTCTCCTGAAAGGTTGAAAACAGATGTGGCGAAGGCGAGGATCGCACAAATGAACGTTTCAATTCTCGCTGTAGACGAAGCCCACTGTATCAGCGAGTGGGGCTACGACTTCAGACCACCTTACCTCGAGATAGCCGAAGTCAGGCCACTCATTCCAAATACTCCTGTAATTGCTTTAACTGCTAGCGCTACACCTCTGGTTAGAAAGGACATTCAAGCTAAGCTTCAGTTCAGGAAAGAAAACCTGTTCCAAAAGAGTTTTAAACGCAATAATTTGGCATACTATGTTGATTGGGACGAGGATAAATTAGGGAAAATAGAACGAATAGCGCGCAAACAGAAAGGCTCTGGAATCGTATACATGCGCAGTAGAAAAGGAACTGAGCGTATAAGCAGAGAGCTCAAGAAGCGAGGCCTCAGTATAGACTTTTATCATGCTGGATTAGACAATGAAATCCGTGCAGAAAAGCAACAGAAATGGATGCGCGGAGAATGCAAGATAATCGCAGCTACCAATGCTTTTGGCATGGGCATAGACAAGCCAGACGTTCGATTTGTGGTGCATGTCGATATTCCAGACACCCTAGAAAACTACTATCAGGAATGCGGCAGAGGTGGTAGAGATGGACACAAGGCTTTTGCAGTTTCTGTGCTCACTGAAAAAGACGTGAGTAACTACATGGAGAAATCAATTCAATCTTTCCCATCGATAGACGAAATCAAACGCGTTTATGAAACTATGTCAAGTTTTCTAAGACTCGCAACGGGTAGTGGAAAAGACGAAACATTTGTGCTTGATGTGGAAATGATGTGTGAGCAATACAACTTGGATGTTCGGCAAGCCCTTCTCAGTATGAAATTCATTGAACGTGAAGGATATATTCAATTCAATGAAACGTCTGACTACTACTCATCTGTGATATTCAAAGCAAGCTATGAACAAGTTTATAACTTCAGAAATTCTAATCATAAGTTGGCCCATCTGGTGAATGCATTGCTACGCTCCTATTCTCGTTTATTCGAGGAAACCTCATCGATAAGCGAATGGACCCTTGCCAAACGCACGAAGTGGTCAAAAGATAGGATTGTGAAAGGATTGGAATGGCTTCATGAGTCGGAATACATTGTTTATAACAAAGCGAGTAGCTTGCCAAAAGTTACGTTCATTTGTGAGCGTTTAGACAAGAAAAATCTTCGATTCTCTGACGAACACTATAAAATCCGAAAGGAAGTCACTCAGAATAAATCTGAAGCCATGTTGCATTATATACAATCTAAGGTGAAGTGCAGAAGCAGAATGATTTTGGAATATTTCGGAGAATTGAATTCAGAAAACTGCGGAAAATGTGATTTCTGCTTAGCGCAGGCATAACAAAATGAATTTTGCTCGTCATAGATATACCCTATGAAACATTTATTCAGTCTTTGTCTCTTCTTATTATGCACTGGAGTTTTCGCACAGAAAGTTACGGTTGTTGACGAAGAAACAAACACTCCTATCCCCTACGCCACGGTCGTAATTCGCAATGGAGAGTATGGTTTTGTTGCCAACGATTCAGGAGTCATTGAGCTGTTCAACATGCTTCCTAGCGATGTATTAGAATTCAGGTCAATCGGATACAACGCTCACAAAATAAAATACAACACCATCCAAAATGGAGATACCATTGCTTTAACATCTTCAACCTTGGAGTTGGATGAGGTAGTTGTTCGTCCCATTGACGCTGCCGCATATGTGCGACTAGCATTGCGATCGGTAGGAAACAACTACTATCCTGATTCTTTTGCAACACGCCATTACTACCGAGAATATTTGAAGGAAAATGAACAATTTATAAACCATTCAGAGGCTATTCTTGAAGCAAAACAAACGGGTTATTTATCAGGAAAAGACTCGTTTGAATTGTGCATTTTGGCCGGGCACAAACCGGAAGCGGACGACCTTTCATTCATGCTAAAGGAAAGAAACAAAGAAGTGGAGAAAGAACTGAAGGCAGCTCAGAAAAGCGGACAAGAGATTTCCGCAGAAGAACTTAAAATGCCATTAGAAATCGGAAATCCGCCTTTTTTACTTTCCATCGATCCTCTGAGAAACGTTGATCAAAAATTTGTCATCAATGATGATAATGTCGATTTTCTGGACTCAAACAACCAAGTGAGTTATGATTTTTGGTACGGAAAACCGGTAGAGTTTGGAGATCAATCCTTGGTTGTGATACATTTTGACCAGAAGAAGAATGTGCATAAACCCATGCTAGCAGGAACATTATGGATTGAGCAAACAACGAATGCTTTTGTAAAAATTGAATTCGGTATAAGCGAATACGGGCAGAAGCACATGATTCCGGGATACATGAAAGCTGCCTTATGGGTTTATGGGCTCATGTTCGACATTAAAAACACACTGGTGGAATTCAACTACCAACCTTTCAAGGGAAAGTGGGCGATGGGTGGCGTAAGGTTAAAGGCGGATGTGTTCTTGGAAAAAAGACGCCTTTTCAGCGAAAATGAAAAAGCAGATTTCACTTACGATTGCGAAATGCTCACTTCATCACTCCTTCCCTTTCCGTTTTCATTTACCGCTGAACAGAAGTATGACCACCACGAATTAATTTCCAATCAACTTCCAATCACCCCAAAAAACGAATGGGAACGTCTGAAAAGAGAAAGCAGGAGTTATAAGTAGATCTAGAATTCCACCACTATTCTCCCTTTGGTTTTTCCTTGGAGAATAAGATCCATCTGTTCGATGATTCCCTCTAATGCGATGAATTGACCGTAATGTTCAAGGTCTTGAATTTTCCAATCGCTGCTTAATCGCTGCCAAATCTCTGTTCTCAATGCCATATCGGTCTCTGCCGAATCAACTCCGAGAATATTCACACCATTGAGCAAAAAGGGATAAACGGTCATGTGAAGCTCATGCGTACCGACCAAACCACAACTAGCCACACTTCCTTTTCTTTGGCAGCCTTTCACACATGTAGCGAGCGTATTGCCACCTACAGTGTCAATTGCGCCAGCCCACTGGCTGCGAAGCAGAGGTTTTCCCGATTCGTCATTTGCTAACGAACGATCCCCAATTCGGGTAGCACCTAGTTTTTTTAAATGTTGATGAACATCTTTCTTGCCGGTAGAAGCTATCACCTCGTATCCCGCCTTTGCTAAAATCCCCACAGCCATGCTTCCAACTCCTCCAGTAGCTCCAGTTACAAGAATTGGCCCCATATCAGGAGTTTGCCCCATCTTCTCCATTTTATACAACGAAAGCGCTGCAGTGAATCCAGCAGTACCATATACCATGGCTTCTTTCAGTGAAATATTTTCAGGTTTAGGCACAACCCAATTAGCTGGTACCCGGATATACTCTTGAAATCCACCGGAGGTATTCATACCAAGGTCATACCCGGTAACAATCACTTCATCGCCTTTTTGAAATTTTTGAGATTCTGAATACTCTACAACACCGCAAGCATCCACGCCTGGCGTATGCGGAAAATTGCGCGAAATTCCCTTATGGCCTGAAGCCGACAATGCATCTTTATAATTTAAGCCCGCAAAATGATTCTTGATGATCACCTCACCCGGAGGCAATTCTCCGATGCTTTTCGACTCAATCGCCCTCTTGAAAGTGCCATCTTCAAGCTCTCTTGCCACTAAGGCTTTAAAAACTATTGTTTCATTCATGCCATCGAAAATAACGACTCAGGAGCATTCAATCTTCGATAGGACAATAAAACACTCTACTACCCTCAACAAGCCAATCTCCCAAGGGGTTGAAAAACGCTCTAGTTGCTGAAATTGAGCCCACGTCAATACATTGTGCCTTAAGCTTTCAAGAGCACCCTGTACAATGGCGTATTCAGGATAGTAGGTAGGATTACCAATTGTTAATAGATTAAGAAAATCTCGACCAAGACTACTCTCCGCTTTATTACCAAAAAACACCGCCCTGGCTTTGGTCTTTATAAGGTCCGCTCCCAATTGTTCGATATCATTTGAGCTACTCAAATTAATCACATTCACACCTACTTGTCCGGAAGCGATAAATAGACTTAATGCATCCGAATAATCTACCCCATAGAGGGCGATATGATCTCCAGATGACAATCCCAACGAGACCAGCGAGCGAGTCAAGGCATTCGCTTTTGATTCAATTTCGTCTACCAAAACCACATTGCCAGCAGATTGTAGTTTATCTTCTAGCGCACTTCTTTTGGAGCGATCGAAGAGCAATGAAGCCAATTCTACTGGTTTCTCGAGGCTTCCAAAAACTTGTTTTAATTCGGTCATGATTGTAGCTTTATTTAATTGGTGTAGTTCATAATATGCGCAAGCACCTTTTGATCGACTTTCTTAAAATTTTTTACGTTCTTCAGATACTCTCCTACATCGTATGAGTATTCTTTTTTACGATTGTAATTGAGTGATTTATGCTCTACTAAGCGTTCATTGATTCAATCAAAGAAAATTTCAACGACACTTTCAGGATTATGGACAGTGGTGATTAGTTCAAGATTCTTGGAATTCATGGAGAATAAGTTTAGCTTAGTATTATTTTTACAATAAGTCAAATCTATGATTTCATAGTGCTTATAATGACAACTTGCTAGATGTATCTTTATATAATTGAAAAAAATCTCATTTTTAGAAGCACATTTTAGAAATACATCAAAAATTAACACCGAATATGCCATTGAATTACAATATCGATAAGGTAGATCGTCAGATATTGACGTACCTGATTGAGGATGCGAGAATGACTTATACCGAAATCGCGAAGAGGCTAAAAATTTCTCCAGGCACCGTTCACGGACGTGTTAAGAAAATGGAACAAAGACGCATCATTACTGGTGCCACCTTATCAATCAACTACAATGTGGTAGGCTACGGATTTACGGCCTATGTTGGGCTGATTCTAGGAAGGACCATCGACTCCGAGAAAATCATCAAATCTCTTCGCGACATTCCAGAAGTTACTGTAGCGCACATTGCGACAGGACAATTTTCGATATTCTGCAAAATTCGATGCATGAATGCCAAACACGCAAAGGATGTTATCTTTAAAGTGAACGGAATCAATGGTGTTATGCGAACTGAGTCTATGATCAGTTTGGAAGAATCGATCAATGACAAAGAGCGGCTATTTAAAAGCATTTTTAACTTACCCGACTAGTTACACGCGATAGCAAAAAGCATTGATGTTCATTCCTGATCCAACCGATGCAAACAACAAAAGGTCACCAGGTTTAATAGCGTGTCCTTCTAACTTACCTTTTCTTGCACGATCAAATAATGTTGGCACCGTGGCCACTGAGCTATTACCCAACTCATGAACACTCATGGGCATTATTCCACCAGGAATGTCTTTAATGTTGTATAACTTATATAACCGTTTAATTACACCTTCATCCAGTTTTTCGTTGGCCTGATGAATGAAAATTTTAGAAACTTCTTCGATGGAAACCTTTGCTTTATCCATGGCAGATTTCATCGCTAATGGAACATTAGTGAGAGCAAATTCATACACCTTCCTTCCGTTCATTTTAATATATCTGATCCTGCTATCAGCTTCAGGTAGGTTCGACTTGCCCAAAAACAAATAATACGCTTCTTCATTTGCAAACGTCATGCTAGCTGTGGATAATATCCCATTTTCCTGCTCGGACTCTTTTGCCTGAAGAATACATGCTCCTGCCCCATCAGAAAATATCATACTGTCACGATCATGAATATCCAACACCCTTGACAGTGTTTCACCACCAATAACCAGCGCGGTTTTTGCTTCTCCTGCTTTGAAAAACGCATTGGCTTGTATCACTCCTTGTATCCAACCCGGACATCCAAAAAGTACATCATAAGCTACACACAACGGGTTCTTAATTCCCAAGCCGTGCTTCACCCTGGTAGCCAAAGCCGGAAGAACATCGGTTTGTATTGTATGCTTTACGACATCACCGAAATTGTGAGCAAAAATTATTTGATCTATTGTTTCTGGATCAATGCCAGCATCTTCAATGGCTCTTTGAGCAGCAATTAAACCAATGCTTGAAGCATCCAAATCTTCAGTAACATATCTTCTTTCTCGAATTCCTGTGATATTCTCAAATTTTTGGGCAATTACATCACCAGGAGACTCAATCAATTGATGGTCGTCAGTGTAAAATCTATTGTGGTGAAAAGCACTATTGGGTTGAACAACTTCAGGAATATAGCTTCCAGTGCCTGTAATTATTGAATTCATCATACGTTTAAATCTTGAGCCAATGTTAAAACAACATCGGTTATTAGGTTAGAAAAATCAAAGGAATAGATCTTGAATTGAATAATTAACAATTATTCGATACTAACTCTGTAATAATTTCAATTTACTCCTATTCTACCGGTTAAAAAATGTAAAAATGCAAGATACATAAGTTTGTACAGCTACTGGATCGATCGCATAAAACCAATAGCCTCAGCATTAAATTCATCTGGCCGCTCCACATTCACAACGTGTCCACAGCTAGGAATAACAAATAGCTTGGCTGAAGAATGTACTTTGATCAGCTGTTGAATAGAAGGCAGAAACATGTGATCTTCTTCGCCCATGATGTAAAGCGTAGGCACGCCTGAGTCTTTGGTACGAAAAAATGAAAGCAATGGATTCACTTCTGCTACAAGCGAAAACCAGCGTTTAAACTCCTTTTGATAGAGCTTTTTTGCTTCATTGATAAACAAGTTACGCGACTCACGATGCGACTTTCTAGGAAGGATTACAAAAGCGAATATTCTATAAAGAATAAGGTAAGGTAGTACACTTTTCAGAGCATCGCCTAAACGCATTAAAACTTGTCCTTTTGCATTTAGCTTCATTACAGCTCCTCCAAGTACCATGCTCTTGGTTCTTTCAGGAAAGCGTTCTGTTATTTCTCTGATAATGATTGTACCAAGTGAAATTCCGACAAAGTGGCTGGACTTTATTTTTAAATGATCTAATACTTCGATGACTTCATCGCCAATCACCTTAAACGAATACTTCTTCAAATTTTCATAAATCGGCCTTTTGCTTTTCCCATGCCCGCGCAGGTCAATCAGCAATACGTTGAAGTTTTCTTTGAACGCCCGAAGTTGCTTATACCAAATAGAGCTATTGCCACCCGCGCCATGCACGAAGGTTACCCAATGAGCTTGCTCAGAGTGAGCGTATATCGTGTAATGAAGCATGGTTAAATAACAAGGTTTAAATGCATTGGTTTTTGAAAACCACAATTATTGTTTGGTAATATCTATTCTTTGAGACAAACGTAGGTCGTAGAAACATTCTCTGTCGCGATCATTCAGGTTGTCATAGTCCAATGTTAACGTGTAAATCATGGATGAATCAGAAAAATAACCATTACCGCTCACTGTTACACTGTCTTGTTCCGATGAGAAATAATACAGATAGTAGCGCTGGGTAGGTATTTCAAATATCCCGCTAGAATCATTCTCAAACTGAATTGTAAACCCAAAATACTCTCGATAATCCCATACAACATGTGAAACCCACATTTCGTTAGGCTCTAATGAATCAGGACAAGAGAGATAGGAATACTCTCCAAAACAATCAGCGCTTCCTGAATATTCTCCAATAAACTTATCACCATAAACCCTTTCACATGAATCGCCCATGAAGAAATCTTTGCAGGCACACCAAGAACCCTTGCAAACGGAACCGTTCTGACACTCCAAAACACCCGTTTCACATATCAATTCTTTTTCACAGAATTCACCTCCGAATCCTTCAGGACAATCGCACACCCCCAGTGAGCATTGACCTCCATTCAAACAACTCAAATTGTCACAGATGCCACAAGCAGAGAGCATGAATAAAGGAATACTAATCAAGGCAAGTAAATATCTCATTCTTGGCAATATTTAATATGAAATTCTTTCAACTTTCTCTAATTCAATCAAACTATTCGTATTCATTATAGCGCTCCTTTCACAATCTCATCCACCACATCAGGATCCAACAATGTACTTGTATCTCCCAGCTTATCGGCCTCACCTTCCGCTACCTTTCTTAAAATTCTGCGCATAATTTTTCCAGATCGAGTTTTCGGCAAACCACTAACAAATTGGATCTTTTCTGGTTTGGCAATCTTTCCAATTTGCCCGACTACCGTCTCCACAATTTCAGCGCGGGCAGTTTCTTTGTCTTCTGGAATTGACTCACAAACGACATAAGCATAAATCCCCTGCCCTTTTACCTCATGCGGATATCCAACCACAGCTGACTCTACCACAATACGATTGGCATTGATCGCATTCTCAATCTCTGCTGTTCCAAAACGATGACCACTAACATTTATGACATCGTCTACGCGGCCGATGATTCGATACATGCCATTTTCATCTCGTTTGGCGCCATCTCCTGTAAAATAGTAGCCTTTGTAATGCGAAAAATATGTTACCCGGCAACGTTCGTGATCTCCATAGGTGGTACGAATGATCGAGGGCCACGGGTGTTTGATGCATAAGTATCCTTCCTTCTGATTATCTGAAATCTCCTTCCCTTCTTGATCAAGTAAAACAGGCTGGATTCCGAGGAGCGGAAAACCCGCATGTGCAGGCCGCATCGGACTTAAATTTCCCAGTCCAGAGATCATAATGCCACCAGTTTCGGTTTGCCACCATGTGTCGACAATAGGACAGCGTTCTTTTCCAACATGAATGTAATACCATTTCCATGCTTCTTCATTGATTGGCTCGCCCACTGTGCCTAGTACCTTGAGGGAATCGAGACTGTAGGACAAAACATGATCCTCGCCACAGGCCATTAAAGCACGAATGGCAGTGGGTGCAGTATAAAATTGATTGACACTATGCTTATCGCATACCTGCCAAAATCGACCTGGATCAGGGTACGTTGGAACTCCTTCAAACATTACCGATGTAGCGCCCGACAGCAAGGGTCCATAAACAATATAACTATGTCCAGTAATCCATCCTATATCAGCAGTACACCAATAAATGTCACTCTCGTCATATTGGAAAACATTCTGGAAAGAATAAGCAGTGTAGACCATGTAACCTCCATGCGTATGCACTACACCCTTTGGCTTTCCGGTAGAACCAGAGGTATAAAGAATAAACAGCACATCTTCGGAGTCCATTACTTCCGCTGGGCATTCTCTGGACATGCCATCGATGGCATCATGCCACCAGATATCCCTGTCTTCTAGCATTTGAGGAGACCAACCAACGCAGTCAAACACAATGACTTTCTCAACTGAGTTGCAAGAGCGAAGCGCTTCGTCTACTACCCGTTTCAATGGAACTTGTTTCGCACCACGATTGAGACCGTCAGCTGTAATTACCATTTTGGCTTGCGCATCATTGATTCGATCAGCCATGGCATGTGCACTGAACCCTGCAAAAACTACCGAATGTATGGCCCCAATTCTGGCACAGGCAAGCACAGCAATCGTCAATTCAGGTATCATCGGCATGTAGATCACAACGCGATCTCCCTTTTTTATGCCTTGTGCCTTTAAGGCATTAGCAAACTCGCACACTTTTTCATACAACTCTCGGTAGGTATAACGAACGAATCTTTCTTTAGGGTCGTTTGGTTCCCAAATCAATGCAAGCTTATTTCCACGCGTTGGCAAATGACGATCTAGGCTGTTCTCAGTTATATTTAACTTACCATTTACAAACCATTTGATATCAGGACTTTGAAACTCCCATTCACACACTTTTTCGAAAGGCTTATTCCATACGAATGATCTGGCTATTTCTCCCCAAAATTGCTCAGGGTTCTCAACACTTTGAGCGTATTTCTCGACATATTCTTCGAAGGATTTAATTTTCAAGTCCATGGCAGAATGTTTATCTATTCTGCTTTCGAAGTAAAGGAAATTTTTCTCGAAACTTAAATTGTATGCGCGATTGTTTGACTTGGATTGATTATCCAAACTTTCTATGAAATCCAATGGAGAAGCTTTGTGTTCCTTCAAGGAATGAATTGCGTCCAAAAGTCAACCACCTGCTGTATTCAAAACGAAATCCATATAACTCTATTCCAGGGGCGAACGAAAAATATTTTCTAGCTCCTTTTGCATAAGCCTCTATAAACAAGCCTTCACGCATCTTCAATGCAAATTTTTCACTGAATTCCATCTTAATTTCATGGGCGAAATGATGAATAATTTCTTTCCATTCTTCGTTTAACTTTTGACTGGAGGTTGCCTCCCAATCTCCATTGGAGTTATAACTCCCTGTAATTCCGGGCGCATCGAAAAACGATTGAACAACGCCTTTTATAACTGGGACATCTGGATTTTTTCCAGAAGAAACAATGAAATCACCATTACCATCCTGAATGACATCCATGGTTGCTGGATCAATCTTATATCTAGGTGGAGATGGCACCAAGAGCTTTGACACTTGATATGAGACGTTGTTAACTAGCCAACCACTACTCGCTTTTGAATGCACGCTAAACATTGAACCTGTTTGCAATGTGATTGGAATGAAGCTTGCATTCGACCCTGTTGAAAACTGGAAAACTGCTTTGTTCCCCAAATTCGTGATTCCAGCACCCCATCTAAAGAAGGTTTTCATGTTTTTACGCTCAACAAACTTCTTTTGGTACTGAGTTCCTAAATCCACTGCAAATACGATCGCATTTGAATTGGACAGATATTTAGCAGATGCCAGTTTAAATGCTGCTCCTATTGATCAATTGCCAGAAATCCTAAATGCTTGATTCATTTGAAGCGATGTTTCAGTGGGCGCATATTGAGTAGTAACATTCCCGAATTGGTCTGTAAATTGAATATTTCCTAAGGTGAAATATTTGAATTGAAAACCCAAGGCATACCTCGTGCTTATACCCAATGCAAATTGGGCAGAATTATTTGAAACCCCAGGAACCAGTCTTCTTAGCCAAGGTGTGTGATTCAGGTTAGCTGAAACATATTTACTTCCATTTGCTAAAATTGCTGGATTTCCATTGAAAGCCCCCTGAATACTATGCTCATCAGAAACGGAGCCAATTCCCGCAGTTCCATTCAAATGTGCATTAGCGTTTACAGCAAGTGAGGGAAACAAAGTACTTATCGTATTAAATTGAGCTAATAAGTTAAAAGTCAAGATTAAAAAAGGAAAAACAAGAAGCCTCTTCATAGCATAAATTCATTTTATTACATCCAACCTTTTCGTCTGAAATAGGCAATCATGCCTATTGTCAGAAAAAGCATAACGGCCAGCATAACGTAATAACTGTACTCATAGTGTAACTCTGGTAAATTATCGAAGTTGGTTCCGTAAATGCCGGCAATGAACGTGAGCGGAATGAAAATGACCGAAAAAATGGTAAGGAAACGCATGATGTCGTTTAACTTGCTTGAAACCGTGGTATGGTAAATATTTAGTTGGTCGGAAAGAATTTCTCGATAGCTATCGGACGTTTCAACGGCTTGATTGATGTTGTCTTGAAGTTCTTTGTAATGCACCCCAACTGCATCAAAATCAAGAAAGTCAGAGTCTAGCTTTACTAAGGATGAGATCATTTCTTTGGCGGGAATGATGTTTTTTCTCAAATAGTTCATCTCTCGCTTAAAGGCGTTGATTTGAGACAGCGCATGTTTGCCCGGTTCAGGTAATAATGAATCTTCTAACGATTCAATGCGGTCACCCAGTAAGCTGAGAATATAGATGTAATTGTCAATTACAATATCGAGTAAAGCAAACGCCAAATAGTCGGAACCGGAATTTCGAATTTTCTTTTTACCGTTCCTTATCCTGTCACGCACCGGTTCAAATACATCCCCTTTTGTTTCTTGAAATGAAATCAAAATGCGATCTGCAATGACCAAACTCAAATTCTCCATATGCAATCGATTCTTAGCCTCTTCATAGCGCATCATCTTCATAGAAATGAATAAGCAATTATCGTACTCTACCACTTTCGGACGAATGCTTGGATTGAGCACATCAGAAAGTACCATTCTATCCAAGTCAAAGGTCTCACCCACCTGAGCAATGAGGTTTTCATCGTGTAACCCATCAATATTTAACCATGACACTGTATTTGTCTCATTGAATGGAATCGCCTCCTTGATGTCTTTTAATTTCAATTCAATGAGTTTATCAGGAGAAAAGTCCATGATTTTCATGTGTGTTTTCTCTGATCTCTTTTTCCCTTTAAACTTCAGTTCGAAGGGAGACAATCCAATATCCAATTGATTCTGCGTAATAAAACGAGCCATAATGTGCTTTTTGAGATGGAGCAATTTACAATAACCTATTGCACAAACAAGAGCCATAGAATTTCTTTTTCACCAACGATTACTTCCGTTTATCCCTTGCAAGTGGTTGACTTTAATATCAATGGTTGGTATTCACATTTATTGTGACCATTTTATGATAAGTTGTTGATAATGTGACAGATGTAAACATATTGTAACAAATGAGCTCCTAGTTTAGTCCTACCAACAACCAAAACCGTTTAGTTATGAAAAATTTAATTGCTTCAATCTTGTTAATTGGTGCCTTTAGCATCTCCTGTTCAGACCAATGTCAAAAAAACGACTGCTCTTATCACGGATATTGCCTTGATGGCACTTGCACTTGCGATGAAGGATATACCGGTGAATCCTGTCATATCTCAATACGTCCTGAATCTGTGAAATTAGACGAAGTGTCTATTTTATCTTTTCCCTCAACCAATAACGGAGAGTCATTGGACCCCATTGGCACTGGCGGAAAATCGGATGTTTATTTCAAACTGTATCAAGGCGAGAGAATGGTATACCAAGGTGAGAAGATTGAGCAGGACCTTGATCTTGGGCAGCAAAAATGCCAAGAAAAGACGTCTCTAGTCTTATCAGACTATGACACGGAATACACACTAAAACTGTATGATAAAGACGAAGGAACGATAGTAGATGAATACATGTGCTCCCTATCGTTCAGATTGGAAGACTTGATCAAGTGGAAAAAAGAAAAACTTCAAATGGAGAATGCCCAAATAGCGATTTCGATGCAATTGAGCTTTGTGTATTAATTATCACTCAATGATTTGATTGAATTTTTGAACTTCGCAGGAAACGAGTGAATCATGTGGAATACGTTTTCGAATGAAGTGGACTTACCTCAATCTTGGAGAAGAATAAAAAGCAATAAAGATCTAGAAGACGCATTGACGTTAAGCCATGAGTTACCGGTAATCCTATTTAAGCACAGCACTACTTGCAGCAGAAGCGCCTTTGCCAAGCACCGGCTAGAATCAAATTATTCTATAGCAACAGATCGGGCAGTGTTTTATTATTTGGATCTATTGAACCATAGGGATGTTTCGAATAACATCGCCTTGAAACTAGGAGTTACGCACCAAAGCCCTCAAGTAATTCTCGTAAAAAAAGGAAAAGCTATTTTCAACACTTCACACGAAAGCATAAGCCTTAAAGCCTTAGAAGAAAGACTTTGAAGATTATTGAAGCTTCCCAAATGTTTGAGGTAATTCAAAAGACTCCATCTATTTTCATTCAAGGGTAAGGACATTCTGAAGCGCATTGGTCGAACAACATCAGCATTGATGCTCACTATTTAGGTATCCAAATCAATCTACCATATTGAGAAGACTTAAATAAAAAAACACCCTTAAACCATTTATTTTAAATTAATTACACAACCATTGTTGATAACCTGATCAAAAAAATCAATCGAAAAAAAACTAATTGCGCATATTCGCAACATGTTAGTTAAAATAGCTGTTGATTCATGATCTATTCTATTGTTTTAGCCTTTCTTTTATTAAATCCATTCGGAGAAAAAGTGAATTTTACGGTGTATAACGACACCTCTGAAGTCGTTTCAATAGCAGTTGACAATATGCCAGCGCTGACTCTGCAACCTGCCAGCACCTCTGATATGCGAATCAGTAAAGAAGAAACAGTATACTATATTCTAGACACTGAAGGCTATAAAAGAATAGCTCTGTTCGAAGTAGATGAAACGATTGACGGAAAAGAGATTAAACTCAAACGTTTGATTAATCAAGCAAAAAAATCGGCTAGACCTTAATATTCCTATTCATGTGGTGTGAAATAACGATGGCCACACTTACTGAAACATTTAGCGAATCAACAACCCCAAGCATTGGAATGATTATTTTTTGATCAGAATGTGACAACCAATAATCAGACAACCCAAACGCTTCAGAGCCAAAGACGAAAGCTGCATCGGGTTTGGTTTGTGTGCTTCTGTAATCCACCGAACTTTCATTCAATGCAGCACTGTATATCTCGCGCCCACCTTGCTTCAAGTAACTGAATGCATCTTCATTGCTGGTGAAAACACACTTGGTGGTAAAAACCGCACCTCTACTATTTCTAAGAATATTCGGATTGAATAAGTCTACGGGCGATTGGGTTGCGATGATATTCTTCACCCCGAGGGCATCACATGTTCTTAAAATTGCTCCCAAATTACCGGGCTTTTCAATTTTCTCTAAAACCACAAAGGGGCCGTCACTTTCTAGAGCCTCTAGCGTGTATTCAAAAGAAGTGAACACACATATGTAATTGCCTGGGACATGTTGATATGACAACGCATCAAAAAGTGCCTTTGAAAGCTGTATGAATTGAGTTTGAGTGTTGCCGTAGAGATGCTGAATACCTTCTTGCGAAGTATACGCTTCTGAAAAGACCACAATTTTCGGAATATGTCCAGTGCGAAAAGCCAGTTCATTTTCCACCTTACCCTCCATTAAAAAGACACCTTCTTTCTTTCTTGTCTTCGATTTCGAAAGGCTGAGAAGGTACTTGTACTTCGGATTTGAAAAGCTTTCAATTACCATGCACTAGTTTAAAGATGATTTTACACGTTTCCAATCAATAGGCAAAGGTTGCGAAGAAAAATCATCTTTCACTCGATAAGCTTCGTTTACCTCAATTCGTGCATTGTTGTGTGGATGGCTCATAATTAACTCCAACCGTTGATCGTAGCTCAGTTCTTCGGCATTCAAACGTTCAAAAAAAACGCCCATCGATTTGGGATCAATGTGCACTTTTTCTAACAATTCCATTCCAAACAGATCCGCTTCAGCTTCTTGAGAACGACTGAAAGCGGACGACACGAGCATGCTTATGATTTCATGTACCAATGATGCATCTCCGCCAGTTAATATTGAAAGAAGAACTGAAACTCCAATTTGCGCTGTAAAACGATCTACAACGTGTCGCAATTGCGCATGCCCTAGTTCATGCGCCATCACGGCAGCTAGCTCTTCTGGCGACTCGCTGAATTCAATGAGGCCACTATTAACTACGATATTCGCGCCTGGGAATGTCATGGCATTTACTTCATCAGAAGCTACAACATAGTATGTGAATCGATATTCGCTTTCTAAGAGCCCTTCATTGAGTCGCTCAACGACATCCGAAAGTGCTGAGTCTAACGTTGGGTTTTGCACGAGACGCTTGTCAGACAAATACATTTCCATAATCATTTCACCCAGCTTCACCTCATCTTCAACAGACAACCTCATGGCATCAGCAGATTTTTTGATGCCTCCACCGATGTTTGGATGGATGAAATCTGATGCGTAAACAAAAACAACCCAAGCCAGCGCAAAGGCACCGACAAGCTTAAAGAAGTCAAACCAGATTGAAGAATTCATCGGCTTCAAAGAGGAGGCTTGTTTTCATATAGAACAGCCGATTCTCCCTTGTACTTGATCGAGCTCGACCTAGAAAACACCAACTGATAACTTAGTTTTCCGAAAAAGATGAAATAGTACATACGGCCTTTACGTGCTTGAACCGCTGCTAAAATGCTGAAGATCAAATAGAGAAGATTGGCAAGAATGGTCGTTAGCAGGTAGCCTTTGTAGTAATCGTCAAATTCTAGGCTATTGAAAAACCAAATCCGTAAACTCCAATAAAGTAGCCCCCAATTCATGAGGGTGGTTGGAAGCTGAGAAAGCAAACTCTGCAGTGAATGGAAATGAATGAACCTGCTTTTGGTTCTGTTCACGAAGTAATAAATGATCGCAGCAATTAAGTTTATTACGGGCAATGGCAAAGCAACAGCAACGGCCGCGAACATCATCAAATATGCACCCATGGCATCCTCCCGCTCCCTTTCAGGAATCTGATCGGGCTGTGGTAATGGAAAAAACGCACCCTCATCCTTCATATACTCTTCATTCAATTCCAAACTCATGCAGTCTTTCAAATTGGTCTATGTACTCGCGCGGTCAGGCATCCCTGAAAATGGCGGATACTCGTCAGTCATATAGTTCATATAAACAGACACCCGTTGACTCCAGCGCATAAATTGCAGTATAAAATCAAACATCGACTTAGGAAAACTTCCTGTAAACAAAACTGCCCACCACGCAATGAAGCTCACCACAGAAACTGCTATGGACAAAAGCGCCAAAACAAATCCATGAGGGATCAAAACATATAGCCAACCGAAAAGTCCTCGAAGCAATACCGAACCTCTTGATACTGATTCTGGATAAGTAACATCAAACGTAACGTGCTCATCAGAAGCGTTTAAACCGAAAGCTGGATAACCATCCGCTAAATTGTAAATACGTGCGTTCACCCTCAGCGACCAGCGCATGTACTTCACTTGAAACTCAAACCAGCTTTGAGGATACCTCCCTGTAAATAGAATCACCCAAAACGAGAGAAAACTCAATACTGCGGAAGCAATCCCCACAAACATGAGCAGAAAAGCGTGTGGTAAAATAATGTAGAAAAATCCGAAAAAACTGCGAAGCAGCAACTCACCTCGATAATAAGATTCTTGATGCTTGATTTCTAATGTCATCATAAGTGTAGGTTTTACTGGTTGATCAATAATACAACACAAAGTCAAATTAAAAAATTGATGATGGATGATCGGTTGAGATCTAGGCTGCCAGGATTTAAGCAACTTTGAAAACCAGCTGAATACCATTTTTGGAAGTAAAGAATGCTCAAGATGAGCGAAATTTATTGACTTGAATTGAAGCAAGTTGGTCTGCAATGCAATTCGATAGAATCTATTGCATTAAATTCGCGGCTCAGAATTGAAACGAATCAAATAAAACACAATCAATGGATTTTGATCTTATAGTATTAGGAAGCGGCCCAGGCGGATATGTGGCGGCCATTCGCGCATCTCAATTAGGTTTGAAAACTGCGATAGTTGAACGTGAATCATTGGGAGGTATTTGCCTAAACTGGGGCTGTATTCCAACCAAAGCTTTATTAAAGAGCGCTCAAGTATTCGAATACTTGAATCACGCTTCTGATTACGGCATCAATGTAAAAGATGGCAACATCAATTTTGACAACATTGTCGGACGAAGCCGTGAGGTTGCTGGAGGCATGAGCAAAGGAGTTGAGTTCTTGATGAAGAAGAACAAGATCGAAGTAATCATGGGAAGTGGTAAACTTAAAAGTGGGAACACCCTAGAAGTGACCGATACTAAAGGCGGAAAGAAGGATATCACTGCCAAAAGCATCATTGTTGCTACTGGCGCACGTTCAAGAGAGCTTCCACACATCAAACAAGATGGAAAGAAAATCATTGGCTACAGAGAGGCAATGACTTTACCAAAACAACCAAAATCTATGGTTGTAATGGGTTCAGGTGCGATCGGGTCTGAGTTCGCTTATTTTTACCAAACCATCGGAACCAAAGTAACGCTGATCGAATACATGGACAATATAGTTCCAGTTGAAGATGAAGATGTAAGCAAGCAATTGGCTAGAAGCTTTAAGAAAACGGGAATGGAAGTAATGACTGGCACCGAGGTGACGGAAGTGAAAACAACAGCCAAAGGTTGCACCGTGAATTATAAAGACAAAAAAGGAAAAGAAGGTAGCATCGAATGCGATGTAGTCCTTTCTGCGGTTGGCGTTATTGCAAACATCGAAAACATTGGGTTGGAAGAAGTTGGAGTAGCAACAGATAAAGGAAAGATCATGGTGAATGAATACTATGAAACCAATATTCCTGGTATTTACGCCATAGGTGATTGTGTTCCTGGTCAAGCTTTAGCGCATGTGGCTTCTGCAGAAGGAATCATTTGCGTGGAGAAAATCGCTGGCCACTCACCTGCTCCATTGGATTATAACAACATTCCTGGATGTACTTATTGTTCTCCTGAAATTGCGAGTGTTGGTATGACCGAGAAGGCTGCAAAAGAGGCAGGCCATGAAATTAAAGTGGGTAAATTCCCCTTCAGTGCATCTGGTAAAGCTAAAGCTGCTGGACATTCAGATGGCTTTGTAAAACTCATTTTTGACGCCAAGTATGGCGAACTGCTAGGAGGACACATGATCGGTTACAACGTTACTGAAATGGTAGCTGAATTGGTAGCAGTTAGAAAACTGGAGACTACCGGACATGAACTGATCAAAACGGTACACCCACATCCAACGATGAGTGAGGCAATCATGGAGGCTGCTGCTGCGGCTTACGATGAAGTGATTCACTTGTAAGAAATCTATGAATAAGATGATAGCCTCGTCCACTTGGGCGAGGCTTTTTTCGTCTTTACCTTTGATTGGATTCGCATTTTACGATGATTGAAAGTTCAAATTCCATTTTAAATCCCACTGTTTTTATTGGTGCTTTCGAGTTGAGGGAGCCTGTAACTGCATTGACAGATTTTCTTATAGCCATTACTTGCGGCATTGCCTTTTGGTTGATGACAAAGAATAAAACTGAGCGCGCAGCTTCGTTCAAATATTACAGGGGCTTTTTCTTGATGTACGCCATTGGAATGACTTCTGCCGCTTGGCTGGGTCACGGATTTCAGGCTTATTTTGGACCTGAATGGAAAATGCTCGGTTGGTTTTGCAGCATGACAGGGCAAGCCTTATTGGCTTATGGCTCGCTTAGCGAGGTTAAACAACACCTAAAACCGTTAATTTACAAGGGTATCACTGCCCTATTAATAGCTCAGTTCATTGTCTTTTCATTTTACATCCTCAATCCAACAACGCGAGGTTTTGAAATTCCTCAACTGGCTTCTGTTGTTGTGCTCACAGGCTTTGTAATTCCCCTGCAGATATATGGTTACATCCGAAACAATAACATTGGTAGCATGTTAGTTATTACTGCTATCGTGTATGGACTTGTGCCGGGATATGTTTACAACAATCAGATAAGCATTAACCAGTGGTTTAACTATCATGATATTAGTCATGTATTGGTTGTAGTTTACATGATTATCATGACTTTTGCACTTCGAAAATTAGCATTCAGATCAAGCTTATTGGTCGATTGATTAGATAAATAGACATGACAGGATTTCTTATCTTGGTAGCGATCATTGGGGTCGCATTTCTGGCCATCGTTTCTTACGAAGCGGTAGCTTCCTACAAGAACAACATCAGGATTTACACTTTGGCCGATTCTCTGGCCAATGTTTATTGCGGAATTCTTGAGCGTTCGTTTGACTTGTTTTATGCGGTCATCTTTTTGATGGCCTCACAATACCTTTATGAGCATGTTGCTCCAATAAAGCTCCCAGCCAACTTAGGTACTTGGCTCCTCGGCTTAATATTGTTCGATTTCATTGCCTATTGGTTTCATCGTCTTAGCCACGAAATCAATTTCTTATGGGCCGCTCATATTGTTCACCACCAGAGCGAAGAACTTAATTTTACTACTGTTTTCAGGGTTTCATTTTTCGCTGTTATCTTCCGTTCTTTCTTTTTCATTTGGATGCCACTCATTGGTTTCGACCCATTCACCATTTTTACGTTAGGCGTTTTTTTAGCGGGCTATCAATTTTTAACCCACAGCAGAATGATTGGTCGGTTAGGTATTCTCGAGGAATTTATGACTACTCCATCGCATCACCGTGTTCATCATGGAAGAAACGAGAAGTACATGGACCACAATTACGGTCACATCTTCATAATTTGGGATAAAATGTTTGGAACATTTGTGAGAGAAGATGAAGAACCATTGTATGGAATCACCTCTGGATTTGAAAGCAACAGTGCGCTAAGTGCACAGTTTTCATACTGGAAAGATCTATTTATACGCGCCTTTAGAACGAAGTCCTTCGCTGATAAAATACGAGTGTTCATCAAAGGTCCAGCTTGGACTCCTGAAGACGTTGGGTTTCTCCCATATATGTACAGAACCAATGAAAAAGGAGAACGCATTAAGCGCGATGTCAGGATGACAAAAGAAATGTCGGCCTACATTATTTTCGGGATTATTACTACAGCGGCCATATTCTTCAGGCTCACCTTCATCATCAAGCAAATGGACGCTCCATCATTGGCATCCATTGTTCAAGACACTGAGGTTGTGGTTTTAACATTCACGCTCTTACTTTCGGTGTTTGCTCAAGGAAGAGTGATGGACAATTCGAGTATTGCGCTTCCTTTTGAAGTAGCGCGTTTGTTAAGCCTATCAGTGGTTAGTGTAATTTTTTACAGCGCTTACAATTGGTTGCTTCCTTTGACCATTGCATACAGCATCGTTTCTGTGGTATGGTATACTTACATGAGGTTCTCTAAACCTGAAGAAAGGATCAGACTAGCTTCCTAGTCCTTGGTCATTTTACGGAACTGATTAAGCAAAACCGCATGAATAATTCGCGGTAATACACGGTTTACCAAAAAGTTTGCTTTGCCCAATGCCGATTGAACCACAAAGGTTTTCCGTTTATAAATCTGGTTCAATACTACCCCAGCCGATTCATCCTGGCTCGCAACAGGTAATCCTTTACGCACTGGAACGGCTTCCAACTCTCCATTGGCATTCAATGTTCTCTTGGTCGTGTCATTTTTAGTAAATCCCAAGTAGATCGCTCCTACATGCACGCCATCGTCATGGAGTTCCTTTTTCAAACTTTGCACTGCCCCGATATACGCCATTTTCACCGAAGAGTAAAGTGAGTAATTACCTAATCCATGTATTGCTGCCAAGGACGAAATAAACTCAATAGAGCCCTTTGTTTTCTTGATATGAGGAATGGCATAGTGACTCGCAAATAATGAACCTGTCAAATTAGAATCAACAACTTCTTGGATTACAGAGGGATTAGAATCTTCTAACTTTCCATATGCAGACATGCCTGCATTATTCACCAGCACATCAATTCTACCAAAATGAGCAACTGTTGCTTCAATTAATTTTCGGGCTTCATCAGATTTCGTGACATCTGCAGCTACGTAGATTACGCGGTTTTGAAATGACGCAAATTGCTGGAGAACTTCGTCTTTTTTTGCCTCTTTCCTTCCATTTAGAGCAACCTGCCCCCCTTCATTGAGCACTTTGAACGCAAGCGCTCTTCCAAGACCTTGGGTTGATCCCGTAATCACAAAGACTTTATTTTCAAATCGCTTCATAACCTCACATTATTTGCCCGAAACCAATTCAAGCAATCTTTAATCGCTTGATCAACATCGGTTTGAGGCATTTCTAATTCCTTGACAGCTTTAGCGGAAGAATAGTATTGCTCAATTCCCATCAACTGAACCATTCCGTAACTCAGTCCAGGCTTTTTCTTTGTGATTCTTGCCAGTAAGGAAGAGAAAAAGCCTCCCATCAAAACCAATAAAAATGGAATGCGAATGAGTTTTTTCTTGATGCCAGCAATATCTTTCACTTTCGTGAAAAATGTTTGATAGTCAAGGTTTTGATTACCGGCTATATACACCTGACCCGTTCTGCCCAAGGTCAAGGCATTGGCTATGGCCACTGCAACATCTTTCGCATGCACATAGTTTTTTACACCCTTGCTATATCCCGGTACTTTTCCTTCGACCATTGAAAGCAGAAGTCGACCTGAGGTTGGTCCCGAATCATAATCTCCGAGCATAAACGTTGGAGAGACAATTACAACAGGAAATCCGTTCTTTTCATACTCATTGAGGAGCATTTGCTGCGTCTTATACTTAGAATCTAAATAGTCATTCTTGTATTTCCAGCCAGTGTATGCATTCTCCTCGGTTCCTGGAGCATCCTTTGTACCTGGATCCATCGAATTGGCAGAACCTACATGCACGAAGCGCTGAATCCCTGCACGTTGCGCTGCGGTCATCAAGTTGCGCGTACCCTCTATGTTCACGCGATTTACCATTTCATTTCTCCTTGGCCAGACCGAGGTAGAAGCCGCTATGTGCACCACATAGTTACAATCCGATAAGTAGGATTCAAAAGATGATACGTTGAGAATATCGCCTTTAACGATGCTCACCGGTAAATCTTTCAGAGTGTTCGATTTACTTGATGGATGCACAAGACAAACCAATTCATGTTTTCTTTTCAACAACTCCAATACCACATTGGTACCAAGCATTCCATCCGCTCCTGTTACAAAAGTTTTCAATTCACAAACTACTTAAATGATCATCAGCTTTACTATCCCGCAGAATTTTAGGGCGCGCGAAGATACGATCGATATGGTTAAAACGCCTGTGGGTGACTTTCAGAAATAATGACATCAAAACGTAGCTTTAAACGTATCTACTGTACCTCAGAACTCTTGAATGACGGGCTGGCAAGGCTAATGGCGAATCATCAGACATCCTTCCTGTACTCCAAAAACAAAAAAGGCCAGCTTATAGCTGACCTCCATTTCTGTAGCGAAGGGGGGAATCGAACCCCCGACCTCAGGGTTATGAATCCTGCGCTCTAACCGTCTGAGCTACCTCGCCAATTTTAGGGCTGCAAATATATAGTTCTTATTATTCAATTTAAGAGAG
>Ga0181607_10000421_pt1 | contig 36272 bp, 33 predicted proteins | sample 041ome_9_FD_132420 | JGI IMG/M metagenome (GOLD analysis project Ga0181607, IMG submission 132420) | Coastal salt marsh microbial communities from the Groves Creek Marsh, Skidaway Island, Georgia - 041413US metaG (megahit assembly) | ecosystem: Environmental > Aquatic > Marine > Intertidal zone...
AACTTTGTCAATAAGATCTGCGCGCTGTTGAAAGCGTTCATAACTGCCGAATTTTTGGCGACTGGCGGCGGCTAGCTGTTGCGCAGCGGACCAATTATCGGCGGCGGCCAGCTGGTCCATTTTCTGCATCACAGCGTCAAAGGCGATACCCTCTTCGAGTGCCGCAAGATCAGCGCGCAGCTTTGGAATTTCTGGGGTTTTCGGATCCAGCGTCACCAGCTCTTTCAAGGCGGTCTGGGCGGCGGCGGCATCGCGCGCCGCAAGCTGTGTGGCAATATGGTTCAATAGCTGGTCAACGCGCTGGCGGTGTAGACGAACGCTAACCGCAGCGATGCGCTTGTCCAAACCAGCAATGTCATGTGTCATTGGTCTGATATCTTGCAAGGCGGTTTGTTCGGCCGCCGGGTTATTCTCGGCGCGGGCCTTGTCGGCGCGTTGCAATGCGCTTTTAACCACAGGCCAGTCACCCCGCAGCGCCCGATAATGGTCAAGCGGCTGTGGCTGGTCTGTATAAAGCGTTTTGGCGGTGGCGATAATGCCGTCTAGTGCGGTCAGACGTTTGTCTTGCCAAGCACGTTCGGCCTCGCCAAGTAAATTTTGAAAACGGTCAAGATCTGCCAACATCCACGCCTCTATGGTGGCGGTGGCGGTGGCAAGATGTGCCAGCGCATCCTGATAGCGGGCTTGGCCTGATAGCGTGACCAGCTGCGCTTCAGTTTCGGCGATGAGGTCGTTATAGCGCGCCGAGGCCAGAAGGTCGGGGAAGGCATCTACCTTGGCTTTGGTGTCTTCGGCGAAACGCTGCACTGCGCGCAAGAATTTTTGCTGGTCTTCTGGCACGCTCCCATCAGCTGGTATGGCCGGCAGCGCGGCGCTTAGCGCCGGGTTTGGCACGCTGCTGGGCTGCTGGCTAGGCGGGATCGGCGCCGGTGCTGGTTGCGGTTGTGATGTGGTGTGTTGCCCAACGGGCTCGCCAAGGGCGGGGTCTGGTGGCGCCGGGTTGGTGCTGAACAAGACAACCCCAAGGCCAATCGCAATCACCGCAACACCGGCCAGCATGACCGCGCCCATAATGCGGTTGCGCCGGTGTAGTTGGGCCCTGAGTAAATCTGCGTTTGACATTGTTTACAGCATCTTTTTGGTGGCCAACTTGGTTGCACTCACAGTGTTTTTTCAGGTGTTTTTTCAAGTTCGTAAATGGTTTTTAAGAAGGCCCGCCATTGCGCAAATTGTTGCTTTGCCGTGCCAACAAGTTTTTGTTCTTTTTCTTCAAAGGCAACAACTTTTGGGGCAATGTCAATTTCAACAGAGTCGCCAAGCTCTTCAATAAGTTCATTATGCATTTTGGCTTCTTCAACATTTTTGATGCTGTCGCCAATCATGCCAATGCCGATGGCGCCTGCGGTTACCGCAGTGGCGGCGGCAATGCTGTCGCCGACCGGGTTGTAACTATTGTCGGTTGCCGATTGACCGGCGGCGATTGCGAGCCCCAGCAATAATGCGGCGCCAACGGCAGCTTTTGTGGCATCGCGTTTGGCTTGTTGCCGTGCGCTAATTTCAGTGAGGGTTTGCTCCTGCCACAGGTGATAGCTTGGGGCTATTTTTGTTGCAAATTGGTCATAATCTGTTTGCAGCTCATCAATAAATAATTGATCACGCACGCGAATGGCCCGTATTTTTTGATACATGCTGTCATCTTCGTTTGGCAGGCTCGTCAAAACTACCCGGCCGCCTTTCACATCCATATGTTCAGCAAACGCATCTTCAGAAAAGCTCGCAGCAAAGCGCATGTCGGTCAGTTTAGTGAGATCATTGACCCGTTTACTGTCCACATCTTCCAGCAGTTTCACCACATAGGCGGCAGCGTCTTCAAAAACCGGTTGATAAGGATTTTTGGTTTTGTTGCGGGGGTTTTTATAGAATTTTTCGTCAACATCATGCGAAAATGATTTGGTTTTGAATACGTTGTGCAGCTTAGGTTTCTTCGTGCCAAAGCTAAACCCACCCTTATCGTCGATTACGTCGCGCCCTGATATGTCGGCAACGGCAATATCAATTTCAACGCTGCCGCCATTTGAGGTGTCAATGCGCCCCATAACATATAGCGCGGCGGTGGCCGAACGGTCTGGGGTCACCCGCACAGCGCCGAATTTGTTGGTGTGTTCAAGTGCTTTTTTTAACTCAATCGCAAAAAGGTTGGCTTCAGCGCGCCGCAATTCTGGCCAGGTTGGTGTGTCACCATCTTTCGTTTCGGTAATGCCAGGATCAAAAGTGGGGACAACAATATCTAATTTGCGACTTGGGGCCTCGGCCGCGGCTTTTTGGGCCTGTTCGGTTTGTTCGATGGTTTTGGACGTTGTGGGGCCAACTGCTGGGCCGCTGATGTTGGCTTGATTGCCAACGCTGCCCAATAAGCTTTGGGTGCCGACGCCGCAGGCCTGTAGGCTGATGATCAGCAAAATGGCGATGAGTCTATTAAATATATTAAATATATTCATGTTATTTAATCCTTTTCAGGAAGCCCCTTATATCTGCGATATTCATTCCATAAATTCTTTTGAATTTCTGGGTCAGGCTCGGCGAGCGCGGCGGCCCGTATTTGCGCCTCAAATACTGAATCATTATCCGCTTCGGGAATGTCATCAGGGATTTTTCCATTTGTCAACTTGGTGGCTGGCTGCGCAGCATCCGATGATACAGCCGCACTGCCCGATGTGCCAGGTTGGTCGCCGCCGGGGGTGGCTGCTGCGGGGGTTGCTGATCCGGCCATAGCGCTGTTTGGATCAGATGCGGGTGATGGCGTTGTGCCAACAAGGTCAGACGCCGCACTGGCCGCGGCAGATGCCGCCGGTGCGGTGTCGATATTTGTGCCAGTCAGGCTGCTGCTTGCGGTGGCTTGCCGGGTGCCTGACGCACCGTCTGCCCCATTATCAGCGTTATCGGTATCGGTACTGGCAGCATCGGCACTATCGCCGCTGGTATCGTCAGCATCACTGCTGGCATCAGCACTTTCGGACGGGTCGGTGGCGTTGCCCTCGGAATTTTGCGCGGTGTTGCTGTCTTGACTCAGCTCTGCGCCATCATCTTCGGGTGGTGTGCGTTCGCAATGGTCAATGGTGTTTACCGATTGAAAAAACTGTTCAGATAATCTGGCTAAATTTTCGTCGCGTGATTTGGCTGGATCAACAACAGCCTCGGCCTGAATGTCGCTACAATCCAGCGTCTTTGATAATTCTGTGTCCGCCCGCCCGGCGCTGGCGGTTGCCAGCCATAACCCGGCGCTGCCAGCCACCAGCCATAAACTGACCGCGCTAAAACATCCGTTCATTTGCGGCGTTCTAATATACATCCGGTCCATCCCTGTTGCTAAAGGCACTATAGCACAATTAGCTATGAGGTGTGTCGCATCAAACAGGCTTTTTTAGGGCAGGCAGACAAAAAACCCCCCGACAAGCTGGGCTGTCAGGGGGCAAGTAAGGATGCGAGGGATAGACTATTCTGCGGCCAGTGTTAAAGGTTGCCGCGATTTTGTGTAATGCTGTACGGCGGCGCCAACACCAGCTCCGGCCTGAAATTCTATTCCAGCATCAATCATCGCCATTTCAACTCCGCCCAAGGCTTGCAGCACCATGGTTTCGTTGAGCCAGCCAAGATGACCAATCCGGAACACCTTACCAGCAACCTTGCCAAGACCGCCGCCAAGCGAAACGCCATAATTGTGATACGCTGCCTGAATAACATCATTGGCGTTAAAGCCATCGGGCACAAGAATAGCTGTTACCGTGTCAGAATGCCATTGTGGCCCGGCCGCGCAATTTCTAAGGCCCCACGCATCAACCGCTGCCCGCACCCCGTTCGCAAGCCGGTGATGACGCGCAAATACATTTGGCAGACCTTCATCCATCAGCATATCGATAGAGGCCCGCAGCGCCCGCAGCAATGTGGCTGCCGGCGTATATGGGAAATAGCCCTGCTCATTCATTTTCATCATCTCGTGAAAATTGAAATAGCTTGAGGGCAGGGTGGCGCTCTCGCAAGCTTTTAAGGCTTTTAGGCTCACCCCAACAATGGATAGGCCGGTTGGCATCATAAAGCCTTTTTGCGAGCCAGATACAGCCACATCAACGCCCCACTCATCCATGCGGAAGTCAATGCTGCCAACTGAACTAACCCCATCAACAAATAGCAATGCCGGATGCCCAAGGTCATTTAGAATACGGCGCACACCGGCGACGTCGCTGGTAACGCCGGTGGCGGTTTCGTTATGACACACCAAAACCGCTTTGACGGCGTGCGATGTATCTTTTTCAAGAATGGCTTGGTATTCGTCAAGCGGTACGCCGTGCCCCCACGTAACATCGCAATTCACAACGTCAAGGTTGAAGGCGCGGCACATATCAACCCAGAGTGATGAAAACTGCCCAAAGCTGGCCGTCAATACCTTGTCGCCAGCGCACAATGTGTTGCTAATCGCCGCTTCCCATCCGCCGGTGCCGGATCCTGGAAACACAAAAACGCGGCCGGATTCGGTGCGAAAGATCTTTTTTAGATCAGCCAAAAGCGGACGTGTGAATTCTGGAAAATCTGGGGCGCGGTGGTCCTCAAGCGGAACATTCATCGCACGGCGAACCTCAAAGGGCATATTTGTTGGGCCGGGGACCGCTAGTGTTTTGAAACCAATCAATTTTCACTCCATTGTCTTTGTTGAGGCTATCCTTGGCCAGAAATTTACAAAAATCACGTAAATTAGTGTTGTTGTGTGTATTGTTTAATTAACAAATCTAATTTATGTTAATTTTGTAAATTTTTGTGGTGCTGCTTGGTATTGCCGCGCCAATGCTTGGCGAGGTGAAGTGATGCAAAAGACATTTATTGGCACTCAGTTGCGCCAACTGCGCCGTGACCATGCCCAGACCCAAGCCGAAATGGGCCGTGTATTGGGGGTCAGCGCCGCCTATATCAATCTACTTGAAAGGAATCAGCGCAGCTTATCGGTGCCGATGCTGATGGCGCTAGCCGATCATTACAATGTCGATTGGCGCGATGTGGTAATGGATAAAAGTGCCAATATTTTGGCCGATTTGCGCAATGCCGTTCAAGATCCATTATTTGCTGGCAGCCAGCCTGATATTCAAGAACTTCGAGCTGCCATCGACCATGCGCCCGTTCTGGTGCAGAATTTTTTAAAATTGCATCAAAGTCACCGTACCGCGATGGATAATATCATGCGGTTTGGCAACGAACGCATGCCGCAGGAATTTCTGACGTCATCACCAGAAACCGTTATTCATGATTTTTTCAGAAATAATTTTAATTATTTCGATATTTTGGAACGGGCGGCTGAAGCGCTGAGCGCGGAAGAACCGTGCCAGCCCTATGAAATGCAGATGATGCTAAAAAATCGTCTGAAAAGACGCCATGCGATTGATGTTGTGACAACGCCAGTCGAACAGATGCAAGAAGCATTGCGCATTTATGATGCCGATAATCGTGTCATTCAGCTATCTGAGGCATTGGACTACCAAAACCGTACATTTCAGCTTGCGCATATTCTGTGCTTTGTTGAATTGTCGGATACGCTCCACACCATCACCGCCGACAGTTTGGTTGGTTCGGAACGCAGTATCGCCAGATGCCATGTAGAGCTTGCTAACTATTTCGCGGCGGCCTTGTTGATGCCCTATGACGCGTTGCATGCGCTGGCAGAACAAAGCGGCTATGATATTGACCGCATGGCGTCGGCGTTTGCGGTGTCGTTTGAACAGGTTTGCCAGCGCCTGACAACATTGCAGCGCGAAACCCGGCGCGGCGTGCCGTTCTTCTTTTTGCGGGTCGATAAGGCCGGTAATGTGACCAAGCGATTTAACGCCACCAGTTTTAACATTGCCGAATATGGGGGGTCGTGCCCGGTCTGGAATTTACATACCGCGTTTCGGACCCCCGGGGTAATTTTGCCACAATTTGTCGAACTGCCAGATGGCGAGAAATTTTTTACGCTAGCGCGCACCACTGAACGCCCAGTCTATTCCATGCAAACCCAGGATCGGCGCTTGGCAATTTCTCTTGGCTGCGAAGTTAAGCATGCCCATAAGTTAATTTACACCTCTAGTTTTCAAAAACCTGACGAAGACGCGTATAGTAAGATCGGCATTAATTGTCATTTATGCCAGCGGCGCAACTGTTCACAGCGCGCCCATGATCCGCTGTTTACGGAATTAACGACTGATACCAGCCGCCGCGGCGAAACCCGTTATGAAAGCTAGTCGCCAGTCATAGCGGCAAAATTTTGCGTTGGATTATGGCCAAAAGGATGGGATGATGCGCCGGCCATCATCAAAATTGCCCAAAGATCGTGAGAATGCGTTTGTCAACACCGCCACATATCACATCACCGCCAGAACGGCCGGATTTGTCGAACCGCAGGCTGTGTATTGGTTTGCTGGTTTTGGGCATTGGGTTGTGTATCTATATATTTGTCAAGCCCATGCTTGGCGCTGACTGGCACCGTCCCGGCACCAGCTTGATGCAGCTGGTTGCAACGGTGGGTGCGGTCTTGCTGCTGATACCGTTCTGGTTTTCACTTGGCAAGCGCAGCGGTTTTAGTGCAGTGCCAAACCGTCTGTTAATCCTGCATGTTGGTGCCAGCATGCTGGGCACGGCGTTAGTGTCGTTGCATGCCTTTGCCAGCTTTGAGGGGCCGCCCCTATTTATGCTTGGCTTTTTGTTTTTGTTGATCATCACCGGGGCTATTGGGCGGCTCTATGCAGGGGCGCTGTTTGCCGCATCATTTGCCATGAAGCCAGCCCCGTTTGCGGCGCATGACCCGCATAAAAAAGTGCTTTTGCGGGCGCTTATTGATGCCAAGATAGCGCTTCTTAAAAAGCTGGACCCGGCTGCGCGTGAAGCGGTGTTTTCGGTAACATTGGCGCATTGGATAAAGCACCCGTTACTGTCATTAGCCTATATGCGTCTGGTGCGGCGCGAGGCGCAGTTAATCGGGGCACGCCAGTCAATCACGTGGCTGGGCGCTTATTGGCGACCGCTGCATGTGGCGCTGGCATGGTTGTTTTTGGTGGGCTTAATCGTGCATATTGTTGTGGTCACATTTTTTGCTGGCTATGTCGCAGAAGGTCGTGAAATCTATTGGTGGCATATCACTAAATGGTAGGGCGGCGGCGCCAATGATTTATGCTGCACCGAGGGGGATGAGTTGTCGCAACTGGCATTGATGATTGACCTTGAACGCTGTATCGGCTGTAAAAGCTGTGAAGCGGCCTGCAAGGCCGAACATGGATTGGGGCCAACAGAAAACCGTAATCGTGTTGTCTGGCTGGCCCATCATGACAGTGCCGGATTAGATTTTCTGACGTTGTCATGCCAGCATTGCCACCGGCCAGCTTGTGTGCGGGCATGTCCAGTCAGCCCAAAGGCCATCACAAAAGATCCTGATACCGGCGTTGTTGCCATTGCCGAAAGCCTGTGTACCGGCTGCGGCGAATGCGTTGTTGCGTGTCCCTATGGGGCGATGGGGTATGACCGTATCGACCATCATGCCGTTAAATGTGATTTATGCAGCCAGCGGCGCGATGATGGGTTGCGCCCGGCCTGTGCAACGGTGTGTCCGGGCGAGGCCATAAGCTTTGGTGAACGTGACGCGCATCTATCGGCAATGGCGGCTGCGGGGCGCCGCGCGATCGACCATGATGCGTTTCTTCTTGGGCCATCAAATATTTTTCTTGAGCGTCAACATGCCAGCCCCGAAATGCTAGGCTCTGGCGAAAGCATAAATCTTTTTGACTTTACCATTGCAGACCGCCAGCGGCCGGCGGTGGTCGATGATGTGCAGCAAAAGCTGGTGTTATCACCAGACGATGTGGCCTATCCATATCGCCGCCCGGCCGAGGCGCGTAAGGCTGATCGTATTGTGCCTGGCGGGTGTAATATTTGCTTTAATTGCTGCCCGGTTAATTACCATATTAAAGATGACAAATTGGTGCGTGTAACCGGTAATGAAGATGACCCGTTATGGCGCGGTAAGATTTGTCCGAAATCACAGTTTTTGCTGCAGCTCCATAATAGCCCAGAGCGTTTGACAACCCCGCTAAAGCGCGTCGGCAAGCGCGGTGATGGTGTATTTGAACCTATAAGCTGGGACCAAGCGCTTGATGAAATTGCTGCCAAACTAAAGCTGACACGCGAAAACTATGGCCCAGAGTCACTGGCTATTTTTGCCGGCACACGCACCGGCACATTGACCCGTCGCGGCTATATTCGGCTATTTACACAAATGTGGGGCACGCCAAATTATGGCGATACTGAAGCCTTTTGTTCAGAAGCCAAACGCGTGTCCTATCAAGCGACTTTGGGGGCTGGTGGTAGCGGTAATAGCTATACCGAAGCTGATATTGGCAGCGCCGCGCTCTATGTTTATTTTGGCGATAATCAAGCGGAAACGCGGCCGGTGCATTTCGGCATGGTCAATAATTGGCGATTGAAAAACAACGCCAAAATGGTGGTCATTGACCCCCGTATGACGGTTACCGCAACCAAGGCAAATCAATGGCTGGCGATCCGCCCGGGGACCGATCTGGCGCTGGCACTGGCGCTGGCTTTTCATATTTTGAAAGATAATTTGCATGATCAAAAATTCTGCGAAAATTGGGTTGCCGGATGGGACAATTGGCGCGATTTTCTGTTTGAAAAAAATTATTCGCCAGACTGGGCAGCAGATATTGTCGGCATCGATGCGGCGGCGATACGGGCGCTTGCTGAAGATATCGCGACGGCCGATGGGTGTGTGTTATTTGCCTCGCGCGGGGTTAACCAGCACAGTAATGGCGGGCAAACCAACCGGGCCTTGATGTTTGTTGCGGCTATCACCGGCAATATTGGCCGCAAAGGCGGCGCCTATTTTAATCTTAGTACGCCCGTGCCAATTGCCGCTAACGCTCCAGAAGACCGGAAAACCTACCCTAGCAAGCCGATGATCGGGTCGAATTCAGTGACCTGGTTGGATGCCATAGAGCATCACGACCCCTATCCGCTAAAGGCGGTGATTACGTCAAATAACCCGATGATGGCATGGCCCAATCAAGCCCGGGTGCGGGCCGCCTTCAAAAAACTTGATCTGTTGGTGCATATTGACCTTTTTAGAAACGAAACCAGCGATTATGCAGATTATATTTTGCCTGCCGCAACCGGCATTGAAAAAGGTGAAATTAGCCGCGCAGCCGAAGACCGGCGAATCGTTTGGATTGATAAAGCCGTGCCGCCACCGGGCGATGCCAAGCCAGATGACTGGTTCTGGATAGAGCTTGGCAAGCGCTTCGGCTTTGAAGATGTTTTAAAAGACTCATATAAAGACCCAGCAGTTTTCTGGGATGAAATGTTGATTAATGACCCCTATATGCGGGGCTGCACGCAAGATAGGTTGCATGCCACCAAAAGCCGATGGTTGCGGGTGCCGCTGCCGGACCCGGCCGCAAAAGAAATTGACACATTATATTTGGAAGGCAGCACAGCGCTTGGCAAGCCCGACGGCCACCGGTTCCCGACCGCTAGCGGCAAGCTAGAGTTTTGGACCCCAAAGCTAGAGCAGATATTTTCATCACTTGGCTTGTCGGCATTGCCAGAATTTTATGCAGATTGCGAACATCTGATCGATATCCCCTATGTTGAACGCCAACAGGTCAATGCGGCAACGGTCGAACGCCCGTTTATTCATGGCACAGCGTTGGTAACGCCCTTTCAGATTGTCCAGCCGCATGCCGCATCGCCCGCCCGGAATTTGCAGCAGCAAGGTTTTGATACGCATCTGATCACCGGCCGTCCGCCGGCCCCACATTTTCACTCATGGACGCATTATGCCTGGCAAGCACAGGAAATGTGGCCGGATATGTATGTGCAGATGCACCCAGACAAAGCTGCAGAATTGGGCATTCGTGACGGGCAAGAGGCCACCGTTGAAACAGCGCATGGCAAGGTGACAGCGCGCGCCTGGCTCTATGCCGGCATGCGCCGTGACACCGTGTTTGTGCCGATTGGATGGGATGCCTCACAGCCCTATCACCCGTGGAATTCGGTTAATTATCTTACTGATGAAGCACAACGTGATCCGTTGTCCGATCATTCCAATTTGAAAAGCTATTTGTGCCGGGTGAGCGCATAAGACTGTAAAATCTATAGCGTGTATATGAAGAGGCCTAAAAAATGCGGGAGATGCTGCGCGATAATCAGGGGTTGGTAATCACCGCGGCAGAGCCGAGCGCAGTGGCGCATTTTGATGCCGCAGTTACTGAATGGCTGGGCTATAAAATCACCGCCATGAAGACACTAAAACAAGCATTGGAACGCGATGCAGACTTTTGCATGGCGCATTGTTTTCGCGGCTATTTGTTTGTCACGTTCAATTCAGCTGCGGTTTTGGGCGCCGCCCATGCAGCGCATGGCAAGGCGGCGGCGGTGGCGCAAACCGCTTCTAGGCGTGAGCAACGCCATGTTGAGGCATTGCGCTATCTTCTTGATGGGGTGCCGCACAAAGCCTGTGCCTGCTGGGAGGCTATTTTAGCCGATTATCCGGTCGATATAGTGGCGCTGCGGATGCATCATTACACCAGCTTTTGGAGTGGTTATCGCCAGCAGCTATCGGCAGCCCCGGCGGCGGTATTGCCGGCTTGGGATAGGTCTGTACCGCATTATGGCACTGTTTTGGGTATGGTCGCCTTTGGGCTTGAAGAACTAGGGCTTTATGCGCAAGCCGAACGCTATGGGCGTGATGCCACGGCGCATAACCCGGATGATTTATGGGCGGTGCATTCGGTTGCCCATGTTATGGAAATGCAGCAACGCGCCAAAGATGGTCTGGCGTGGCTGGATTACACGATAGATCATTTTGATGATTTCAATCCGTTTCGTGGGCATATCTGGTGGCACCGTGGGCTGTTTTTGATCGAAGCTGGACGCTTTGATGAAGCCTTGTCACTTTATGACAACGCCATTCACGACACCGCATCTGAATTTTTCCTTGATGTCCAAAATTCGGTATCGTTTCTGGCGCGTTTGGAATTTAACCGGGTAGATGTTGCCGGGCGCTGGCAAGATTTGGCAGATGTGGCCGCGGCCAACAATGATGGTCATTGTCTTGTGTTTACCGACATTCACCATATTATTGCCCTATGCAAAGCGCAAAAATTTAACGAAGCCGCGCAGCATATTGCGTCTATGCAGGATCATGCCAGCACTGCTAACACCCACCTTGCCAGTGTCATCAAGGATGTCGGCATTCCCATTGGCAACAGCATTATCGCGCATGAAAAAGGCGATCATGAGCAGGCGCTGGATCTTATGCTGGCCCACCGTATTTTTATTCCGCAGATGGGGGCCAGTAACGCCCAACGCGACTTGTTAGCGTTATATTCGCTCGATATGGCACGACGCACCACGCAAAGCGCAATGCTGGCGCAATTGCTGCAAGAACGCGATTTTGCACGCGGCATAGCCCGCCGGTAAAGCGATTTTTGCGACACATAAAATCACACAAAATAGGCATGCAAATGATTGCTCTTAGCTGGCGATCTGCTCTAAGCTAATTCCTTTCAGCCGCACGCGACCGATGTGCATGAGCTGTGATATAACAATGAAAGGTAGCGTTATGAGTGATGTAATCACAGCAGATGATTTAGCGGTTTTGACGAAATGGGACACCCCAACCATTTGCAATGCGTTGGAAGAGGTTGTGCCTAGCCGCCGTGGGCATGGCTTTACCACGCAGCATTTATTTTCACTTGATCCAAATTTGCCACCGGTTTGTGGTTTTGCGCGTACTGCCACCATCCGGGCGGCTGAGCCGCCACGCGAAACCGCCACTGAGATGGCAGCAAAACGCACCGCCTATTATGAATATGTCGCCGCCGGCCCAGCCCCGACGATTGTGGTGATCCAAGATTTGGACCCGGTGCCGGGTATCGGGGCATTTTGGGGCGAGGTGCAAACAACGGTTCATAAAGGGCTGGGTGTTTTGGGCGCCGTAACCAACGGGTCTTTTCGGGATTTGCCAGACAGCGCCCGAGGGTTTCATCTAATTGGTGGCAAAGTTGGCCCCAGCCATGCCTATGTGCATGTCGTGGATATTGGCTGTCAGGTCACCATCCATGGTTTGACGGTATCGACAAATGATATTGTGCATATGGACCAACATGGTGCGGTGATGATTCCGGCCGATGCTGTTAAGAAAATTCCCGCCGCGGTTGATCGTATCGCTCGCAAAGAACGCGTCATTATTGATGCGGCAAGGGCGGAAGGGTTCAGTATTGACAGACTTAAGGCAGCGATGGGCCAATCCGAAGATATCCACTAAGCTGGTCGGATTGCTATTTTTGGAGCTGTGACAGCCTCATAGCCAGCAGGAAAAGATGATGCGGACAGGGTTAATTGGATTGGGGTTGGTCTTGCTATCTGCACCCTTTGGTCTTGCCCATGGTGATGGCGCAGTGATCTGCAATGGCGAAAAATTTGTTTTTGAAACCGGGTTTTTGGGCGGTGCGGTACGGCAAATCAACAACGCTGGGGACGTGCCATTTTGTGTTAGTGATACACCGGAAACGGTAACCAAAAAACTGTCTTTTCGTGACCCGGAAATATGGTGTGTGACAACGCACCATTTGTCAGCTGACAGCCGCCCACTGGCAAAAAATTTATGGGTTCTGAACAAGCTTAGCAACAAACTCTATCAATATGACTATGTAATGTCAGATGGAAATTGGGTGCTGGATACCGAAAACCATAAATACTGCGAAACCTTGCCAAGCCCTTAGCATGGTGCGGCGACGAGTTTGTGCTGGGCCTTAAGGCGCCGCAAAATGCGCTTTCAAAGCGGTAAAAAATTGCCGCGTTAAATGCTTGGCAACACCCATCAAAACCCGCTGCCCAACCCCGGCAACCAGCCCCCCAACATCACCATCAGCCTCATAACTAATTGTCGAGCTGTTGTCGCCGGCATCACTGATCACCGCCTTGGCAGTGCCGGTGCCGGTGCCCAACGTGCCCTGACCGGAAACGCTAATGGTGCAGCTGTTTGGTGGGGATAAATCTGACAGGGCAATCTTGCCCTCAAAGCTGCCCCCAACGGCGGCCACTTTTAAGTCCAGCGTCATAACATATTCAGCGTCACCAACGGCGCGCATATCGGTGCAGCCCGGCAGGCATTTTTGCAGAACAGATGGTTCAATAACAGCGTTCCACAAATCTTGTGGGGCTACATTGATTGTTTCGCTACCGCTAAAATTAACTTTCATTACATCTGCCTCTATCCAGATTTAAAGGCCAAAAAGCTGGCGGGCAACGCCGCTGAGCATAGCATCTTTTTGACAGTTGGTGACGGCGAGCCCATCAAGGATCTCTAACGGCGCCGGATCGCCAATCGGGAAGGGCATATCCGAACCCAGCATAACGCGTTCCGCGCCAACCGTGTCTAGCAAGAGTTGCAGCGCCGCAGGATCATGCAGCAAGGTATCGTAATACAACATTGACAAGGCTTTGCGGGGGTCGGCAAGGCTGTCTGTGTGCAGGTTGTAATTGCGCTGCATGCGGCCAACCACATAAGGCAAGCCAGCGCCGCCAATGCCGATCACAATACGCGCCTGATGATAGCGTTCTACATGACCTGAATAAATGATACGGGCAATGGCAATAAGCGTATCAGTAATGCGGCCAATGGCATTATTCATGCCGTAATCATCAACCCGCGCATCGCCTGAATCAAAAACCGGGTGAATGAATAGAATAGAATGATTGCGATGTGCTGCCTCCCAAAATGGGACCAGCGCAGGATCATCCAAAACGCCGCCGCTGCCCTTTGGCTGGGTGCCAATCATAGCACCAGAAAAACCGGCCTTATGAGCTTCGTCTAGCACTGTGGCAGCGGCGGTGCCATCTTGCATTGGCACTGTCGCCAAAGGCAGAAACCGCGCGTCGCTGCCATCAGCAAATGATTTTAGATGTTTGTTGATAAGCCGTGCCCATCGGGTGCCTTGGTCAACCGGCAGTTCATAGCCAAACATGTCGAGCCAGCCGCCAACAACCTGCGTGTCTATTTTATGGCTATCCATCCACGCAAGCCGCCCAGCAGTGTCTGACAGCAGCTTGCTTACTGGCCGGGTGGCCTTGCCACCGGCAAAGGAAAATCCAAAATCGCGGTCATACGGTATTAGCTGTAGTGACGGAAAGGCACCAGCGGTATCGGCGATTTCTTCCAAAAGTGTTGGCGGCACAAAATGGGCGTGGCTATCGATGATCATGGAATATCCTATTTGACAGCGTTGGTGTTGCCAGGGGTGGTGGCAGCGGCAATGGCATCACTTATCGCGCTGATACGAATTGGTAATTTTGAAAAGCAAATCCCATGCGCGGCAACGGCATTATTTATGGCGCTGGCAATTGCCGCTGGCGCGCCAAGATAACCGCTCTCTCCAGACCCTTTTTGGCCAAACACCGTGTAAGGTGACGGCGTGGAATGTTTCACAATCTGAATGTCAGGCACCTCATGTGACGACGGCATCAGATAGTCAAGAAAGCTCTGTGTCATAAGCTGACCACTGTCGTCATAGGCAAATTCTTCAAACAATGCCGCCCCAATGCCATGCGCGATGCCGCCATAGGTCATGCCGCTGACAATCGCCGGATTGATGACGGTGCCACAATCATGGCCAATATAATAGGCCCGAATTTCTGGTTTGCCGATAATGGGGTCAAATACGACAAGGGTGAGGTGAAATTCAAAAGAATAACAGGGATACATCTGGACCTTGCCATTTTCCGGCAAGGCGCCGCCGGTTGGCACTTGCATAATATCAAAGCTGGCCAGCCCCGGCTCCATGCCATCTGGCAATTTGTGAATTTGCCGGTGGGCTGCTTCAATAATGTCGCTAAAGGGCACCTTGCGACCATCTGCGGCATGCACATCACCTGCCTTATAATCGAGGCTGGCGGCATCACAAGCAAGCCGGTGCGCAGCGATAGTGATGATTTTTGATTTTAGTTTTTCGGCGGCACGGGCGGCGGCTCCGCCAAGCATAATCGCCATACGGCTGCCAACCGGTGAATTGCCTGGCAGGCTCTCCAGCGAATTGGGCCGCGTGACACGAATATCATCGGGGGCAAGGTCCAAGACCTCACCAACGATTGTGCTGACCAGCGTTTCATGGCCTTGGCCTGATGATGTGGTGTGAATGCGCGCCGTCACGGTGCCAAGCGCGTCGATATTCAGCTGGCACGATTCCATCCATGTGGTGGTTTTATTAGCGTCATTTAACAGAGGCTCAAAAGACGCATTGCCACCGCTAGGCTCTAAACAGGCGGCGATACCAATGCCGGCCATCATGCCGCTTTGACGTAATCGATCGCATTCGGCAACCAGCTTTGGGTAATCGGCGGCCGTCAAAACCTTGTCGATAACGGTATGGTAATCGCCGCTATCATAGGTGCTGCCACTTGGGATCAGATAGGGAAATTCATCTGCTTTTATCAAATTATGCCGGCGCAGCACCAACCGGTCCATATCAAGAAACGTTGCCACCCGGTCCATCGCGGTTTCCAGCGCATAGTTGGTGGGCGCCTGTCCAAACCCGCGAACGGCTTCTTGGGCGGCTTTATTGGTGGTCACTGAAAGGGCGTGATAGGCAACTGAACCAATACGGTAAGGCCCGACAATTGCCCCAATGGGCTTGCCAAGTTGAAAAGGCGCGCGCCCGGCATAAGCACCGGCATTATCAAGCGCCCGCATCTTCATAGCGCGGACAGTGCCATCCTTATCAAAAGCAACTGAAACATCAAATTTGCGTTCTGGGCCATGCGCATCACCGGCCCGCATATTTTCCAAACGGTCTTCAATCAGCCGCACTGGGCGATGCAGCTTGCGCGCCAGATAGCCGGTGAGAACAGCGTGTTTTATGCCACGCTTTACGCCGTAACTGCCGCCAACATCAATATCGTAATGCAACCGTATCTGATTGCCGGACAGCCCCAGCGTGCGGGCAATTTGATCGGCATATTTAGGCATCTGCACAGATGCCCGCACATCAAGAATTTGTTCCCATGCATTCCATTCGGCAACCACCCCAAAAGTCTCGATAGGCACCGTGGAATTGCGCCCCCAAGTGACGCTAAAGCTCAGCTCATGATCGGCGGCGGCAAAATCTTCATCAACCGGGCCCCACTCAAATTTTTTATCAAGAAGAACATTACTCTTATGGTCCGGGTGAACCGGTGGGCTATCATTTTGCAGCGCCTGTTCTGCATCCAGAACAAACGGCAAAGCCGTTGTTTCAAGGCGAATTTTTTCAAGCGCATCCTCGGCAATCGCGCGGCTTTCAGCGGCCACAGCACACACCCACTCACCGGCGTAACGTACCTGTCCAACCGCTAGCGGATAGCGTCTAACCTGCGGCGTATCAAGGCCGTTCATCAACGGGTCAATAGCGGCGGCAAGTTCAGCCCCGGTGACCACATCAATGACGCCTGGCATAGCCAGCGCTGCGCTTGTGTCAATTGAATCAATTTTGGCGGCTGGCTGATGACACGGCAGTAGCGCGATATGCAGCATGCCAGCCTGATCATAATCGGCGACATAATGACCCTTTCCAGCAACAAAGCGGCGGTCTTCAACAACGCGGCGCGGCTGTGATAGAAATTTGTATGTGGTCTTTGTCATGGGGCCGTGATCCTTATTGTGTTTGATCAGCGGGTTGGTTTGGGCCTTGCAAACGTTCTGCCGCCACCATGATGGCATCGATGATCTGGACATAACCGGTGCAGCGGCAAATATTGCCGGAAATGGCGTCACGCGCCTGGTCACGAGTTGGTGTCGGGTTGTGTTTTAACAAGGCCTGCGCGGCCAGCACCATGCCGGGTGTGCAATAGCCACATTGCAACCCATGGGTTTCGCAAAATGCGTCTTGAATGACCCCTAATTCACCAACTGGGTGGGCCGCGCCATTGACCGCTTCAATCGTTGTGATTGCGCTGCCTTCGGCCTGTACCGCCAACATCAAACAGCCGCGCACCGCCTCGCCATCAAGTAGGATAGTGCAGGCGCCACACACCCCATGCTCACAGCCAGCATGGGTGCCCTTTAGCCCAGCAATATCGCGGATGAAATCAAGCAAGCTCAGCCGCGCTTCAACGCTAGCGCTGATATCCTTATTATTGATTTTAAGGGTAATATCCATCACAAGCTCCGGCCTAGTTCATGCAATGCATCCTGAATAGCGCGCCTAGCAAGTTCGGCGACAACGCGCCGCCGGTAGGCAGCGCTGGCATGCATATCCTCAACAAAATCAACCCCATCCAAGGCAGCATCAATGGCGCCGGTAACGGTGTCGTTGGTGAAGGTGTCATGCCCGGATAGACCAAGCTGAAGCCGCTGTGGAAAATCGCTGACCCCGCCAATTGCCAACCGCAAATCTTGCGGGGTGCCATTAGTATCGGCGTTAATATGTACGGCGGCGGCGGCCAGCGCATAGTCGCTACGGCGCGGCGCAATCTCGTGAAAGCCGGTGCCGCATTTGGCACCTGCCGGTTTTGGAAACTGCAACGCATACAAGCACGCCGTTGGCGGCGCCAGTGTTAGCATTGGCCCAATAAAAAAATCTTCAGCATCAAAATCAATATCACTACCCGAATCACGAAGATGCAGCGTGGCCCCAAGTGCCACCGCCACCAGCGGAATTTCTGCTGATGGATCGGCATGGGCAACCGACCCGCCGATGGTACCACGGGTGCGTGTTGGGGGGTGCCCGACATGCGCCAGCGCCTTGGCAAGAAGGGGCACATGTGTCGCAATCAACGGGTTGGATAATGCGCTGGCTTGGCGCACCATCGCCCCAACAACAAGATCGTTACCGTCTTCATGAATGCTGGAAAGCCCATCAATATGCACAATGTCAACAATCAATGCTGGCCGTGCCAACCGCATTGCCAACATTGGAACAAGTGATTGCCCACCGGCTATGATGCGGGCGTTTGGCGCACTGGCGAGATAGTCGCAGGCGGCGTCAAGCGTCTGTGGCCTGACATAATCAAATGACGCTGCTTTCATTGCGTTTATGGTCCTTTAGTGATCAGGCTCAACAGTGCCGAATGGCTGATTGTGTTGGAGTAACGCGACACAATGGTTGGGTCTCCGGCAGTAATCAAGGCCGCTAAGTTTGCCAGAATGTGGTGCATTAGCAATATTTTTCTGGGCCCACCCATTGCGCGTCTGAATAGCGGTCGCCATGCGCCCAGCCAAGCGGCAAAAGCGCTTCGATGGCGTGCATTTCTTCTGCCGATAGCGTCAGCCGCGCTCCCGCACAATGCTCACGAAAATGTGTCACAGATCTAGTGCCAGGGATAGGTATGACATGGGGCGCTTTGTGCAATAACCACGCGATTGCTAGTGCGGCGGCGCTGGTAGATTTGTCGGCGGCCAGCCGCCGAAAGGCGTTGGTTGCGGCAATATTGGCGGCAAGGTTCTCGGCGTTAAATCGGGGATTTTGCGCCATCCATGGCATCGACTGCACCGCCTCAAAGCTATGCGGCCGGTCGGTTAAGAGCGACCTGCCAACAGGTGAAAACGCCACCATTGCCGTTCCCAGTTTCTGTGTGGCTTGTAACAATCCTAATTCCGGGCTGCGCACCGATAGTGAATATTCTGATTGTACCGCGGCGATCGGATGCACTGCGGCGGCACGGTGCAATGTGGTGGGGGCAATTTCGGAAAACCCAAACCCGCCAATTTTGCCGGTCTTGACAATCTGGGCCAGCGTGTCTGTGACCTCTTCAATCGGCGTGTCGGCGTCGCGGCGATGCACGTAAAACAAGTCAATATGGTCAAGGCCAAGACGCCGCAGGCTGGCGTCAACAGCGTTTTGTAAATAGGCTGGGCTGTTATCAAAATAGCGTTTGCCACTATCTTTGCAGGTGGCGATGCCAGCCTTTGTTGCAATCGAGAACAGGCTATGCTTGCGGCTTCCTTGTTTGGCCAGAAAGGCACCAATCACCGTTTCTGACCCGCCGCCGCCATAAACATCAGCGGTATCAATATGGGTGACGCCCTCATCAAGGGCTGCGTGTAAAATTTCATGCGATGCCGCCGCGGTGGTGGCCCCATAAAAATCAGAAAATGACATGGCGCCGATGCCAATGGCAGAAATTTTCGGGCCATCTGCGCCAAGCTGACGATGTTGCATAAAAAAGCCTCTTTGGTTAGCCGCAGGGGTGGTCGGGCAGAGTTGCCGCATAAAGATTATCCGCTGCGCACCAGCAAACTATAGCTACGGTGGAAAGACAAGCCCTACAATTTTTGGCCGCTGGCCGGTGATTGTGCTTTAGCCCAGCATATCGATGTTGAACCGGGGTGTTTTAATGCGTTACACAGAAACCTGACACATCATAAGAGGCACGAATCGATATGTTAGGTAAACTGATTATTCTGGCAATTGCCGTGGTGGCCGGGTTCGGTTTATTTCATAAATTGGCAATGCGCCTTGGGCTGGTGAAACCAAAACCATCCGCCACACCGCAGGCCCGCGAAATAGGCTCCTCTGGGTTTCGACTGACAAAATTCAATATTGTGATGATGTCATTAGTCGGGCTTTACCTCGTGTGGGGCATTACGCAACTTTTGCGTTAGCCAACCGCACGCGTGGTCCAGATAAACTCGTTGGGGTGTTTGTGGGGCGCGGTGTTTGGATTGATTTTTGTAACAATTTGCCATTTGGTCCAATCGGCGTGCAAGGCCGGGGCGTCGTCGCGGCATTGCACACCGCGGCTTTCCGGTCGCTGCATTGCGGCAACGCACATCAACAGGCCGAGCATGGCCATCTGCGCAATATCACGGTCAGCAGGGTGGAGGCGATCTACTGGTCCCAGCGTATCCCGTATCTCGGTAAAAACGCTATGGGCTGCGGCAATGCCGGCGTGATTGCGGATAACGCCCAAGCCGCCACCAGCCGCCGCCCGCATGGCGGCAATCAACGCAGCGCGGCGTTTTGGGGCGAGGCGGGTAGTGGCCGCAGCATCAGTCGGCGGTGCAATCGCAAGGCTGGTGTGCGCCGCAAACGCGCTGGCATTTTTGCCGGCAATGCGGCCCAGCACAACACATGCTGTTAGCCCATTTCCTGACAGACGCCCGGCCCCATGAATGCCCGTTACATTCTCGCCAGCGGCAAATAAGCCCGGCACCGTGGTGGCGGCATTTGTGTCAATGACAAGGCCGGCAAGCACCGAATGTGCGGCCGGAACAACTTCAATTTTCTCGGTGCGATAATCACCGCCGGCATCGGTGATTTTGCGCAAAACGACGTCGCCCTGACTGTCTTCAAATTCAGCCCAAACAGCCTGTGAAAACTGCGTGCAGTCAAGCCAAACAGGTCCGCGCCCGGCGATAATTTCTTGCTGCACAACGCGCAATATTTCAGCCCGCCCAATTTGCGCCGATGGGGTTTTGGCAAAATATCTGGCCATCAGATTTTCGCCGTGATCATTCAACAGCATGGCGCCTCGGCTCATAAAGGGAGCCAAGCCGGCGATCCGCAAAAGCCGGCCTTTCACCCGGTAAATCAGGGTATATTCGACAAATTCTAGATTGCCGAGGGCGGCGCCCGCCTGCAGCCCCAAAATAAGGCCGTTACCAACATTGTCTTGGTCGCCGCTCACTGTGGGAAATAGGCCGGTAGCCCCGCCAGCGCATAAAATAACCGACTTTGCCGCAATCTGATGTGTTGTGGCGTTGCCATCGTAAAGGGCCGCCCCGACCACTTGTTGGCGATGTTTGTGCAAGTCATACGCGGTCATCTGATCAAAAAACCTGACCCCCAGACGCTGGGCAGCGGCGCGCATCACAGCCATAATCGCGGCACCGCCTCCAATCGCTGAGCAGGCGCGTGGCCGCGAATTGCCGGGCGCATTCAACTGCACAAAATGGCCGGTATCCTTTTGGCTGAATGTGACACCATAATCTTGCAGCCACCTGACCGCGGCGCAGGCATTTTCGGTCATTAGCTTTACCAAATCAGGCGCCCCCATATTATGGCCCACGGCCAAGCTATCAGCGGCGTGATGGTCTGGGCTGTCAGCCACCGGATGCTGGTCGAGACCGCCATGCCCAAATGGCGCCGCCAGAATGCCAGCGGCTTTTGACGATGAACCTGCCTTGCCAGTGATGCCTTTGTTGGCGATGATGACATCCGCGCCGGTTTCGGCCGCAGCAATTGCGGCGCTTACGGCGGCAAGGCCGCCGCCAATGACCAAAATGTCAGTGGTTGATGTTGTTGTCATGAGGTGAAGCTAACAGAGAACTTGTCGCCGCGCCAAGACATCTAGCGGCCAAGATTATATGATTATATGATGATCAAAATCATAGGCGCATAGCGGAGGGTGGATAATGGCACGCAGGTTTCGCCGGGTGGTTACCGGGCATGATAAAAATGGAGTTGCTATTGTCGAAAGTGACAGCCTGGCGACACAGATTTTGCAACGCCCGAATAGGCCAGGTGTGACATTAACAAATTTTTGGCTTTCAGATGGCAGTCCGGCGGAATATGACAGCGCCACAGAAACCTGCACAGGCCCATTTATTTTACACCCGCCTGCTGGGGGCAGTGTGTTTCGCTGTGTGGAATTTGAACCAGAAGATCCAGAGATTTTAGCAACGCTTGATGGGCGCGCGGCTTTTGCTGAAATGGGCGCTGCCAACAACATTGTCGAGAATGCCCGCCACCCCTTTATGCACCGCACAGATTCGGTTGATTACGCGGTTATTTTAACAGGTGAAATTTATATGCTTCTTGATGAACAAGACGTGTTGTTAAAAGCTGGTGATGTTGTGGTGCAACGTGGCACCAATCATGCTTGGTCAAACCGTGGCACGGAAACCTGTATCATTGCCTTTATTCTTGTGGATGGGGTGACAAGCCGCATGGCTGCCGATGGTGCTGATAAGGGTGTGCCGCAACGCTAGCACGGATGTGCGACATGCCAAAAAAATCAGGCAAAGGTGTCAACAAGCAGTTTTAAACCGGTCACGCCCAAAACCATATGAAGCGCATAATAAAATTGGGTGTCAGATAATAAATGCGTAATTTTTCTGCCGAGCCAAATCCCCAGCGGGATAGCTGGCAAGAGCAGGGCAGACACAAAAGCCACCTCGCGGTTCAAAATGCCCAAATCCCAATAAAACGGTACTTTTGAGACATTCAGCAGAAAGAAAAAAGCCGCTGCTGTCCCAACATAAATCTGACGGGGCAGTTTGTAAGGCAGCAGGAAGATCTGCAGCGGAATGCCACCTGTCACCGAAATAAAGCTGAAAATGCCCGATAGGCTGCACCAAAACGAACCGCGCATCCACATATGGCGCGGTGTCTGTTTGGGGGCTGATGCATTTGTTGCTGGTTTAAATTGGCGCATCAAAAACAACATCACGGTAAGCACCGACATGCCGCCAATAAAGGCCGTCAACATAGCATTAGAAATATAATCAAAAAACGCCCAGCCAATACCCTGACCCACCACGCCAAACAAAGCCATGATCGTCAATAGCTGGTAATTAATTTTGTGACGCAGCGTGTAGACAACCAAGACATCAATCACCAGTAAAACCGGTAGCGTAACCCCTAGTGCAATGCGCGGTGTTGTGACCAACAGCAATATCGGTATGCCAATCGTCACCGCGCCACCAAACCCGGCATTTGAAACCGCAGTGGTGAGCGCCGCGCAGAAGGCCAGCGCGATAAACAAAACAGGGTCAACAACGTCAAGCGACGTCAACACAAAAGACAAGGTCATAAATTTTGATATACGGCCATAAAAATAAGCGGCTCACTGTCTTCGAAATTTATGGGCTTGGCAATTGCTAAATGCTGATAGGGGACTATGATCGACCAGAACACCGGATGCGATAGTGCATTGTGGAGCTGGATTTTGGTATCGCATTATAATGAATAGGGACAAAGATGGGGTGCATTCATAAGGCCGAAATTAACACCGCAGCAAATTGGCGCGGCTGTGATATTGCCGACAGCAACGCTTGGATCGTACATTTTACTGATCAGGACATTGCCGCGCTTGACACTGCAGTGGCAGCCGTGAAGGCGCGTGGTCTGAAATTTCCAAATTTTGGTAAAGATGATTTTCCGCTTCACGGCTGGGAAGACAAGCTGCGGGCGTTTGCAGATGAGCTGGAAGATGGCCGCGGCTTTTTGCTGGCGCGCGGGCTGCCAGTGCACCGCTATAGTGCTGAAGAGATAGAGATTGCTTATTATGGCATTGGGCTGCATATGGGCCAGCCGGTGCGGCAAAACCCGCGCGGTGATCTTTTAGGCAATGTCATGAATGTTGGTGATGCCAACGATAAAAACACTCGGGTTTTTGAAACCAACCTATATCTTCCCTATCATACAGATCCATCCGATGTGGTTGGCTTGCTATGTGTGCGCAAAGCTAAACAGGGCGGGCGGAGCAGTTTGGTAAGCATCGCTGCGTTATATAATCGGATTGTGCGCGACCATCCTGAATTTTTAGGACTGCTCTACCGGCCCTTTTACTATGCGCATCTCGGCGGGGATTTGCCGGCCCGGTCGCCGCTGATGAGTTTTTATCAAGGTAAGTTGGCGTGCCGCTATTTACGGCAATATATTGAGCTTGGTCACGAGATTATGGGGGTGCCATTATCGACAGTCGAAATTGAGGCGCTTGATCTGGTTGATGCCATCACACATGATCCGGAAATGCGGCTGGATATGATGCTGGAACCAGGCGATATTCAGTTTGCCAATAATTACATGGTGATGCATTCGCGGACCAGTTTTGAGGATGATGCGGACCCGGCGTTGCATCGCAAAAAATTACGCTTATGGCTGAAGATGGATAATGCCCGCCAATTAGCGGCAGATTTTCCGGGCCGCAATGGATTTTCCTAAGGCTCGCCTCTATGGGCCTATGGCCTCTATGAGGTTGATGGTATGCGGTAAGCGCTAAAGCACGTTGTCTTTTTCGATTAGTTGTATGTGGATTTGATTGATGATTGTGAAACTGCCAAAATTTATCGCTCTCATCGCCAAGCATTTTGCGGGCATGCGCAAATCCATTGCAAGATTATACGTGACCCAGGATGTAACTGGGTGTGAATTTGAAACAATCATTTATCCTTTTGACAGTGATCTCATGGATGGAAAACGCTTAATCGCGATTGCCTCGGGGTCAATCGAGGATGATGAGGTGGCGCTGGCGCAAAAATATCTTGATAGTGATGATGTCATTGTCGAATTTGGGTCTGGCATGGGCATTGCGGCGGTGCGTGTACACCAAGCTGTTAGCCCAAAAGCGCATTATTGCTTTGAGGCCAATCCAAAGCCGTTAGCCTATGCCGAAAATCTTTTTGCGAAAAACAATCTCAGCATAGTTGTGGAAAATATGGCGCTTGGAGATGGCGCCACAAAAACATTCTATGCTGTTGATGACTACATCCTCAGTTCTTTTGATAAACCGCAAAACAGAAGTGACTTCGAAAAAATCGAAATTGGCACTATTGCTGTGGCAGAGGTCATTAAAGATAAACATCCCACAGCCATATTTTGTGACATTGAAGGGGCCGAAGGCCAGTTCTTGCCGCCAGAAGATTTGCATGGGGTCAATAAAGTGATAATTGAACTGCACCCGCACGCCTATGGTGCCGCTGGGGTTGACCGCATCCAAAATAGTTTTTTAGCACATGGCTTTCGTTGTGTTGACACAAAAGGTGACACATATTGCTTTATACGATTATCGTAACTGGGGCTGGCTGCGCCTAAGGGTTCAGTATAGCGTGTGCGGTGAATTTGGCTAATTCGCCGCGCCAAATTTGCCGTCCCAAACAGAATGCTGTGCCAGAGGCATCATTGATAATCTGTGCAAGCTCTATGCCGGCCTGATTGGGGGCCATTTCAAGATATTTGGCTTCATCCGCGGCAAGGCTGCGCAAGCAAATGGCAATATCGCCACTATACGCAAAAATACCATAGGCAGTTTCCATCAGCTTGGATGTCGATTGGCGCAAATCATGCGCAAAGAAATTGGGAACTCGGCTGGCAATAACATATTCTGTTTCTAGAAACACAGGATGCTGGCGTGATCGGAACAGCCGGGTATATTCAAAAATCGGCTCACCGGCCGGTATCGCCAGCTGACTACCCAGAGCGGCTGATGCCGTCGTCGTTTTGGCGTCGATAAGATCAATTTTAAGGTCGATGCCGTTGGTGCTGGCTGCAAAGCTAACGGTTTTGCTAATGTCATAAAGCAAACGCTGCGGCGAGACGAAGCGGCCCCGGCGGCCCTTTGCATAAGCTAGTCCCTCGGCTTCTACCGATTCTAACGCACGCCGCGCTGTCATGCGGCTCACCGCATACTGTTCGGCCAATGCCCGTTCAGATGGCAACGCGTTATGTTCGGCAAGGCTGCCGTCAAGAATGTCGGCGCGCAATGCCGCGACAATTTGTTGAAACCGCGGGGGCGTTTTTTTATCGGATGATGACGACATTAATCAATAAGTGATCCGTAATTATTGCAGCGGGGCGTATTTTTGCTCGGGGTTGAATTTATTGTTGGTATATACCAAAATTTCGCGTAAAAATAAAGTGACTTCGATAATGTGCACAGCAACTCGCAACATAGGGGATGGGTCAATGCCATATTTATCTCAGCAACAAAAAGACCAGTTTTGGCGTGATGGGGTTTTGGTGGTTGAAAAGGCTGTAACGGCTGATCAGCTTGCTGAACTTCGCAAGGAATTTTCGGCTTGGGTGCAAGAAAGCCGCAGCTATAGTGAAGATTATGGCGACACGCTTGACGGGCGCCGGCGTTTTGATCTGCAGCCCGGCCATTCTGCGGATAAGCCCGCCTTGCGGCGGGTGCAGTCACCAGAAGAAATTTCAGAGGTTTTTGCGCATATTATGCGCGCCGCGCGCACCGTCGATTATTGCGCTGAATTAATTGGGCCATCTGTCAGGTTTCATCATGGCAAGGTAAATTCCAAATTGCCCGGATCGGCCACCGAGGTTAAATGGCATCAAGATTTCCCGTTTGAGCCAATGACCAATGACGACATGATTACCTGTTTGCTATTCATTGATGATGTCACGCTGGAAAACGGCCCGTTAGAGGTGCTGCCGGGCAGTCACAAGGGCCCGTTATATCCTCATTGGCATGACGGTGTGTTTACTGGCGCGGTAGATGATGAAATCATCAATGAACGCCGTGACCAAATTGTCAAATGTACTGGCAAGGCAGGTTCAGTATGTCTGATGCACGCCAACTTATTGCATGGTTCAGCACCGAATTTTTCGGCCCACCCGCGCACCTTATATATTACCACCTATTATGCCGAGGATGCGATTGAGTTGAGCCCCAATCACCTGCCAAGCCGTTTTATGCATGAGCTTGTTCGCGGTGAGGTATCAGGGCGGGTGCGGTGCAGCTCTTATGATATGGCGCTGCCCGCAGTGCCGAAATCCACTTCGTTTTTTGCACAACAAGAAGGCTGTGATAAATAGACACCTAATCGCCGGAGAGGCATAGTAAACCAATGTCAAATCAGCTTCCTGCGCAAGCACAAGTCGTTATCATCGGTGGTGGCATTCACGGCTGCGCAGTGGCCTATCATTTAGCACGGGAAGGCTGGCGGGATGTTGTTTTGCTGGAACGCAAGCAACTCACCTGCGGCACCACATGGCATGCCGCCGGTTTGGTAGGCCAATTGCAAGGAAGCCACGCTACCACCGCCTTTGCCAAATATGGCATTGAGCTTTTGCAGGATATTGAAGCCGAAACTGGTCAAAGCCCGGGATTTCGCCAATCAGGTTCAATTTCCATTGCCACAAATTCTGAACGTTTGTCCGAACTAAAGCGGAAAGCAGATTTTGCATCACTTTTTGGCGTCGATGCGTACCACATGACACTTGATGAAATCGTTGAACGCTGGCCGTTGCTTAACCCTGATGGTGTGCTTGGCGGTATTCATATGCCCAGTGATGGATCGGTGAACCCGGTTGATCTTACCGCGGCATTGGCCCGTGGCGCACGCCTGCATGGCGCCAAGATTCATGAAGGGGTAAAGGTGCATGATGTCGTGGTGGAGGCTGGCAAAGTTATCGGGGTCGAGACCGATGCGGGGCTTATCAGCACAGATATTGTGGTCAATTGCGCTGGTATGTGGGCCCGTGAACTTGGTCAAAAAAATGGTGTCGGGGTGCCGCTGCATGCCTGTGAGCATTACTACCTTGTGACTGAGCCTATCGCCGATTTGCCGAGCGATCTGCCAGTGCTGCGCTCATATTGTGATGGCACCTACTGGAAGGAAGACGCCGGAAAACTATTGTTTGGCTTTGCCCATTTTCAAGCCAAGCCATGGGGTGTGGACGGGATCCCGGAAACATTCTGTTTTGATAGTTTGCCGTTTGTTGAGGATGATGTGATGGAGGTGCTTGAACTGGCATTGCAGCGTGTGCCCATATTGCAAAACACCGGCATACGCACATTCTTCAATGGGCCGGAAAGCTATAGCTATGACGGGCGTTTTACGCTTGGCCCGGCGCCCACCGTCAAAGGCTATTATATTTTGGCTGGTGTCAATTCAACCGGTATTCAGTCTGGCTCGGGAGCGGGGCGGGCGCTGGCCGACTGGATTATCAAAGGCTATCCACCGATGGACCTGTCGGAAATGGACCCGGCGCGCTGTGAAGAATTTCAGGCGCGGGACCCATTTTTACGCGAACGCTGCCCAGAAACCTTGGTTCTGACCTATGCCATGCATTGGCCGGGTCGCCAGCGTGAAACCGCGCGCAATTTGCGCCGCACGCCGTTCCATCACGCGATGAAGGCGCATGGCGCCTGCTTTGGCGAGGTGCAGGGCTGGGAACGTCCTAGCTGGTTTGCCCCCCAAAATATGTCCCCAAAACAGGATTATAGTTTTGGCCGGGCCAGCTGGTTTGACTTTATGCTGGACGAACAAAAAGCTGCGCGCGATGCCGTGGCTATGATTGATTATAGCATGCTTGGCAAGCTGATGGTTGAAGGGCGTGACGCCGAGAGCTTTTTGCAACGGGTTTGCAGTAATAATATGGCGCTTGATGTTGGCCGCGTGACCTATAGTTTGATGTTGAATGACCGCGGTGGCATAGAAAGTGACATAACCGTTGCCCGTCACGGGGAAGAGTCCTTTATGGTGATGACGTCGATCGCCCGCACGCGCCGTGACTACCTGTACCTAGAAGACCATCTGCGGCCGGATGAGGATGTGCGCTTGCGTGATGCCACAAGTTGTTGGGGCGTGTTGGCAATTTGTGGGCCGCATAGCCGCGATCTGTTGGCGGCGGTGACTGACATTGACCTGTCGAATGACGCTTTTGCCTTTAATAGTCTGCAGAGTTTTTATATTGGCCATGCTAAGGTGTTTGCGCAAAGACTGTCTTATACAGGTGAGTTGGGCTGGGAGATTTTTGTCACGCCTGATTTTGCCGAATATGTGTTTGATGTGCTGATGACGGCGGGTGCAGATTTTGGCCTGCGGCTGGCCGGCGGCGAGGCGCTGAATGCGCTCAGAATTGAGAAGGGGTTTGTGCATTGGGGGCATGATATGGCCTACAGTGACGCGCCGCATCAACTCGGACTGGAATTTGCTTGCAAGCCGCATAAAGGTAATCCATTCATTGGCCGCGATGCCTTTGTGGCACGCGCTGCAGCGGCAGCCGGGCCTTTTATCTGCTCCCTAAAGCTGCATGATGCTAGCCCGTTATTGCATCATAATGAACCGGTAATGCGTGACGGCACAATAGTGGGTTATGTCACATCCGGGGCGTGGTGCTATTACACCGGGGCGGCAGTGGGACTGGCGCTGGTGTCGTTGGCGGCGGATGCCGCGGGGAAAAATAGTCTTGAAAGCGGCGATTATACGGTTTTGGTCGAAGGCCAATCCTATGCGGCAACGCTGAGCCTAACGCCGTTTTACGACCCAAAAAATGCGCGCATGATGGCGTAAAATCTCTCTAGCGCTGCTTTAACACGGGTGGCTGTTGCCAATTCCTTGATGGTAACCAAAACCTCTTTCACGGTTGCCGGGGCAAGCGCCGTCATGAGTTTATCAAACAGCATGACGTCTGGGCTCATCGCTAGTGACCCCGCAACGCGGCGCTTTATCACCTTTGCTGTCCACGCGACAGCGTCCCTAACACATCGACCACACGCATAGTTGTTGTTGCTTTTGCGCGGTCTAATTTGCAAGATTGTGTGCGTCAAGCGATGCCGGTTGGCAGCTGCTTCATAAGGACTGGCGGGGGGATGTGTCATGCGCGTGGGTGTTGTTGGTTTTGGCAAAATGGGGCGCGCAATTGGTGAACGCCTAAGCGATTGCGGCCATGAAATAGTCGCATGGGCAAGAGACAGCGCCAAAGTTGCTGCGGTGCCGGCGGTTGCGGTTGCGATATCGCCAAAACAGGTTGTTGCGCAGTCTGATATCATCATATCTGCTTTGGCAAATGACGCGGCAACAGATCAAGCCTATTTTGGCGATGATGGGTTGTGCCACGCAACGTTTGATGGGAAAGTTGTGATTGAATTATGCACCATGCTTCCTGACCGCGCGCAATTATTATGCGATGCCATCCTCGCCGCGGGTGGTCGGTTTTTGGAATGCCCGGTTGGCGGCACCGTAAAGCCAGCCCGCGATGGCGCCTTGGTTGGCATGGCGGCGGGGGATCCGGCAACATATGAAAGCGTAAAACCGCTTCTTTTGCAGATGACACGCCGGCTTGATTTTTTGGGGCCGGTTGGCAATGGCGCCGCCATGAAATTGTCAATCAACTTGCCCCTGATGGTGTATTGGGGGGCGTTAGGTGAGGCCGTGGCCCTGCTAGGCAACCGCGGAATAGACCTAGACCAAGCGTTTGATATTTTGACTGACAGTTCTGGCGCTATTGGGACAGCCAAGGCTCGTCAGGGTCCGATTTTGGATTTAATCAAGACCGGACAATCGGGGGTGTCTAATTTTGCGATTGATCAGGCCCTAAAGGATATGCGCTTGATGATAGCGCAAGCTGCACTAGCGGGCGTTGACTGCCCGATCATTTCAGCGGCTAAGGCCACCGCAAAACAGGCCAATGATGCAGGCTGGGATAAAAAAGATATATCGCTTTTGGCGGCGTGGCGGTCGGTCTAGGGGTGAAATATTTTTTTGGAGAAACACATTATGCCTTTTGTCTTTGATGCCTATGGGACGTTGCTTGACGTTGAGTCAGCCGCAAGAGAGGCGGCCCAAGAACCCGGCATGGAAGCGTTGTCTGGCATTTGGCCCGTATTAGCCGCAGGCTGGCGCGAGCGACAGTTGCGCTATAGCTGGCTGTGTTCGATGATGCAGCGTTATGATGACTTTTGGGAGATCACAAAACGCGCCCTAGAGGCCACTCTCGAAGACCATAATCTTTCGCATGATAAAAAGATCAAAGCACGGTTACTCGCCCTCTATAGCGCGCTTTCGGCATATGACGAAGTGCCAGAGGTGTTGGCCACACTGAGCACGCGCAGCGCATCGATGGCGGTGCTGTCAAATGCCGCACCAGCAATGCTGAAAACGGCTATCAGCGCTGCCGGTATTGATAACTGGTTCGATGCGTTAATAAGTGTTGATAGCCTAAAAACCTACAAGCCAACCCCGGCGGTCTATCAACTTGTCCTCGACAAATATGGTTGCACCGCCGGCGATGTTGTATTTTTTTCGTCAAACAACTGGGATGTTTCGGGGGCTGGCGCGTTTGGCTTTAAAACTGTCTGGGTGAACCGCGCCGGTGTCACATGGGACAAGCTGCCCGGGCAACCGGACCACATCGCCGGATCATTGCACGAGGCATACCGTCTATTAATGGCGTAAATTGTCGCGATAATGCGGGTGCGCGATAATGCGGGTTTAGGTGGTGGGCTAAAGGTGGTGGCGCCTAATATTTACCCAGCTTTTCAGCGTCATGATACAGCACATTGCGAAGCGCCTTATTGGCGTCTTGCCATGTTTGCACCTCATCTTTGACCATAACCCCCGAAAGCCGCGGCGCTATGATATGTCATATGGTTCTGCTAGATTTGTCCAGCATGTGGCCAGTCGCGGAAACACATCTTTATTAAGTCTGGGAAAGCTTCAGCATGCCTAAATTTGGCAGGGTAATATCGCCCACCTCGGTACCGGCCCAATTCAGCAATTTTGGGTGAAAGAATTTATCAACCGACGACTCTACCGGGTAACCAAGCGCCTGGATAACGGCCCCAATGGCAACTTCTGCGCCCCGCTTGCTGCCATCTCTTGCTTTGACCATCGCGCCTAGGCCATATTCATGAAACGCTGCAGAATACACACCCTCAGCGCCTGTCTTGGCGGTGATGGCTTCTCCATAGGCTGCATTGATAGCGCTGCAGGCGCGGTCATGGCCAGCGATATAAAAGGGTTCTGCGGCAATGCATTTGCGAATTCTTTGACAGGCAAGGTGCCGCGCTTCGGGAAGGTCTCCGCCGCCAGCAAATAGCGCAAAGGCCCTTGCCCAATTGCCCAAGGGCGCGGCAAATACCGGGGCGCCACAGCCATCTATACCATGCGCGTAATGCATCAAGTCTGAACCTGTCATAAACTCCAACACCCCCAATATGCGCTGCTGGGTAGCGTTGGTGCGTTCAGCATAGCCGGATGTCGTGCCATTAATGAGTTTGGAGAGGATCAACATGCCTGCATGTTTGCCGCTACAATTATTGTGTATTTTGTGCGGCTTATCCATGCGCCTGACTTGCGCTATCAAGGTTTCTTCATGAGGTGACCAGTGCGCACCACAAATGAGGTCATCGATTGGAATATCATATTTGCCGAGTAACGCGGTAACCGCGCTGGTATGAAGGTCTTCACCATTATGGCTGGCGCAAATGAGCGCAATTTCAGCCGGTGAGAATTCCGGCAAATTATCGGATGCGCCAAGCCGCTCGACTAATGCTATGGCTTGCAATGGTTTCATGGCTGATCTTGGAAAAACGACGCTTTCCACGTCACCCATGCCAAGAATAACGGTCCCGTCTGCATCGCAAACAGCCACATCGACTTCATGCAGGCTCTCTTTAAAGCCGTTCCTGTTAACATGAATGCAAAGCGGGGCATCAGTGATATGCGGTAAATCAATCCGAGGTTTAGACATTTTCATAGCACCCCAATTTGGCTGTTAGTTCTCTTCACATGGACCCTAAATATATGACACAAACACCGCCGCGCAAACAGCATTAGCGCGGTATGTAATTAACGCTGCCATTACCGACTATATTTTAGGCTATCGCATTGCGTTGCCGCTTTTCTGAAAGGTAAATAGCGAGACCTTGTGGTGCGCTGGATCTTGATTATTGGTGGGTCATGCCGCACTCTTTACAGCGTTATATGAGCACTATGAGTTAGATGATGGCGGATGAACGGGCACCATGGCAAAAGCTGGGCTATAAGCTCAAGCTCGGATTGCGTGTGCGGGCCGAGGCAGACTGGCTGCCGTTTGATGATCTTTTCGGTGATGCGGCGGCGCGGGGGCGCCAGCTACAGCTAAAGGCTGACCTGCTGGCCAAACGCCACAACCAGGTGTTTGCCGCTGAAACTGGTAGCGATGTGGCCGGGGCGGAAGTTTTGGCCATGGTGCAAGCGCATTTGGACACCTATCATCAAGCTGGGCCGTTTCCGCCGGCCGGGGATGTGCACCCGCTGGATGCGGCGGCGCGTTTGGTGCCAGAAGATTTGCTGTTGCTTGCTCCTAGGCGTCGTTCAAATGGCGGCGCGGCGGGCGACTATGATTGGTGTCTTGTCGCGGCATCATTATGTTTTCCCGCGCATTGGGTGCTGGCCGAAAAAATGGGTAAGCCGCTGGCCGCGATCCATGCGCCGGTGCCCCATTATGATGAACGACTAGCAACGCCAATGGACCGGTTTTTCACACATATGAAAGTTGGCCCCATAAGCACCCGCATGAATTGGTCTTTGCAGCTTGGTGCAGCTCTATTTGTCCCGCACAGAGCGGCGCGCAAAGCCGCCCTTGGTGATATAGCGAACGACCAGATGTGCTTGCGCATGGAAAATCAAACCTTGCGCAAACTGCCGAAGACCGACCATGTGCTGTTCACCATCCGCACCCATATCGTGCCACTTTCCCGCTGGCGAAATACGCCGGGCGCTATTGATGATTTGGTTGCGATGTTGGCGGAAATGTCGGCTGAAACCCGCGCTTACAAGGGCGCCCACCTTTACGAGGATGCGTTAAGGCGGCAAACATAAATTGTCACGAAAAATGCTTTGCTGAAAAGTCAAAGGCGCGACGACCGGTCCCATCCATCTTTGGCATTGGCTGGCCGCAGCCAAGCCACCTCAAAAGACGCTTAACTGCTCCTATGAGGTGGTCTGGATTCGCCTATGGCAACAGCTTTTCAATATAGCGCGGCAAACCAAACGCGCCTTTATGAACGGCTGGTGTGTAATAGCGCGTTTCAAGTGCGGCCTCGGCAAAGCGTTGTTCCAACAACGCGATGCTAACATTACGGCCAGATGCAGACTGACTTGCCCAGCCAAAAGCCATCGGCCCACCAGCATAGGTCGGTATGCCAGCAATATAGCACCCCCAGTCAGAAAAGAGCTGTTTGAAAGCCTGCATTGTCTTGGTCAATTCGTCAGGCTGCATGAACGGCACGCCATTTTGTGTAACCATGATCCCGCCTTCGGCAACTGATACATGTGGAATGGCTGCCAAAAGGTGAATGTCTGAGACGATCAGGCCAGCAGCTTCAGATAAACGCATACCACTGTCTGAAATGATAGCGATAAGCCATCTTATGTCGTCATCGATATCGACACATTGCTGCTGAACCTTTCTGATCGATGACATTGGAATTGGCAAGCGAGTAATGGGTCCAGATGAATTCCCATAATTCATGTTTGCAAATGGGTTTGGTTTGTCTACGCCATGTTCACGCGCAGCAAAGTTCCAGATGCTTCTGATGATCGCGAGATTGCGTTTGATTGTAGCTTGGCTGCCCCCCCGACGAATAAGGCTATCTCTGAAGCGAACAGCATCAGATCGAGCATAGGCTGAGATCACCTTGTCCCCAGATTGCTGAACGATGGCATTGATAACCAGATTTGTGGGATTGGTGAATTTACGGTCTTCAGCCTTACCCTTCATTTCAATATAGGATGCAGCTGCTTCTCTAAGCGTCGGTTCAGCAATGGTGTTCGATCCAAAATGATCGATGACATTTGTTCCAACTGGAATGGCAAATAGCTGATAGTGCCAATCCCGTTCTAGTGCTCCCAGTATTGGGCCAGCTGTTCGGATAGCTGTTGCTTTGTCTCTAGTCCTTAAAGACAACCGTACAAACTCTCGTCCGATGGTAGGGATTAGCTTTTTAGGAACTCGTTTTTGAAGATAGTAGATGTCGCGTTTTTTAATAAGGAAAGGAATGCCATTTGCCATTTGTATCACCAAATGTATCCCCGCCGGTATCAGGGCAGGTGAAACGCTTGGTATTCCGCTGGTTTTGGAATGAAGTGTGGCGCACTCGAGAGGAGGTTCGATGCCTATCCGAAGCGCCAATTCGTGACTGAATCCATCAATATCAATCGCGCCGAAATTAACTTGTTCATTGTCATCTAGCAAATAAATACCAAGCGGAGTCTTGCCTAACAAATGAGCTTCAAATAACTCAACTGTCGGTGGATTTTTTCTCATAGTCTGTGGGACCTTTTGTTTGCCTTAAGCTTTGCCCAGAAGTCGGGGGTCGTATGTCCCATATCCACCCGAAAAACCTTTGAATAAACTGGCCAATCTTTTGGCGTGATAAGAACTAGTCATTGCGCGCCTCCATTGATTGGAACCAATTGCTCACTGCATTGGCATCAAATAATGGCTCTTGGCCTGACGCCTTCATAGGTTCTGGGAAGTTGCGGTTCGCGATCCAACGCTCAATTGTTTTACTGCTGACCCCAAGTTGCTCACACAAACGCTTACGTGGAATCACGTTCAATTCTCTAGCCATAGGAATCTCCTTTCTGGCACAAAGATTCATCAAATTTTAGATTGCAACTTGTTGAGTGGATGGAGTTATGCAGATCCATCATGCAGCGTTTATAGTACGGGTTGCTGATCCCTTACATGGCTGGACACTCCTGCCCAACAATCTTTAATATTAATCAGCAATACGCATGTTGCAAGCAAAAAATTAATCTATAATGCTGTTTTTATTGTATTTTATCTGATTATCTGATATGGTTAGATAAATTAATTACCTAATCTGATTGCATATTCATCAGATCTAGCCAAAGGTTGTTTTTTATCCGCATCTGGAAAAAAACCTCAATGCAATCAAACTTATTTCGGGCTGTCGCAATTATATTATTTGGAATTGTGGCATTCGACATGATGGCAGTTACAGTCCGGATGCTTGGCGGTGAATACCCGATACTTCAAATTTCAGTGCTTAGAAATATATTTGGTATCATCCCTGCAATGCTCTTATTGATCATTGGGCCGGGGCTGTCTTCGTTGCGGCGTATCCTGAATAAGCATCATTTGAAGATAATCATGATCCGAAGCATCGCGGTTCTGGTCGCGCAGTTTAGCTACTACACTGCTCTTACGAAGATAGAGTTTGCAACAGCCGCCACACTAGGATTTACAAGCCCATTTTTTGTAACTCTGCTATCGATCCCATTGCTCGGTCATCAAATAGGTTTCGTAAGATTTGCTGCTATCATAATAGGGTTCTTAGGAGTAACCGCCATCTTTCAGCCTTTTAATGGCAGCTTCACATTTTGGATGCTGCTACCTGTTTTGGCTGGCTTTGGTTATGGATTGTCGAGTGTTTTAGTACGGTTAATACCTGACGAAGTGCCCTCAGCGGCCATTCAAATTAGTCAGCAGTTGCTGACTTGTATTCTTGGTTTTTGCTTTCTTATTAGTTTCGATGAGATCAAGCCAATAGGGTCAATTAACGACCTTTACTTGTTTGCACTTATGGGTTTTTGCGGCGGTGTAGGCGTTCTATGTCTTGTTATTTCATACCGACTAGCAGATCCATCAAGTGTGTCTGTTTTTGAGTATTTTGGCATACCCGTCTCGTTTATACTTGGCTGGCTCTTTTTTACAGAAGCGCCTTTCTCAACTCTCTTTCCCGGCGTTTTACTGATCATTGGTGCAGGGTTGTTGATTGTTTTCAGAGAG
>Ga0181607_10000423_pt1 | contig 36255 bp, 31 predicted proteins | sample 041ome_9_FD_132420 | JGI IMG/M metagenome (GOLD analysis project Ga0181607, IMG submission 132420) | Coastal salt marsh microbial communities from the Groves Creek Marsh, Skidaway Island, Georgia - 041413US metaG (megahit assembly) | ecosystem: Environmental > Aquatic > Marine > Intertidal zone...
AACGCTGTTCGAAACGCGGCCAGCGCGGTGGTATTTTGAGCGCCCCGTGCTGGGTGCCACACGCAAAGGTTCACAGGGTGATCAGCTTTACGTGGCCGACAATCCGCCCTTTGGTGCGGTGATTTCCTATTACCTGCGAGATGGCTACCCCACCAAAACGGATGCGCGGCAAAAGTTGGAATCAGAGGTCCTTGAGGCGAGTGATACGGTGGCCTTCCCGGGATGGGAGATTGTTGAGGCCGAGCGCAGAGAAACGGCACCTGCTCTGAGAATCGTCATTCGCAATCTGGACGGTGCGGTTATCCGGCGATTGGATGCGCCCACCGCCAAGGGTCTGCATCGGGTGGCATGGGATTTGCGGCACCCCTACTACGGTTCGGTTGAAACGCCGCCCAACTGGCAGGGTTTGTTGCCAAGCGGTTTTATGGTGAAGCCCGATGCTGACTACACCGCCGAACTCGCTTTGATTGCCGAGGGTGAGACCCGAGTGCTGAGTGGGCCGGTCACGATTCGCGTCAACCGAATGACAACCCCTGCGTTACAGGGTGCCGATATCGCCGAGGTGACGGCGTTTTGGGATGAATTGGCGGAGGTGGGCGGTCAAGTGAGCGCCGCGCAGTATGCGCTCAGCGATATTTTTGAAGATATCGAGACCCTTCACAAAGTGTTGGAGTCATCGGGCGTGCAGCCGGGCGCAATCGAACAGAAACTGGCGGTATTGAAATCTGAAGCCTACGAGCTGGATCAGGCGCTGTCGGGAGATAAGTCCAAGGGAGAGGTCGGCGAATACGATATCCACCGAATCACCAGTTGGCTGTGGCATGCTCAAGGCGGTGTTGCCAACTCGACTTACGGGCCTACGCCTTCGCACAGGACCAGTTTGAATAATGCGCGAGAAGCGTTGGCACCTGTAGCGGAGGCGATCAATCGGATGCTTAGCCAAGACCTACCTCAGTTAAGATCCGATCTGATGGCGGAGGGTGCACCCTGGGGTCGTGGCCAGCCCGTCCCTCAATGACCGTTACAAAGAGGGGCACTGATCCTGATGCGGTGAGGCGCCATAGCAGCCTGTCCACGGATGATCGTTCTACTGTGGCGTGTCGGCGTGATAAGGTCGCGCCGCTGAGTGCTGAAGAGAACCTGATATGACCCGCGCGTTATTGATCAAGCTGCATCTTTATCTTTCCGCTTTTTTTTCCGCCGCCATTATTTTGGTGGCGGTGTCGGGCGGGTTGTATCTGATTGGCATCAAGGGGTCGGTTGAGCAGACCTCGGTGGCTACCCTTAGCGCCGGCCAGCAGTTGTTGGCAGATCCTAGCCAGAGCGCCGTGCAGGATGCTTTGGCCGAGGCAGGTGTCAGTGATTTCAGCTTTGATTACGTCAAGCAGAAAGGCACGCAATTGATCACCCGCCCGACCACGCGTCCCTTTTATACGCTTGATGTCGCGGGTGATGAGATCGTTATTCGTTATAACGAACCCTCGCTTCAGAAGCGGATGATCGAGCTACACATGGGTCATGGCCCTTCCGCGTACAAAATCTACCAACAGGTGTTCGCCGCAGGGATGCTCTTTATCATGCTTAGTGGCCTATGGTTGGGGCTTTCATCGGCAAGACTGCGGCCCTCTACAGCGGTGATCTCTGGGTCAGGCGTAGCCTTATTTCTGTGGCTGGCGCTATTTTGACGAGCTAGCAGAATTCATTGAGTTCGTTTACCTGATGGTTATTGATTGAGGTAGTTGGTTGGGCCCTTTCCCGCGTACTTCGTGCACCGATAGGCTCTGCAGGAGCGCTATTGAGGCGCTGGTGGCGCTCGATGAACCGGCCCTTTGGCTGTTGGGCTAAGCGAACACGGGAACACGGCTATTTTTCATAGTTGAATATCAAAAAGCCGGGCATGGCCCGGCTTTCAAAAGAGTTGTAGAGGTACTTAGGGGATTAGAAGTCCCACTGGAACTCAACGCCGGCCGTGCGGTAATTACCCGGTGTGACAAATGCGCCGCCAAATTCGGGCGCCATGATCACCTCGCCCACGTACTCCTCGTCGAAAAGGTTGCGGGCAAAAGCGGTCACTTTCCATCGCTCACCCCCCACGCCTATGCGCAGGTTGGTAATGCCGTAGGCGTCAACCTTGGTCTTCGAATAGCTTGTCGCTAAACCTCCGAACAGCACTGCCGGGACTTCGTACGGGAGCCCTTCAAAGTCATAGGACTTTGGCACGTCCAGATCGCTACCCTGAACTACATGATAGAAAACATCCCCTTGGAAGGCGTACTCAATTCGTGCCATCAGGTTCAGGTCTCCGAAGTTTTGATCCCACGTGAGGGCCACATTGGCGGTGAACTCGGGCGCATTCGGAACGTCGTTACCCGCGACATAGGGACGAACCGTCATGGCATCAATTTCGCCATCAATTGTGCTGTAGCCAGCGTCCAATCGGAGGCCATCGGTCATTTGCCAGGAACCGCCGATTTCAAAGCCCTGAATAGTGACTTCGTCAATGCCTTCAACTGTTCTCAAAAGACCAAATGGGCCGACATAAAATTCGAAGAACTGCATGTCGTCCACTTCGGTGTGGTAAGCGGCACCGTTCAGTTGCAGATTACCGTTCAAAAGCGTCGTTCTGAAGCCTACTTCAAAAGAGCTTGAGGTCTCCTCTTCGTAGATCTCCGGTGGAGCCACTGGCAAGCCATCTGGGTTCACGAGGAACAAGCTGATGGTCTCCGTGCCACCCAGGTTGTTAAAGCCGCCCGTCTTGAAGCCCACACCCCAGCTACCGAACAGTGTTGTACTGTCAGACAGGTCGTATGTCAGGCTGATTTTGGGCTGGATGGCATCAAACTCCTCACTACGGTCTGCGACGCGGGCACTCACCGCGCCGGTTGATAAGTCGATAAAGGCCGGGTTCCAAGGCGTGCCTCCGAGCGGCGCACCGTTTAACGTACAGCCGCCCTCGAAGAACGCGCCGCAGTAGTTGATATTAGTTGAGACGTATCCATCGGCTGGGCTGGGCACGGCATTGCTGACCTCTCGATCCTCAACGTCATACCGCACGGCAAACGACAGTTCCATGCGATCAGTGATGTCATAGTTAATAGAACCGAAGCCTGACAAAACGGTGGTCTCAAAGTCATCGAGTACCAAAGCGTCCGTCAGCTCGTTGACGAAGGATCGAGGTAGGTTTGCTCTCCCGTCATCTTCTAGCTGCGCTACGCCGACGCGGCGGTCGATATTAAGGAAGTACATGCCAGCCTGCCAGCGCAGTCGTTGATCTGCATCAGATGTCCATTGCAGCTGGAAGCTGATGTCCCGCTGGTTACGTTCCTGATACTGATATCCATCGCAAGTAGTTGGGCTGTAGGGCGGCAGAAATCTGCCAGCCGCAGTGCCGTCTAAGTTAAATGTTGGCTGCTGCATAGGCGTGTTGTCGCCCAAAAATAACGATCGTGCGGCGGCTGATTGTTGGCAGTGCCCCAAATTATCGTAAAAACCAAACGCGCCCGAAGTGCCGTCGGCAAGGAAGTACTGATCCTGGTCAGAGTAGAGCGCCCACGCTGTGAGCGTGCCGGTATCGAACTCTTTGTCGACCTTTACTGAGACTTCCAGTGTGTCCTGTTCGTTCTCAGGATCTACGTTGGGGCTATACACCCATTCGAAATCGTTCACGTCAATTGAGGCAGCGGTATTGTCCACGCCAAAGCCGGTTACGCCCTCAAGCGCGCCGACAAAAAACGGCAGCTCAAAGGCGGCGTTAAACGCGATCGAGGCGGCTGATACTTCCGAATAGCGGATTTTGGTGTCGATCGACAGGGTGTCAGTGGGATCAAAGACAATGCGGCCACTCACCGCGGTTTCCTCGTAATCATTGACGACGTCATCATTCAGATACACGTTTTCGAGGAATCCATCTGTTTTTCGCGAGGTCACGGTCAAACGACCTGCGACATCGCTACCCAGGGGGCCAGCAATGGTCGCGGTGCCGTACATGGTGCCGTACTCAGCCGCGCCAACTTTGATACTGCCTTCCATTTCCTGAGTGGGGCGCTTGGTCGACATAATGACTGCGCCAGCAGCGGCCGAGCGGCCGTACAGTGCGCCCTGTGGTCCTTTCAGGACCTCGATCTGTGCAAGGTCGGGATACTCACGGTTGAACGCTGATGGATTGGTGTAGAGCACGCCATCAACAATAAAGGCAAAGTTGGTCTCTGCGTCGCGCGCACCATTAATGCCGCGTATGGCCAGCTGACTGTCTCCGACCTCAACAGAGTTCACGAAAGTTACGCCTGGCGTCATATAGACAAAGTCCTCTGCACGAGCCACGCCCATATTTTCGATTTGCCCCTCGGTGAAGGCAGTGACCGTTGCAGGAACGTCTTGCAGAGATTCTGCCCGCGCTCGCGCGGTAACAACAACTTCCTCCAACTGCGCCGAGGCGACAGATGGCAACAACAGCGCGGAAGTGGAGAGCGCCGCAGAGACTGCAGCCGATAAAGGGAGTGTGGCCAGTAGCTGGCGACGGCGGTTGAGTGGGGTGCTGCTCCTCATGGGTAGCCTCCTTCGGGAAATACTTGCTAAGGGCTTGGATCTCATAGTTTTACAGCGAGATAAACGCTTCAGATCAGCGCGTCTCTCCTACAAAAACAAACGTTGTCCGGACATTGCACTACAACCGGTCCAATATCGCCTCACGATCGGTTTCGGTCAAGTCCAGTTCTTCGATAATTTGCGCTGTTTGGGCACCAATTCCCGGCAATTCGGTGCAGATGTGGGCCGGCTCGTGGGTAAATCTGATTGCAGAGCCGACATGGTCGTTACCCTGGGAATCTTGGAATCGCATGCCTCTTTCCCAAACATGGTCCGCTTGCCAGGCCTCATGGAGTGTTACGACCGGGCTCCAGCAAATATCCCGACCCGTAAACCATGCCTCCCATTCATTTCGCGAACGGGTTCGAAACGTGTCACGCAGGAAATCGATGGCGGGCCAATGGCCCTGTCCCGCAGGGCCCGTTACCGCGTCGATAAATTCCGGGTGATCCAAGCCTTCGAAGAGGGCAGCCACAAATTTATGTTCACCACCGCCGAGCGCGATGAAGTGCTTATCTGCGGTTTCATAGATGTTCAGCATGGCGTTGCCACCATGCGTACGTTCTTTGAGGCGTTCCGGCGCCTGATCGCCACCGAAGACAGGGCCGAGAATATTCGGGCTTGCGGCCAGCACTGATTCGAACATGCTGATGTCGACGAAGTCTCCAAGGCCTGTGGTAGCGCGGCGATATAAGGCCATCATGATGCCCGATAACGCCAGGTAAGAAGACAGCATATCGCTAATCGGAACGCCAATGATCGCGGGCCCCGAGTCGCCCTCTGGAGAGCGTGTTACATCCAATATGCCGGCTGCAGCGACGGTTGCAGTATCGTGTGCAGGCCTGTCACGCCAGGGCCCGGTTTGACCAAACGCAGAGATAGAGCAATACACCAAGCTTGGATTGGCCTCTGACAGCGCGTCATAATCAATGCCTAATCGCTTGGCCACCCCGGGACGAAATGCTTCAACGATGACGTCGGCTTTGCGCGCCAGAGCGAGCAGTGCTGTCTTGCCCGGCTCGGTTTTCAAATCCAGGGCGATACTCTCTTTGCCCCGCTGGGTGTTGCGGAACATCACGGTCTCGTCTCCCTGTTGCCAAGGGAATGTGGCGGCCGAGCGCGTGGGGTCGGGGGCGCTCGGATTCTCGACTTTGATCACGCGTGCGCCGTGATCCGCCATGATCTGCGTGGCGGCGGGCCCGGGCAAAAATAGCGACAAATCAATGACTGTCAGCCCGTCCAGTTTCATTGGGGAGCGCGCTTAACTGGTGACGCCGTTGGCGCTGAGACTGGTCAAGTCGTCCTCTGACAGGCCCAGCAGATCCCCGAGAATCTCGGCGTTATGCTGCCCGATCTGGGCGCCAGGCCAGTCTGTGCGGCCAGGGGTCTCACTGAGTTTGGGCATGATCGCGGGGATCTTGAGCGGTTCACCGTCGATCTCGACGGTTTCGAACATGCCTCTGGCGATGTAGTGCGGGTCAGTCATCATGTCTTCGACACTGTAGATGGGGCCAACCGGCACACGCGCTCCTTCCAGCTTACTGATGATGTCAGCCGAAGTATGTTCGCTGCACCACTTGGCTAATGCGGCATCAATTTTTTGTTCGTGGATCACGCGCCCCTGGTTATGCTCCAGTTCCGGGTCATTGGCCATATCCTCGCGTCCGGCCTCTGTCATCAAACGTTTGAAGATTGAATCGCCGTTGCCGCCAATCACCACATGTTTTCCGTCTGAGCAAAGGTAAGTGTTTGTTGGAACAATGCCCGTGATCGTCGTGCCCGAGGGCTCCCGCACGACGCCGGCGCCATCGAACTCGGGGACGATACCCTCCAGTAAATTGAAGATGGATTCGTACAGGGCAACGTCAACGACCTGACCTTTGCCACTCTTATTGCGCTCGATGATGGCAAAAGCCACACCTAGTGCTGCGTGAATCGCGGCGACAGTATCGCCAAGTGAGATATTGGGTCGCACTGGCGCTTTGCCGGGCTCGCCGTTGATATATCGAAAGCCACCATAGCCTTCAGTCACTGAGGCATAGCCGGGCTTTTCAGAGAACGGCCCGCTTTGGCCATAGCCCGAGATCCGTGCATAGATGATGCCGGGATTTTTTTCTTTTACCTGCTCCGGCCCGAGCCCCCAACTCTCCATTGCTCCGGGGCGGAAATTCTCGATCACCACATCGGCTTTGGTAAGCAGCTCAAAAGCCAGCTCGCGGCCTCGCTCGGATTTTAAATCCAGCGTCACGCTCTTTTTGTTGCGCGCCAGAGAGTGATACCACAGTGACATGCCATTGCGGACCTCACGCCATTGTCGGATAGGATCGCCCGTAGGTGGCTCAACTTTAATCACCTCGGCGCCAAAGTACCCGAGCACTGTGCCTGCGAAAGGCCCCGCCAGTAGCTGCCCTAGTTCGATAACCCGCAGTCCCTCGAGAGGTCGTGATTGAGACATGCTTTGCTCCTGACATGAAACTGTTGCTCAATAGGCAAATAGTACGGACATTTGAATCCAATGGGAACGTGAGTCGATTTTGACTTTGATATAGGTGAGTAGAGCTTTTCCGGAGCCTTACTTTTCTCTCGTGATAGGAGTAACGATGAGCATTTTTAATCGCGCGATAGTTGTTTTCTGGTCTTTGTCTAGCGCCGCTGCCGTAGCCGAGGCGGATTGGGTGCTTCGCGGGGGCACTGTATATTCCATGGATGAGACGGCGACGCATTATTCCGCGATGGCGTTTACCGGCAATCGTCTCGTTTGGCTGGGGGAGACTGAGGCAGCGGATACGCTGATTGGGCCGGACACGCAGATCATCGAGCTTGCAGGACGCACCGTGCTACCGGGCTTTATCGACACACATATCCACAGTATGGATACGTTACCCCTGGTTAATGGCGTCAAACTCAGTCCCTACGACAGCGCCGAACAGGTGCTCGAAGATATCGCAGAGCATGCTCGCACTCATCCCTATCAAAATCCGCTGCTTGGCTCTGGCTTCTTGGCCCCGGCCTTTGGTGTGGGGGGGCCGACCGCTGCGCAGTTGGACGCGATCGTGCCAGATCGACCCGCACTCATTATTGATGAGGGAGGGCACACCGGCTGGGCGAATACGCTGGCGTTAGAGGCCGCGGGGATTTCACGTGACACCGCGGATCCAGTCCCCGGCGCGCATTTTTTTCAGCGGGACGGGGAGGGAAACCCAACAGGGTGGCTGGTTGAGGGTGCGGCGATTGATCCGGTGACCGAGGCGCTCGGCGTGATCAGTGAAGACGCGCTGGCCCTGGCGGCCCCTGATTTTTTCAAAGACATGTCGGCAGTCGGTCTCACTGCTGCGTTTGATGCCGGCATGATCGACACCCGTGAATTGGGGCGCCGCCTGGCGCTTAGGATGGTTGAGGCCGGAGAGTTCCCTGTTCGCATGGTGGCGTCGCTCTACGTAAATCAGCCCGAGCAGTTGACCGATGCGCTGGCCACACTTGAGGCCTTGAACGCGCGTTATCACCACCCATTGTTTAACGTATCGACGTTAAAGCTTTCATTGGATGGCACCGTTGAGGCCAAGACGGCTGTCATGCTCGAGCCCTATATTCAACCCGAGGGCCATGAAGCCAAACCGCTGTTACCCAATACCGTCATGTTTGACGCCGTGGCTGCGGCGCATGCAGCCAACGTGGATTTACATCTACATGCCATTGGCGACGGCGCGGTGCGTTCAGCGCTGGATGCGATCGAACGCGCCAAGGGCTTGCACCCTGAAAGCGACACGCGGACCACCATCTGCCATATCGAGATCGTTCACGCTGATGACGTCAGTCGCTTCGCGGAGTTAGGGGCGGTCGCACAAACCACACCCACTTGGTTTTACTACGATGACTTGGCGCTGCGGTATCTCGGAGTGGGGCGCTTCAATCAGATGTACCCGTTGGCGTCGATTCTGCGGCACGGAGGCAAGGTCACACTGGGCAGCGATTACCCCGTCAGTTGGATCGGCAAAGATGCACTGAATCCCATGTTCAACATTGAAATGGCGGTGACCCGGCAGCAGGCGGGTAACCCTGAGGTCCCCGTACAAGCCAGAGTGAGTGAAAGACTGAGTGTCGATCAAGCGATTCGTGCACATACTTCGGATGCCGCCTGGCAACTGCGGCTCGAGGATCAAATCGGCACGCTCGAAGTGGGCAAGCTCGCAGACATTGTCGTGTTGGACCGAGACCCCTATACCGCTGATCCTTATGCGATCCATAAGATTAAAGTCGATTACACCTTTTCGGATGGACGTTTGGTGTACCGCCGATAGCGAAAGCAGTAGCAATGTTCCAACTTAGTGCGAGGGAGCCGCGGCTTAAATAAGAATCGTTCTTGTTTTGGTTGCATATGAGAATAATTCGCATTACTATTCGCATCCCATACCTTGCGAGTAGGACCCGATGGCGCCATTGCCGTCTTCATTTCCGCTGAGAACCGCCACGGTGCTGGTGTTGGTAGGATTGGCATTGCCCGGGCTTGCTGACAATAAATCTGAGCTTGCCTCCTCAGTCGCCGAGAACACCCCACTCGAAGAGGTCACCATTATTGGCGATCGTAAAGCGGCTCGCGAGATTGCTGGTTCCGGCGCTCTGATCGACTCGTTACAGATTCGCGATGAGCTAGCGACGGATATCAATCAGCTCCTGAAAACGGTGCCTGGGACGTACATTCGGGAAGAGGACGGTTATGGCCTGCGGCCGAACATCGGTATCCGTGGCGCGACAGCGGAGCGCTCAGCAAAAATTACGTTGATGGAAGATGGCGTCCTGATCGCGCCGGCGCCGTATGCCGCGCCCGAGGCCTACTATTTCCCGACACTGGCGCGTATGCAGGCAGTGGAGGTGCTGAAGGGCGCCTCACAATTGCGTTATGGGCCCCAAACGACCGGCGGCGTCGTGAATCTGGTATCGACGCCGCAGCCTGAAAATACGGGTGGGCGACTGCAGTTGGTCTACGGGCAAGATCACCAAGCAGACATGCTCGCCAGCTACGGCGGACGCCTAGGCGCATTTGGGTTCAATCTGGAGACTGCGCAGCGTTACAACGAAGGGTTTAAGTCGGTTGACCGGTCGGATCAGGACACTGGGTACCAGATCGAGGACTACGTGGCGAAGCTGTCCTGGCAGGGCGAGCAGCACGCTCTAAAGCTGAAAGCACAATACTCTGACGAGACCTCTGATGAGACCTATCTCGGACTGACCGACCGAGATTTTGCGGAAGATCCGGATCGCCGCTACGGGATGTCTGCGCCTGACCAGATGAGCAACCAGCATCAAGCGCTCTCTCTGACATGGGATTGGCAACTGGGTGCGGAGGTGGCTCTGGCAACCACCGTCTATCGCAACGAGTTCCACCGGGACTGGTTCAAATTATCTGGCGGTGGCGGATTGGTAGAGGCGGCTAACAACGGTGATAGCGACGCTCAAGCGGTGCTTGACGGTGAGCGGGATGCGTTTGGGCTGTCATACAAGCACAACAACCGGCGATACGTATCTGAGGGTGTGCAGACCAATCTGGATTGGCAATGGGGTGAGCATACGTTTGCGCTCGGTGCGCGCTATCACGAGGACGAGGTCGATCGATTTCAGCCGACGGAGCGCTATGACCAAATTAACGGCGAGTTGATCTTGAGGGGAGTGATTGAGCCCAATGCCAGCAATAATCGCCTACAGACGGCAGAGGCGCTGTCGTTCTGGGTTACCGACGCGTGGCAGATCAGCGATGCCCTCAGGTTAGATCTGGCGCTGCGACATGAGCGCGTAAAAACCAGTGAGACCCGCTTTGACGACGTGGGTCGAGATCAGATTGCATCAACCCGTCAGAACGATCTCTCGATATGGTTGCCGGGCGTTGCCGCGTTCTACGAGATAAACGACGACTGGTCCCTGCTCGCTGGCATCCACCGCGGATTCTCACCGTTGGGCGGCAGTGCCAGAGAGTGGGAGAAGCCCGAAACCAGCATTAACTATGAGTTGGGCGCGCGTTATGACGGTCCTGTTTTTGTTGAAGTCGTTGGTTTCTACAGTGATTTTTCGGATAAGGGAGAGAGCTGCTCCAACGCTTATCCCTGCTCTAATGGCGCGACCAGCGGCACCTTTATTACCGGCGAGGCGGTGGTGGCGGGCGTTGAGGTTCAGGTTGGACATGTTTTTGAAACCGGGCAGATGACTTGGCCCTTGTCCCTCGCGTACACCCACTCCAAGGCAGAGGCTCGCGGCGATGCAATCGCCAGCGATGTCCTGAGTGGAGATACGCTGGCGTCCGTGCCTGAAAATACACTCAGTTTGCGGCTGGGCGCCCAGATAGGGAGTCGATGGGACAGCTATGCGGTTGTGAAGTACGTTGACGATATGTGTGTTGAGATCGGCTGTAATCGCGAGACCTCACAATTTACCCAGACTGAGAGTTTCTTTGTTGTGGACATCGGCACGCGGTATGCGGTGACCGAGGGGATATCGGCGTTTGTCAAAATCGAAAATGCCTTCGATAAACGCGCGATTGTCTCAAGACAGCCGGATGGCGCGCGCCCCAACAAGCCTATGACGGCGATGTTGGGTGTGGAATGGGTTTTTTGATCGACTGATCAAGTGCAGGCACCCTGCCGGCGCCTCTCCAATCTCACGCGTAGGTATTCTTTAGGGCGCTCTCTTAGGCCCTATTTCTTCTGTCCAGAGTTCGTGCCATGTCGAGCGCTTACCTTGCTCGAAAATAACGCCTGTAAGTAAGCGGTGCTAGGGTGTTTCATCGTAGGTCACCCCGGCGAGTACCCAGGTGGTTTGACCGGCGGGTGTCTCGAGCCGCACCTCTGCGTCGACCTCTTTGCCCAGCAGTGCGCGACCAAGCGGTGAGTCACAGGATATTTTGCCCTGACTCAGGTCAAATTCATCGGGACCTACGATCCGCCAAACGTGCTCTTGGCCTGCCTCATCTTCCAGCGTGACCCAGGCGCCAAACCAGGCTTTTCTGCGGTCACCCAAAGGGCCCTCAACGACTTGCAGAGCATCCAGCCGCTTGCGCAAAAACCGCACTCGGGAGTCAATTTCCCGCAGTCTTTTCTTACCGTAAATATAATCACCATTTTCGGAGCGATCCCCGTTGGCGGCGGCGGCTGAAACTGCCTTGGTGACCTCGGGCCGCTCGACTTTCCAGAGCTCATGGAGTTCGGTCCGCAGAGCCGCCTCACCCTCTGGAGTGATGTAAGGGGAGCCCGCAGAACGGGGTGGTCGGTATCGGCCCATCATCGAAGTGTAGGGTCAAGTGCGCGGCATGAAAATGCTAAGGTTTAACCAGCGCTTGTTTGGCACGTTGATGGATATACAGCGAACTTAAGGGGCTGTGTCGACTGGACAGAAACGGAGTGGTGTAAAGGTCATGACAGCGGTTTCGGCACTTTATCAGCGTCATCGGTGGGGGCTTCTCTATTTGTTGTGTCTGCTTTCGGGCGGCTTCGTCGGTGGCGTGACGGCTGAACCAAGCTGTGTGTCCCTCGAGGGCAACGCGATTCAGGGAGGCGTGCTCTGGGGCAAGACTGCGCCCGATGCCAGCGTGACGTTTGCTGAACTTGCCGTGCCCGTAATGCCTGACGGCTCCTTTCTGTTGGGGTTGGGGCGCGACATGCCGGCCAGCAATACGCTACAGGTCAACGACGATGAAACGTGTGTTCAGCAGGTGGCCGTGGCGAGCCGCGAATATCGCCTGCAAACGGTAAATGGTGTCCCGCAGCAGACGGTAACACCCAGTGAGGAGCACCTTGAGCGTATCCGAGCTGAACGAGCCAAAGTTCGCAATGCTAAAGCACGGCGTCTGGCCCGCGACGATGGCCTTCGCGCAGTGCAGGAGGGCTTTGTCTGGCCGGTCACTGGACGTATCAGTGGCGTGTATGGCAGCCAACGCATTTACAACGGCACACCGGGTACACCCCATTATGGTGTCGATGTAGCGAGACCCACGGGCACGCCGGTGATGGCGCCAGCAGCGGGCGAGGTAACCCTTGCTGAGCCCGATCTTTTCTACTCTGGCGGGACCGTGATTCTTGATCATGGCTACGGGTTATCCTCCTCTTTCCTGCACCTGAGCGAAGTATCGGTGTCGGTGGGGGATCATCTTCTGCCAGGCGATGTGATTGGTGCGATCGGCGCCACTGGGCGGGCGACAGGACCGCATCTTGATTGGCGGATGAGCTGGCTCAACCAGCGTATTGATCCACAGTTACTGGTGCCGCCTATGCCTGATTAAGCCCGCTGCCGGCTTGTGCATTGCACATGCCGGCCGTATTCGGCGGTGCTCTAAGTCTGCCAACGCCGTATAATCCGCGTTTTCCGCCGCAGGACGAACTTGTGCTAGACCCCAAGCTTTTAAATATTCTTGTTTGCCCGGTTAGCAAGGCACCGTTGATCTATGACGAGACCAAGCAGGAGCTCTTGTGCAAAGCCAGTGGCCTCGCTTACCCAATCCGCGACGGTATCCCGGTGATGCTGGAAGAGGAAGCACGCGCGTTAACGACCGACGAGAAACTGGGCTGAGTAAAGCGCGATGGAAGACACTATTTTCGGCAAAATCACGCGTGGCGAAATCCCGACAGAATTTCTGCACGAGGATGACCACTGCGTGGCTATTCGGGACATCAATCCACAGGCACCGACACATGTGTTGATCATTCCGCGCAAGCCAATCCCGAGGCTGGTGGACTCGGAAGCCGAGGATCAGGAGCTGCTGGGTCATCTGCTGTTGGTAGCAGGCCGGTTAGCAGACAAGCTGGGCGTGGGAGAGGCTTTTCGACTGGTCATTAATAACGGTGAGGGGGGAGGCCAGACGGTGTTCCACCTCCACCTACACATCTTAGCGGGCCGCGAAATGACTGAGGGCCAGCTCTCTGCAGGTCTTAACTGACTTGCGAATACTGCCGCGTCGTAGGACAAACAAGAGAAAACGCCATGAAAACCGCTGATATCCGCGAAGCATTCCTCAGTTACTTCGAGGAGCAGGGCCACACGCGTGTGGAATCCAGCTCACTGGTGCCGGCGGATGACCCCACGCTGCTGTTCACCAATGCGGGCATGAATCAGTTCAAAGAGGCGTTTCTGGGGCTAGAGCAACGCCCTTATCAGCGGGCCGTCACCGCGCAGAAATGTGTGAGAGCTGGCGGCAAGCACAACGATCTCGAGAATGTGGGCTATACCGCGCGCCACCACACTTTCTTTGAGATGTTGGGCAACTTCAGCTTTGGCGATTACTTCAAACGCGAGGCGATTCAATTTGCCTGGCAGTTTTTGACTGAAACCCTGCAGTTGCCGCCCGATCGTCTGTGGGTGACGGTGCATATCAGTGACGACGAGGCTGCTCAAATTTGGGTAGATGAAATCGGCATCGATCCTGCGCGGCTATCGCGTCTCGATGAAGACAATTTCTGGCAAATGGGTGATACCGGTCCCTGCGGCCCCTGCTCAGAAGTTTTTTATGATCATGGACCGGAGGTGCCAGGTGGGCCGCCCGGTAGCGAGGATGACGACCTCGATCGTTATATCGAGATTTGGAATCTGGTTTTCATGCAGTACAACCGCGACGCGAGTGGTGAATTGCATCCCCTGCCGGCGCCATCGGTTGATACGGGGATGGGGCTAGAGCGTATCGCCGCCGTCTTGCAACACGTGCATTCAAATTACGAAATTGATTTGTTTACTGCCCTGATTGCGGCGGTGGCCCGGCAGTTGGGTGCGAGCGATACAGAAGACAAATCTCTCAGAGTCATCGCAGACCATTTGCGCTCCACAGCCTTTTTGGTTGCCGATGGAGTGTTGCCGGGTAACGAGGGTCGCGGGTATGTGTTGCGACGCATTATTCGCCGTGCGATTCGCCATGGGAACAAGCTCGGGGCACAGGCGCCCTTTTTCGCTGCCTTAGTGCCCGATCTGATTGCTCAGATGGGTGAGGCGTATCCGCAACTGGTATCTCAGCAGTCCGCGATTACCGCCGCGCTGCAGGGTGAAGAAGAGCAGTTTGCGAGAACATTGGACAACGGTATGGCGATTCTCGAGGAGGCGCTGGAGCAGATTGCCGATCAGACCATTCCCGGCGACGTGATTTTCAAGCTGTATGACACCTACGGATTTCCGGTTGATCTCACCAACGATATCGCCCGGGAGCGTGAGCTGAGTCTGGATCTGGAGGGATATGAGACGGCTATGGCCACTCAGCGTCAGCGCTCTCAAGATCACGCCGGCTTTAAGGTGGACTATAGCCAAAACCTGAACTTCGATGGCGAGACCGATTTTGTGGGATACGAGACGGACCACGCCGAGGGCAAGGTCATCGCGATCCTATCGGAAGGTGTGCAGTGCGACACGTTGGAGGCCGATCAGTCCGGTGTCGTGATTCTGGATTGCACGCCCTTCTATGGTGAAAGTGGTGGCCAGGTTGGTGACTGTGGTCGCTTAACTGCCGAGAATGGTGCTGCTGATGTGACCGATACCACAAAAGCGCAGGGGCACCATCTGCACCATGTCACCGTGACATCTGGTTCGATCAAGGTAGGGGAAGCAGTCGATGCGCAAATTGACTCTGGACTCCGTGATCGGACACGTCTCAATCACTCTGCCACCCATTTGCTTCATGAGGCGCTGCGGCGGGAATTGGGAGACCACATTCTGCAAAAAGGGTCGCTGGTTGACTCCCAGCGTCTGCGTTTCGATTTTTCCCATGGTGAGCCTGTGTCTCCTGAAGCGCTTGTCCGTATCACTGCCGTGGTGAACGACCAGGTGCGCGCGAACGAGGCGGTCTCGACTGAACTGATGACCATGGACGATGCCATTGCCGCCGGTGCCATGGCGTTGTTCGGTGAAAAGTATGGCGACGAGGTGAGGGTGCTGACGATGGGGGCGGATCGGTTCTCGGTGGAGCTGTGTGGCGGCACTCATGTCAAGCGAACCGGCGATATCGGGCTGTTCTGGATTACGGGTGAGTCGGGTGTCGCTAGCGGCGTACGACGCATTGAGGCGGTGACCGGTGAAGCGGCTTTGGGACAGGTGGCAAGCATGTCGCAAACCATCCAGTCAGTGTGCAGTGCGCTAAAGGCGACCCCTGCTGCGGCCTCCAGCAAGGTCGAGGCACTGCGTGGCGAGGTTCGGGACCTCGAGAAGGAGGCGGCTCGATTGCGTCAAAAGCTGGCTACTTCGGCTGGCGGCGACCTGACTCAGGATGCTGTAGAGGTGGAAGGCGTCAAGGTGCTGGCCGCTCAAATTGAGGGCGCAACCGCCTCGAGTCTGCGCGAGACGCTGGATCAGTGTAAAAACAAACTCGGGACGGGCGTTATCTTGTTGGCCGCTGTCGAGGATGGAAAAATAGCATTGGTAGCGGGCGTCACACCCGATGCGACGGATCGCGTCAAGGCGGGTGATGTCATCAAGCACTTTGCCGGCGAGCTGGGTGGAAAAGGCGGCGGCCGTCCCGACATGGCTCAGGGTGGAGGTTCAGATGTTGCGGCTTTGTCGGGTGTGCTGGCCTCTTTACCCGAGTGGGTTGCCACTCAAATCAGCGTATCCTGAGCGGTTAGCTCAAGCTGGCGCCGAGCGCTTATGTGTTCAAGCGTGCTCTTGTCGCAGGATAAATTTTTGAACTTTGCCGGTACTGTTGCGAGGCAGCGCATCAGTGAGGGCGACCTGTTGCGGCCACTTAAACCTTGCCAAGTTGCCATCGCATTGCCTGTGCAACACATCGAGTGATATTGGGTTACCGCTGATGCTGGCGATGACCGCACAGCCTACCTCTCCCCACTTTGAGTCGGCGACGCCGATAACCGCGACTTCTTTGATGTCCGGATGCGCCATAAGCACAGACTCGACCTCCGCGGGATAGACGTTCTCACCACCGGAGATGTACATGTCCTTGATGCGATCCTCGACAGACAGTCTGCCAGTCTCGTCGAGGCGGCCGATATCACCGGATTTCAGCCAATCGCCAACAAAGGCGTCTTCCGTAGCGTCGGGTCGATTCCAATATCCCGGTGTCACGGGCGCGCCGCGCATCCAAATCTCACCGAGTTCCCCGGGCGCCGCCTCCTCGGTATCCGATTTCATTACTTTGACCTCGCCGTAGGGGAGGGCTCGCCCGGCGTAGCCCATATGCTCGGGCAGATCGGCTTTTTGCGCCATGCAAATGACCCCCGAAGTTTCGGTCATGCCATACACTTCCTGCAGAAGAATGCCCCGTCCCTGCCACTCCTTCAGCATCGGTTCGGGGACCGACTCGGCGCCCGTGGCCGCCACGCGAATACGACTCAGGTCGACCTCGTCAATATTAGGCATCAAAGACATAGCGCCCCACATCGCCGGCACGCCACCAATGTTGGTAATGCCTAATTGGGCATCATCGATGGCTGCCAGCATGGCGGCGGGGTCAAAGCCGCGCATCATCAGGTGCGGTATGCCAAATTTGACTGCCATCAAAATGAATTGCATGCCGCCAATGTGGAACAACGGCATGACGTTGAGAACTCGGCTTTCAGGACTGGCCTCGCTTGGCTGGAGCAAATTGAGTGCAGAGGCCAGCATCATTCTTCGGGTGTACATCACGCCTTTCGGTTTGCCCGTGGTGCCTGATGAATACATGATCATGGACAGCGTATCCGCGTTGGCGGCGGCGGGATCGACTGGCGTGCTATCCGCCGCGAAGCAGGTTTCGTAGGGGCTGTCCGAGCCGTCCAGCGCCGAACTAAAAATCCGCTCCGGCATGACCGTCCGGTCGATTTCAGCGACGACGGCTTGAAATGCTTGGTCGTAGAAGACGGTCGACGGGGTGCAGTCGCCGATGATGAAAGAGAGCTCGGGCGCAGTCAGCCGAAAGTTGAGCGGCACGTAGACTGCGCCAATACGCACCGTGGCAAAGAAAATTTCTACTACGTCGGAACTGTTGAGCCCGAGATAGGCAACGCGGTCTCCCGGTTGTATCCCGTCAGCAAGCAGTCGGGCCGCCAGCGTATCGACTCGGCGGTTGAATTGATACCAAGTAAAAGATCTGTTGGCAGTAAGGTCGAAGACGGCGAGGCTGTCTGGCTGGACGCGGAGCTGCTGGTGGATCCAGTCGTTGTAGAGCGGGTCGGCTTCAGTCATGAGAAAAGACGATTTTTATCGTGATGGAGCTAGCCTAGAGCAACGGTGAAAAGCTTGCCACTATGACCACAGCAGGTTCTCACCGGAGGCTGAATCGTGTTAAATACGCGCCCTTTGGTTTCGACACCACGAGAACGATGGCGCTTATCGTCCAAAAATATGGCGGGACCTCGGTCGGCTCGGTTGAGCGGATCGGTGCTGTTGCCGACAGAGTGGCTCGCTTTAAAAGCGAAGGCCACGATGTCGTCGTGGTTGTTTCGGCGATGTCAGGTGAGACCAACCGTTTGCTGGGTCTGGCCAAAGAGATTCAGGCCAATCCCGCGCCTCGCGAGCTCGACGCGTTGCTCAGCACGGGCGAGAAGGTCACGACTGCCTTGCTGAGCATGGCGCTGGGCGAGCGTTCGGTGCGCGCCAAATCCTACAGTGGCAATCAGGTGGGGATCCTCACTGATAGCGCACATAACAAGGCCCGCATTCAAGATATCCAGCTGGGCACGCTGAAAACCGAGCTCGACGCTGGCGGTGTGCCAGTCGTTGCAGGCTTTCAGGGTGTCGATCTGGAGGGTAATGTCACCACGTTGGGGAGAGGCGGGTCTGATACGACCGCAGTGGCGCTCGCTGCGGCGCTTTCGGCCCAAGAGTGCCAGATCTACACGGATGTCGATGGTGTCTACACCACAGACCCGCGAATGGTAGACGGCGCTAAGCGATTGGACCGCATTACGGTCGAAGAAATGCTTGAGATGTCGAGCATGGGGTCGAAGGTATTACAGATTCGCTCGGTAGAATTCGCCGGAAAATATAAGGTGCCGCTGAGAGTGCTCAGCAGTTTCGAGGACGGCCCAGGCACACTGATCACGACAGAAGAGGATACCTCCATGGAAGCGCCTGTTATCGCGGGAATTGCCTTCAATAGGGACGAAGCCAAGCTGACGGTCGTGGGGGTGCCTGATAATCCCGGGATGGCGTACCGCATTCTGGGGCCTGTCGGTGAGGCCAACATCGAGGTCGATGTCATTCTTCAGAACAGCCGCGGCGAAAACGCGACGGACTTCACGTTCACGGTAGCGCGGAGCGATATGGAGGCCGCTGAAGCGGTTCTGCTTCCAGTCGTTCAGGAGCTGGGCGCCGGAGAGGTGCTCACCGACGACCACATTGCCAAGGTCTCTGTTGTTGGAGTGGGTATGCGATCGCATTCTGGCGTGGCCGCGACCATGTTCAAGGCGTTGGCGGATGTCGGCGTTAACATTCAGATGATCAGTACCTCAGAGATCAAAATCTCAGTGATCATCGAAGAAAAATATCTTGAACTGGCCGTACGGAGCCTGCATTCTGCGTTCGGTCTTGATACAGTCGAAGGCGAATAACGGCGCTTTTGGGCCTTATCGGCCCGAGCCAAGCCGTTTGATGGCAGGCCCCGCAGAACAAGGATGTGAACCATGTTGATTTTGACGCGCAGAGTCGGCGAATCCCTGATGATTGGAGACGATGTCACGATCACGGTGCTGGGTGTCAAAGGCAATCAGGTGCGGATTGGCGTGAAGGCGCCCAAAGAAGTTGCGGTTCACCGCGAGGAAATTCTCAACCGCATCGAAGAAGCGGCGGCGGCAGAGGATCAGGGCGAAGACTGAAAGAACTGGAATCTGGAGAAGTGGCCGAGTGGCTGACCGAGCAGTCAAAGACTGCTAAAGAGGGCCGGCGGTACGACGGCGACCCGGAGGGCGAGGTGCAGAGCACCGCGTAACGCGCGACCGGGGAGTGCAAGAGAAGAAATAGAAAGAAACGAAGTAAACAGAATCTGGAGAAGTGGCCGAGTGGCTGAAGGCGCTCCCCTGCTAAGGGAGTATACGTTAATAGCGTATCGAGGGTTCGAATCCCTCCTTCTCCGCCATAAACAAAACAGCCCGCCTCGCGCGGGCTTTTTATCTTCAATAAAGTTGCTCCGCCTTTCTCGGGCCGTATAGGCTACTTCTATTACTGAATCTCTCAGACGGAGTAAACGTGCGGCTCTACAGTCATGCAGATTGCGTCAGCCATCAAACACCCGAAGGTCACCCTGAGCGGCCCGATCGCTTGGCGTTTCTTCTCACGCATTTGGAGCAAGCCGGTTTCACGCAGGACCATCCCGTTCGGGAGGCCTCGCCGATTGGCGACGAGTTGGTGCACCAAGCCCATCACCCGGAACTGCTTGATCGACTTCGGCACTCAGAGCCTGGCGAGGGATTGACGCCCCTCGACCCGGATACCTGGATGGGTCCAACCAGCATGGCGGCGGCGCGGCAGGCCGCGGGTTCGGTGTGGCAAGGTGTTAACGATGTGGTAGAAGGTAGTGAGACGCGGGTTTTCTGTGCGGTGCGGCCCCCGGGTCATCATGCCGAGTTTGACTCGCCGATGGGGTTTTGCCTGCTGAACAGCGTTGCTATCGCTGCGATTAACGCGCTGAATCTACCCAACGTGAATCGAGTGGCGATTTTAGATTTTGATGTGCATCACGGTAACGGTACGGTCGATTTGTGTCGAAAATACCCCGAGATTTTAGTGTGCTCCAGTTTCCAGCATCCGCATTATCCTCATCGCCTTCACGACGTGGTGGCGCCGAATATTGTTAACACACCCTTAGCCGCCGGTGCATCAGGCGATGATTTCAGGCGAGCGATCTCAGGCGCTTGGTGGAAGGCTGTGGAGGCTCACCGACCTGATCTAATTTTGATCTCGGCGGGGTTTGACGCGCACCGCGACGATCCGTTGGCGAATCTCAATCTGGGTGCAGAAGATTTTGCCTGGGTGACTCAACAGATTGCCGCATTGGCAAATCAATTTTCACAGGGCCGCATCGTGTCGACTCTGGAAGGGGGTTACGATTTGCAGGCGCTCGCCGACTCTGCCTTGGCCCATCTGGAAGTGCTGGCGGCGTGAGATCACTGACGGTCAGTCGAGTGATTTCTACTTTGGGGCTGCTGTTTGTCTTTGCGCCGGCCCTAGGACATGCCGATGACGACGCTGTTACCCCTCGGTACAGTCCCAAGCAAGCAGCGGAGGGCCGCGATGTTTATGCAACCCACTGTGCCCAATGCCATGGGGCCAATCTCGCAGGGAGCGAAGCGGGGCCTGCACTGTCAGGTAGCAGTTTTCGCGGCCGCTGGGTCGGAAAACCCTGGAGCCACTTCGTCCGTGTGACAGCCAACAGCATGCCAACATCCAATCCGGGGGGGTTGAGCGCGGCTGATTACGGGGCAGTACTGGCATTTATCCTATACAAAAATGGTTACTCGGCGGTCGATCAAGAGCTCGATTTGTCTTTTGCTCTCGTTGATTCGACCCTGCTAGAAAAGCCAGCTGATCTTGCGGCGCCACCGCTACCGTTGATTGCAGCTGACGTCGATGTCATGACCGAGTGGCTCCATCACCGCGGGGCGCCAACCGGCACCAACTATTCGCCACTCGATCTCATTCACGAGGGGAATGTAGATGCACTGGGGGTCGCGTGGCGCTGGCGGTCGGATAATTTTGGACCTGCACCTTGGCCTAATTACCAAGTCACCCCGTTAATGGCTAACGGCGTGCTCTATGTGACTGCCGGTTTACACAGGACTGTCGTGGCGATTGACGCAGTGACGGGGGAGACCCTGTGGATGTATCGCCTTGATGAAGGTGAAAGAGCGCAATATGCCCCGCGCAAAGGGCCGGGCAGAGGTGTGGCACTCCATCGAGATGATGCCGGGGACACGATTTTTCTCATTACTCCGGGGTATCAACTGGTTGCACTGGATGCGCAATCCGGTCGACCGAGACCCGAGTTTGGTGAGGCGGGCCTCGTTGATCTCAAGTTACGGCTGGGCGTGGAGTTGGATCCCCTCACAGCGCCTATTGGCGCCAGTTCACCCCCGATTGTTGTCAATGATGTAGTGATTGTGGGCGCCGCTTTTGCCTTCAGTGGTGCACCTGAGTCGCCAGAAGCCCTGAAGGGCAAAGTCACTGCTTATGATGTGCACACCGGTGAGCTCTTGTGGCGCTTCAGCCCGATCCCTGAACAGGGGGAGCAGGGTCGCGATACTTGGCAGGACGACGCTGCCGATTACACCGGCAATGCTGGGGTGTGGGCGCCAATGTCAGCGGATCCCGAATTAGGTTACGTCTACTTGCCTGTCGAGGCGCCCACCGGCGATTACTACGGTGGTCACCGAGCGGGTGACAATCTGTACGGGCAAAGTCTGGTGTGTTTGGACGCCGCGACCGGCGAGCGGATCTGGCATTTCCAGACTGTTCATCACCCTATTTGGGATTACGATTTGCCCGCACCGCCGGTGCTCCTGGATATCTCAGTGGATGGTAAAGAGATTCCGGCGGTCGCCCAAATCACGAAGCAAGGGCTCACTTTTGTTTTTGACCGTCTCTCGGGCGAGCCGGTCTGGCCGATTGAGGAGGTGGCTGTTCCCCAAAGCGATGTGCCGGGTGAGCAAACCGCCGCGACTCAGCCGTTCCCAGCGCTGCCCGAGCCGTTTGGGCGCACTGGTGTGACCACGCCTCAACTGAATCGCCTCACTCCAGAGATTCATGCCGAGGCCAAGCGCATCGCAGAGGGCTACACGCTGGGGCCGCTCTATACCCCTCCGACGTTGGTGGATGAATTCAATGGCGGAACCCTTGTTCTGCCGGGCTCAGTGGGAGGCGCTAACTGGCAAGGTGCGGTAGCGGATCCAGAGACCGGGAGAATGTATGTCTCCTATGCCGTATCTCCTGAGGTTGTCGGTCTCATCAGCGATCCCGAACGATCCTCAATGCGCTACGTGCTGAAGGATGCGCTGCTGGAGAGGCCTTTTGATTTACCGCTTCTTCAGCCGCCGTGGGGGTGGATCAGCGCTCTCGATCTGCAAACTGGAAAACTCCTGTGGCAGAGGCCGAACAGCGAGACACCAAGCGAGGTCCGCGACCACCCAAAACTTGATGGTGTCGACTTGCCCGTTACTGGCAACGATGACCGCTCCGGTTTGCTGGTGACCAAAACGTTGCTGTTTTCGGGTGAGGGAGCGGGTATGTATGGCTCGCGGTGGGGCGGCACTCTGTTTAAAGCACATGACAAAGTGACTGGCCAAGTGCTTGCTTCAATCGATTTAGGGCAACGCCAGACCGGGGTGCCCATGACCTACGCTGTCGGGGGAGATCAATATATTGTGGTGGCGACTGGCGCGCCGGGAGAGGCGGGACAGCTGGTGGCGATGGCTCTCAGACGGTAAGTGTCTTGACGGAGTTTCGACAAGTCCAAGGTGGAATTTGCTAACAACGGATCTCTGTCTCAACGATCGAGATACTTTTTCTGTGTCAGTCATACCTACCGCATCGCTCCGTAAACCAGATTTTTGATTTGACCGCGAAAGTTAAAGGTTGAAGAGGGAATCAATTGGGCCATGAAGATCGCGTAGAGGTTTTCAGTGGGGTCCACCCAGAACAAAGTGGAGGCCAAGCCGCCCCAGTAAAAATCGCCCTCACCGACAGTGCCTGACGCAGCGGCGTCCACCGTCGAGGCAAACCCCAGGCCAAAGCCCACGCCCTCATTGCTGGTCTCTGAGAAGCCGCCCACGGCCATTTGGGCCAGAGAAGCGCCGCCAAGATGATTGCGGGTCATCAGCTCAAGAATGGGTCGCCCAATGAGCTGCTGGCCGCGAAACGCGCCGCGATTGACCAACATCTCACAGAAGTTGGCGTAATCACTCATTGTGCCGACCAAACCCCCGGCACCCGAGGGCGCCACCGGCGGCTGTCTGAACCGGCTGGTTGCGGGGTCGTCTTGCAGTCGCAACGTTTTATCGGGCGCACGCTCGTAGCACGCGGCAAACCGCTCCAGTTTGTCATCAGGGACCGAAAAGCGAGTGTCCGGCATCTCCAAGGGTTTAAAGAGCCTTTCTATGAGGAAGTCTTCGAGCGGCTGGCCCGATATCACTTCAATCAAATGGCCACAGACATCTGTCGCCAGAGAGTAGCTCCAGCGGGAACCCGGCTCGTAGAGCAACGGCACTTTAGCCAGCTTTTCCACGAATTGGGCGAGGGTGTCGGTTCCTGCTCTTGAGATACCGGCTGCCGCATAAGCCGGGTCGACTGGCAGCTCCAGTCCCGGCAAGAATCCGCCATAGGTCAAGCCCGACGTGTGGCAGAGCAAATGCTGGATCGTCATCGGGGCAGTGAGCGGGCGGGTCACCATGGACTCACCTTCTCCCTCTACCCATACCTGATGCTGTCTCCAGGAAGGGATAAATTTGTAAATGGGATCGGTGAGCTGAAAGCGGCCTTCTTCAAAGAGCATCATCAGTGCGACAGAGGTAATGGGTTTCGACATGGAGTAAATGCGGAAGATGGTGTCATCCTGCATGCCCTTTTGGCGCTCCAGGTCCATCATGCCCAGCGAAGCGTCACAGGCTGTCACGCCGTTGCGGACAATTCGAATACTGCAACCCGCAATTTTTTGCGGTGCGAGATACCGCTCCCGCAGGTGGTCATTGAGCTTTGCGAGCTTTCGGGGGCAGAAGCCAGCCGCTGTAGGGTCCATGTTCATCGGATAAAGAAAACTAACTGTTTCAGAGCGTGATCAGATTATGGTCGTAAAAGCGCCACCTGTCGCCGTTGCGGCACTCAATGAGTGAGTCAGCGTTGTGACCGCCGTGCGCAAGCGGTGGGGTTCAAACCGTTCTCGCGGGGGCCTTGGGCGAAATGCCGCTTGTCATCTGTGATGTGCTAGGCAGGTGGCGTCATGACACAGGAAAGTGTGGGTTGATCACTCTTGATCGCAGAATCCGATAGATATCCTGAAATCCCTCACCATGAGGTTTGCGATAGCGGGTACGGAGCCATCGAGTGTCGGGCCCGTAGCGGTATTGGATGAAGTGACTGACCTCGTGGGCAATAGTGGCTGCCAGCACCAGCTCTGGCGACAGCAGAGAGCGCGAGCCTATAACGGGGTCGCTAGCAAAAGCGGGATATTCGAATAGCGATGTCGCCTGATTAGACCAAGGGCCTAGATCGATCGTGATGCCTTTGGCACAGGCCGAGGAGCGATGGCCCGCGCGCTTCAGCGTCACCAGGATCTCGGATCGCGCGGTCGCGTAATCCGCAGGCAAGTCGTAATCTTTGCGAGTGATCTCCCGCAGGCAGCGCTTGATCCATTTGGTGGCGACGTCTCGCTCACCTGCTTTAACGCCGCTTCTAGTAATGACACGCATACTCAATCGTAGCGGAAAGCCCTCGAGTTGGCGCCTAATTCAATCACTCCGTTTGGAAGATGCCGCCGTCCGCCATTTTTTCGGCGGTATACACTAGTGGGTGAGCAGTGTGCAGGCAGACAATCCAATGGTGGACTTTGACTACGACCCAATACCCCTGAATGCGCCCGAGCCGTTGGCCGATGAGCAGTTAAAGCAATCGGCGGTATTGTTCAGAGACTTTGTGGCACGGCGACGCACGGTAAGAGATTTTTCTGATCGGCCGATCGACAGGGCTGTCATTGAAGCGTGCGTCATGGCCGCTAGCTCAGCGCCGAGTGGTGCGAATCACCAGCCATGGCACTTCGTTTGTGTCAGTGACATCGAGACTAAGCGGCTGATTCGGCAGGCCGCCGAAACCGAGGAGCGCGCCTTTTACGGCGGCAAAGCCGGGCGGGAGTGGTTAGACGACTTGAAGAAGATCGGTACTGACGCTTCGAAGCCTTTTTTAGAGACAGCGCCCTGGTTGATCGCGATTTTTGCAGAGCGGTACGGTGTTAACGCCGATGGATCTCGCCAAAAGCATTATTACGTCCCGGAATCTGTGGGCATTGCGACGGGTTTTTTGATCAATGCCTGTCATCAGCTGGGGTTGGCGACGCTGACCCACACACCCAACCCCATGAAATTTCTCAACGAGATTCTGGATCGACCGCAGAACGAGCGTCCCTATGTTTTGCTGGTCGTTGGACACCCCGCCCACGATGCAACAGTACCCCGGGCCGCGACTATCAAGAAACCGTTGGGGGCGGTGGCGACTTTTGTCTGACTTCGCAAAACGCCCGTTCATGCCGCAGCATTTGCGCTCCGCCAGCGGGATGCTCGCCACATGACAACGCAATGTGATGTGGCGGTATTGGGCGCGGGTCTGGCGGGCCTGTGTGCCGCCCGCGATCTGATCGGCGCTGGACTCAATGTCGCGGTGTTGGAGGCTCGCGACAGAGTGGGCGGCAGAACCTTAACCGTTCCCTTTGAGGCCGCTGGGTTGAGGGTTGACCTAGGCGCTGAATGGGTCGCACCCGCGCACCATGTTGCCTTGATGGAAGAACTCAGAAGCTATGGCATTGGGCTCGAGCCTGCGCCGGAGGAGAGCGGTGATTCGGTATTGAAGGGCCTTTCGGCTCAGGCGATCTCGGTGCTGCGCGAGCTTGAATCGATCTCGAAACAAGTGGACCCAACCGATCCGGCTTGGTACGCGGCTATGGGGAAATTTGACGTGCCCATGGCAGCGTACCTGCGGTCTTGCGAGCTCGATGAGTCCAGTGAACGGCTGATTTTGGCGCACAGCTTTGCTTTGCAAGGGGCTCATCCCGATGACTACAGCTTGATCAACCTGCTTCATGAATTTGCCGCATTTGGTGGGGTCGAGCAGGCTTTTGGCGCAGCGGAGCACCGAATAGTCGGCGGAACGCAAGCACTGTCTGTGGCGATCAGTGAAAGCATCACCTCCTCGGTGCACTTCAATTGGCCGATCGAGGTCATCACTCAGTCTGATGCGGGCGCAGCCATTGCCGGACCGCGGGGTCATATTGAGGCCGGCCAAGTGATTATCGCACTGCCATTGAACGTGCTGAAAAACCTGACGCTCGATATTGACCTGCCGGATGCTGCGCAAGCGGTCATTCGTCAGCGCCATGCCGGACGGGCCGCCAAAGGGTGGACGCGTGCCCAGATTCAAGATGCCGTGACGTCCTCGGGATGGCCCGATGCAGTGGAGGTGTATAGCCGGCAGGGTGGCCTGTCAGGGGTGGTCTGCACGTTTGCCGTAGCGTGCCCGGACCACTCACAAAGTCTAGCAAAGAGCTGGCATGCATTGAGTCGGCGTCATACCGATGTAATCCTCGAGGAAGCATCGCTCTCTCACAACTGGATTGAGGATCCTTACGCAAAAGGTTCCTGGCTTAGTCTTTACCCCGGCCAAGCGGAGGGGGTCCATCAGCTGGCGGATAACCCGCCACCGTGTTTGTTTGCGGGCGGGGACTTATCCAGAGCTTGGTATGGCTGGATGGAGGGTGCGGTTTCTTCAGGCAGGGATGCCGCGGCGAGACTACTGGCGTATCGGCAGCGAGGCGAGCTGCGCCCAGCACAGGGGTAGTGCATCTGCATAAACCATGGTGCTTTTAGGAGGCGCCTGAAGTGGTGGTGGCAACCCCCCAGCTTTGCGGCTGCGGGTTTAAACCTGTCTTTTGCGTTAGAGAATGTTGAACAGCAGGCTTCCAATGAGAGTGCCCAGCGCGTAACCCAACACGCCAACCAGCACACCCGGGGTGACTTGATCATGCCAGCCCTTGGCTGCGGCCATTGCCGGCGCCGTTGTGGCGCCGAGCACGGCAGCGTTTGAGGCTGTCAGGAGCTCAGGCAATGACAGCCTCAGCCAATAGCCCGCCACCAACAGAAAACTAAGGTGGGTAGTGAGCAAGATCGTGACCAAGACGATCAAGAGCGGTGCAACTTGGACCATGGCCCGGAGGTCAGCTCCTGCGGCGATGGAGGCAAAAAAGGTGAACGACAGCATCACTCCCATTTCAAATCCACCGGTACACCAGTGGCGAAGCCGTGGGACCAGCGTCGCAATGCCCAGGGTGAGGATCGTGAGCAGTACATAGCGACTTCCGGAGAACGGCAACCATGCGCTGGCAATATCGCTGACGGTAACCAAAAGGGCTGAAACCGCCAACGCGGTGCACAGTGATCGCGCGGACATAGGTTCAGATGCGCTGACCTGCTGATGAGATGACTCAGGGGTCTGAGGCGAGGGCTCCTGATAGCCAAAGCGTAAAGCGAGCCAGCGGACTCCCGGTAGTAAGCCCAGCAGGCTCAGAAACAGCGCGCTGAACAGATTGTCAGCTGCCGTCGCTGCCGAGAAAAAAGAGGCATCCTGAGATAATCCTGTCATTTCGCCCAACGCAGCATAGTTTACCGAACCGCCGATGTAGGTGGCAGAGAACAAACCGGCAATGGCTGCGCTCTTTCGGGTGGGGTCGATTGCGGCATCTCCAGCAAGAACATTCAGGTCCAGCAGTGAGACAGCGAGCAGTACGCCCAGCACGGTACCCAATGAGGCGAGCAGGAAAGCCACCGTGGTTCGTGATGCCTCTTTAATAATTCGCCGCACGTCTCCCTGCAGCAGGAACAGCGGTATCAAGATGGGCACCAGGTACTCGAAAACAAAATCATAGGTGCGAGCTTGATGAGGGATGACGCCAATGTTGGCTGCCACAATGGCCATCAATATCACGATTACGGTGCCCGTCAGCAGTCCGCCCAGGCGCGTTTTTTCAAGCCAGAAAGCGGCCGCAGAGAGCCCCATGAGCGCGGCAAAAATAGCGATGTGATGATCCGGGCTGAGCACAGTCAATCCAGGTGGTTAAGTGTTCGGGAGATGCTACTTTGGTACCGCGACGAATGAAATGGACCGGGGTCTTTTCCTCGGGCGATTCAATGGCGGGAGATGTTAGATCGATTCCGAGGCTTCGGAGAAAAAATCGGGCACAATGTCCAGTCTTTGAGAGCCTGGTCGGATAAGCGGACAGGGCATGCTGCTGGGTAACACGAGGAGAGGATTATGGGGGAACCATCGGGTGAGCCGCCCGCGCAGCTGAATGTGTTGGGCTTGCCGATCGAATTGTGTTGTCAGGACCCGGTCACTGGTTTTTTCCGAGACGGGCACTGCCATACAGGACCTCTCGACCACGGTCTGCACACGGTGTGCGCGCAAATGACGGATGAATTTTTGGCCTTCTCCGTTGCCGCTGGCAATGATTTGGTGACGCCAATGCCGCAGTTTGAGTTCCCGGGGCTAAAAGACGGCGATCGATGGTGTTTGTGCGCTTTGCGTTGGCAGCAAGCGTTTGAGGCCGGGCGGGCGCCACGCTTGTATCTGCGCGCGACGCATCAAAAAACGTTGGAGATTGTGTCTCTGGATGTGCTCAAACAGTTTGCACTTGACCTGTCCTGAGCCCGCCGGCCACTGGACTGCAAAAGATCTGACAATTAGCTGCGACTCAGACGGCCCTGCAGATACATGCCAGCGAACATTGCCAGGCAAAAAATAATAGTGGTGTCGTAGCCGTAAAGCAGACTCACCAGTGCCGGGCCTGGGCAGTAGCCTGATAGGCCCCAGCCGATGCCGAACAACACGGCGCCTCCCACCAAGCGTTTGTCGAGTGTCTGAGCCGCTGGCAACGAGAATGATGATGCGAGCAAGGGTGAGGAGCGGCGCAGCACCCATGGTGTTACCAACACCGTGACGATCACGGCACCGCCCATCACGAAAATAAGATCAGGGATCCAGTCCCCCGTGATATTGAGAAAGCCCAGTACTTTTGAGGGATCGGACATCCCAGAGAGTGTCAGGCCAAGGCCAAATAAAAGACCGGAGATCAGTGCGGGCCAGGAGGTCATAGTGTTGCTCCAGACACAGCTTGCATCACTAGGACTGTGAGAATGCCAAGCGCCATAAACGTTACCGTGGCGACCAACGACCGGGGTGATCGTCTACCCAGACCGCAGACACCGTGTCCGCTCGTGCAGCCACCGCCCATGCGGGTACCCCAGCCAACGAGCAAACCGCTAGCAATGATGACCCATAGCGGTGCGTTTGATTCCTCGGGGATGGGTTGGCCAATCAACCAATGGGTCGCAAAGCCACCCAGGGCCAGACCTGCCAAAAACAGCAAGCGCCAGCCTCTGTCGGGACCCGCCAATGAACCCCAAGCGATACCGCTGATCCCTGCGATACGGCCCATGGAAAAGAGTAACCAGATGGCCGACAAACCCAGTAGCAAACCGCCCGTGAGAGGTAACGTAAAGTTATCCATTTGTGACCTAGCGATAGAGAGAAGATTGCGGTGAGGCTAGCCGAGATATGGAGGCGATATCAACTATCCAGCGCTGTGATCCACAAACGCTTGCTGCGGAGATTCCCCCGCTTTGCGGGGGTGGTGAGGTTCGTGGAATTACCAGCCTGAACTGATCAGCGCGGCTTCTTGTTGGGGGCCGAGCGCCACATCAGTAGCGGTTTCGTCAATGAAGCGTGCGACTTTCTCGCTTTCATCAACCCCCGCGGGCCGATACTGAGTCTCCTGCTCAAGGAAGACTTCACTACCTACTACTTGATTGACCCACTGGCCCTCATCTCGGCATGCCACGCCGCGCCAGTGCGACCCTTCCTGAGCCAGCAGATATTCTCGACACCAGCGGCCGTCGGCGGCTGGGAAAGTCAAAACCGAGCGAAATTGTCGATCATCTCCCAAAGATTCCCAGCCTGTGGCACTAGAGTGCGAAGTCTCCAGAGAGCCAGCAAGCTGTGCATCCATCGTCATAGGGTTGAAGTCGGCGGGCTGATTCAAGTCCATGACCAGCGCGATCACCGCGGCGCAGGAGGCGGCTGCCGTAGCACTTGCCCACGTTTGCCACCGCCGCGCAAAACTGACCACAACGACATTGTCGGCCTGTAAAAAGCTGCTCAGGTGCTCTGGAACATCCTGGTCGACTTGTGCATAGAGTTTTCGGACAGCTTCGTCGTTGCCTTCCATTGCCGACAGGCGTGCCCCCAGGGCGGGCTCAGCGCGCAACCGCTCCACCAAAGCAATGGTGCGCTCGGCATCCAATTCATTATCGATATACATAGACAGCAGGTGGTCGTCATCGACCCGAGTGCCCGCCATATCGACTACGTTGTGGCGATCATCTGTCATCTCTATCACCCTGTTAATTTCGGCCCTTCCCAAGAGGACCTGGCTAAATGCCAGAGGCTTAAGCCTCTCTTTCTACACTCCACTCCAAATCTTCTGCCAGCGCCTTTCTTGCCCTCGCAACACGACTCATGATCGTGCCGATCGGGACATCCAATAGCGCTGCCGCTTCAGCGTACGAACATCCTTCTACTGCCACCTGCACCAACGCAGCGCGTTGGTCCGGCGGCAATCGTTCCATCGCCGCGGAGACGCGATCCAATTGTACCGACTCATCAGTGTTAGAAGAGGTCGTGCCGACTCCTTCCATCGCGCCTTCAGCTTGCGCGTACCGACTCCGCACATCTCTGGATCGAATCTCATCAATCCACAAATTTCGGCATACCCGATGCGACCACTTGGCTACATGAGCATCCTCGGGCATGCCCTTTTCTAACAGGCGCTCCACCGTGATTTGCAACAAATCCTCGGCGTCTGACGGATCTGAAGTGAGCGACAAGCAGAATCGCTTCAACCGAGGTAATTCCTCTATCAGATCCTGTCTTTGTCGGGCGCTTAGTTTCGCCATGTTCCACCTGTTACCTAATTAACGGATGAGCGTCGGACTTATTCCCGCTGCCGCCCTCAAATCAACCCCTTGGGCTTCATCAAATGCATGATTTGTCGCTTTACGCCTTACCGATACGGCCTCCAAAGGAGGTAGACTCCCATCATGGGCATCATTTTTAGACCATCTCAAGCCAAATATTGCCTCTACAGATCTCTCTTGATGGCAGCGGCGTTTTTGATTGGCGGTTTTACTCTCAGTCCCTCCGGCTCTGCTCAGGAGGTGGAAGATCAAGTGGCAGACATCGTCTCTGATGCCACCGAGGAGCGCATAGAGCAGGCGATGGAAGATCTGCTGACTGATATTGAATCGCGGATCAGCGAAGACGCTTTTAGAATTCAGACGGGACACTGGCTGGTCATGGCTGAGGCGGATGTTTTCATTCAGCTTGAGGAGGAGGGCTATCTTTTCGATCGAGTCAGTGAACTCGAAGGACTGGGCTTTTTGCTCGCCGAGGTGGCGGCACCTGCTAGTTTTGACCTGTCAGCCGCTCGCGCCGGCATCTATGAAGTAATAGGCGGCGACAACGTTGACGTTGACCTGAATCATCTCTACACAGCGGGTGTGCCCAATTCGCTCGCAGGCGCCGCTGAGATGGCGGGCTTAGCGCCGCGTGAGTTACTTCCACTACCAACTGATTTGTCTGATCTGTCACTTCGGATCGGTATTGTCGATAGCAGTGTCGATCAAACTCACGGCGCTTTTGCAGACGCTGCGATCACAACGCGGCGTTTTGTAGATAATGACGCGCCGCCAAATTCCCACGGCACCGCCATTGCCTCCATTATTGCCAGTAATGACCCTGCAGCACTGGGTTTGGCACCGCGGGCCGAGCTTTTTGCCGCTGAGGTATTTGACGAGACCGACGATCAGGGTGAATTTGCAAGCACAGTCAGCCTGATCAAGGCGCTCAATTGGCTGGTCACCACACAGGTCTCGGTCATCAACATCAGTCTGGCGGGGCCGCCCAACCGACTGTTGGAGACGGCGCTGGTACGCGTCCGTGATCGAGGCATTTTGGCCATTGCGGCAGCGGGCAACGGCGGGCCGATGGCGCAGCCAATGTATCCTGCAGCCTACCCAGAGGTTGTCGCAGTCACCGCGACTGATGATCGAGGTAGGGCGTTTCGCTTGGCCAATCGAGGTGAGTATGTGGACATTGCCGCGCCAGGTGTGAACATCCGCCACGCGCAGCCGGGCGGCGGTTATGCCGCCTCGTCTGGCACCTCCTATGCGGTGCCTTTTGTTACGGTCGCGGCAGCGCGCTTGCTACAGTCCAACACTGAGCCCGCGACTATGCTCGATACACTGTACGCCAGTGCCATCGACGTCGGTGCCCCTGGACGTGATCAAATTTATGGGTACGGACAGCTCCAATTCTAAGATTTTGCTGCCGAACTGTTTGGATGACGATCCCTAGAGTGCGCTAGAAGGACAACCGGATCTCACTGCCAATTACCAAATCGCTGTAGCTCGCGGTGGGGAGATTTGAGTCGTAGTCGGAATTTTTCAAGTGGATTGCCACCGATGCGAAGTCGGTAAATAGTAGTCTTACCTCGGCGGAAAATCGCCAACGCGTGTCTTCTCGCTCAGTCTGAATGATCGGGTCGGGTGCTTTGTACTGGCGATCCTCGAACTTCCCTTCTAACTCCAGCTCCAGCGGCAGACCTTTGAGGTTTTCGCGGTGGACGTAGCGGAATTTCAGCGCGTGTGAGTCATAGTCATAGCGGTTCGCCCGGGCGTTATCCACACGAAACGTGTAGCTCAGGACGGCATAACGTTTCAGCCCCTGCAAAAAATAGTAGCTGTCGAGGGAGACGCTGTGGCTGTTGGCCTCACGACCGGGGCGCCGTGCGATCTCTTTCTCGCCGTACACATACTCGCCGCGCAAAAACAACTGCTTGCTGACGAAGCCTGAAAGATAGGGCGATAAGCGTTCGTATTTTAGGAACTGCTCGTTATCGAGATCTGCGGAGACATCGAACCAGTTGATGCCAGCGGTGAGCTTGCCTAACTGCGTTTCAAGATTAACGCCGAAGGACTCAGTACGCCGATCGACCTGAGAAAATTTCCGATAGCTGTCGTCAACCAAGCCAGCTGAGATTCTCATGGATGCGCGATTTTTATAGCTGAAAAGCGCCGATCCCTGCGCCTCGAGTGTGGTTACTTCATCTGATTCACCGGTGGCTCGCTCTACTTCATCTAGTCCCAAGTTATCGTCCCAGGCGTACCCAGCCGCGAGCTCCAGCCCGAACTCCGTGCTGGCCAACGAGAGCTGAGACAGCATTAGAAACCCTGCGGTGCAGACTATGCTGAAAATATGGTGAGAAGTGTTCAGAGTGGTGGACTATGTTCTTAGACGTTATTCAGTATAGGTGGCGTCCTGCCCTTTGTTGAGTGAATCGGCCGGTAATTTATACTTGCCACACTTATAAAAGAGGTATGCATGATGGCGGCTCCCGCAACGCAGCAAGAGGCGATCAACCAGTTTATTGGCTTGGCGAATAAGATGAAGGACGAGGGCGCATCAATCGAATTCGTCTCCACAGCGCTTATGCGAGCATGCGCGCTTTACGCAACCTATGTTGTGGCAGGCAATCAAGGCGCGCTGAGAGAGGGCGGCGTGCAGAAGCTAAGTGAGATATTCGCAAAAGAACTTAACGTGGTACAGGCCGCTAAGTTGACAGAGGCCGGCTTGGATCGAGAAGGCAATCCAGTCTCAGGCGCCTAACACGACCGCTGTCGATCAACTAAGCAGCGCGCTTCCTCTTGTGATCTCAGAGAGCCTATGAGGCTGTCCATCGGCACCTATCAGATAAGCATGTTGAGGCTCCAGACCAGCGGGGTCTAGAACCCCAGCGCTGTGCGAGATTAGAGCGACCTCTTTCCTCATCGCGTGAGCATAATTGGCAACTCGCACCGCTTTGTTGGCCGGGTTCAGTCCCCGCTGCAACTTCGGGTTGTGAGTGGTGATGCCTGTGGGGCAGGTATTTTGGTGGCACTGCAGCGCTTGAATGCAGCCCAACGCAAACATGAAACCGCGTGCCGAGCAGACTACGTCTGCGCCGAGACACAGTGCTGCAGCCACTCCTGCCGGGTTAACCATTTTTCCGGAGGCAACGAGCTTTATGCGGTCCCGCAGACCTGCCTCTAGCAGACAGTGGTGAATTGCGGGAAGGCTCGTAGAGATGGGCAGACCCATGTTGTCCATTAGGCCTTGTGGCGCCGCGCCCGTGCCGCCGTCGGCACTATCCAATGTGAAAAAATCGGGCGCGCTCGCGATGCCTCGTCGCTCGATAGCTACGAACAGGTCTTTAAGCCATCCCATTTGCCCCGCTACAAACTTTATGCCGGTTGGCTTGCCAGCCACATCTCGTACTCGAGCAATCAGGTCCAGCAAGGAATCGGCGTCCGTCACCTCGGGATGCCGATTTGGGCTAATGGAGTCGTGCCCTGCATCGATACCGCGGGTAGTGGCGATCAGTTCCGTTACCTTTTCTCCAGGCAAAATGCCGCCCTTACCAGGTTTCGCGCCTTGAGACAGTTTGATTTCAAACATCTTCACATTCTTCTGACGTGCCAGTGCCTTCAATTTACGCGTGTCGAGCATCCCTTTTTCGTCGCGAACACCGTATTTGGCGGTGCCAATTTGGAATACCAGGTCGCAAGGTGCTGCTTGATGAAAAGGGGCCAGACCACCCTCGCCAGTGTTAAGCCAGACGCCGCCTAAATGAGCACCAACTGAAAGTGCAGAAATGGCGGGGCCTGATAAAGCGCCATAAGACATGGCTGAGATGTTGAAAAAGGAAGGTGAGCAATACGGTTCAGCCACGAAGTCTTCACCAAAAATGAGTTGTCTGGGCGTATGGCTTTTGATCTCTTCGTTCGTAGGTGGATAGCCGCTGTTAAGGAAAAAGATATCGCCGGGGCGATTTAGCGGTTTAGTGGATCCAAAAGCCAGAGTGCTGTCCAGATTTTTGGCGGCGCGGGCGACCCATGCACGTTGCGCGCGATTAAAGGGTAGCTCCTCGCGATCCATTGCAAAAAAATACTGGCGAAAGAATACGCCGAGGTGCTCAAACAAGTAGCGTAGCCGACCAATGACAGGATAATTTTTGCGGATGGCCTGCGTGGACTGTGAGACATCGATAACGTAGAGCACTGCGACCGTGGTGAGCGCCAACAAAATGAGGAGTGACATCACCATCATTGTGATGTCCAGCACTCCGTCCAGCATATTGAGGAACGCGCCCATTTGCCCCGCCTGACTTATTTTCTAAAAGTTTAGCACCGCGTGTCAGGGTCTTAGGTGGGTTTAGATGGCGAAAAGACTGATGAACGAGGTATCACATACTTTTAGACCAAAAATCGATCTAGATCTCTGGACGAGTGTCCTCCAACCTTTGAAGCGGTGGACTCGCCACGTCTTTGGTACCGGAGGCCGGACTTGAACCGGCACGCTTTTAAGGGCGGGGGATTTTGAATCCCCTGTGTCTACCAATTCCACCACTCCGGCTCTCGCAGACGAGGGCGCGGAGTATACCAACTCTCCCTGTTGCGGCAACGGGCTACTAGGCAATTTTCTGTTGTGCTGTATACTCTCGCGCGATTCAGCCGAGCCACACCACACCGGTCCGGTGGATCTGAGTATCTTCAGGGAGAAAAGATATGGCGATGAAGCTCATCAAGAAGACAGACGAGTACAAGATCTACATGCGTGGCGATGACCGCTATGCAGTCCAGGATGCCAACGGTAAGCCGGTCAACGGTGAAGAAAAGGTGCGCATCCTGGTGGCCGAAGACCTGATTAAAGTGACGGTGCCCAGTCCTCAAGAAGAGGCCGACGAGGTAGAAGAAGCAGTGTCTGAAGAGGCTGCTGAAGTCGCAGATTCTGTTGAAGCGGGCGAGGCTGAGGGCGATAATGCTGACGAGCCAGAGCCAGAGCCAGAGCCAGAGCCAGAGCCAGAGCCAGAGCCAGAGCCAGAGC
>Ga0181607_10000434_pt1 | contig 35979 bp, 34 predicted proteins | sample 041ome_9_FD_132420 | JGI IMG/M metagenome (GOLD analysis project Ga0181607, IMG submission 132420) | Coastal salt marsh microbial communities from the Groves Creek Marsh, Skidaway Island, Georgia - 041413US metaG (megahit assembly) | ecosystem: Environmental > Aquatic > Marine > Intertidal zone...
CTAATATAAATGTTTTTTTCCTATAATATGGAATAATTATGCTAACTAAGTTCATTAAATTTAAATTTATTTATTTAATAATTTGTACATAAACAATAAATCAGGATTATGTCACTAAAAAATATAATTATATTTATACCATCAATAGAAGGTTATGGAGTTGAAAAAAATCTATTTTTAATATCTAATTTTTTATCAAAAAAAATAAAGAATGTTACGATCATTAGCGTAACAGAAAAATTTAAATCAGAATTTAATGAAACTATAAAATTTATTTCACCAAAAAATGTATTTTGGCAAAATGGAGGGAGATTAAGAAAATATATTATTTGTAGTTTTTTATTGATCAAATTTTTAATGATAAATAATAATAATTTAATCTTATCATTCCAAGGAAATCTAATTGCAATCTTAATTTCAAAAATATTTAAATCTAAAATACTAATAAGATTAAATTCTGCTCCATCAGGATGGTCTAATAGCATTTTAAAAAAAAATATTTTTAAATTTTTTTTAAAATTTGCAGATAAAATTATAGTCAATAGCAAAAAATTTAAAAAGATTGTAGATGAAGAATTTAAAATTAATTCAGTCAATATTTATAATCCCCTAAATAAGAGTGAAATCATTCTAAAATCAAAAATATTTTCAAAAAAAATATATAATCATAAAAAAAGTATAAAAATAATTAATGTTGGCAGGCTAGTAAATCAAAAAAATCAAATAATATTATTAAAAGCAATAAAAGAATTAATTATTGAAAAAAAATTATTAATTGAATGTGTGTTAATAGGTGATGGAAATCTCAAAAAAAACTACAAAAACTTTATTCTAAAAAATAAACTAAATAAAAATATTAAAATATTAAATTTTAGAAAAAACCCTTTTAATTTGATTAATCAAGCAGATTTATTTGTTCTTAGTTCTAAATTCGAAGGTTTGCCAAATGTTTTGCTTGAATCTCTAACGCTAAATAAATTTATAATTTCAAGTGATTGCCCTACTGGACCCAAAGAAATATTACTTAATGGTAAAGGTGGTTTGCTCTATAAATCAGAAGATTATAAAGATTTAAAAAATAAATTACTTTTCTATATTTATAATAAAAAAAAGTGCAAAAAAATGCTAAAATATGCAAAAAAAAAACTTCATAGATTTGATTACTTTAAAAATTTAAATAAGTATTTAAATCTTATTAAAAAGTACTAAATATTAAATATGTTTAAATGAGTATATTTAAAGATAAACATTATTTTCTTTTTTTTTTATTTTACCTCACTTTACTTATAGGTTTTTTTTTTGGTGAAGATAGTCTTGGTGGAGCAAAGCACGATTATTTATATCATCTTAAATTCATAGACTTATTTAAAGATAATACTTTTAGTGTTGCATTTAAAAAATATAGTAAATTAAATTATGAAACAAGAAATTCTCCAGTATTTTATATAATTTTTGCTTCATTAAACAAATTTATATCTTTAGAAATCCTCAGATTATTTAATAGTTTTATATCTGTTTTTCTTGCAATCATTTTTTATAAATGTCTCAAAATAAAATACAAAAAACAAAGTAAATTAATTTTAATATTAATTTCTTGTGTAATTTTTTTATCACCAACAGTAAGATCATTATCAATATGGCCATATCCATTATTATGGGGAATATTTTTTTTTAACTGTTCAATTTTTTTTTTTCTAAATTATTTAGAAAGCAAAAACGATAAAAAGAAAAAATTATTTTCTATTATATGCACAATTTTAATTATAATTGCGGCATATATTCATCCACCATTAGGTTTATTTAATTTTTTTTACTTATTTTATTTTTATAAAAATTTAAAAGTAAAAGAGATATTATTAATAATTCTGATAAATATATTATTTGCTTTTCCCGTAATTGTATTTTTAAATGAACAAGGGATATTTTATTATCAAGCAATACCGGGAGAAAATGTAGACATTTATACTAGTCTAAACTTATCCAATAAAATAATTATTATCTCTACTATAATACTTTATTATTTAATTCCATGTTTAAATCTTGTTGAATTATTTAGAGAAATGTTAAAAAAAATTAATTTAAATAAATTATTTATTTTTTTTCTAATAACTTTATTTTGTTCACAGTTTTTTAACTATAATTATACAAACATACATGGTGGCGGATATGTTCATAAAATTTCATATATTTTATTTGGAAATTACATATTCCTATATATAACTTTTTTATTTTCTATAATTGTATTTTATACAATATTTAAAAACAATTTTAAAAATTATTTCATTTATTTTTTTTTAATTTTTACCAATATTCAGTACACAATTTATAATAAATATTTTGATATTTTGATATTAATTGTTTTTTTCTTGCTTGCGAATATAAGTATGAAAGAAAGATTTTTTCAAAATAAATTTAACATAATAAATTTATACTTCTTTTATTCAGCATATTATTGCATAAATTTATTTAGGGGAAATATTTATAACCTATTTTAAGTTCAGTTATTTTTAAAATCAAAGATTATAATAATTATTTTTTTTATACCAATCAATTATTTCTGGCAACTCCTGATAGATATTTTTAAATTTTTTAAAAAGCAAAAATTTTTTTATCTTAGCGTTATCACCATGTGTTTTAAAAACATCTGATTTATGTTTTTTTACTTTTAGAACTTTTAAACTTTTTCTACTTATCTTATTTATTTCATAAATTAACTTAGAAATTTTAATTGGTTTATTTGAACAGATATTAAATATTTGATATTTAGTATTAATTTTTTTTTTCACTAATTTTAAAACTATATTCCTCACATCGGTGATATGCGTAAAATCTCTAAAATGATTGCCGTGATTGTTTAAATAAAATTTTTTATTTTTAAATATAGATTTTAAAACTTTAAATAAAAACATATCAGGTCTACCATATTTTCCATAAATAGTAAAAAATCTTAATCCTATAAATTTTGTTTTTGAAATTTCTGAAAAATCCTTAGCAATTTCTTCATTAAGTAATTTTGTTGATGAATAAATATTTATAGGTTTTGGTTTTATATTTTCAGATAATGGAAATTTTTTACTCTCACCATAAACTGAACTTGATGATGCAAAAATCATTTTCTTTATTTTGGTATTCTTAATATTTTCGATTAAATTAAGATAACCTTTCAAATTACTATTAAGATAAGAAGTTGGGTCTTTAAGAGCATATCTTACCCCTGCTTGTGCAGCCATATGTATTACAATATCAAATTGATTTTTTTTAAATACATATCTCAATGATTTTTCATTAGAAATATCTGTTTTATAAAAAGTGAATCTTTTAAAATTTTTTAAAATCTTAAGTCTTTTATTCTTTATTTTTTTTGAATAATAATTATTTATATTATCAATCCCAATAATAGATATGTTTTTTAAACTTAATAATTCTTCACAAATATGAAAACCGATAAAACCCACACACCCTGTAACTAAAATTTTCATTAAGTTTTTTTTGATTGATTAATAATTAATTTCCATCTTTTCATATATCTTAAAAAATGGATGATCATAACAAGTAAATAATTTTGACCATTATGCAATCTAATCTTTGTATTTTCTCTAAGATAATCAATATATTTTATTTTATCTGAAAATCCACCAGGTCTAAAATAACCAATAATTTCATTTTTTTTTGTACTAATTCCCTTCATTTTTTTTTTTACAATCATTCTATAAAATAAATCATAATCAGATGAACATTTAAATTTTGTATTATAAAATCCTATATTTTTTTGAGATTTAGTTTTAATAAAAAATCCTACAGAATGAGTTGTGTAGAATCCAAAAGTCCAATGTATTTTCCAGGGATAAAAACCACTAATTATTTTATTATACTTAATTGTAGTTCCAAAAATAAAATCAAGTTTTGGATTTTTTTGAAAATAATCATTAATTATTTTGAGCGCTTCTGGATAATAATAATCATCTGAATTTAATATACCAATTACATCTCCAGAGGCCAATCTTATACCTTTATTCATGGCATAATAAATACCATTATCGTTTTCTGATAATATTCTAAGACTTGTTTTATATTTTTTAAGAATTTTTTTTGTTTTATCTGTTGATTTGGCGTCAATTATAATATGTTCATAGTTTTTATAGACTTGCTTTTTTAAGCTCTGGATATTTTCTTTTAAGTGCTTTTCGCTATTTTTTGTAACTGTAATTATTGAAAATTTAATTTTATTAATATTTTTTTTTTTCATTAATAGGTATATAAACCATTTAATAATAGAACTTATCAATTCATGCAAATTTGTTACTGGTGCCCTTTTTTAACACATATTGCGACAATAGATTCGGTAAAAAATTCAGCAATCTCTATAAAAAAATACTCTAGAGTTAATGATATAAAAATCTTAAATTCTATAGGTGAATGGGATTTTTTTAAATGTAATGAAGAAAATATAACAGTCAAAAATCTACATAATCTTAACTTTTATAGAATTTTACCAAAAGAAGGTTTTTTTTTCAGTAGATTTTCATTCTTGATCATTTTTATTATAAATTTTTTTCCTTTGATAAGATATATAAAAAAAGAAAAGCCAGATTTTTTAATTATACACTTATTAACTATTTTACCTTTATTATTAAGCCCAATATTATCTAAACATACTAAGATAATTTTAAGAATATCAGGTTATCCAAAAATGCATTTTCTTAGAAGTTTTTTTTGGAAATTTTTTTCAAAATTTATTTATAAGATAACAACACCAACTAAACTTACAAAAAAGCTTTTATTAAAAAAAAATATTTGTAATAAAAATAAAATTTCACTTTTGAGAGATCCAATAATCTTGAGTACAAAAATAAATATTAAAAAAAAAGAAAAAATTCATTCATTACCAACGACTGAAAAATTTTATCTAAGTATTGGAAGATTAACTTCACAAAAAAATTTTAAATTTTTAATCAGATCTTTTTCAAAAAATATCAATAGATTTAAGATAAAAAAATTAATAATTATTGGTGATGGAGAGGAATATAAAAGTTTACAAAAATTGATTTCAAATAATAAAGCAGAAAATCATATATTTTTATTAGGCTTCAAAAAAAATGTTTATAAATTTATAAATAAAAGTTCTGGCTTTATTTCTAGTTCTAATTATGAAGATCCAGGTTTTGCTCTAATTGAAGCCTGTTTTTTAAAGAGAAAAATTATCACATCGTTAGTAGATAATGGTCCACTTGAGATGTTTCAAACCTCTCATATGGGTTACTTTTTTGAAAAAAATAATGAAGAAGACTTTGTAAATAACATTATTCTATCTGAAGATGATGAATTTTGTGCAAAAAAAATTTTAAATGCTTTGAAATTTTCAAAAGAATTTAGTTTATTCTCACATTACCAAAAATTAATTAATTTAATTAGTTAACTTCAATAAAAAATTATTAAATTTTTTAATATTTTTTTTATTTGAAAATTTAATTAAATTTTGTCTGCATTTTTTTTCTTTTTTGTAAAAAGGTTTTGGATCTTCAACAAAACTATCAATTATTTTTGATAAAGATAAGTAATCTTGAATTTCAAATAAATATCCACACGTTCCATTTCTTAATATTTCTTTGGATCCACTTTTAAATTTAGAAGAAATAATAGGAATGCAATGACTTGCGGCCTCAATTAATACTGTGGGGAGACCTTCATATAAAGAAGTTAAGATAAAAAGATCATTATTTTTATAAAAAGGAGTTAATTTAATAGAATTTTTGTAAATTTTACATTGAATTTTATTTTTTTTTATAAATTCTTTTAATATTTTTTCATTAGTACCAAATCCAACTAAACTTAGATTTATTCTACTTTTATATTTTGAAATTTTAATCGCTTTTAAAAGAGTTATTTGATCTTTTTGATTTTCAAATCTTGCAATGTTTAAGATATTTACTTTTTTTTTATTTAATATTCTTTTTTTAGGAGAATAAATTCTAAAAAAACAAGGGTTATAGATTGTTTCTACTTTTTTTTTTATTAATTGTGATAAATCAACACTTAACTCCTTACAATTGGCAGCAATAATATCTGCTTTATAGTAAATTCGTTTAACTAAAAATTTTATTATTTTTTTTTTTAGAAAATCAATCCAATTCCTAAAATAATTAAGTTCATTTGGATGATTAATTTCATATAAAAAAATTTTTATATCTGGGTATTTTCTTAAAAATAATAATGCAGAAACGTTTACAAAATATTGCATTGAAAAAAAAATTTTTTTTCTTGCGGGGTCATCTAAAATAATTTTTTTTATTTGAAAAAAACTTAAAAAAGATGATTTTGACTTTAATTTTATAAATTTTATCTTATTTGGTATTTTTTGAATATCTTTATTACTTAATAAAATCACTTTAAATTTTTTTAAATTTATTGAGTCAATAAATCTCTTTAAAGTTTTATCTCCACCTCCTACAGATGGGTAGGGATTGTAAATATACAGCGTAGTTTTCATATAATAATTTATTTAATAGGGTATCCAAATACTGTAAACATTTTAAATTCTTAATCAAAATTTTGATTAAAATTAAATGTCAGAATAATTGGTTATTTAGCAACTTTTTTATAATTTGATTTAAATTATGTTTTGGTTTCCAGCCTAACTGTTCTCTTATCTTTTTATTACTACAATAAATTTTTTTAATTTCATTTTTTCGAATATAAGATTTATTATTTTTAATATAATTATTTTTATCAATCTTGGCTGCATAGAAAACCTTTTTAATAAATTCATCTAATGAAATTGTTTTACCTGTGGCCACAATATAATCGGTTTTTTTTTTAGAGGTATTAATTCTATATATGGCTTCTACAAAATCAGGAGCCCAGCCCCAGTCTCTATAAATATTGGTATTTCCCATAATTAATTTTTTATTTTTTTTGAAATTTTTTACAAATTCTATTATTTTTTTTGATACAAAATTATTAGGTCTCAGTAAAGATTCATGGTTTGAAATAATTCCACTAACGCAATTTAACTTAAAAGTTTCTCTGTAATATTTTACTAGCCAAAAAACATAACTTTTAGACTTAGCATAAGGACTAACGGGAAAGAATTCTGAATTTTCATTGCAAATTTTTTTTTGATTACCAAAACAATCTGTTGAAGCTGAATTGTAGATATTAATTTTTAATTTTTTTTTTCTACAAATTTCTAAAATTTTGAAAAGTGTAATTATATTACTTTTATAAGTTTCAATTGGTTGTAAAAAAGATTTGCTAACAGATGACAGGCCTGACAACATATATATTTGAGATGGTTGAAATTTTAATAATTTTTTCTCAACAAGTTGTTCATCGTTATTATTATATTTAATCAACTTAACTTTTTTTAAAATATTAAGTCTTTTCAAATTAATAAAATTATTTTTATTATTTGATCGACTAAAACCAATTACATTAAAATTTTTTTTAATAAGAAAATGAGCAAGGTATGATCCATCTTGACCTGAAACTCCAAATATAAATATATTTTTTTTATTCATAAAAAAATTACTAAAATCAATTTTTGATTAAAATAATAACTATTACATTTTAGGTTTTCTTTTAAGAAATATTCTTGCGAAATTTCTTAACCCAAAAATTCTATTTTTAATTTTTTGTGTATCTTTTAAATTGTTATCATTAAGTTTTAAAAAATTTGCATTTCCCGTTCCACAAAAGCTAAATTCTAACTTCATATTTTCTAAATTTGCATAATATATTTCTAATATCTTAGAAAATATTTTTCTATTGATAACTTCAGAATATTCACTATCCTTAAAAGAATTTTTTACATACGGTAACCAATTAATATCATCAAGAAAAACTCTTCCTCCAACTTTAAGAAATTTATAATACATATAAAAAATTTTTTTTATATGGTTGGGCTCATGAAGACTATCAATATAAATGATGTCAAATTTTTTGTTAATTAATTTTTTTAATATCTTTGGATCATCATCTCTAGAATGAATAAATTTCCAATTTTTATTTTTAAATAAATTACTGTGGTCGTTAATATCAACTGATATCAATTTGCCATTTAATTTATTACATAATTCAAGAAACATTTTTGTTGACCTGCCATTCATAACCCCAAATTCCAGAATATTTATATTTTCAATTTTATTGATAAATGATTTTATGTAGTCAAGTTTAGGTTCATACAAAAAGGAAATATGATTAAGGTGGTCTCTTTTTATCATCTTAAAATTTTTTAAATTGTTTTATAAAATTTAATTGTTAAAAAACTATATATTAATACATTATTTCTTATTTATGATACATGAATAAAACTCTAATTTTTACCGCAACATATAATGAGAGTAAAAATATTGAAGAATTAATTTCAAAAATTTTTAACTCAAATACAAATATTGATTTACTTATAGTTGATGATAATAGCCCTGATAAAACTTATGAAATAATTGAAAAATTATCTGCAAAAAATAAAAATATATTTTTAAAAAAAAGAGATAAAAAATATGGTTTAAATACTGCTCATACTTATGGTTATGATTTTGCTGTCAAAAGAAATTATGAAAAATTAATAACTATGGATGCCGATTTATCTCATGATCCGATAGAAATTCCAAAAATTATCAATTATTTAGACAGTAAACCTTTTGTTATTGGTTCAAGATATGTTGATGGTGGTAAAAATGATATGACTAAAGGAAGATTATTATTAAGCAGACTGGGAAATAAATTTATTAAGACTCTTTTGGCACCAAATTGTACAGAATTTACATCTTCTTATAGAGGCTTTAATTTAAAAAATATTAAAAATTTTCACTTTAAACAAATACAATCTAATGGATATAGCTTTTTTATGGAAACTGTAATTAAACTTAATTATATGGGATATTATAGTTATGAATTTCCAATTCATTTTAAAAATAGAGAATTTGGTGAGTCTAAAATTCCTAAGGGTGAAATTTATAGAACTTTATATAACGTGATAAGATTATATTTTCATTTTTTAAAAAAAAAAATTAATATTAATTTTGATTAATTAAGTTGGGTAATTACAAACTATATGTATAAATTTCAAATATATACATTAGAATAAAAACTAAAAATGAGAATTCCTAAAACAAAAAAAATAAGTAAATGCAGACTTTGTAAAAATATAAAATTGAAACAAATATACAACTTTGGTAATCATTATGTAAGTAATTTTGTCTCCAAAAATTATATTTACAGTGGAATTAAAGCTCCTTTGAACCTTGTTTATTGTAAAAAATGTGAATTATTACAACTTGAACACTCCGCACCTCAAGAAATAATGTATAAAAAATTTTATTGGTACAAATCAGGTATTACCAAAACTATGAGAGAAGGATTAAATGAGCTGCACACAGATATTAAGAAAAATTGTAAAATAAAAAAAGGGGATGTCATTTTAGATATTGGTGCAAATGATGGCACTTTGTTAAAATATTTTAAAAAAGATAAAATTATCACTATAGGTTGCGAACCAGCAAACAACCTAAAGAAAGAGTTAAAAAAAAATTGTGACTATATAATTAATGATTTCTGGCATATAAGACATTTGAATAAAATACCTGAGAAACATCGAAAGTTAAAAGTTGTTTCAGCAATTGGTATGTTTTATGATTTAGAAGACCCATCTAAATTTATTAAACATGCGGCAGATGCACTTGATGATGATGGAATTTTCGTAGCACAATTAATGTGCTCACATTCAATGTTTAAAACAAATGACTTGGGAAATATTTGTCACGAGCACCTTGAATATTATTCATATAATTCACTAAAATATTTATTTGAAAAAAATGGTTTAAAAATTTTTAAAATTATTGAGAACAAAATTAATGGTGGATCATATAGGATTTATTGTAAAAAAAATATTCAAAAATCAATAAAGTATAACGAAAAAACAGATTTAAATGAAATATTAAAATTCGTAGATAGAGTAAAATATAATAAAAGAAAAACGACAAAATTTATTAAAGAAAAAATCAGAATGGGAAAAAAAATTTTTATTTATGGAGCATCAACTAAAGGAAATACTTTATTGCAATATTATGGTTTGACAAATAAAGAAATACCTTATGCTGCAGAAAGAACAAAAACAAAGTGGGGCAAATATACTGTAGGCTCTGGTATCAAAATAATATCAGAAAAAAAAGCAAGAAAATTAAATCCTGATTATTTCTTTGTTATGCCTTATGGGTTTATTAAAGAATTTATTAAAAGAGAGTCAAAATGGTTAAAATCTGGAGGTAAATTTATTTTACCTTATCCAAAATTTAAAATTATAAATTAATGGCTAAAAAAAAAGCATTCATATTAGGAGCAACAGGACAGGATGGATCTTATATGATCGATTTTCTTTTGCAAAAAAATTATGAAGTTCATGGTTTATACAGAAAATCTTCTGTTGGAAATACAAAAAATATAGATCATCTAATACAAAATAATAAGATTTATAACAAAAAATTTTTTTTACACAAAGGAGATTTACTGGATACTATTTCTTTAATTAATATTATTAATAAAGTTAATCCTAAAGAAATATATAATTTTGCGGATCAGGATCATGTGGGTTGGAGTTATGAAATACCCTCTTATTCCTTTAAAACAACTGCATTATCTGTAATAGAAATTTTAGAAATACTTCGTAAAAGAAAACAAAAAATTAAATTTTTTCAACCAATTTCCTCTAATATTTTTGGTGAAACTGTTGAAAAGAAACAAAATGAAAAAACGGTTCCAGAGCCAAATAGCATCTATGCTTTGGCTAAAACAACTGCATTTTATGCATCAAAAATGTACTCTAAAGTTTATAATTTACACATATGTGGTGCAATTTTTTTTAACCATGAGTCTCCAAAAAGACATAGGGATTATGTTTCAAAAAAAATTGTAGAAAATGTTTGTGAGATATATCATGGAAAAAAAAAATATATCTACTTAGGTAATATTAAATCTAAAATTGATTGGGGATATGCTAAAGAATATGTTGAGTATGCTTGGAAAATTATGCAAAAAAAAAAAGCAGATTTTTATGTGATAGGTACAGGAAAAACTTTCTCTGTAGAATATTTTGTAAAAAAATGTTTTGAATATGTTGATCTAGATTATAAGAAGTATATTAGAATAGATAAGAAATTATTCAGACCGTCAAAGACAAAAAACTTAATTGCGGACAATTCTAAGGCTCAAAAAGAATTAAATTTTAAACCAAAAATAAATTTAGATGAATTAATAAGGATAATGATGGAAAATGAATTGAAAAGTTATAATGAATAAAATTTCAATAATTTTATCTACTTATAATGAAGCAACTGTAATAGAGGATACAATAAATCAAATTTTAAAGAATATATCAAACGTCGAAATTATATTAGTTGATGATAATTCACCTGATGGAACTTTTGATATAGTCAAGAATATCAATAATCCAAATATAAAAGCTTACAAAAGAAAATCTCGTGGATTAAGCTCAGCTTTTTTACTTGGATTAATCAACTCTTCATCAGAAGTGGTAGGTTGGCTAGACTCAAATATGGGTGAATTGGCTAATAGACTTCCAGAAATGATCAAAAATTTAGAAAATAATGACATTGTTATTTTATCAAGGTACGTAAATGGTGGAAAAGATTTAAGAACTAAAAAAAGAATTCTAACAAGTAAATTAATTAATTTTTTTTGCAGAATAATACTAAGCAATAAAATTAAAGATTATACTAGTGGTGTATTTCTAATGAAAAGAAATGTTCTATTGACATCTGTGCCAATAGCATATGGACATGGGGAATTTTTCATAGAATTTATTTACAAAGCACTAAAGTCTAATATCAAAATAATAGAGCTACCATATTCTCATCCACCAGATATTGAGGGTATGAGTAAAACAGCATCTAGTTTGCTAAATTTTGTAAAATTAGGAATTGGGTATTTTGTAAGAGTTATACATGCATTAACTTTAAGAAACTAATTTTTAAATAAAATTTTTTGATATAATATTCCACTATGTTAGAAAGAATTTTCCATAAAAAAAAATTATTTGCTCTAATTGTCAGAAGTAATTTTAAAAAGATGAGTGGGGTAAATTTTTTTACTGATAAAAAAGATACTCAACAATTTGGTTTTATAAAACATAAAAAAAATCATATTATTAAACCTCATCAACACAAAAAAAGACTAACCAAAATTTCTATAACCACTGAAGTAATTATAATATTGAAAGGCTGCTTAAGAGTTGACTTTTATGATGTGAAAAAAAAGTATTTATTTAGTAAAAAAATTTATGCTAATGAAATTATCATGCTGGTAAATGGAAGTCATGGTTTTAAAGTTATTAAAAATGTTGAAATGATTGAGGTTAAACAAGGTCCATATAATATAACTAAAGATAAAATTAAATTTAATGAAATTGAAGAAAAAAAAATTAGATTAAAGTGAAAAATTTTATCCCAGTAAATATTCCACATGTCACAAGTAAAGATATAAAATCTGTTACTGATGTAATGAAAAACTCTTGGATTTCATCAGATGGTCCTGAAGTCAAAAAATTTGAATTTCAATTCAGCAAATATATCAATAAAAAATATTCAATAGCAGTTGCAAATGGTACAGCGGCATTAGAAATAGCTTTAAAAGCAATTAATATTAAAAAAGGGGATGAAGTTATAATTCCAAATTTTACAATTATTTCAAATGCATTGGCTGTTATAAAGTTAGGTGCAACACCAGTTTTGGTAGATTGTGAAATTAAAAACTGGAACATAAAATTAAGAGATTTAAAAAAAAAAATTACAAAAAACACTAAGGCTGTAATAATTACTCATATTTATTCTTTTTCAAATCCAATGAATGAAATAAAAAAAATTTTAAACAAAAGAAATATATTAATAATTGAAGATGCGGCTGAAGTTTTGGGTTTGACTTATAATAAAAAAAAATGTGGTACATTTGGTGATATTAGTACTTTTAGTTTTTATGCAAATAAACATATAACAACAGGTGAAGGAGGAATGATATCAACAAATATTAAAAAATTTAGCGAGAAATGTAAGGACTTAAGAAATCTTTGCTTTGGAGAGAAAAAAAGGTTTAACCATTCTGATATAGGATGGAACTACAGAATGACAAATCTACAAGCAGCTATGGGGCTAACACAGCTTAAGAACATCAATAAAATTATTAAAAGAAAAATTGAGATAGGAAAATTATATTATAGACTTTTATCAAACAACAAAAATTTTTTTATACAAAAACCAGTTATTAATAAGAATAATAATATTTATTGGATAGTTGGAATACTAATTTTAAATAAAAAATTTAAATTAGATATTGTCAGAAAAAAACTATTAAAAAAAAATATACAAACAAGAGAGTTTTTTTATCCAATGAATAAACAAAAAATTTTAAAAAAATTTATTAAAAGAGATAATGACACTTTTCCTAATAGTGAATTTTTATCAAAAAATGGGTTTTATTTGCCCTCATATTTTGATTTAAAAAATTCTGAAATTTATCAAATATGCAAAATAATTAATAAAATTTTTAATTAGTAAAATGATTACATATATAAACAAAAAACATTATGTGTATTTTGTCATAATTTTTTCATTAATATTTTCAATATTTTTAAGTTTTTACTATATTAACCAATATGATGGCTACAACATTGATGGTGTTACACATATCATGCTTAAGGAAGAGACTTTTTATCATTGGCACAGTGGCGCAAAAATAATTGAACAAATAAAAAATGGGGAGTTTTTTTTTACATCAGGGGAATGGATGTTTACAAAACCATTGCCTCAAAGATTGGTTGCTCTGTACTCTTACTTTACAAATTTTTCAATCATGGAAAATTGGGAAGCTTATAAAATAGCTCTAGGAGGCAAATTTCCTTTTTTGATAATTCAAAGTATTGCATACTATTTTTCATTATTTTTTTTTTACAAAAAAATTTCAAAAATATTTAATGAATATATCAGTATTTTTATTATCTTTTTCTTGTGTGTTGAGCCTACACTATTGCAATACCATTCTTCTTTTTGGACTGAGTCATTTTACTTCACAATTCAAATTTTATTATTAACTTTTATGCTTGATAACAGTGAAAAAAAAATAAAATTTCTTATTATTGGTTTTTTACTTGGATTATTATTTATTCAAAGATCTGCAGGTATTTTTTATGTTATAATTGTTTTTTTTTATTATTTGTTCACAATTAAAAATAATAAATTAAAAAAGATAATTTTTTTAATCCTTCCATATTTTCTTATATGCTTATTGATTGGAATACATAATTACAAAAGATCAAATATATTTTATGTTATGCCTACAGAGGGCAAATATGGAATGTACAAATATTTTGCTAAAAATATTTTAATTGAAGCAAAAAATTTAAATATTGATGAAGTAAATAAAATTGAGATGATAAAATCAATAGAATGGATTCGAAATAATATGAAAAATATTAATTATAAAGATTTTGAAAATATTAATTCACCTTTCGAAATTGGTTTGAAGATGATTAATGAAAAAGATAAAATTAAATTTTATGAATATCTAAATAAAAGGTCATATGAAATTTTATTAAATGATCCATTTATAACATTTAAAAATGTCATAAATGGCTTTATCCATTTTACAGTGTTAAATCCATTTTTTGTATATTTTGATTATGAGTTTTACAAAGATTATTCATCATCTAAGATTGGAGATTTTGTATTCAGTCAAAAACATAAAGAATTGATACCTATACGAATTTCTTACTCGTTAATAGTGTATTTAATTTGTTTTGTGGGCTTTATTAAATTAACCAAAAACAATCTAAGACTTTCATTATTATTAATTGCATCTATTTTTTATTATTATCTGATATTAGGATGGTATGGAAAAACAAGACTTTTTACACCTTGTTTAATTTATTTATCTGTTTTTTTTGGAATTGGATCAAATGAGATTTTAAAAAAATTAATAAAATCATTAAAAATTAAATTTATTAGCAATTAGTTAAAATAATTAATCATTTAAATAGGTAAATATTAATAATGGAAAAATTTGAAAATTTAGTTGTTGGATGTTCTGGTTCAATTGGTATTGAATTTGCAAAAATTTTAAATAACCATAAAACCTTATTCTTATCTAGAAAAAAACCTAAAAGTTTAAATCTAGTTAATTGGAAATATCAAAATCTAGATAAAAAATTAAATAAGTTACCGAAAAAGGTAAAAACAATTTATTTTTTATCTAGTCCACACTACATAAAAAAGAATATGAGTGAGAAAATTTTGAAAAAAGAATTAATATGGATACAAAAAATTTTAAAATATTTTTATTTTAATCAATTTATTTATTTTTCTTCAAGCAGTGTTTATTTGAAAAATCATAAGGTTGGAGTTATAAAAAAGAAATGCGAAGTGTTATTAAAAACCAGTAAAATCAAAAAATTACAAATTTGGAGACCTTTTAATATAGTCGGAAACTATGAAAATAAGCTTTCTGATCATTTTCACAACCTACTCATTAAAAATTTTATAATTAAAAAAAAAAAAAGCTTTAATTTTTTAGGAAATGATCAAGATGAAAGAGGATACTCCTCAGCAAATAAATTTGCAAAATTAGTTGTAAAATATGCAAATTTCAAAAATAGTTTTATTTTAAATTATGGAAATAAAAATACTATAACTGTTAATAAAATTGCTTTTTTATTCAAAAAATTAATGAAAAAAAAATATAAAAGAGAAATTGATATTAATTTTAAAGGGATAAAAAAAAATATTAATACATTAAATTCAATAAAAAATGTTAAAACAATTGAAAGTAAAGAAAATTCAAAAAATATTTTAAAGAATTATTTTTATAACTTTTAATATGAAAAAAAATAAAATTTGTAATGTTTGTAAAAAAAAACTCAAATATTTTATTAATATTGGCGATCATCCGTGTGCTGATACGTTTTTAAAAAGTAAAAAAAAATCATTAAACTTAAATAAATTTCCTTTAATAGTGGGATATTGTAATTGCAATCATTTATCAGCAGTAGTTAAAGTTTCTCCTCATCAGAGATATAAACAGTATGATTACTCATATACATCGAATAACTCACCAGTTTCTGTTTCACATTTTTATAATATTGCAGATAAATTAGTTAAAAAATTTAAAATAAACAAATCAAATAAAGTTGTAGAAATTGGCAGCAATGATGGGACTTTTTTAAAAAATATAAAAAAATTATCTGATGCTAATATTTTAGGTATCGATCCTTCAGATAATATGTGCAAAATAGCTAAAAAAAATGGTGTTAAATCTTTAAATATTTTTTTTAATCACAAAAACTCTAGATTAATTAAAAAAAACTATGGTGAATTTGATTTATTGTATGGTGCTAACGTTTTTAATCATATAGAAAATCCTTACGATTTTTTAAAAGCCTGTAAAAAAATTGTAAAAAAATCTGGTATAATTGTCCTTGAAGTGCCAGATTTAGACTCTTTGTTTAAATCTGTTGGGTTTGACACCATATATCATGAGCATAGACAGTATTTTTCAATAAATTCAATTGTTAAACTATTTAAGATTATGGATTTGAATTTAATCAAAATTGAAAAAATTGATTATATGTCTGGTTCTTTAAGGCTATATGCAAAAAATGAAAAATATAAAATGAAATATATTTTAAAAAATAAAATCAGCTATAAAAATTTTAGTGTTTTTAAGAGAAGAATATCGTTAGTAAAAGATAAAATTTTAGATTTTGTAAATCAAAATATTTCTAAAGGTAATGTTATTGTAGGTCTTGGAGCTGCAACTAAGGGAAATACTCTATTAAATTTTTGTAAATTAGACTCTTCTAAAGTTAAATGCATACTTGAGAAATCACCTTACAAAATTGGAAAATTCATGCCAGGTACAGGAATAAAAATTGTTGATGAAAAAAAATTTAAAAATTATGACGCTGCAATTATATTGCCATGGAATATATCTAAACATCTACATAAAAAGTTTTTGCAAAAATCTAATATTTCATATACATCAATATCAAAAATTGTTAGTAAATTAAAATAAACTCTGAATTAATAAAATGAAAAAAGTTTTAAAAAAAAATTTTAAAGATAAAAGAGGTATCATAATTGATATATTTACTAATCAACCTAAAGATCACTGTACACTAGTTACTTTCAATAGATTTGCTGTTAGAGGTAATCATTTTCATAAAAAAAGTACCCAATATTCTTTTATAACAACTGGAAAGTTAAAAATGTTAACATCAAAGGTTAACAAACATGGGAAATTGGTTGGAAAAGTTAAAAAAGAAATAGTAACCTCAAATACCTTAATACAGCATAAGCCTTATACAGCGCACGCTTTTATGGCAATTAAGAAATCTAGCATGCTGGCTTTTGTCAATGGTAAAAGAGGTGGTAAGAATTATGAGAAAGATACATTTAGATTGATTAATAAATTAATTTAGATTAAAGAAATTTCTTATATATTTGAAAAGTTTCATTTGCACATTTTTCCCATGAAAATTTTTTTGATTGCAAATAGCCATGTTTAATAAGTTCTTCAATTTTTTCTTTTGAGTATATTGTGCTTTCTAACTTCAATTTAATCTCATCAATATTAAATGGATCAAACACAACTGCGGCATCTCCAACTCCCTCAAGTATTGCTTCGTGATTACTTGATATAACTGGGCAACCTAATGACATTGCTTCTAATGGTGGAAGCCCTAAACCTTCATGAGCTGAGGGAAATACTAAACAACAGGCTTTAATATACAAATTATAAAGTGTTTCATCATTATCATTTTCTGATTTAATAATTCTATTTGATATTTGTAATTCATGAAATAATTTTTTTTCATCTTTTGAAAAAGAACCTCCTCCAAAACAAATTATAAAAAAATCTTTTTTTAAAATTTTTGATCTTGAAAAAGCTTTTATAAAATTATTAAAATTTTTATATCTTCCACGAGATCCAACAAATAATAAGAATTTTTTGTCAAAATTAACAAAATTTGATAATTTTTTATATCTTTTTAAATCTTCTATTCCAAAATAAGTTACAGAAATTTTTTCTTTTTTTATATTATAAATTTCAATTAAATCCTTTTTCGTTTTATTTGAAGGACATAATATTTGGTCTGCAATTTTTAAAGAGTTTTTCTTTGGTAAATATTTATAATCTGAATTTTTTTCATGCCATAAATCAAAAACTGTTAAAATAATTTTACTATTAATGTTCTCTAAATTACTTGAATAATATGTTTTGTGCAAAATATGGGGTTTGAATTTTTTAATTTGATATTTGCTAATTAAAAAATTTAATTTTTCAAAAAATTTTCCTGTATATGGAATTCTATTTTTTAGTTTATATCCGCTTAATATTTTCTTAGGTAGTTTTTCAATTTTTTCATTTAAATAAATACTAGCAAAGACCTTTAGATCAATATCACTATTTTTTATTAAATATTTTATTAAATTAAAATAATATCTAGAGGCCACACCACTAAATTTTTGTTGCCAAAAAACTTCATTATCGAAACAAATTTTCACAAAAACTAACTTCTTTCTGATAAATCTAAAAAACAGTTATATTTTTTAATATCTATTTCTTTATTCAAAGCAAGAATCAAATTATCTGTATGTTCTTTATCAAAAAAAAGATCTTCATAATTAGATTTATTTAATTTTCTAAAAGGAACTTTATAATTTTCAATTAGAAAATCATCTTCAATTCTATATAAATTAAGGTCACCATAATATGGAACTATAAAACAATTAAAATCCAAATCTAACATAAGATTTATAATTTCTTTTTTATTAGTATTTGAATATTCTTTTAAATATGAATTTGAGTGTAATTCTAATAATATAACTTTACTATTTTCTACTAGATTATTTTTAAATCCATTTAGGACTTTGCCCTCAAATCCGTGCACATCTATTTTCATTATTTCGGGCTTTATTGAAAACTGTTTACATATACTATCTAGTGTAGTTGATTGTGTTTTGGACAGTTGATTGTTTGTATTATTTTTTTTAACACTTTCATTTTCGATGTATAAAGTTTCAGATTTATCTGATAAGGTTGCATTTATTAAATTTACATTGCTTAATTTATTCTCCTCAATATTTTTATTTATTAAATTACAATAAACTTGATTACTTTCTATAGCATGAAAAGTTATATCTCTACTTTCAAATAACTTACCTAAAAGGCATGAGTAGTAACCCATAAACGCACCAAGGTCTAAAAAGTTTTTATAATTTTCCTTTTTTATAATTTCAATTAAAATAGTTATAAGAGGGAGTTCATATATAATGTTTTTTTTTTTATTCAAATTTCTATATACATCATGTGCTTGATTGTCGTTGTCTTTCAAATTTAGTGATAGTTGAATTCCCTGAAAAAGAATAATTGATTTGATTTTTTTTTTTTTTTTAGAATTAAAAATAATATAATTAAAATAAGTAATAACCCTTTTTAAATTACCAAGTATTAAATCAGGAATAAAAATAGTTAAGTTAATTAAAATATTTGAAATTTTTTTTTTCATTTAATTGCTAAAAAAAATTCAAAATTTATAAATTTTCCAATTGAACTAATATCTTTAAATCCTGACCTTTTTAGCAAAAGAATATTAGCATTAGTACTAAAAGGTTCTAAAACTCCTTTTAAACTATGTTTTTTATTGATAATCTCTTTTAATGAAAAGCCATTATTAATTTTAAATTCTTCATAAATATTAGTTAACATATCTTGAGTTCTTGCATCATAGGAACGAACTTTTTCAACAAAAAAGAAACCTCCTCCCCAGTTTAGATGCTTATAAATTTTATTTAGTATGTTTTGTCTTTTTTTTGGATGTATAAATTGAATAGTATAAAAAGATATTATTAAGTCTGATTTCTTAAATTTAAAGTTACTAATATCTTTATTAATATATTGAATATTTCTATAGTTATTTTTTTTTTTAGCAAAATCAATCATACTTTTTACAATATCTAATCCATAAAATTTAATTTTTTTTTTATTTTTATGTCTGTAAGCTAATACTTTTAAAAAGGTCCCAGTTGAACACCCAATATCATAAACTATAGAGTCTTCCTTAAGAAAATAATCTGATAGCTGACAAGCTATCCACTGAAATTCACTATACAATGGTATTGATTTGTTTATATGATAATCAAATTTCTGAGCTATATTTTTATCAAAAGTCCATGATGATCTTTCAGCAAAAATTTTTTTAATTTTTTTTTTCATTTTAGATTAAATTATTTATAATTTATTTATTAATCTATACTAAATCTTTTATTTTGACCAAATTATAATTTTCATTTTCAAGATTAATAACTTCACAATCTCTAATTTCTTTTAGTTTTTTTTCTCCTGTAAGAAAGTTTAAATTGTATTTTTTATCTCTACTATCTCTTATATTTGAGTCTGTATAAAATTTTAAATCTTTAATTATTATTTTTTCAAAAAAATCATCTTTCTTAAATTTTTCTGAAATAAAAAAAGCATTCATTTTTTGCAAATTTGTACCAACAAAATAATAACCTTTATTTTTCATCAATTCTATTAATGCAGCAAGTGACATTCCATAGCATAGATTGGAATAATGATATTTGGTTCTATCAAAACCTGAAATATTTGGAACAGTTACTTTCAAATCTGGCCCAAAAACAGGATTATATTCTGCAACAAAAATCTTTGAAACATTTTTTTTTAATTTTTTAATAATCCAGTAGTCAATACTATCTATATCTAAACTAAAAAGATCTATTTCAAAGTCACAATATTGATTTAAAACTTCATTAATATTTTCTGTATCAATTTTCTTTTCACAAACTCTTAAGTCTCCTCTCCAAATATTAATGTGTGGTTTAACTTTGGTTTCCATATTTGCAATACAATCAATTATTAATCCTTTTGGGTGAAAGGAATTGTATAAAAATCTAGTATTTGACTCTCTATAGTCACCAACACCAATCTCTACAAAATTTGTGGAATTAGGAATTAACTTGAGTTGATTTAATAGATAATCAATTATTCCATCTTCTCCATTTTGTGAAAATATTTTAAGCTCAATTTCTTGAATATTTTTAGTTACTTTATACAATTTTCTATTTTCAGATAATTGATTAAGTCCAATGTAAAAAAGTATCTTGTCATGAACAAATCTGCTAAGGTTCATTTTCTTCATCGTAATTGTTAAACTTTTAATAATTTTAAATATAATTTTACTTATCATTTTAAACTTATTTTAAATTTATAAATTGATTATTATTTATAGAAAATGTCTTATCACAATATTCTAGGGCATGAATGTCATGTGATATTGATATTATAGTTTTTTCTTTCATTTCATCGTATATATTTTTTATAATTTTATTTTGAGTATCTGCATCAAGAGCATTGGTCGCTTCATCTAAAATTAAAATTTCCGGTTTTTTGTATAAAGCCCGGGCTATACCAATTCTTTGAACCTGGCCCCCTGATAATTTTATTCCTTTTTCTCCAACTACAAATTCTAAACCTTCATTTTTAGTTTCAATAAGTTTTTCTAAATCCATTAATTTTATCAAATATTTGCATCTCTCTTTATCAGCAGGTTCGTCTAATGATTGAAGCACAATATTGAATAGAAGAGTTTCATCAGCTAGAAAAGTTTCCTGGGAAACATATCCGATATTTTGTTGCCAATTACTAATATTTTCATCTATATTTTTATCATCAATATAAATTTTACCTTTAGATGGTGTGAGAAGACCAATTAAAAGATTTACTAAGGTTGTTTTTCCACTTCCTGTTTTTCCAACAATGCCAATTTTTTCTCCTCTTTTAATTTCCAAATTTATATCTTTAAAAATATAATTTCCGTTGTGATACTTAAAATTCATGTCATTAAATTTTATGACATTAAACTCTAATTTTTTTTTACTTAAATTGAGATCTTTTTGATTTTTAATTTCATAATTATCATAATCATTATTAAATAATTCTTTGTTCAACAAAGAAATAACAGGCTGATTATTTCTTAAATTTTGTATACTTTGTAAAATTGCAGTAATTGCTGGTATTAGTTTTACAGATGCAAAAGAAAATACTCCTAAAACTATAAAAACTTCTTCTAAAGAATAATTAAATTTAACTAAAAAAAAGACAGACAAAAACAGCATAAATAATACTAGAATTTCTAGTGAAGGTTTTGGAATTATAAAATAAAAATCTTTTAGTTTACCCACCTTTGCATTTTCACTTGAATGAAAGAAGAATTTTTTTGAAAAAAAATTCTGCATTTTTGATAAAATTATTTCTTTAATATTTCCCAAAGATTCATTAATTAATTTTAACATCATTTTTTGTTGCTCTTGTCTAACTAAAGTAAAAAATTTTAATTTTTTTTGTTGAACTATAATTATAATTGACCCAAGGATAATCATTATTATTCCAACAATAAAAGTAACAATTGGATTGTAGACAATTAAAAATATTAATATTGTAAAAAATAATATTGATTGCGTAATTAGATTTATTATCGAAATAATTGCGCTAAAAGAAAAATTAGGTATTTCTATTATTAAATTTCTTGTTAATTCTGATGAATTTTTAATTATATGAAAATCAAATCTTTTATTAATATATTTTGAATATAGTTTTTCAGTTAAATAAACATTTAAATTATGACTGAAATCGATTTTTTTTTTATTTGCCAGAAGTAAAAAAATATTTTTTATAAAAAATAATGCAATAAATAAGATAAGTATAATTAAAACATACTCTTCTTTGTTGTAAGTTGAAAAAAAATTAAAATTCTCTTTTAGGTAATCTGTTTTATCAATAAAAATTGAAATAAATGGTATAATAAGTCCAATACTTAGTATTTCAAAAATTGCACTTATAAGTGTTAAAAAAATTATCATATTCAGATTTTTTAACCAATAGTCTGGAAGAAGATTTATTAAATTAGAAATATATTCTTTCAATGGTTTGCCTTTAAATCGAAATATTAATTACTTTTAACTTATTTTAATAAATAGATATATTAAATGTAAAAGTTTACTATTAAAATATGTTTAAATTGATTATTTTATTCTTATTAGTATCTTAAACACTTTTTTAAAATTATGTCAAAAAATCAATTCATTGTTTATGGAAAACCTTGTTATGGAAAAGAAGAAATATCTAGCATCAATAAAGTTGTAAAGAGTTATTGGATAGGTACAGGTAAACAAGTTAATATATTTGAAAAATCCTTTGCAAGATACAAACATTCAAAATTTGCTACAGCATTAAATTCCTGTACTGCAGCTTTACATCTATCTATATTATCTTTAAATCCTAAACAGGGAGATGAGGTCATTACCACGCCAATGACTTTTGCTTCAACAGTCAACTCTATTATATTAGCCGGTTGTAAGCCTGTGCTTGTAGATATAAACAGAAATAGTTTAAATATTGATGAAAACTTAATTGAAAAAAAAATAACAAAAAAAACAATTGCAATAATATTAGTACATTTTGCGGGTTTGCCTTGCAATATGCAACCTATCATTCACTTAGCAAATAAATATAAAATTAAAATTATTGAGGATTGTGCACACGCTATAGAATCAAAATATAAAAATAAATCTACAGGAACATTTGGACATGCTGGGTGTTTTAGTTTCTATTCAAATAAGAACATTACAACTGGCGAGGGTGGGATGTTAATTTGTAAAGAAAAAAAAATTGATTCAAAATTCAAGGTGTTGAGACTCCATGGTATGTCCAGAGATGCTTGGAAAAGATTTTTACCAAGAAAAAAAGGGAAAAAATGGAATCATTATGATGTTATAGAATTGGGTCATAAATATAACATGATAGACTTAAATGCAGCTTTTGGAATTGAACAACTTAAAAAAATTAACTCTATGTATAAAAAAAGAGAGAGAATATATAAAAAATATACTGAAAAATTGAAAGATTTACCTTTATTTTTTCAAGAAGAAAAAAGATATAAATTTAAGCACGCATATCATTTATTTCCAATAATTTTAGATAAAAAAAAAACTAAAAAAACAAGAGACGGTTTTCTTTTTTACTTAAATAAAAATAATATTGGGGCTGGTGTAAACTATAGATCTATTACACAGCTTAGTTACTTCAAAAAAAATTATAAATGGAATGAAAAAACATGTAAAGTCGCAAGTTATGTTGGCAAGAATATTATAAGTTTACCAATTTATCCAGATTTAAGTATAAAACAGCAAAACTACATTATTTCAAAAATTAGATATTTCTTTAAAAATAAAAATTAAGTGCCAAACATTAAAAAAATAGGCTGTGTAATAATTGCAAGACTAGGATCTTCTAGACTACCTGGTAAAGTGTTAAAAACTGTGAATAATGAACCATTATTAATATGGCTTTTAAAAAGAATTAAGAAAATAAAATACTTCAAAAGTATAGTTGTGGCTACCACAACAAATAAAGAAGATGATGCAATAGAAAAAATTGTTTTAAAAAATCATTTTAAAATTTTTAGAGGTAGTGAAAAAAATGTTGTACAAAGATTATATAAAGCTGCTAAAAAATTCAAATTTGATCACGTAGTAGAAATTACAGCAGACTGTCCATTGATAGATCCTGCAATAATAATTCAATGTATAAATATTTATCAAAGTAATAATGTTGATTATTTAAATAACTGTTACATAAGGAGTTACCCTGATGGAATGGATATTCAGATTTTTAATACAAAAACACTTGGAAAAACTTTAAAGTTAACAAAAAAACCTGAGGAGTTAGAACATATTGGCTTATATCAAATGAAAAATCAAAAAAAATTTAAAGTAATAAATTTAATTGCTCCTGAGGAATTATATTTGCCTAAACTGGGTTTAACTCTTGATGAAAAGCAAGATTTTAAATTAATAAAGAAAATTATTGAAAATTTAGGAAAAAAAAATAGATTTTTTTCGTGTAAAAAAATAATTGATTATGTAAGATTGCACAAATTATATAGAATTAACTCAAAAATTAAAAGAATTGGCAATCAAGCATTTCTCTAAAAGATTATTAAAATATAAAATCTTATTTAGATGTGACGCAGCATATATTAAGGGACTTGGCTCTGGACATTTGATAAGATGTATTGTTATTGCCAAAATTTTAGAACAAAAATTTGGATATAAAAAAAGAGAAATATTATTTTTAACTAAAACAAAAAATAAATATCAATTAAGTCAGAAAATTTTAGAAAAAAATAAATATAATTTTTTAAGTATAGATAATAAGATATCTATAAATGAAGAGATTAAATTATTATCAGAATTTCATTCAAAATTATTAATTGTTGATAAATATAAATTTTATGATTGTAAAAGCTATTTTAAAATAATTAAAAATTTTAATAAAATGATCTTTATAGACTCTTATAAAAAAAATAAAAAAAAAAATGTACACTATTTAAATCCTACATTTTCTAAAACTGATGGAGCTAAATCTCCTACCCTTATAATTCCTTCTCTTCTTCAAAAAAAAATTAAAAAAAAAATTGAAAAAAAAGTTAAAAATATTTTTATTTTTTTTGGTAACTATGATTTTAATAATTTAGAATCAAAGATAGTAAAAATTTTAACTAAAGCAGGAAATTTTAATATTTATTCATGCAACCAAAATAAAGCTAAATCAAAAATATTTAAAAATTTAAAATTAATTAATGAAAAAAATTTTTTTAAAAAAATGAATAATTGTGATCTAGCAATTACCTCGGGAGGGTTAATTATGTATGATGTTATGAATTTAAATTTACCTCTCATAATTATACCTCAAATTAAACATCAAGATATTAATTCTAAATATTATGAGAAAAATAAGTGCTTAATTAAAGTCTTAAATAATAAAAATTTAAATAGAAACTTAATTAATAAACTAGAATTAATTAATCATAGTAAATTAAGAAATTCTATGGTTAATAGACAAAAAAAAATTTTTTCTTTAAAAGAGAGAAAAAAAATATATTACACTCTAAAAAATGCACTTAAATAAGATTAATTTCTTTAATTTTAATAATAAAATTGTTCTGCTTACTGGATCATCTGGATTATTGGGAAAAAAAATTTGTGAAGTTTTTCTAAGTTATGGAGCTAAAGTATATGGTGTAGATATAAAAAATAATAATATAAAAAATAAAAATTATATTCACACAAATATTAACTTAACTGATAAAAATGAAATATCTAAATTTATTAGTAAATTAATTAATAAAAACAAAAAGATTGATATTATAATAAATTCAGCTGCAGTATCTTTTTTTTCACCTTTTGAAAAAAGAAAAAAATTTGAAATCGAAAAAACTCTTAGTACGAATTTAATAGCAACGATTAATATAATTAAAAAATATGTAATTCTTCATAAAAAGAAAAAATTAAAAAGCTGTAAAATTATAAATTTTGGTTCAATTTATGGATCTTTAAGTCCTAATTTTGATATTTATAAAAAAGGAGATAGATTTAACTCTGAAATATATGGGGCTACAAAAGCATCTATAATTCAGTTAACAAAATATCTTGGAGCTCTTTATGCAAAAAATAAAATAATTATTAATTGTATATCACCAGGAGGAACGATCGACGTAACATCTAAGATTTCTAAATCATTTCGTGTAAGATATTCAAAAAAAGTTCCTATGAATCGAATGGGCAAACCTGAAGAAATGATAACAACCATAATGTATCTAGCAAGTGATTATACGACTTATACTGTTGGACAAAACATTGTGGTGGATGGAGGTTTTTCAGTATGGTAAATAAAATATTCAACAAAAATTTTAGTTCAAACTTTCTAATTGCTGAAGCTGGAATAAATCATAATGGTGATATAAATATTGCAACCAAAATGATTGACAAAGCTAAAGAAAGCGGAGTGGATGCAATTAAATTCCAAACTTATAAAACAGAAAAAAGAGTAAGTAAGAATTCTCCTGTATTTAAAATTTTAAAAAGATGTGAACTTAAAAATGAAGATTTTGCAAAATTAAAAAGATATTGTGATAAAAAAAAAATTATTTTTTTTTCAACACCCTTTGATGTGGAATCTGTTGATTTTTTAAACAGTATAAAAGTAAAATTATTTAAAGTGGCGTCTTTTGATATTTCCAATTATGCTATTCTAAATCATATTGTAAAAAAACGAAAACCAACTATTTTATCTACCGGCATGTCTTCATTTAGTGAAATAAAAAAAGCTAAATTACTATTTGCAAAAAAAAAAATACCATTTTCTTTACTACATTGTATTTCGTCTTACCCTAATTCAGAGCAAAACTCTTATCTTGCAAATATAAAAGATATGAGAAAAAAGCTAAATTGCTCAATTGGTTTTTCTGATCACACAAATGATATAAAAACATCTATATATTCTAATTTGTTAGGAGCAAAAATAATTGAAAAACATTTTTATTTGGGAAAAGGACATGAATGTGTAGATAAATCAGTATCAATAGATCCTCTCCAGATGAAAAAACTTAAAGATGAACTATTAAATATTGAAAATATTTTAGGAAGAGTAAAATATGGGGTTAGAAAAGAGGAAGTAAAAGCTTTACAATTTAAAAGAGTAAAAAATGGAAATAATAAATAAAAATAAACTTAAAAATTATAATTATTTGATCACAGGTGGCACCGGATCCTTTGGACAAAAAATAGTTGAAATTCTTCAAAAAAAAATAAAACCAAAAAGAATAGTTGTATTTTCAAGAGATGAATTAAAACAATTTGAAATGAAAAAAAAATTTAATAGCAAGGAACTTAGATTCTTTTTAGGAGATATAAGAGATCAATCAAGAATTGAACAAGCTTTAGACCAAATTGATGTTGTAATTCATGCTGCTGCCTTAAAACAAGTGCCTGCAGCAGAATATAATCCAACAGAAGTGATTAAAACCAATATCAATGGAGCAGAAAATTTAATAAATGCTTGTGTTAGAAAAAAAGTAAAAAAAATTATAGCTCTTTCAACCGATAAAGCTGCCTGTCCGATAAATTTATATGGTGCAACCAAACTTGTTTCGGATAAACTTTTTTCATCTGCAAATAATATTTCAGGTAAAAAAGGGCCTATTTTTTCTATAGTCAGATATGGCAATGTAATTAACTCAAGAGGATCAGTTATCCCATTTTTTTTAGAAAAAATTAAAGCAAAAGAAAAATATTTACCTTTAACAGATATAAATATGACAAGATTTTTTTTAACTATTGAGCAAGGAGTAAATTTTGTATTAAATTCTTTATTAAGAATGCAGGGTGGTGAAATATTTGTCCCAAAATGTCCTTCAATTAAAATAGCAGAGCTAGCAAATATTTTAAAAAAAGATGTTAAATTTAAAATTATTGGTATTAGACCAGGAGAAAAAATTCATGAGGTTTTATGTCCTAAAGAAGACGCTTTAAATACTATTGAATTTAAAAATTTCTACATAATAAAGCCAACTATTAATTTTAATAAAAGAAAAAATTATAATTTTTTACCCACAAAAGAAAAGGGTAAATATGTTAAGAAAGATTTTGAATATACTTCAAATAATTCTTTAGACAGTAAATCCAAAAATTATATAAAAAAATTAATAAAAAAAAAATCATAATTAATTAATTATGAGAAAAGATAAATATAAAAAATATAAAGTTACTTTTCTTTTGGATAAAAGAAATAATTGGATCGAAAAATATCTTTTAAATTTTGATTTTGGTTTAAAAAATAAATTCAGATTTAGAATATTAAAAAATTACCGATTAATAAAGGATGAAGATATACTATTTATTTTAAGTTATACAAAAATACTACCTGAGGATTTTTTAAATAAAAATAAATTAAATCTAATTGTTCACGCAAGTAAACTACCGAAAGATAGAGGTTTTGCGCCCGTACAATATCAGATTTTAAAAGGAAAAAATTTAATTGATATATCGTTGTTAGAGGCTGCAAAAAAAGTTGATGCGGGAGATATTTTTCTTCGAGGTAAGTTTAAATTAAAAAAAAATGATCTACATTACGAAATTCGAAAAAAACAGGCTGAGGCAACATTCAATATAATTAAAAAATTCTTACAAAAATATCCAAACGTGAAAAAAAATAAGCAAAAGGGTAAATCTAATTTTAACAAAAGAAGATATTCTGATAGCAACCAATTAAATATTAATAAATCTATCAAGAGTCAATTTAATATCTTAAGGATTTCTGATAATGAAAATTTTCCAACTCAAATGAAAATTTATAATACAAATTATATTCTTAAAATATATAAAAAATAGTTAAAAGTATTTATTTTTTATATATTTTATAATTTGATCATTTCCGGAGTTTTTATTTTTTGGAAGATATTTATTGAAAAATTTTTTGTAACATTTTACTCTTTTATTAAGATCTTTCATAAGTTCTGTTTTATTAAAATTAAAATCTTTATAAATATTAATTTGTTTCAAGTTAAGAGATTTATTATACATATCTGTTTTATAGTTAACTCTTTCAAACATTTCAGACTTTATGTTTATCATTGGTTTTTTAGATAATGCCGCATATAATATAGTGCTAGAGTCATAAAGAACTACAATAAATGAATCTCTAATGTATTTTTGAACATTTTGATTAACAATTTTAAAATTCTTAAATCTTAATTTGGCTTCCTTTAAATCATATTTTGCTGATATTGAGATAATAATTTTTTTTTTATAAACTTTTCTTAATTTCAAAAGAAAATTATTTAATTTATTATAATGTTCATTTAAATCAGTATTAGAAAATTTGCCTGTGATCTCTGAAAGATCGACATAGTTTGGTGGAAGCTCCAATAATAAAATATGATCCTTTCTTGGTTTTTTTTTATAAATTTTTTCATCATAATGAAGACTATTTACCAATTTAAATTCTTTCACATAAGAAAATTTTCTTCTAATGGGTCTTGAATTAATTTCTTTAAATAAATTTTGATTGCTAATAAATCTAATATCTATTTTAGAAAAAAAATTTATTAATACCAAAAAATTATACAAAAAATGAGGGAAAGTTCTTATAAAAAAATTATTTAATACATGTTTGAATTTACCCTGATAATAATATGGTGGAGGCTGTACATGGCCTAAATGTGTTATCATAACTTGAGGTATTTTTTTTTTTGCTAAAAAGTAAAAAATTGAAAAATACCTTACTCTTCTTGATATTCCATTTATTACTAAACTTTCCTCATTATTAATAAATCTATCAAGTTCTTCTAAATTCTTTGGATTAAAAAATTTAATATTATTAAAATAATTATTTTTTTTATTTTTTATAAACTTTGATTTAAACAAAATTTCAAGATTATCAGTGTTTACAATATAAAAATTTTTAAATTTATAATTTAGATCGTGTATTATTTGTCCATAGCTGGATGGTAAAGTTTGTAAAGCGTTGAAAGAGTGTAAAAATAAAATTTTTTTTTTCATAAAATTATTCTACGTCAGCACATTAAATTAAGCTGATATGACCTTAAATGTACTAGTCATGCTTTTATATTCTTTTCAAAAAGAGAAATAAATTTTTATATTTATAGATAACTTCAATTATTACTGAATAAGTAATTGTTGATAAAAATGTATATCCAAAGAAAGGTATTGCTAGTATGTAACAATTAATTAACCCAGCTAAGTTGTAACCATATGAACCTGTCAGCCATACACCAAAGTTTGTGACTATAAAAAATAATACTGCACTCGAAAGAGCTCCCAAAATTCGAAACTTAAACCCTAATGAAGTAAAATATTTTGAGAATAAACCAATTATTACAACACTACCCCATGTAAAAAATAATATATTATGAAATCCAATAAAAATATCTGAAATAACGAAGCTAAATAAAACTATAGGCATATAAATAATTCCAAAAATTAAAGGTATGTAGAAACTTATTGCAATCAAGCTAGTAAAATTTGGGGGATGAGGAATAAATCTAGTTATTACAATTGATAATAATGTTATAATTGTAATTTTAGTTAAGTTCATAAATTAATATTATAGTAATCTTTGAAATTAACAATCTAAAATAAATTTTTAAAGCCAAATCTTATTTGTCTTCCATTTTGAGAATATCCATAAGGTCTTTGATACGCTTCATCTAATACATTTGAAATATTAAAACTTAAAACGCCAATGTTTGTTTTTTTTAAAACAGACAAGTTCATTACATCTGTACTGTCTACTTTTGTTACTGAAGGAGCATAATCAAATGATTTACCATAATGTTTGTAATTATAATTTATAGAAATTGGTCCAAGTAAAGAGTCATTATAATTTGAATCATAGTTGATACCATAAGTTGAGTCGGGCCTATTAAGTTGATGGCTACCATCTTCTTGTTTGCTTGATGATATTGTATTGTAAATGGAAAGCCTATGATTATTTACTTTAAAGATTAAATTGCTTTCGATACCATCTTGTTTTAAATCAGACTTATTATTTGTGTATCCTGATCCTCCCTTATATGAACCATTATATAATAAAGCATCTTCAATAGAGCTTCTATAAAATGTATTTTCAAGACTTAATGAGTTGTTAAATAAATATTTTATTTTTAACTCATTAGTTCTGCTTTTTTCAGGGTCTGCATCAGGATTGGCAACATGTTTATAAGAGTCTGTTCTTCCATTATTTCCATACAACTCATATAGACTTGGGTTTCTTAAGCCTGTAGATTGAGTTAAACCTAATTCAAATTTTCCAAATAACTTTGTTAAATTAATTTTATAGGTTGGATTAATTCCTGTAGTCTTATGATTGTCGCCCCTACCATAAAAGGATAAAATCATATCATCAGAAAACTTGTAACCTGAATTAGCAAAAAAACCTAAATTATCTACATGTCCTCGGGCTGATGGCGTTGACCATGATCCATTATTGGTGAAAGAACCTGTGTCATATTTATAGTCAACTCCGTAACCATAAGATATTTTTTTTATAGGTTTAATTCTTCTTTCTGCTTTTAAAACTGTAGAGTGTGAATTATACCAATCAAAATAACCACTTTCATCATATTCTCTATTATAATGATTATAATGGAATGTTATAACATTTTCAGAATTTTTATTTAATTTATTCAAGCTTGCTTGTACCACATACATTTTATCATGAGCAAATCCACTTTCGTCACTTGAACTAGCATCATAGTTAGCTTTTGTTCTTCTTGCATAAAATGTAGAATTAGTTTTTAAGTCATCATATATCCACTTTTCTGCATTAATATTTATTTGATAATTTTTTGCACTATCTTCTTCTTTTCCACCATATCTTGAGCTACTATTTTTATTGTTTGAGGAGCTACCTTTGAAATTAAGGTGCCAACCACTGTTCATTATTTTTGTATAATTGGTGCTTATAGAATTATTTTTTTTATTATATCCATTAATTGAATATTTATTTATGTAATCGATCGCAGTAACAAAATTAATTGCACCTCCTATTGCAGATGGGCCAAAGTGAGCACCGCTTGGGCCTTTATAAATTTCGATTTGTTGAATTGTTTGAATAAAATCTTGTCCAAAGTTATGTAGGCCTTGTGTGGTTGACTGATCATTTATAGGAATACCATTTAAAAGTACAAGAGTATGATTAGAATTTGTGCCTCTCATGAACAAAGATGTTAACTGACCTTTTCCTCCATTTTGTTTGATATCTATCCCGTCGACGTATTTAAGAATATCAAGAACATCTATAGCTCCACTCTTTTCTATTTGATCTCGATTAATTATAATTTTACCAATTGCACCCTCTGAAAAAGATGATGTATTTGGTGTTTTGCTAATTACTGTACAAGGAACACCTTTTCTATTGTCCCATTTACAATTTTCTAAATTTTCCCCAAATGAATTTGGTATTAATAATATAAAAAATATTGCTATCCTTAAAAGCATAAAGCATCCTATAATTTTCTTACCCCTGAACTTCAGGAGCGTGTAAATAATAATGCCGATGCTAATTTTTCATTGTAGAATTAGACTTTTCCTGGCCCTCATTCAACAGCGGACTTTACTGGGTGGCGCTCGGACTTTAACCGTTGCAGGAACAGCAAATGAATTTCACACTTATTTCCCACCATGCATTTCAGCAATGTGTGTATAATGTATCGAAACATTTAGTCAATACTTGTTAAAATTGATAATATAAATTATAAAATTTCGATATGGGCATAAAAATACTATTTCTTTATCCAAACCTATTTGGAACAAACATGATACCTCCAGCTATTGCATTATTCTCTGCAATGCTTAAAGAGAAAGGTCATGAAGTAGAGGTTTTTGATACTACATATTATCTTGTAGACCAAGGAACAAACTCTGACAAAGCAATGGAAGATACTCTGGCTGTTATTCCAAGTAATTTAGCTAGCAGAGGAATTAAAATGAAAGAAACTTTATGGGAAGACGATTTACAAATTCATATAAATAAATTTAAACCAGATTTAATTGGAATTTCTGCAACTGAAGATATGTGGGAATTAGGGGAAAAACTATTAAACAATATCAAAGATTATAAAACAAAGAACAATGTGCCAGTAATAGCTGGTGGTGTATTTCCAACTTTTGCCCCTGAACTTGTAATAAAAAATGAAGTTGTTGATATAGTTTGTGTTGGTGAAGGAGAAAATGCATTACTTGATTTGAGCGAAAGAATAAAAAATGGTCAAAAAGATTTCTCTACTTTAACAAATTGTTGGGTGAAAAATATTCATTCAGAATCTTTAAAAGATCGAGTTCAAGTTGTAAAAAATCCAATTTCAAAACCTGTTGATATAAACAAAAATCCAATAATAGACCTAAGTCTTTTTGAGACTAACAGATTATATAGACCAATGGCCGGTGCAATTTATAAAATGTTTCCTGTAGAAACTATAAGAGGCTGCCCATACACTTGTACTTTTTGCAATTCCCCTGATCAAATGAGACTTTACAATGAGCAATCTACAGGAGGTTTTTTTAGAAAAAAAAGAATTGATTTAATTTCAAAAGAATTAAAACATTTTAAAAACAATTTAGGAGTTGAATATAATTATTTTTGGGCAGATACATTTTTAGCAATGAATAAAAAGGAATTTGATGAATTTGTAGAAATGTATTCTGAAATTAAAATACCATTTTGGATGCAAACAAGACCAGAAACTATTACAGATTACAATATGAAAAAACTCAAAGAGGTAGGTTTGGACAGAATTTCTTTTGGGATAGAGCATGGAAATGAAGAGTTTAGAAAGAGAATTTTAGATAGAAGATGGTCAAATAAAAATATAATTGAAAAATTAAAAATACCAAACAAATATGAAATAAGTTATACACTTAATAATATTACTGGGTTTCCAACTGAAACTAAGAAGTTAGCTTTTGATACGATTGAACTTAATAGACAAATTGAAGCTGACAATTCAAATATTAGTACATTTGTTCCTTTTCACGGAACTCCTTTGAGAAAAATGTGTGAGGATTTGGGTTTAATAAAACCTGAAACACTTGTTAAATCAACTGCAGCAAATCCAGATGAAAAAGATGAGGGACAATTAAATATGCCAATATACACCTCAAGAAATAAGAGAGATTAGAAAATGTTTTAATTTGTATGTTAAATTTCCAAAAAATAGATGGAAAGAGATTGAAAGAGCTGAAAAAGATGATGACGAGGGAAATAAAATCTACAATGAATTGAAGCAAGAATATTTAGAAAAATATATGCCAAAACCAAATGCGGATCCACATGGTGGAATAGAAGATTTTGCGTGCATTGACACTGCAAATAATGGAATGGCAGCTAGTTGAGTCTTGGTAGACCCATTAAACATTCTTTGTTTTCTAAAAGAAATTTAGGGTTTCTGAAATTTTGATATTTACTTATAGATTTAAATATTTTTTCAAGATTTTCATAATATTTTTCCAGTACTGTATCACTGTGTTTGATTGATACATAGACTGTATCTGAAGCTAAGATATTTTTTTTCAACATTTCTTGTGTTATAAAAGTTTTAAATATATTTGAATTTTTTGAAATTATTTTAAATTGAGCCAATGAATTCAATCCTGATATTTCTATTGGTACACTTGTGTTTTTTGATATTTCTCTCCAGGTTTTTTTAATATTTTTCCCTATTTTATCAATCAATTTCCAAGACTCAGTATCTTTCATCACTTTAAGAGTTTCTAAACCAGCAACTGAACCAATTCTTTCTGTCCAAAATGTACTGCTTATGAAGGTATTTTGTACACATTCCATTATTTCTTTTTTGCCTAGCACAGCAGTAATTGCATAACCGTTTCCTAGAGCTTTTCCAAAAATAGCCATATCAGGTTTTACATTATATATTTTGTGTAATCCTCCATAACTTTTTCTAAATCCTGATGTGCATTCATCAAAGATTAAAATAATGTTCTTTTTGTTGGCTAATTCTCTAACTTTTTTTAAAAAATCATTTTTTGGCTCTATATTTCTATAAACTTCCATTTTAATTGTTCCAATTTTATTGTTATCTACAATTTTTTTTAAACTATCAAAATCATTATATTGAAAAGGAAAAACAGTATTTTTTAAGGCTTGTGGTACTCCATCTGTTTGTAATCTTTTTATGAGATGTGTATCTAGGTTTTTTTTATTTTGAATATTAGAAGATAAGTACCAATCATGCCATCCATGGTATCCACATATTGCAACTCCATCTTTTCCCGACGATGCTCTAGCAATTCTGACTGCTATTGAATTTGCTTCTCCACCAGTTCTTGCAAATCTAACCATTTTGAACCAAGGGTGAATCCGGATCAATTCTTCAGCTAAATAAACTTCTTCTGGTGCATTTAGAGTTGACATATTGCCGTTATTAATAGAATTGTGCACAACTTTATCTACTTTAGAGTTAGAATACCCAAGAATATTTGTTCCAAAGCCCATTGTACTTACATCTATATATTTTTTTCCATC
>Ga0181607_10000435_pt1 | contig 35922 bp, 31 predicted proteins | sample 041ome_9_FD_132420 | JGI IMG/M metagenome (GOLD analysis project Ga0181607, IMG submission 132420) | Coastal salt marsh microbial communities from the Groves Creek Marsh, Skidaway Island, Georgia - 041413US metaG (megahit assembly) | ecosystem: Environmental > Aquatic > Marine > Intertidal zone...
ATTTGCTAGGTCATCAACATATAGAAATTCTCGCAAAGGTTTTCCACTACCCCAAATTTTAAATTCTGAACTATTTAAAGCTTTTGATTCGAACATTCTTCTAATAAGTCCTGGAATAACATGGCTTTGGGTGCTCGAAAAGTTATCATTAGGCCCATAAAGATTTGTTGGCATAAGGTTGACTACAGAATGGCCATATTGTTTGTTTAACGCATCACCAATTTCGATAGCAGCAATTTTTGAAACAGCATAGGGTGAATTTGTAGGTTCTAACTTTCCTTCCATAAAACTGTCTTCTTTTATAGGATTTTTAACATTAAGTGGGTAAATACAGCTACTCCCTAGGTTAATTATTTTTACATCATTTAAGTCAATACATGATTCAAGAATATTCATGTTAATCTTTAAATTTTCTAAAATAAATTCAGTTCTAAGAGTATCGTTGGCGTGTATTCCTCCAACTTTAGCTGCAGCATTAACAACTACATCAGGAAGGTTTTTATTAATAAAATCTTTTGTTTCTTTATAGGAAAATAAATTTGTTTTTTCTCTAGTAGAGGCGATTACATTATATTTTTCACCAGACAGTTGTCTGACAACTGAAGAGCCAACCATACCGTTACTTCCAAAAATTACTACTTTAATTTTTATAACCCTTCCAATATATATATATTTAAATGTCTATATATATATTAAGGTAACATTAATACAATAGAATGTCAGATATAAAAATATATGAAAAAATTAAATTTTCCAAATTTATTTGAACAAAACCTATTTAACTTCTTAGAAAGTTTAAAAAAAGATGAAGAGAACTTTCTTTACTTTCCGACAAAATTAGGAATAACTAAAAATGGTTCTAATTTGTCCCTTGGGTTTAGCACATACGCAATGAAGCTATTTTACATGACAGGACAGTGGAATGAATTTAGTAATTCTATACAAAACAGTTGGATAAATAAAATTAACTCTTATCAAAACAATCACGAATTTTTACCAGAAAATTCTTACATAGATGAAATATTGCTAAATTATTATTTGAACCCTCCATTAGCAAAAAAACTCAAAAACAAAATAAAAAAACAAGTTTCAAATTTTTCTAAAATTAATTACTTTCCACTTGATCAAGAGTTGATTAATGCAGTAAGAGCAGAAACAAAACAAGCTATCTCAACAATATATCAAGTAGGATATAAAAATAGTAAACCATATAATGATTTTCCAAATGATGAGTCAAAAATACTTTCATTTCTTGAATCATTTGATTGGAGCAAACCATGGCACGCTGGAGCACATTTTTCTTCTATTTGTGTTTTTAACAATACACAGTTAGAAAAAAAAGTATTTGAAAAAAATAAAGAGATTTTATATAAGTTTTCTTCAAAAATTGTAGATAATGAAACAGGAGGTTATTTTATAGGGGACACTCCATCAGAAACTGAATTAATTAATGGAGCTATGAAAGTCATAACAGGATTAGACTGGTTAGAACTACCTATACATAAACCCGAAAAGCTTATTGACTATTGTTTACAAAGTATTCCAAAAAGTGAAGGATGTGACATAGTCGATCTAATTTATGTATTGTTTAAATGTTCAGATCAATCAGATTACAAAAAAAATGAAATAATTGAATATTTGATAGAACTTAATGAATTAATTTTTCAACATTATTTTTATGATTCAGGAGGGTTTTCTTACTACTTAAACAAAAGTCAAATTTACTATAATGGGCTAATAATATCTAATGGAAAACCATCTGCTGATATTCATGGCACATTACTTTTGTGTTGGGCAATATCTATGATTGATAAAATTTCTGAATCAAATTATCTTGGTTGGAATATTATTAAACCATAATGTTAAATTTTCTTTATTGTTTTGATGATGGATACAACACACAAGCCCAATGTTCAATTTTTTCCTTACTTGATAATGTAAATGAAAAAATAAATATTTATATAATTCATAAAAATAAAAATGATGATAATTTTTTAAGTCAGAAAATAACTAATCACAAAAATCTCAATAGTATTAAAGTTTTCAAGTTTAAATACGAAAAAGATTTGTTTCCAAACCTAGATAAAGCTCATATAACTCAAGCGACATACTACAGATTACATATTGAAAGGTATTTAGATGATGAAATAGATTTTATTACTTACTTGGATGGTGACATTATTTGTTTCTCTAATCCAATACCCCAAATTAGTTTAGAAATTGAAAAACTTAAAAACGAAGATAAGATTATTTGTGCAAATACTGAAAATTCAATAGTCGATGCTGTAGAAAGATTAGGTAACAAGTCTCAACGTTATTTTAACGCAGGTGTCTTAATAATTAATTTTACAAAATGGAAAAACAAATCAACAACAAAAAATTTACTAAATTTATTAAAAAATGAAAAAAGGGTGCTCAAGTTTTGGGATCAAGATCTACTTAATATTTTTTTCAATGGAGAATATGTTGAAATGTCTAAGTTCCTAAATTATAAATTGCATATTGAAGCTTTTAAAAAGGTTAAGAAAGAAAATTTAAAAAAAATTACTCAAAGTGGAATGATATTTATTCACTATTCAGGCAAATTCAAACCCTGGACAGTTAAAGGCATTGTTCATAGAAAATGTATTTTTTACCAAGATACTTTTAGAAAACTTTTTGAAAGCGACTACCATCTTTCGTATAACTATAAAAAAAATGCTCTAAATGATTTATTAAAGTCTATTTACACTCTTACAATTTTTCAGACTGATAAGCCATTAAAGTTAGTTAGTTTAGTTGTGTATAGTTTATTTAAAAGAAATGAAAAAATATATTAAATCAAAAGATGACTTTATTTCAAGTTATTCTTTTGCACGTCTAGCCAGCTTTGCTTACTCAGAAGTATTGACAAGGCAACAGTTTGAAAATCTAAATATTCAAAATTGTGAAATACTATCTCAGGACGAACGTGCTGTATTTTATAAATTAAATAAATTTAATTTAAAGGAAAATGATATTATTTTTACAAACTACAAGCTAGTTAATGAGTTATTTTTTCATCTAAAAAAAGCAAGAGAATTTAAAAATATAACTTTAATTACAAACCAGCAAGATGAGATGATTCAAAAAAGTTTGTATAGTAAAAAGCCAAATTGTATATCTAGGTGGTTTTCAATTAATGTAGAACACTCAGCAAATGATTTAATAGTTTTACCTCTTGGCCTTTCTAATGATTATTCTCCAAAAAATCCTAATGCTGATGATTTTTTTAAACTTTATAAAAACATGAATGAATCAAAAGATATATCTCTATACATAAATCACCGAACCAATACAAATATGTCAGCTCGAAAAGATATATATGATATTTTTAAAAATAAAGAATGGGCTGTTATAGATGAGCCTAATTTACAGATAAACACATATTTAGAAAATATTCAAAAAAACTTGTTTGTGCTTTGCCCTTGGGGTAATGGAGTAGATACCCATAGAGTATGGGAAACACTTTATAGTGGATCCATTCCTGTGATAAAAAAACATAAAACTTATTCAACCTTAGAAAACTTACCTGTATTATTTATAGATGATTTTGAGGAAATTAATTTAGACCTGCTGACTAAATTTGCTGAAAAATTTTATTCTAATACTTATGATTATGAAAAGTTAAAAATGAATTACTGGGAAAATCAAATAAAAGACATTAAAAAACTAGATTCACCATTAACGAAAACCATTGAAGAAACTAAATTCTATGTTCTTAAAAGTAAAGCCAAGTTATTTTTATATGCAAAATTAGAAAATTATAAAAAGAGAGTTTTATTTAATTTAACCAAAATTAGAAAAATACCCAAAAAATTAAGGATTATTAAATGAGAATTGATAAAGTGATTCTTTCATGTACGGATGATTCCTATTTTGATTTCTATAAAATAGTATCTTTAGCTTGGGAGCAAATTGGAATTGAAACAGTCTTATTTTTAATAACTGATTCAAACAAAAAAAGAGATAAAGTTATAAATTTCAATGTTAAAAATATTGACAAAGTATTTTTATCTCAAAACATAAGACTACTTGCTCCAGCATTGTTTCCTGACTCAACATGTCTAATTTCTGATATTGATATGATGCCAATGTCTGAAAGATATTTTCAAGATAATATTAAAAAATTTTCAGAAGAAAAATTTATTTTGTACAGAAATAAAGCCACAAAAGACACGATGTATCCCATTTGTTACAATGCCGCAAAAGGAAGTTTATGGGGAAAAATTTTCTCAGTAAATAATATAAAAGATATTGAAGATAAATTAAGCCATTGGAATTCAGAACAAAGTAAGATCAACGAAAGGAATTGGTATTTTGATCAAATCATTTTAAAAAAATATCTTGATGACTATTTTAAAAATAATAACAAAGATTTTATAAAGTTAGAAGATCAAGATACAGGATGGTTAAGGCTCAATAGGACTGATTTAGGATATAGTTTTAAAAAATTTTATAATCCAAATTTAAAATATACTGATTTCCACATGCCTGTCCCTTATTCAAGAAATAAAAGGATTGTAAATAAAGTTTTTCAAGCTCACTTTGGTAGTTGATTCTTTATTTTTAGTGCACCAGGAATATCAATATCAATTTTTGTATTTCTATACCATGGATCTGCAATAATTATTATTTTATTTTTTGCATCACTTAATAAAGCAGGCACTAATGAAAATGTACTATTTCCAACAATAAAATTCTCATAAGTCAACATTTCTGCAAAAGCTTCTAGGGTATCGTTGGCAGAGTTTGAAGATTTTATAATTTTTTCTGCATCTTTAAAAATATTACAACTTACAACCCATTCATAATCATCAGTAAATACAGAATAGTGAAAGTTTTCAATGTTGTCTTTGCCTGTTTGGATTGCATTTATGTAAAAACTCTCTTTTAATTCCTCATTTATTTTTAAATAATCACCCCTTCTAACGTGTAGGACAGTTGAACCAGGCTTGTCTGAAGACGCTAACTTGTCTCTAACAATTTTATTTTTACTAATTGACCCAAGTATAAATTTTTTGTTGTTCATTAAGATATTGGGATTTTGCCAGTGACCATCAAAAAAATTAAATTTTCCAATTCTTTCTTCTTTGAAGTTAACATCACTATGTTTTGTTATTAATAAATTTTTGGTTAACTTGACTAATAATTCAAGAATTACAAATAAAAAATGCGGAAACACTTTTAAATTAAAAAATGTAATTGGAAATATTAACTGTCTTAAGTCAACGTCGAGATTTTTGATTTTCTTAGCTTTTTTAAAATTGCTTAAGTTAACAAAAACCTTTAATCCCAAACTTGATAGATAGTTAGCAAATGAAATCTGGAAAATTTGATTTCCTAATCCACCCTTTATATATACAATTGCAATTTTTTTCATTTTATTTTTGTAATGTAATAAGTATTATAAAGCTACTTTCAAAAAATATTTCAATGTAAATTAGTCAAGACATATATTAAATTCTGCAAATTACATCTAAATTCCAAAAAGTATCTAATCAAAATATTCATTTAACCTTTAGAATATTTAAGATGGATAATTTTTTTATTTTGGTTCTAAAGTTTATTTTATTTTATTCATTTTTCTTTTTTTTCGGCCGTGCCCTCATTTCAATTTTTTTTAAAAAAGAAAATTCTCAAGATTTAGATAAGGTTAAAGTTTTTGGGATAGAGATATACATTTTTTACCCTGTTCTAGGAGTTATATTTTTAGGCAACATTTTATTTCTTTTCAATTTTCTGTTGCCAATTAAAAGTAATTATTTTTATATTTTTTATTTTTTGTTATTAATAAATTTTAAATATAAATTAAATATCAATAATTTAAAAAGAACCTTATATTTCTCATCAATTTTTATACCTTTGATAATGTCTAGCTATGAAGTTGGATTTCATTATGATGCAGGACTTTATCACTTGAATAATCAATTATGGCTTCGTGAAAGCAACATAATACTTGGTTTTGCAAACATTTATAGTGTTTTTGGTGTTAGTTCAATTTTTGAATACATATCTGCTTTACTCTGGATAGACAAATCGTTTATTCTACTTCACTTTCTTAACTTACTTTTTATAGGCTTTCTTTATAAAGTTGTCATCTACACAACTCTATATACAAAAAATGAAAAACTTAAAATCGGATTTTTAATGCTTCTTCTTTTTTCATTTATGGATAATTTCGGGTTTTCAGGTGGTAGAAATGGTTTTATTTCTATCCAATCAATTGGAAAACAAGATATGCCGATCGCAATAATGTTCCTAATTTTATCTATTTTTATCTTAAATTCTCTTTTTAATAAAACATTCAAAAAAAATGAACTTCTAATTGTTTCATTCTTTACTCTTTTTTTGTTTCAATTAAAAATCAGCTCCTTCCCAATTCTATTTTTATATTTTTCATATTTGTACTTTTTCATTAAAAATCAAAACATCAAAGTAATTTTGAAAGTAATTTCGCCAGTTTTATTTATAGCTACATTTTGGATTTTAAAAACAGTTGTACATACTGGTTGTATAATTTTTCCATTATCTGTAACATGTTTTGATAATTTTTATTGGGTAGATATAGGCTACATTAAGGCAGTTGAGGATATCTCTGTTAGCTACAGCAATTCTTATTATTTTGACGAACCATTTATAAGTTGGGTTAAAACATATTTTGAAAATCCATTTAATAGAAGCATTGCTTTTAATTTTTTAATTTCTTTAGGGCTATTAATAATTCTTAATTTAAGAAAACTAAAAAATGAATTGACGATTGTAAATAATATTATTGTTATTTTGTTTATCCTCTTTAGTACACTTTTTTATCTTCGGTTTGGGCCAGATACCAGATATATTGTAGGATTCCAAATGTTCCTTATTGTAATAATTGGTTTTTACAGCAAAATTAAAATAAACGTAAATAGTAAGGTTATTTTCGTAGCTATATTGTTTTCAGCTGCACTACTACCAAGGCTTCAAACATATCTTAATTTTAATATATACATTGCTCCTAATCTAAATATACCAATTCCAGTAATGTCTGAGTTTGATGGCAGGTACATTCCAAAAGACGGAGATCAATGTTGGATTAATTTACAGTGTTCAGCAAACAGAAGTTCCTTTGATATAAATAAAAATAATTTTTTTAAAGTGGCATACCTCGTAAATAACTAAAATTTTATATTTTACTTATTCTTAATTTGATAAAGTATTTTAATAAACTATATGAAAATAAAATTCTACTTTTTAAGCCAAAGTTCCAATTGGATTCACCATATTGTCTTGGTGGAAACAGAAAAGGCTTCCTTATAAATTGATAATCTAATTGTTTCGCTTTCCAGTAAACATATGTATCAAAGCTAAAGTCTTTTGGAGGATTATCAAGACTTTTTAATAAATCCCTGGAAAAAATAGTTGGTTGTGCATTTATTTCCAACATTTTTGTACCAAGAATTATGCTTGCTAATTTTCCCATTAAATATGAAAAAATTGAATCCAATCTACTTCTTCCATACCTTACACCTTTGTAAAAAATTTTTTTATTGGTAAGTTTATATGATTTTAAATCTTTATAAACATTATTTAGCTCAGAAAATTCAAACTGAAGATCACCGTGTATCCAACCTATAAACTCTGAATTTTGTAAAGTTGATAATGCTGTAAACACTCCATGCCCATAACCTTCATTTTTTTCAATATAAAAAGTAGAAATATTTTTGAATTTATTTTCAATGTTTTTTAAATAATTCTTTGTATTATCTTTAGATCCATTATCAACTATTAAAAATTCAATACCGCTATCAACTTTTTCCAATTCTTTAATTAATAATGAAAGAGATTCATATTCGTTAAAACAAGGAATTATTAATGTAACTGTCTTCATTAAGTTTGATTCAAGTAATTATTAACTCTGTACATATATTTATAAAGCTCATATTCAATAGGCGTGCCAATCATTACAGTTTTGTTTGTATTAATTTCCTTAACTTTCATATTTTGTATCATTGCAGTTTGAATTAAATAATCGATATGTATCTCTGAATTCAAATTATTTAATCTTTCTAAAGTATCTCTAAACAACTTCATATAGATATTTTTATTTTTGAATAAAAATATACCTGTGATTACATTTGAGTTTTTTGAATGTGGTTTTTCTTTGATTGAAAAACTTGTAATATTTCCATTATCACTATTCACCCATCCATAATTTTCAAATTTAAAAAAAGCTCTTCTGTAGTTTTTTTTAGTAATTACTCCAACATCATAATCAGTAATATTCAATTCGATATCTTTTTCCAAAATACAGTCTGCTGAATGAATCAGGATAGGTAAATCATTATCTATTTTTTCAACTAGCTTCATACCACTGTGAGCTTGGTCATTTGTTTTTTCTGAAATAGTCATTATTTCTTCTGAATTTATTAAATTTAATGCTTTTAGAGTGTCCTGATTATTTTTTGTAATAAGAATTGATGTAGATTTTTGATTCTTAAATGAGGAAATGATATTACTTATTAATGGCTTGCCACCAACATCTAAATAAATTTTTTCAGTTTTGTAATTTTCTTTTTTAAATCTTTTGCCTTCCCCTCCAGCAGGAATTAATAAGTTAATTCCGTTTAAGTCAATCTTCTTTTTATCAGAAACATTATTAACTTCGTCCAAACTATACAAAAATTCATTATAATCTTCAGGAGTTCCCCACTGAAAAAAATAATCAATCTTAAAATAATTTATCTTTAAACCATCTTTAATCATTTCCTCATATGGAGTACTGATATATGCTTCACCGTTTATCAACATTTTTTTATCAAATATTCTATTTATGTATTTTTTTGCTAAATTTCCACTTTTAAAATAGTATGATCCAGAAGATGCAAACTCATCAATTTTTTTATCAGTAAACGATTCTTTTTCTTTGATATCAACTATTCTTTCTCCATCAACTTTTAAAAAAGCATAATCATTGCCGTAAATACTATGTGGATGAAGTCCTGAATAAGCAGGCACCAATCCATCGGGATTATTTCTTTTTATATAGTTTTTCAATTCTTCCCAATTCCAAATATTTGAAAAGTCGCAATAATTAATAAAGACTTCTTCTTCTGTGTCTAATATGTCTGTACTTAACAAGGCTTTTCCAGGCCCTTCCTTTTTATAGGGAATTGGAAAAATGTTAAAGTTTTCCAATACTCCAAAATATTTCTGTAAACTTTTATTTTTAAATTCCTCTTCATTGACAATAAAGTTAATGTCACTTTCATTTGGAAACAAATCTAAAACATGTTCAATAATCATTTTTTTATTTACTGTTAAGAATTGTTTTGGAATTAATATTCCAGCATTTTTGAATCGCATACTTTTCCCAGTCATTGGAATAATTATTTTCATTTGTTGACTCTAATTCTTAGGATTTCATCATCTGATTTTCTTAAATTATCTCCTGTTTTTTTATCAATAACGTTATATATTTTTTTTGAATTGATATAAGAACATATTGTTAATAAAACTTTAAGGTATATTTTTTGTGTTTCATCGAGGCGTTTATTCAGATACAACTTTTCTTTATTGAAAAAAATAATATTTTTATTTTTTTTAATTAAATTATTTTCTTTACAAAAAGAAAAAGGTAGAAACACTGCATGATCAGGAAAAAAATATAAATTATTAAAGACTTCGTAATTTAGAGTCGGGAGAGGATTGGGTATAAATGTCTGTTTTTTTTCAGTATCATAATTGATTTGAACTAAATCTAAAAGTTGATCTAATCTTTTATAATTAATTAATTTTTCAAACTCATTTTCAATTTCATAAATCCTTGATCTTATATTTCTTAAATTATTTCCCGACACCACCATTCCATGACTGTAAAGAAAAAAAGAGTCGATTCCTTCTTTATTGTTTTTTTTAATTATCTCTTTTGCCAGTTCATACCCAGGTCGAAAATATTTTATTGGTTGAATTTTTCTTTTAGACAAAAAGTCATTTAATTTATCTTTTTTTGTTATCGCTGAAATAATTAATGAAGAAATACTGTGATAGTGGAACACATGTTTTGCATCAAGCAAAACATGTATAGGCGTTTCTATTGATAATCCTTCTTCAAATTTTTGATTATTTTGATTTGTCTCATAAAAACTTATAATCTTATTAAGATTCACTTTTTGAAATATTGAATTATTAATTGAGTCTGATAAATGCATCCCCGATTTTTTTATATAAATATTTTCTGAAATTTTTGTACTTGTGTTTCCACCAGGACCTTGTGTAAGTAAAAAATTGTTACCAATTTCTTTTGAGTATTTTAGAAAACTTTTCATAGTTTTAATTTCGTAATTTATAATACTTATACAAATGAGGAATAAAAAATCATTTATTTATATTGTATTAGGAATAAAATATTTTGTTCTATTTAACTTCACTCCAGATCTTGAAGTATCTAGATATCAAGAATTTTTTAGTCAATGTATTAATTTTGAGACATGCCTAAATCCATATAAAAACATTTCAACTTTATCTCAATCGTTTTTAAATTTTCCTTATGGTAATTTAATGTATTTTGTTATTTTGCCTTTTTTCTTTTTAGGTTCTTTATCAGGATTATCATTTATAACTTTGGCATATTTATTTTTTGAAATATTGTTGATCTATGTATTTGATAAGATATTTAAACTCAGTCCAAACGAAATAATAATTGGAATAATTTTAAATCCGGTGATTGTTTTTTCAATGGGTGTTCTTGGTCAATTAGATCTGATCCCCTTAACTTTTTTTGCTTTATCTTTATTAAAACTAAAAGAAAACAAGAAGATTTTATCTATCATCTTTTTAATTTTTGCAACTAGTACAAAAATAGTATTTATAATCTTGTTACCAATTATCATTTTATATTTTCTCAGAAGAGATAAAAATATGGTACAAAACATTCAAACTGTTTCATTCACTCTAATTATTTTTTTATTAGTTAACCTACAATTGTTTCTTGATTCTTCTTACAGAAAAGCAATTTTTTTTGGGTTAGATAGGGGATATAGTGTAGTCACAAACACAAATTCTTTATTCTCAAGTAGTTTATTTTTGATAATTCTTTTCTCAACAATAACTTTATTTGCATATTGGAAAAATATACATAGACTAGATTTTTTTGGAATCACTATTTTTTCAGGTTTTTTAACATTGCCAATTTACGTCACTAACTTATCAAATATTGGCTGGTTTTTGTGGTCAATGCCAACAATTTTGATTATTTACTTATCTTTCGAATACAAGGTAAAGTCTTTAATTTTGACTTATCTATTTTTACTTGTGTTTACTAATAATGAAAACAATTTATTTCAAAATATAGAATACGTTAAAGATATATTAACTTACTTTGTTTACTCAATTAGCATCATAATCTTTTACTATCTATTACAAGCATTGACTCAAAACATTTATTTCAAGATAAAATCGTCTCCAATCATATTCGCAATTGCTGGAGATTCAGCAACTGGAAAAACAACAGTTTCAAATGCTTTAAAAGAATATTTTGGAAAAAAAATAGTAAACATTTTAGAACTTGATAGCTTTCACAAGTATGAGAGAAATAGCAAAATGTGGAATAAATATACTCATCTAAACCCAAAAATGAACAATCTTTCAGAGTTTAGAAAAGTTTTGTTAAATATTATTAATGGAAAAACTGAAATTATAAGACAATACAATCACTTAACAGGGAAGTTTGACAATTTTGATAAGAAGAAAATCAAAGACTTTCTAATAGTTGAAGGTTTACATTCATTGCACTTCAAAGATTTAAATAGCAAATACAATATAAAAGTTTTCCTAGATATTGAACCAGGTCTTAAAAAAACATTAAAAATTTCGCGAGATATTGAAAGACAAAAAAGTGAAGAATTTATAGAAAATGAGATTCAAAAAAGAAAAAAAGATTTTAATCAATATATATTACCTCAAGAAGAATATTCTGATTTATCAATAAAAACTATTAAAGCTAATGATAATGAAGTGAATTATAAAATTGTTTTATCAGAAGACTACTTTAGCGATATTGATGATATTGGACAGAATCAAATGGGTGTTCAGATAAAAAATATTGAAATTAGCAAAAATTTATCTTTCGAAATTAGTGTTCTCAAAAAAGATTCAAAAAGTTTTTTTGAATCTCTTACAAAGGGCATCAAAAATCTAGAAGACTTTGAATTCAATCTACTGAATCAAAGCTTACTGTCAAATGGAGAGGTTTTGATTAAATTAGGATTGATTCTATTTATATTAAATAAAAAACTAGAAGCAAATATATGAAAAGACTAATTATTTTCGATTTAGACGATACTTTTTATGAATATGAAAGTACTCATAAAATTGCATTAGATAAAGTATTTCAGGTCCAAAATTCCTTTGACGACTATCAAGAATTTTATAAAAATTATGAAAATACAAAACAACATATCCACAACATACTGGTGGATAGCCCATCAAGACACTCAAAATTGATTTATTTTAAAAAACTTTTTTGGGGAATGTTAAATACTAGAGAAATAATTGAATTAGAGAATGTTTATTGGGAAGAATTTATTGGAAATGCAAATGTCGATATTGAAATTATTAATACATTGAAAGAAAAAAAAGATAAAAATAATATATATTTTTTGTTTACAAATCAAAATTTATATGTTCAACTAAAAAAAATCGATAGTTGGGGTCTAAATTTTTTTGACAAGGTAATTACATCTGAAGAAGTTGGTTATGAGAAGCCAACCAAAGAATTTTTTAATTATTCTGAAAAATTTGTTAAAAAACTTGTAGAACAAAGCTTTTCAGTTTTTGCTATAGGTGATAGTTACGAAAATGACATTAAATACTGGACAACTAATTACAAAGCAAAAGGCTATCATATCGATAATAAAAATGAAAATATGATTAAAGATAACATGCTAATAAAAACAAACTTTAGAAATGCTGTATTAGATATTTATTCTGAGTAAAACTATTTTTTAAAATATAAAAAAATGTTTTGTATGCGCCTTTTCTCTATTGATCCTGATTCATAATTATCATAATCTGTATAAGTTACAAAAATATCTGATTCAATCAGTGCTTCTGAAGGCCTATCTTTCGAACCCCAATACTCTCTCACAAAAAATAATTCATTGTATGTGATGCCATTTCTCGGTACAAAAAGATCTGGATGCCAATAAACGAGTTTTTTATTTAAGTTCTCATTGTTTTCATAAATATAATTTATCTCTTCAATGATATTATCGACCAATATCACAGCATCAATCTCTTTGTTAATATTTTTGTAGCCGTACCTATCATTTGCGTTAAAAGTTTTTTCTGCAACAAACCTCTCATAATTTGAAAAAGTTCCCAAGATTACAAATGTTAAGAAAACCGATGTCATTATTTTTCCAGAATAATTAATTTTTGATATGTCTAAATTTTTGAATATAGATAAAACAAGTAGGGTTAGTGGTAAGTGTAAATAATGTGTATATTGTCTTTCTATAAATAGAAAATAAAAAAGAAGATAAAGTAAAGATACAAAAATTAAAGTTGCCGATAATTGATCTTTATTCTTTGTAACAATGTATATTCCGCTAAAAATAAAAAACATGAACAAGATTAAAAATAAAAAATTAAATGTTGGACTCAGTTTATAAAATTTTGTTAATGTTGTTAACCACTTTTCAGGTGTGGATAAAGAAAGTGCAATATCTTCACCGTTAGATCCTTGGCTAGTTATCCACTGAAAATAAATTTGATAAAAGTTAGGAAGGTTAAAACTTCCAAATTTTACTGGTGGAATAATTAAAATTGGATTCACAATAAACAAAGCAGCTATTGATATTAAAATTGAACGCAATATAAAAGAAACTTTGTTTTCTTTAAGATTAAACAAAATATATATACCTAAAAATCCAAACAAAACAACAGTATTGATTTTTATAAAACTAGCAATTGCTAGAAAAAAAACTGCTTTATTGAACTCTTCTTGAATAATAAATTTTATTCCTAAAGCAACAAATAAAATCAAAAAAGTGTCTGGTTTTGGAATTCTGTGAAAATACTCAACTGAAGGTAATGAATAAATAGCAAGCAAAGCTATCCACTGATATTCTTTTTTAACTAGATACCTGACTAGTAAAAAATTTCCAATAAAAAATAGAGATATATTTAAAATTCTTGAAAAAGTAATTAAAGCCATATCTCCAAAGAACATTGTTGGACCAGCAAAAACAACAAAAAAATTAGACCAAAGTCGTCCGTATCTTAAATCACCCCCATAAGCAAATTCAATAAAAAATATAAGAAGGTTTTTATATAAAATATTGTCAACTTCATCAAATCTATTAAACACATCATCAAGTAGCCATATATTGTATATATCATCAACTAGCATTCTTTCATCAATAAATAAAACTTCATAATTATTTGATTTAAACGCACTTACACCAAAAATAATTAATAAAGTTATTATTAAAATCTTTGCAGCAATGTTGGTAAAATTTAATAAATGATTACTTCTAATTTTCATAAGGATATTTTATTATGACTCCAATTATTCATAGAGTCAACAACATCAAACTATTAAAACATTTACCTAATAACTATGGTTTAGAGGTAGATGTAAGATCTAATAACAATAATTTAATTCTTTCTCATGAACCAACAGATCAGGGTGATCTTTTTATTGATTTTATTGAAGAATATAACCACCAATTATTGGTAGTAAATGTAAAAGAGGCTGGAATAGAAAATAATGTTTTAGATATGCTTAAAGACAAAAGTATAGATAACTTTTTCTTGTTAGATATTGAGTTTCCTTTTTTACTTCAAAATTACAGTGAATTTGGCGAAAACCTATCTGTAAGGTACTCAAAATATGAAAGTATAGAAACAGTAAAAAACTTTACTGAGAGTGTTAGCTGGTTGTGGATAGATACTTATAAAGATTTTGAACTAAATAAAGAAACGGCTGATATTATTAAAAAGTTTAATGTTTGTTTAGTTTCACCATCTAGGTGGGGACAATCCGAAAGACTAAATTATTTTATAGAAAAGTTTAAAAATTTTAAAATAGACATTAATTATGTAATGGTTGAAAATGGTGAATTGATATAGAGATTGTTATTAATACATAAGTATTATGATTGACTTGTGATTCAGATTATTTCTTTTTCTATTGAAATTTTTTTAAAGTACTCAATTCTTTATTTTGTTCTATTTTCTAGTGGTCGCTCATTTCTATTGATAATTGAATTAATTTATTTTAAAAAAAGAGAGATACCTGAGTTTATATTAAAAATAAAATCGCAAATTTTATTTCCAATTCTTGGCGTGATTTCAGTTGGCAATATATTAATTCTTATTAATTATTTTTTACCTCTGAAGTCCAACTTAGTTTTTTTGTTTATAATTTTATTCAACTTTGGAAATTTATTGAGTATTCAAAAGATTAAAATTAAAAAATTTTTTAATCTTTATAACTTAATTAACTATCTTGTATTTCCTGCAATTTTATTAATAAGTATATCTGATATAAATTTTCACTATGACGCAGGATATTACCACCTAAATCATCAAAACTGGATAAGAGAATCAAATATGATTATTGGAATGGTCAATATTTTTTGGGCTTTTGGTATGTCTTCAATATATGAATATTTATCTGCAGTTTTGTGGATAGACTCCTCATTCATTCTCTTGCACTTCCTTTCCATAATATTTATTCATTTCTTTTACTCATTTTTGTTTTTTCATATTATTAATTCAAAAAATCTTAGATTGAAAAATGCATCACTGCTTATAATTCTTTTTTCTATATTTGATAATTTTGGTCTTGATGGTGGTAGAAATGGATTTTTGTATATTCAAGGAGTTGGTAAACAAGACATTCCGGTTGCAGTTTTATTTATTTTTATTAGTTTGGTGATAATTGACTATCTTATTGAGAAAGATTTAACCGGAAGAGATTTAATCGCAATTTCATTGATAGTATTTTTTATTTTTCAATTAAAGATAAGTAATATTTTTGCTTATATTGTTTTCTTAATCCTTATCTTCAATTTAATTTATGAAAAGACTATGACAATTAGGAAAGTTCTATATTATCTGATGCCAAATATTTTGATTGCTATATTTTGGTTTGTAAAAAGCTACATAACAACTGGATGTGTTGTATTTCCAGTTAATTTTTTATGTTTTAATAGTTTTGATTGGTATGTCGTTGGGTCAACAAAAGCATATGAAACAATATCTACAGGTGCTAGTTTTTCTTATATTGAATACTTTGCATCAGGAGATGGTACTTTTTTAGATTGGTTTAACTCATTTTTTAATAGTGAATTATATTCTGGATTTTCAAGCTATTATAGGTCTTTTTATTTAAATTTTTTGGGATCTTTATTAATAATTTATTTATTAAAAAAAATATTTTTGACTAAAAAGAAATTAAACGTAAAAAATAATATATTTATTTTGATATTTTTATTTTCAAACATGTCTTATTCAGTATTTTTTGGACCTATACCAAGATATACAATTGGGATTCTTTGTCTATCAATTGGGTTGGTAGGTTTTTATGGAGAAGAATCAAAAATAAACATTAATAAAAATTTTTTAATGGCGTTAATAATTTTTTCAATAGCAATGCTTCCAAGAGCAAATTCTTATATTGGCATTTTTGAATCATCAAATATTGCATTATTTGATCCAACAAAAATAAGTGAGTTATACAATGAAGTACCAATTTATGATAATTGGATAAAACCAGACACGGGAGATAGATGCTTTGTGAATTTAAGATGCACTATGCACGAAGAAGAAATTACTTTGATTGAAAATAGTTTTTTTACAACTGCATATAGAAATGTTGGGAAATAAGAATTTATTTTTGGAATTTGTCAATAATAATCTGCAAAATTGATGAACAAAGAATATATAAAATTAAATAAATTCTATCGTATCCGTAAACTCTAAATACTATATAAACAGTTGAAATGGCGAGAAGATTAATCAATAAGTAAAAACTGTATCGGAAATAGTGAAGAAGGTATATTTCAATAAATGGATTAAATATTTGTAATAAAAGAAGAGTTACTAAAACTACTGTTATAGAAACAAAAATTTCACCAAAGTAACTGGAAGTAGCGAGTGATGAATACGAAACAGGGAAAATAGATAAAAAGTCATTATTTAATTGATATAAGTCAATTTCAAAACTTAATTTAATTAAAAAATAATTTAAGAAAAATAAAATACAAGATTTTAAAAACAAAATCATAACTAAATATTAATTAAACTCCTTACTTTTTTAACTCGATAAAAAATAAAAAACCGAACTTATTTTTTAAAATACTATCAAATTTATTCACAGTACTAACTCCAAGTTTTAAGTTAAAAATTGAAAATAATATAGCAATGTTAATAAATTTTTCAATTTTTATGCCACTGAATTTAGTTTTAGTTAAAGTTTCATTCAGTTTCTTATACTTATACTTACTTTTGTGTTCACTGCTGTAATTTATTGGTCCAAGCAGGTGAGATATTTTTTCTAGTAATAACATTGGTAATGAATAATTAGGTGTTGTTAAAATCAACTTACCCCCATCTTTAAGTAATGAATATAGATTTTCTAATAAATCAAGAGTGTCTTTTTCATCTAAATATTCAAGAAGTCCAATAACACTTATAGAATCAAAATATTGATTATATTTCTTTAAATCAAATTCATCAAGAGTGTAGAAGTCACTCAAATGACCGTATGTTTTTTTTGCATAATTAATTTGATTTAAAGAAATGTCTACCCCAGCTGCCTCTTGGGTTAAATAATTACCTATAAAAGAACCAGAGCCACATGCAAAATCAAGATGTTTATTTGAATCTTCAATTGAAGAATAGACCTTAATAAAAGTTAAATTATGCCAATTTGCCTGGACCCCTTTATTTTTGTTAAAACCATCTTTGAGTAAAGAATCGTAATAATTACTTGGTAAAGTAGAGTCCCAAAAATTTTCCATGATATGAATTCTACGTTTTATTTAAATATTTATTTACTTTAAAAACAAAAAAATAAATGTTTACAGTTAACTTTTGTATAATTTATACGAAAAGATATATATTATGTTTAAAAAAAGTCTTCAATCTAGGTATTTTAAAAAATACTATTTAGTTTTTTTATTTCCACTAGGTATCTACTTGTATCTATTTATCTCTTCAAATTTAGCTTTAGTAAAGTCTTTAACTATTTTTGCTAGCTTTACATTTTTTTTACTCTGTTTAAAATATAATAAAACAAACCTTTTCCATTTATTTTTTCAATTAGTTGTTTTATTTTTTTCAATATTTGAAATTTACCAAGAAATTAACATAACTATTTTTTCAATAGTGTTTATATTAATTATTTTATACTATCTAATTTCTGAAAATGACATAAAAATTAAGCTGTTTCAAACATTAGGTTCGATTAATGTTTATTTGTTATTATTAGTTATTTTCCTTTTAAATTTTTTCCTTCAAATCATTTATTTGAATATTGAAACAATTGATTGGGATGTTCATAGTTATTTAGTTACTTCATTAGAGATTGGTAGAGGAAACTTGCCATATGAAAATCAGTGGGAAGATAAGCAACCCCTCTTTTTTTACCTTTACTATTTCTTTATCAAGTTATCAGAAGGTAGTCTTCTTTATTTCAGATTATTAAATGATGTATATTTATTTTTATGCTCAATATTAATTTTTCTAATTTCAAAACACCTTTCAAGCAATAACCAAACTAGCGCTCTATTGTCATCAGCTATCTTTATTAGTCTTATGAGTATCCCATGGGGTACTGCAGAGTATTCAGAGCTATATGCAGTATTATTTTTGGGTTCCTCATTTTATTTACTGTTAACAAAATCAACAACGTTTTTGAACTTATTTCTGTCAGGTATATTTTTTTCAGTAGCTACTTTGATCAATATCGGTACTTTATTATTTGCAGCAGGTTACTTGATTCAAATTTATCTTATTTCCCGAAATTTATTTATTAAAAATACAACCAAGTTTCTTTTAGGCTTTGCAACCGTTCATATTTTCTTTTTTTTGTTGTATTTTCTAAATGATTTGATTGATATATATATCGCCACTCTCATAACGATCCCTTTTGGCTACGGTGGTAATATTTCAATAAATTTAAATTCATTTAATTCATTTTTGAAATCATTTTTTGAATACAATATATTTTTATATCTTATTTTGATAGCTGCAATATTTTTCAAAATATACAAAATTTTTAATGAATTTTATATTGAAAAAAAATTTGCAGTTGAGAATAATTTACTAAATATATTTATTTTACTATCGGTGACCTTTTTTCTAATTGCAGCAAAAGGTTTTAATCACCATTTGATATTTTTTATTTTCTTCATTTCTATTATTTCAAATAAATTTAAATTTAATAAAATTGGATTAATATTCCTAGTTTTATTATTTTCTTTTATTATTTATCAATTAACTACTGACTCGAAAAACACTGATTTAGCATTTGAAGAAAATATAGGCAGACCTGGTTATATTTCTATAATTTCAAATCTAAATAATTTAAACAATCTTGAAAGTAACTATCCTTTGAAGAAATTAAGTAATGAAATAGAAGGTTATTTTGATGATGACTATTCAATTCTGGCTCTTGATAGTAATTTAATTTTGTTTTATTTGGATAAGCCAAACTTTTCTTACATCATTCATCCGACAAACCATTTTGAAAGCTGGATTGTTGATAGCTTATATAGTTTAAATAAGATTCAGGAGAATAATATTATAAACTTAATCGATAAGAAACCTGACGTAATAATTTGCTCAAACACAAGCATTGCACAAGATTCATCAAACTATCAATATTTTAATTGTGAAGTTTCAGATTATTATCCAGAATATAAAAAGCTTGAAACAATCAAGTACGAAAGAGATATTTTAATTGAGTATTATTTTGATAGATATAAAGACATAAGTGTATTCTTAAAGATTAATGAATAACATAAGTGGTGTATCTATAATTCTTCCAACCTTAAATGAAGAGAAAAATTTAAAACTACTCGTACCAGAAATAGTTGAAATTTTTCAGGAATTACAATTTAATAGATATGAAATAATTGTGGTTGATGATTCATCAGAAGATAATACCAAAGAGCTTATTACTAAATTTAATTCAATAAATAATTGTATCAAATTTTTTCCTAGAAGAGATGAGAGGTCTTTACCAATGTCAATATTAGATGGTATAAACTTATCTATTTATGACTATGTAATGTGGCTTGATGCAGATGGTTCAATGAATGCTAGTTCAGTAAAAAAATTATTGCTTAAGCTAAATGAAGACAATGAAAAAGTAGTTGTTGGATCAAGATTTGTAGAAGGCGGTGGTTACAAAGGCATTGAGCAAGTAGGAAACACTTCATTTTTTTCAGCTATGTATAATGTGTCAAAATCTAACGACTCAGTACTAGCAACAATTCTTTCTAAGATATTTAATAATCTATTATTTTTACTTACACCAACAAACGTAAAAGACTTAACAAGCGGTTTTATTGTTACAAAAAAAACCTATATTGAAACTGAGGTTTTCGAAAAATCTTCGTATGGTGATTATTTTGTATATTTAATCTACAGTATTTATAGTAAAAAAATTACAGTTACTGAGGTTGGCTATTTGTGCGAAACAAGAATTTATGGTGAAAGTAAAACGGGAAGTAATATTGTGCAACTTATAAAAAGAGGATTGCCCTATATTCTTGCTGCTATGAGATGTAGAATAGGTATTAATGAAAATATATAGTAAAGCGAATTCACTTCTAGCTGCAGTAATTAAATTATCAGACATAAGCATAGAAAAAAATTTTATTACTGAAAATAAAGAAGAGTTTCAATTGGCCTCATTTAATTTAGTTAAAGATACCAAAATTGAAAGACATCATCACCCAAAGCAAAATAGACAAATTCAGAACACTTCTGAAGTTATAACGGTTATAGAGGGCTCTATAGAGGTGTCTATTTACGACGAAAATCTTGAATTTGTTCATAAAGAAAATTTGGTTTCTGGTGAAACAATAGCTTTATTTAGAGGTGGACACGAAATAGAGGTTATAGAAGACACTAAGTTTATAGAATCAAAACAAGGTCCTTATATTGAAGACATCGACAAAATAAGATTTTAAATGATTAATGTTTTTGAGCCCACACTAACTTTTGGTGACAAGTTTGCTGTTGTAAAATCTTTAATAAAGCAAGATATTTCAGGTACTAGCCCTATTGTTACAGAATTTGAATACGAAACAGCTAAAGTTTTTGACAGAAAGTACGCTGTATCAGTTAGCAATGGAAGTGTAGCATTAGATGTTGCATTACAACTCTTAAATTTAAAAAAAGGAGATGAGGTTATTGTCCCATCTTTCACAATTATTTCATGCCTTTCAGCTATTTTAAGAACTGGTGCCACACCAGTATTTTGTGATGTAGATATTAATTCCTGGAATATGAGTGTAGATGAAGTTGAAAAAAATTTTACCTCCAAAACAAAAGCAGTTTTAATGGTTCATCTTTATGGTCTTGTTGCTGATGCTTCAAAGATTATGAAATTTTGTAAAGAAAAAAATATTATGTTAGTTGAAGATGCTGCTGAAGCTCATGGCCAAGTCGAAGGAAATAAGAAATGTGGTTCATTTGGTGATATTTCAACTATGAGTTTTTATGCAAACAAACATATAACAACTGGCGAGGGTGGGATGATACTTTTAGATTCAGAAAAGCTTTATAAGAGAGCTAAGCAAATGATTAATTTAGACTTTAATAACAAGGAGAGGTTTAAGCATGAAAATCTTTTTTGGAATTATAGACTAGGGGGACTCCAAGCTGCTTTAGGACTTTCTCAAATAAAAAATCTTAAAAAAACAATTAATAATAAGGTAGTGCAAGGAAAATTCTATACAGAACTACTTCAAGGTTTTGAAGAAATTCTTCAATATCCTATGACTACATACAATGAAGTAGAAAATCATTTTTGGGTATATGGAGTTGTAATCAAAAATGGTGCAAACCGAGAATCAGTAATGAAAACTCTAGAAATGAATGGAATACAAACTAGACCATTTTTTTGGCCATTACATCTCCAAAATTGTTTACCTGATGATTTAAAGTCTAAAGGAATAAAAATACCTAATGCAGAAATTTTAGGAAATAATGGTTTTTACATTCCAATAGGTCAACACGTTAGTAAAAAAAATCAAAAATACATTGTGGATAAATTAGTGAAAACTGTTCAAGAAAAAATTATGATCTAGTTATATGAATACTAAGGATTTAATAAGTGTAATAATACCATCTTACAACAGGTTTGAATACCTACAGAATGCAGTTGAAAGTGTAATGTCACAAACATATAGAAATTTCGAAATAATTGTTGTAAATGATGGATCTACTCAAGAGGAATATTACGAAAATAATTTTCCTAAACCAGTAAAAATTATAAATCTTGAAACAAATCAAAAAAACATACTCGGGTATGTTTCAGAAGGGCACATAAGAAATTTTGGAATTGAAGCTGCTGAAGGTTCTTATGTTGCATTTTTAGATGATGATGATATTTGGTTACCTCGTAAACTTGAATTACAACTTTCGGCAATGAAAGAAACTGATTTAAAATTTTCTTCTACTGAAGGATATTTTGGTGAGGGTATTTATAAAGATTCAGAAAAATATGAACTTTACAATAAAGAAAAGTTTTTTAAAAAGATTAGTAAGAAATATAAAGGTACTAAGTATAGGTCTATTTTTTCGAGTTCATTTGTTTATCCAAAAATTTGGAATTATGATTTTTTAAAATATCACAATTGCGTAATAGCTTCAAGCACAATGGTAGAAAAAAAATTAATGAACATACTCGGTGGATTTAGAGGTATTCCCACATCAATGGCACCAGATTATGACTGTTGGCTTGGCTTACTCAAGTTAACAGACTTAGTTTATGTTGACGAACCTTTATTTTATTATGATGGTGCTCATGGATCTGGGCAATTATGGAAATAAATAATTTATTTAATTTTAGACAAAAAATTAAGGTGACCAATCGAGAGCAATATTTCTATATCAGACCGAGTACTTAAAATCTCTGTCAATGCTCTTGTCGGGCCATCATGACCATCTGATGATAAGATACCATATTTATTCTGTATAAATTGAAAATTATAATTCTTATCTTTATTAGAATCGTCAACAGCTATTAGACCTCCTGTATTCAAATTTTCAATAGCTAGAGTTAAATCTTTTTTTACGTCATCAAAATCATGACTCCCATCAATGTATATTAGGTCCCATTTGATCGATTGAATAAATTTAACAATTTTTTCTTCTTGGCTAAGACCTTTAATTAAATTTGGTTTTTTTAAATTTAGAGCTTGAAAATTATTCAATATATCAGTTTTATAATCTATATTTAAGTATTCGGAGTATTCATCACCCAAATTTGTTAGCGGTGAAATGCCATAAATATTCGAATTAATATTATTTTTTTCAGATAAAAGCTGGAATAGAGCTAAACATTGACCTCTGTATACACCAATTTCTAGAATATTTTTTGGTTTTTTATGATCAAATATATAAAACCAAATAGAAAAAAAAGCATCTTCACCAAATCCTCTAAAGTTAGAATTAAAGTACCCTCTTAACTTTTTAATATCTTTACTTATATATTTATGAAAAAATAAAAACATTGAAGAATACAACTCTGTGTTGCCCATTTTTAACAGATGTTCAAAATTTTTTGGTTTTTTATAAAAATAGTATTCAGAGCTAAATTTAAATCTTAAAAATCTTCTTTTGATAAATGATTTAAATTTATTCATTTCTAGCCTTTTTTTGTTTAATTAATAAATATGAGAAAATTAATAAAAATATGAAGCTTGAGTAATCCAAAAATGTTATCTCTAGTAAATTTGGATTATTCCAATGTGAAATATTTAGTAAGCCAAAAAATATTGTAAAGATATATGCTGTTTTTATTTTTTTACTTTCAAAAGATGTGAAATAAAAAATACTTAACAACATCAAAATATTTCCATATGAGTATAGACCAAACCTTAATGGTGGATACCAGCCAATAAAAGACCAAAAAAACATTGTGATGAAACCAGTAATAAGAAAATTATTTAGAAGGGTTTTGTTCAAATTTTTTGAAAACACAAAGCATAAAATTAATAATGTAAGTGGCAAGTACAAATATGTTGAACTTAACCAAATATCTTCAATATAACAGATAAAATTTTCTGGAATATTTTGACAGTACCATTCATCTTTACTGTCCCAATTTGTTTTAAGCCTCAATTCAAAATTTTCTTTACTTAGAAAAAACTTGCTAAACCAAAACCCTATTCCTTTATTGAAATATTTTGAAACCCATATAAATTGTCCATAATCAACTACATTTGTATCAGCAACTTCATACCCGCTTAGTTTGATTAGATTTCGGTAAAGATATACTGGAATCCAAAAAATAACAAATCCAATAAAAGTTTCTGTAATATTTTTTAAACTCTTCTTATTAATGAGAAGTCTCATTAATAAGAAGACTATCAATGTGACTATAAATGACCTATTTGCTAAAAAAAGAATTCCAACAATTATACATATTAAAAAAATATTTTTTTTATGAACAAATTTTTCTATAAAATAGATTGATAAAACTAACATTGTAAAACTTAAAGTTCCATTTGATGTTGTAAACATTACAAATTGCTGTACTGGGTTCATAAAGTAAATGAGACAAATAGAAAATATTTCAAAAGTTTCTACTTTGTAGTATTTCTTAGTTATATTAATAAGAATTTTAAGGGTAATAATGCTAATTATTATTTGTGAAATAAGAAATGAAATTTCATATATAAAGTCTAATTCAGAAAAATAAGACAAACTCTTTAGAAGGTTGGTAACAACAAATGGAACAAGTACATAAAGAGGTCTTGATTGATATTGACTACCTTCTGTCGTGAATAAAACTATAAAATTTTCAGCAATTGCATTATATACTTTATCATCACATAGGCTAGTTGGATAAGAAAAACTTAAAATATAGTTAAAAAGGTTCGCGTTATAAGTATTATATGCGTCACAAATGAAAAACTCCTGGGTTCTTATTTGGAAAGCTAAAAAAATAACAGAGGTAAATAGAATCGAAAAGATTGAAATCTGAAATAAATGAGAATCCTTAAAGGTAAATATTTTTCTAATAATAGTGAATTATACTTTTAATTATTATTAAAACTTTAAATCAAATCTAAATAGTTTTTAAAATGAAATGGTGAATATGGAAAAAAATATTAAAAATTATTTTTTAAATATTTTACTAATTATCGGTTTAGTATTTAGTACATTTATTACGTTTATTATTAGCTCTACTTACTACAACTCTTTTAACAGTCCTGATTTAGGGAAATATTTAAGATATATAAATTACTTTCTTGGAGATTTAGTATCTACAGAATTTGAGCAAGGAAATTTGTATTATTTTTTAGTTGCATTGATTGTGGATATTGACTCAGAAAATATAAACCCGAGATACTATCAGGAATATATTGGATACTCAATACAATTCGCAAATTTTTTAATATATTTATTTTTCATTTTTGGATTGTATAAATTTCTTAAAAAAAAGGGGTTTCAATCTAACAACATTTTTATAACATTGATTTTATTAAATTTTTTTCCTCCCATGGTTACTCTGAGGCTAATTTTTAAACCTGAGATATTAATTCTTTCACTTTTTGTTTGGACCTTGTATTTTATGGAGAAGTATAAAGAATCAAAAAATATTATATGGTTGATTAATTTCTGTACATTTTTTGCATTAATAATAACTACAAAATTATCTGGCGCAATAATGGTATCTATATTTTTTTTCGTTCATTATTTTCTTCAATTATGGAAAGAAAATACAAACAAAATACTTCTATTATTACTCCTTACGACGTTCATTTCATCTTTTTTGATTTATGAAAATTTTAAAATTAATAATCAACTATTTTTTGACGTACCATCCCAAGAAGAATACCAGGATAGCCCGGATGTTAGTTTTTTATATAATGTAAATTTTAAAGATCTAATTTATTCTCCCTATAAAGATTTTCACAATAATTCTTTAATCGGCATAGTTTTACTTGAAACATTTGATGATTATTTTCAACTATATTGGAATAGTGATTCTAGTTTATTTCATAGAAACCAGAACAAGCCAATAACCCACCTTAGTTCTTACATATCGATTATTTTTACTATATTTTTGTATTCACTTATTTTTTACTATGCTACAAAGTTTAAAAGAGATAGATTTATTTTTCTTGGCCCATTAATTGGAATAACAATAATGCTATTAATTTCATTCTTTAGTACATTTGAGAAATCTAGTGGAGACATGCTAAAAAACTATTATTATTCATTTTTTTTAATACTAAGTTTTACGTTTATAGTTTTAAATTTGCTTCGAAATAAAATTTATATTAATTATTTATTTATTCTTATTTATTTGATATCAACAATGTACATTTTTGGTTATCCAAAATCGCATGATGTTGAAATGGAAAATAGAATCTCTGAGCAGATTAGTGTTTCAAGTTTATGCAATTTAAGTTCTAGTATTTTTAATTTAAATCAAAACAAATGTGAAAATGAAAAATTAGAAATTTGTGCTGATTTATTTTCTGACTACAGGAAAACACTGGTAGTTAATCGTGAAATAGTAGATGTAGTACTGGATCCTTTTGAAAGTTATGAAATAGTCAACAACAATATTTCAAAATCTGTTGATAACATAGAAGACTGTAATGAACATATCAGCAATGGTTGGGTATTAAAAGATTTATATGATTTAAATAAAAGCCCTCCTCACTTTAATATTTTTTCTTTTTTGTTACCAGCTTTGTTAATACTATTGTTTAGGAAATCTCTAGTTACTTAACTCTTACGAATTGTCTAATAAAGTAATATATTAAAAAATATATTATAAAAACTTTCATCCAAGAAAATGATACAGAGTTCATAATCATCTCTTCTATTTCAGGCGTAACTGTTGTAAACATTCCAAAAAATTTTGATGGACTCATGAATAGGTTTATTATTTTTATTAATAAAACGCCAATAAAAGATGTAAATATTATATGTAGATATGAATTTATATTGCTTATAGATTTAAATAAATTAGCTAAATAGTCTGGATTAGAATACCTAGTCTCCATTCCAAATGAATTAATCAAGTAGTCCTGTGATAAAGATGTGTATTCTGTAGTCTCAAACAATATATAACCAAGAAAACCTAAAATAGAAAAAATAATCAAATAATTTCTGATTAATTTGTTCTGTTGAAAACATTTGAAGTAAATAATAATATTTAGTGGTATTAAAACAAATAGATACCTATAACCAAAAGAAAATCCGGTATTTTGAAGAACTATTACCGAAAAGAATGGGATTAAGTATGAAGCACCTAATAATAGAAATAGAAAATATTTTTTTTGATGAATAAAAAATAATACGTATATTAAACCAACAAAAATAATTGGAGAAAAATATAGTAAACCAAACTCTTGACCAAAAAATATATTTAGTAAAGAGTTAAATACTAATTCCAAATTTTCTCCCAGTTTGCTAATAATGAAAAAATTAGAATAAGTGTCACCAATACTATTTTCAACACTGAGAACTATTCCTGCTTGATTAAAGGTATACACACCATATAAATACTTTGTGTGTAAGAGAAACAAAACTGACCCAACGGCAGTACCAATTATAAAGAATGGATTCAAATAAATATTTCTTAGCCTAAGACCTTCAAGATGCAGCAATAGTGCTGGGATTAAAAATAAAAAGTAGTTAGTGAAACGGATAGATAAAAATAAAAAAATACAAAACCCTAATAAAAAAAAGTAAAATTGGTTAATTTTTATCTTTCCAATTAATTTAGTTGTTAAGTAAATAATAAAGCTAGTTGAGAAAAATTCATACGTATGACTCATACTGAATCTATCAAACGAGTAGTATGTAACACCAGTTCCCAAAATAAAAAATAATAAATGTTTTTTATCATAAGAAATTTTCAAATTATTTAATGAAATTATTAAAAGCTTTATTGAGGTAAAAAAGTAGAAAATTGGAACCAAGGAATATATGAAGAAATTAAAACTAACTAAATTACTTTTTAAGAATGGCTCAATAAGTAAGTTTGAAATTATTATAAATGGTGCGGCCAAAATTCCTGAACCAATTGGATGAAAGGGAACTATATTATTGTTTTCTTTATTTAAATATCTATTCTCCACACCTTCCATTTGATTTGAAAAATCTAAATCATAATCTACCCCAATTGTTATTGCGCTGTAGTAATACTCTGCATCATCTACTGATTTACCATAATCTATTTCTTCAAATCTATAGTCAACTTTTACAAGAGACATAAGAAATATAAAAATTATAAAAACCAAAATTTTTGGTTTATTAAATTTTTTTAACATGATATTAAATTCTAACTTTATCTTTCAAAATAATTTCCAAAATAACTAAATTAAATTTATTTGTTTAAAGTTAAAATATAAAAATGAAAGAAAAGCTTCAAATTGTAACACCCGTATATAATGAGGAAAAAAATATTGAATACACAATAGTTTCTTTTTTTAATAATTTTTCAGATCAGAATTTTGACCTAGAGTTTATAGTTTCTGAAGATGGTTCAAGTGATGATTCAGTTAGTGTAATTAAAGCTCTTTCAAAAAAGTATAAAGTCATTCTTTTTTCCAGCAAAAAAAGGAAAAATTACACAGATTCTGTTTTATTTGGTTTAAGTAAAGCAACATCTGATTTAGTAGCATTTGTTGATTCGGACGGACAGTATGACCCTACAGACTTACTAAATATGTATAGTAAATTAAAAAAAGGCACGTTTGTTTTAGGGTATAGAAGCCCAAGAGTTGATTCATATTTTAGAATACTTATTTCAAAATCTTTTAGATTGGTATACAAAGTTGCATTAAGACTTAATTTAGTGGATCCTTCCAGTGGATATTTTATTGGTTATAAAAATGACCTCGAGAAAGTTTTGAATAATTTCAATAATGGTTATTTAAAAGAAGGCTTTTGGTGGGAATTTTATGCAAGAGCTCATTACTTAGGAATTGATATTGTAGAAGAGCCAGTAAAGCATTTTGATAGAAAATATGGAAATACAGTTGTTTTTCAGCTTAGAAAATTGCCAAAAATTGCATATACAAATTTAGTAGGTTTATTTAAATTGAGAAAAGATTTAATAAGCTAAAAAATTAGTTTTTTACAAACAAAACATCACTAAATCCAAAAAACGGAACATTAAATTCTTTCACTTTATTATATGAGTATCGGTTCAACAAATCATAAATAAGCTTGGGATCATAATTTTTGTAAGTATTTGGTTTCTGAATTTCAATAATAATAAACTTAAACGTTTGTTTTTCTAGGTGCTCCAGAGCACCTTTTAGTACGTCTAGCTCGTGACCTTCGGTGTCTATTTTTAGAAGATTATTTGCATACTCAAATTCAAAATCGTCTAATTTTTTTGTTTCTATAATTACTTTTTCTTTATTGACTGAATTAGCTTTATATAATAAATTTTTTACTTTAAATTTGAATAAGTCTTCATTTATTTCTGAGAATGAACTCGTCATCTCTAAAGGATTTATCAAAAACTCTTTTTTTGAATTTTCAGAACTTATAGCAAGGTTAAATTTTAAAACACGATTATCTTCTATTTTGAATAGATGTTCGTATGAATTTACGTTAGGTTCAAACATAAAATACTTATTAAAATCTATATCGCTTTTGATAAAGCAACGATATAGTTCACCAATATGAGCCCCTATATCTACAACTGTATCAAATGATTTTGGAAGTGATTTGACAATTCTTTTATTTTGTATATTTAATAAAATGTTTTCAATAAAAAAATTTAATACATTACTAATCATCAATAATTTATTTTATTAGTAAAAAAAATCTATACAGAAAATTCTTTATGGAAGTTGTAATTCATAAACTTCTGAACTGCCATTATTGCTTGTTGAAAATATTATTTTTGATTTATCATCAGGATGGTTGCCAATAGATGTTAAATATCCAGGAAAATAAGGAGTACTTATAATGTATAAATTATCATTTTTAAAATCATACGCAAAGATTTCCTTACTTAGAAAGTCTGCAAAAAATATGTGCTTATCATAAATGCTGTCTGGATTATCAAAAACCAAAGTTCCAAGAATAGCTGCTCTGCTATTCTCAGGCGCTGGTCTGTCATAATACACCGCAGGCACTTTACTGTTATCTAATATGTAATCATATAAATCCAAATCTTTGTTGTTCCACATTTTAAGCCCATAAAAGGTTTTTTCTGAAAGCAATGAGCCTTCATAAATTGGCCAACCAAGCAAAGCAGGTTCTTTAGAGCTTAAGATTTGGTTTACATCAATAATGTTTAGCTCTTCATTTGACTTATTTCCTACATCAGGAACAATTAAAAAATTTTCATATTCTATAAAATTCCAAGGATTTCTCAAACCATATGCTACAAAATTTTTAATAGTTTCTTTGTTTTCCTCATTACTAATCAGAGGTGGATTCATTAGGTTTTCGTTATTTAAGATAAGTATTTTCCCATTTTGTGAAACAGTAGAAAGTGATAAATTCTCTTCTGACATATCACCCACACAAAATAAAAATGCGTTAAAAGTCTTTGACCACTCCATGGAGCCACAATAATGAGAACTTCCACCGTTAGGCTTTGTAAAAATAATTTGACTTGTACCTATGGCGTTGTCTTTATTAGTTTGAAATTTCTCTATTGTTAGCTCATTTAAATTATTTGAATAACTTAAAAGGAAATAGTCTTCATTAGGATGAAAAGCTATGTCATATAATCCTGATTCTGAATATATATTTAAAACTTTATCACTTATATCAATAAAGATATCATCGTTTTTCATTACAATGCCAGTATTTAGAACTGTGTAAAGATTTTTATCAAAATTAACAAAATTATTTACCTGTGTATTCGGATAGTTTTTAATTTTAAATAAGGCAGTAGCACTTCTACACTCTTTAAAATTAGAGCTTCCAGACCATTTGTAACAGGTATTGTCATCAGTATTATCAATTGGAATTTCAACTTCTACACTTTCAACAATTGAATTATCTTCATTTTCGTTTATCTCAGTTTTTAAAGTAGGAGTACTGAATTGATTAATTATAAAAACTATAAATATAGAAGTTAGAAAAGTAACAACAATTGGATAATATATTTTTGATTTGTATAAAAATGTAGAGAGATCAGCATTTATCAAAGATATCAAAATCGTAAAAATTACAGGATAAATAAAAATATCTAATAATAAATATGACCTTGGAAAGCTGTAAAATCTAAAGAGATACAATACAACAGACAAAGTCGATAAATTCAAAATAAACAAATTAACCATTAAGCGTAAAATATTTACAGGGTTATTAAAAATATCAATTTTTATAAATTTATAAAATATAACAAGAGAAGATATTAAAGAAATTAAGAAGACAAAAAAAGTGTAACTTACTTGTACACTTGCTGGAAAACCAATATCAGATAAATCTTCGGCAAAATTATTCAAACCTTGGATAGCAATTGTATAATCCGAATCTTGAAATTTACCAAAAAAATAATTGGAGTAGACAAAATTTCCAAGAATTAATATTAAAAAATTAAAAAGATTTTTCATTTGCTTAATCTTTTATATTGAAACATGTTGTTATTTTAGTAATCAAAATATTAAATAATAAACTAATTGAATTACCATTAAATATTTGAAGGAGTATTTATTTTAAAATTTATAAATATTTTTATTTTTAATATTATTTTTAACAATTATGTTTTAAATTATATATTTAAGCAAGATGAAGTAGTTACCTCTAATGCTCTCTCTAATCTTCAGAACGACTTTTTAAAAATTTCTTTCCCGTTAACTTTTGAAATTAACTCACTTTTTATTTCGATAATATTGAGTATTTTAATTTCATTGATTATCAAGTATTTTGTTTTGGACCCGTTTACCCTTGCAGATCCTTTTGAAATCATGAAGTCCATCATCAAATTGTTTTTTGTATATTCGGGATCTTTATTTTCAGTTTTATATTTATTGAGAATTTATTCTTTATCTAGAGGACTCATAATTCTATCAATTTTAGGTTTTACTGCCTTATCATTTATTTTTACTCTACTTTTACATTTAGGTTTTCGTAAAACGTTTAGTAATAGAGCCATTGGTAAATCAATTCCTATATTTCTTTTCTTAGCTCTAATTTCTATTTTAATTTTTCAAAGGAATTCCGAGGAAGAACTATATTCTATTACAGCTGTTCCAACAACTAGCAGTACTATATTTTCTGGAATTGTAAATGAAGATTGTAAAGAATGGAAAGGGAGTGACAATTACTCAAATTGTGTTAGTGGAGTTGAAATTGAGGTGCTTGATTCATTTCCAAATATGGTGACAAATGTAATTGTCTATGATGGCATAGTCTATCTTCTTGAAAATAGTGGTAAGATTTTTAATCACACAGATGATGAAATATTTTTAGATTTAAGTTCAAAAGTTGGAGTTTTTGAAGAATTTTCTGAATCAGGTTTGTTTAGCATTGCGTTTCATCCTGCTAATGAGTATTTTGTAGTTAGCTACTCCGATGTTGAGAATAACTTAGTTGTTGAAAGTTACAATCTCACCTCAACTTTTGAACCTGATATTTCGAATCCTACTACTTTAGTTAAGCTTCCAAGTTCACAGTGTTGCCACTACTCTGGTAACTTAATCTGGTCTAGCTTTTTTGATGACTTTCTCTTAAGTGTTGGAGATATGCAAAACAAAAATGGCTTATTACACTCAGAACCTCTAGATACTACATCTCCAAAAGGAAAAATACTTTTCTTGAATAAAAAAATAAGCAATCCTGACCTCTTGTCTCTAGAAAGCACACAATCACCCCGAAAAGATATTCTTGCGTATGGACTAAGAAATCCTTGGAAAACTTATGTTTATGACAATTATTTGTTTGTACAAGATGTTGGCAAGGCTAATGAGGAAGAGCTTAATGTTGTAGATTTAAATGAATTTAAAGCAACTTCAAAACCTTATTTATTTGGCTGGCCTCATTATGAAGGAAGTCTTTATTATGAATTAGAGTTTAATCAAATACTTTATCACGATGATGAATCTTCAGTAAATATTAGAAATTATGTTCAGGAAAATACTATTTTACCAAACGTCTATTATTCCCATCAAGCACCTGAGAATTTTAGAGCAGCTATTATTGGTGGTGGATTAATTGAAGATATTAATAGTGAATACTTCGAATATTATTTTTTTGCAGATTATTTAAGCAATGAGCTATTTTCTTATGAATTTAAGAGTGATAATTTGACAATGTATCCCTTAAACAATGTAGGTGGTTATATTACATCTTTAGCAATTAACCCTTATTTATCAGACAGCCTTTTAATAACTACAACTTCTGGAAATTTGCTTAGTATAAATTTACCCTAATAATTTTATGAAAAACTCTTGTGGGCGCTACAGGATTTGAACCTGTGACTTCTTCCTTGTAAGGGAAGCGCTCTGCCGGACTGAGCTAAGCGCCCTATAATCTACAACGTAAACAAATATTAATCCATATTTTTATTTATTAAAATAATACTTTTATTTTTATATACTTGAATTATGAATAATGATGATATTCACGCTCTGGAATCTATTGATAAATTACAATTTTACAATTCCTACGTATTTGAGAAAATATTAAGCAAAACAACTTTAAATAATGTATTAGATTTCGGTTGTGGTTATGGAACATTAATTAGTTATGTGAAAAAAAAATATAACAAAGAAATTTTGGGATACGATATTAATGAAAATGCAAGAGCAGTATTAAAAGAAAAAAATATAAAATACATTAATTCTTTAAACGAAATCAATAAAGGTTTTGACACAATAATATCATCAAATGTTCTTGAACATATAGAAGATGATCAAAAGACATTAGATGAATTAAATAGCTTATTAAAAAATGAAGGATTGCTTATCCTATATTTACCATGTTCTATGAAAATATGGAGTAATTTAGATAGCTTGGTTGGACACTACAGAAGATATACAAAAAAAGAACTAAACAAAAAGTTAGTAAATAGTAATTTTCAGATTTTATCAATTGAGTATGCTGACTCTATTGGATGGATAATTCTTTTTCTATCAAAAATTTTTAAAATTAGTTTAAAATATGACGCCAAAAAATTAATTTTTTATGATAAATATGTGTTTCAATATTTAAAATTACTTGATATATTCTTTAAAAACCTTTTTGGAAAAAACATTTTAGCAGTTGCAAAAAAGAATTAGCGTATGACAGTTTCAGTAAGTGCAATTGTGCCAATATATAATGAAGAAAAATTTTTAAAAGAATCAGTAAATAATTTACTAAAAGTTAACGAAATTGAAAAAATATTTCTAGTTGATGACTGTTCAACAGATAGTTCAAAATCAATTATGGAACACTTGAATTCAGAAAACGAAAAGATTGAGATATTTGAAACAAGAAATAATGGTGGTAAAGGAAAAGCAATTCTTACTATGCAAAATATCTTAAAAACAGACTATGTAATAATACATGATGCTGATCTAGAGTACAGTCCGTTAGATATACCCACAATGATCAAGAATATAAATACAGAAAATTTTAATTTGGTTTTAGGCTCAAGATTTATTAATGAAAATAAAAAACAGATTTACCTTAGAACTTTTTTAGCAAACAAATTATTATCCAAAATTTTTTCGTTAATTTATAGAGTCAATGTGACAGACATTGCAACGTGCTACAAATTAATGCCTACAAGCTATTTTAAAAATGAAAAATTTTTAGAAAGAGGTTTTGCTATAGAAGTAGAATTACTAGCGAAATACTTTAATAATAATAAAAATTATACGGAGGTTCCTATAAGCTACAAAGCTCGAAGCTATGAAGAAGGTAAAAAAATTAAATTTGTAGATGGATTCAAATACTTATTTGCAATGTTAAAGTACAGGTTTTAAATTAACTACACCCCAAAGAGTTACCACAATTCAAACATTTGTAGCATGAACCGTTTCTAATAGTTATGTGTCCACAGTCTGGACAAGCAGGTGCATCTCCCATCATATCTCCAAGAACTTCTTGTACAGTCGCAACGGAGTTTTCAGCCTGCTCAACAGCCACAGGTTCTGCTGGCTGCACTGGTGCTGTTGGCTGTGGTTTCTCTTCAACAGCCACAGGTTCTGCTGGCTGCACTGGTGCTGTTGGCTGTGGTTTCTCTTCAACAGCCACAGGTTCTGCTGGCTGCTTATCTTTTGGTGGAACCTGAACAATATCTGTTCTATCTAAATATTCAAGACCAAGAGCCCTAAATACATAATCAATGATTGAATTACTCATTTTAATGTTTTCATGTCCTTCAACCATGCCTCTTGGTTCAAATGTCTGAAATGTAAATGTGTCTACAAATTCTTCTAGTGGAACTCCATATTGAAGACCTTTTGAAACAGCTATTGCAAAACACCCAAGCACGCCTTTAAGAGTCGCTCCTTCTTTGGCAATATCTATAAAGACCTCGCCTAAAGTGCCATCAGGATATTCACCTGTTCTTAAATAAACTTTATGTCCAGCAACTCTAGCTTCTTGAGTCCACCCTTGTCTTCTTTCAGGCAGTAAGAATCTTGGTCTGTTGACACCTGCATAAGCTCTTGTTGGGCTTGTACCAGGTGCAAAGTTTCCTTGAACAAGCATGGCCTCTTCTTCAAGAATTTTGTTTACCTCAGG